>Ga0247837_1010700_pt1 | contig 10334 bp, 10 predicted proteins | sample LaCtaG_2_FD_187115 | JGI IMG/M metagenome (GOLD analysis project Ga0247837, IMG submission 187115) | Freshwater microbial communities from meromictic Lake La Cruz, Castile-La Mancha, Spain - LaCruzMarch2015_14.5m | ecosystem: Environmental > Aquatic > Freshwater > Lake | place: Spain: Castile-La... | reverse complement strand
AAACGGACTGGAAAGTCCGTTCTCCCGTAAACGGAGCACGGGTTTTCCTACCCGTGTCTTTCGAAACCCAAACGGACTGGAAAGTCCGTTCTCCCGTAAACGGAGCACGGGTTTTCCTACCCGTGTCTTTCGAAACCCAAACGGACTGGAAAGTCCGTTCTCCCGTAAACGGAGCACGGGTTTTCCTACCCGTGTCTTTCGAAACCCAAACGGACTGGAAAGTCCGTTCTCCCGTAAACGGAGCACGGGTTTTCCTACCCGTGTCCTTCGAAAACCAAACGGACTGGAAAGTCCGTTCTCCCATAAACGGAGCACGGGTTTTCCTACCCGTGTCCTTCGAAAACCAAACGGACTGGAAAGTCCGTTCTCCCATAAACGGAGCACGGGTTTTCCTACCCGTGTCCTTCGAAAACCCAAACGGACTGGAAAGTCCGTTCTCCGTTTAGAACGTCGGGGTCCGCAACGGCTTGCGACGCACCGGGGCCGGAGTGATCGAGGCATCTCCGGAGTTCGGTCCGACCACGGGAGCCGCGGCGCGAGGAGCCTCGTTCGTTGGGGTCACTTCCGTCGTCGCCTCGTACTCCGGGTACTCCTTGATTTCCCCGCGGACGGTGTACGTGGTCCCGGCTTGCAGGTCACGCGTCGGCAGCTTCTCCGTGTACTCGATCCGCTCGTTCGGGTTGATCACCACGAACCCCTCCTGCGTCGCGAACGAACGGTCCTCCGACCAACGTTCGATCACCTCCCCATCCGGCTTGGCGACCGTCAGGTCGATCCGTTGTTCATTCGGAAACTGCAGCTCGGTCACGTCTTTCCGTCGATTGAGGATACTAAACTTGGATTCGACTTCGCGGCGATCCCGAATGCTGAAATCCGGGGGATCCAGCGTGATGGTGTTCTTCGACGGACCAAGATTTTTCCCGCCGATTCGAATTCCTCCGACGAGTCCTTTGAAGAAGTTACCGACTTGGTCGAGCACGGTGGGATCTTCGGGAATCTCGAGTGGTTGGAGGTTTGCGGTGTTAAAGCTCGCTGGTTTGCGGGCGAAGGGGCCCGCTTCCATGGTGCCCAACCGGGCCCGCCGTTCCTGATCCGCGCTCCGACCCGAATCGCCCCCGGATCCCGGCGCACTGAACTGCGCCCGCAACCCGGCGGCGGAACAGAAAAGCAGGCAAAATATCACGGCAAACGACGAACGCATGTGCATCGGCTATCGGAAAACTCCCCCGGTTGCAAATTGGAAACCAAACCCTATGATCCGCGGCATGAAGTTTGCACTCCCCGCCATCGCCCTCCTCGGGCTCCTCTTCCTCGGCGCGGCGAAGAAACCCACTGTCGCGGCGCTTCAGGTCTTCAACGAAACCGACGCCACGGACGGCCCGTCGTTTTCCGAGGAAGTCATGCTAACGAACCCACCGAAGAAGGCCTACATCTCCCGGATGCCGCTCCTGACACAGCACGATATCGTCGAGTTCTACCCCTTCGACGCTCGGGACGGCTCAGGAACCACCGGCGCTTATTTCTCGCTCGGACCCCACGGGGCAAAGACGCTGGAGCAGTTCACGATGGGCAACCGCGGCAAGCACCTCATCGTCGTGGTCAACGGGAGGCGCGTCACCGACCTCCTCATCAATGGCCCGGTCGGGGACGGAATCCTCGTCATTCCCCACGGATTGCTGCCGTCGGACATCCTTACATTCGGTTCCAATTACGACATCATCGGCCAGCCGCGCAACGATTCCCGGAAACGATCGGAGGCCATTAAGAAGATGCTCGCGGGCGACACCGAACCCACGGTGAAGTCCGACGATGCGCCGAAGCCGTCCATCCTCCCCAAATCGTCTCCGACCCCGAAACCGGTTCCCACCCCGAAGCCGCAGAAGGAATCATGAGGATCTGGGTGGCGAGCCTCCTCGCAATTGGCATTCTGGAAACGGCTTCGGCACAGACCCCTGCGCCCGTTCGACGGCCTTTGGTGGACTTTCCCACGGATAACCGCTCGTTGCTCGAGGGACGGCTGGCGGATTTCTTCATGTACGTAAACCGCGACTTCGGCGGAGTTCGCACCAAACCCTGGGAGGGCGGTCAATACGGATTTGTGCGAGGTCCGCAGCAGACGCCCGCCGGGGTGGTTTACCGCCAGATGCATGAGGGAATTGACATCAAACCGGTGGAACGCGACGCGGCCGGCGTGCCCTTGGACGTCGTTCAGGCCGCTGCGGACGGCGTCGTCGCCTACGTCAGCGACGACCCGCGTGCCTCGAACTATGGCCGCTACCTCGTCGTCCAACACAACATCAGCGGAAGCCCGTATTTCACGCTTTACGCGCACCTCGCCTCGGTGGCGGTGGGGGTGGGACAATCCGTGTCCCAGGGGTCGACCCTGGGCATTCTTGGCTATACCGGGGCAGGGATTGATCGCGAACGGGCGCATGTTCATTTTGAGTTCAACATGATGCTAACCCGCAATTTTGCGGGATATGCGAGCATCGCGGATCCTCGCGACCCCAATCGGCACGGCAACTTCAACGGGCGGAATTTGGTGGGAGTTGATGCAGCGAAGCTCCTCGTTGCGGTCCGCCGGGATCCCTCCTTCAATCTTGCACAATGGATCGCCTCCGATCAGCCGGCGTTCCGGGTTCGGATCAAAAATTCGCCAAATCTCGATCTTCTGCGCATGTACCCGTGGCTCGCAGGGGCCGCGGCGGGATCGAATCCGCCCGCGTGGACCATCACGTTTTCGCAGTACGGCGTTCCGTTGCGCGCGGAACCATTTGCCATTCCCGTCACGGAACCCGTCCTCGCGTGGGTGGTCCCCGCGGAGAGCTACACCCGTGCGACCCGGGGGATGGTGACCGGATCCCCGGGCAGCCCCCGGCTGAGTGATTCCGGAATGCGCATGGCCAAGCTGCTTACGTATCCGGACTGACGACCCATGAGCGACTCTCCGACTGCTGTCCCGTCCTCCCGAGCCCGCCCAACAGGGGCGTGGCTCGTCAGTGGAATCGTTACTTTCGCCATCATGGCCGGCTTTGTGACGCAGGTCTTGTACTCGCGCAACCGGGTTTCGACCAATGACGCGCGGGTAGTGAACAGCTCGCCGCTGACGGTGGATGCACGTTTTAGCCCGGATGCGGCAAAGCGTATTCGACCCGGCGATCGCGCCCTGCTGACGCGGCGGGGTGCCGCAGTGGAGATTGGCAGGGTGGAATCGGTCGCCCCCCTCGTTCGCGTCGTCGTTCCGCGCGGGGCCGCCTGGGAAGAGGGCGCGCGGTGTGAGGTCACCATTGATACCGAGGCGCGCAAGCTGCGGCCGTCTCCCACCCCGGTGCCGTCCCCGTGATTCTCCTCCTCTGGCCTTTTGCTGCCGCCGCCCTGAGCGGACTCCTTCTTGCACTGTGTTACCCTCCGTTTTCCGTGAACGCACTCGTTTGGGTCGCGCTCGTACCTTGGATCGCGGCCCTGTGGTTCTCCGGACCATGGAAAAAGCGGGATTTCCTGCGTCCACTCCTCATCGGCTTCCTGGCGGGTGCGGTGTTTTTTCTTTGCGTGTTCTCGTGGATCATCACGGTGACGGCCCTCGGGTGGTTTTTGCTCGCGCTGTATCTGGCGTTGTATCCCGCTGTCTGGAGCTGGTTCGTGGTCGCCTGTGCCACGCCGCGGGGAAAAGACCCCTCCGCGCTCTGGTTGAGTTCCACGGCCAATCTCCGCGTGACGGCCATTGCGGCGGCCGGTTGGGTGACGCAGGAATGGCTGCGGGGCACCGTTTTCTCCGGGTTCGGCTGGAACGGACTGGGCGTGGCGCTTCATGAGCAGATCCCGCTCATCCAGATCGCTTCATTCACGGGGGTTCTGGGTCTGTCCTTCCTCGTGGCGATGTGCAGTTTCATGCTGGTGGCAACCGTCCGGCGTTTCATCGCGGAGGTAGGTTCGCGACGCATCCGCCCGCATCTGGACTTCTCCGTGACGCTCGCGCTGGTCGCGTTGAGCTTTGCGTACGGCATTCGGGAAATGTCCCGCAAGATCGAGACCGAACCGCTCCGCGTGGCGGCGGTGCAGACGAACATCCCGCAGGAGGTCCGATGGGCGGATGGCACCGAGGAGCAAATTCTCGAATCGCTGCTTCTTCAAACGGAGCAAGCCGTGGCCCTCCGGCCCGACGTCATCCTTTGGCCGGAATCCGCGACCCCGCAGCCGTTGCTTTCGGACAACGATACCTTCCAGCAGGTCAGTCGCGTGGCGCAAACCTTCGACGGAGACCTTCTCACCGGAACCGTGCACTTCGCGGTCGACGCGGCGTACAACTCCGTTGCGTTGCTCTCCGACAAAGCGACCGCCGTTCAGCTTCAGCACAAACAGCACCTCGTTCCATTCGGGGAATTTGTTCCATTCCGGGAGAGCTTCCCCCTCTTTGCATGGATTGTGGCGGATCAGATTCCGGGGGATTTTGATGCGGGCCGCGAGGCCACCCCGCTGCAACTGACGCGTAAAGACATTCGCCTTGGCGCCCTGATCTGCTTTGAGGACACGCTGGGCTACATCACCCGGCGCTTTGCGCTCAACGGCGTTCAGTTGTTCGTCAACGTCACCAACGACGGTTGGTTCGGCAAATCGGCTGGTTCCGAGCAACATCTCGCCAACGCCGTGTTCCGCGGTCCGGAAACCGGGCTCCCGATGGTTCGTTGCGCGAACACGGGCGTCACTTGCTTCATCGACCGGCTGGGCAGCGTGCGTCAGACTTTATCGACGGAGAAGGGCGACACCTTCATCACCGGCATCCTCCTGGGCGGAATCGACGTTCCCCGCAACCCCGAGCGGACGCTTTACACGCGGAACGGCGATCTTTTTGCATACGCGTGCGTAGCGGTGACCGCATGGTGCGTTCTGGCAGCCTTCTGGCGCACGAGGCGAGCGGGTGCACCGACGTCCAACCCGAACGCCGAGATTGGGATTCACCACAAAGGACACGAAGCTCACGAAGACGCAGAAGATTAACCTAAATGGGAAAATGAGAACTACATCTCAGAGTTACGTTGCCCAATGTTAGGATATTAACCGAAAACCGCGAGCCACCTATTCGGTGAACACACGTTCGTCGACTTCCCGAAGTGAAGTTCCTCCAGTTCAATGCTTTATCCGTGTAAATCCTGTAAATCTGTGGTTCGATTCCTGTTTTTAGGATTAAACAGAAAGATCAGCACGAAAAGGCTCCTTCCCAAGGAATCCTTTCCCTTCATGACCTTCGTGAACTTCATGGTTCCAAATCCGTTTTCGGCTTCAACCCGGTCACCAATTGACCACTAGCACCTGAGTGCCGGCCTGCCGCGCGATCCGCAGCCGTTTACCGATGGCGTTGCTCCATTCCGGGATGCGGGCGGCCTCGATGATGACGGCGGTCGGCTGACCGGACAGGCAGCGCTCGACCATTGCCGCGTCCGGCGCGGGCTGGGGGTCGAAGTACTGCACGGGCCGAGCGAAGTAAAAAAGCAGGGCGCTGCCGGTATCGAGACCGCCCTCGTAACCCACGACGGCTCCTGTTGGCAGATCCTCCACTAGGGAGCGGGCCAACGCTGCCGACGAGAAAAAGGGAGCCAGGGAAGACATTCCGGCCGCCGCCCCGAGGCAAAAGATCCATGCGGCAACCGCGCAACACGCAAAGCGGCTCAGACGCGGACGCGCAAAACCCGCCCCGCACCAGGCGATCCCGCCGAGCAGAAGGACCGCCGCCGCCAGAAACGCAAGGTTTGCCCAAACGGTCGATCCCAGGTGCGCGAGCGTCGTCCAGGCGGTCGCACGGTCGAGCGTCGTTCCCGGCCCCACCGCCCGGGTGAGCAACTGACTCCGCGCCGCCAACGCCACCCCTGCGAGCAGGAGGCTCCCCACGCCGAGACTCCACAGCCAGACGGAGGGAAGACGCCGGGGCCAGGCACTTGCCACGAGCAGTGCAAAAGCAGGCCATCCCGCCATTGCATAGTAATCCTGCCTTTGACCGGTTAGCAGCACAGAGGCGAAGACGATCCCCAGCCAGATCCATGGAAGGGGATCCCGGGGGATATTCCGACGAACCACTGCGGCCAAAAAAAACAGCGACCAGGGAAACCACCACGCGACATGCAGGGCAACAAACTCCCACCGCGGAACATTCGTGTAGGTCGTGGCCGGAGCCGACGTTCCGAGGACGTGGCCCAGATACTCCCGACCGAAAATGGTTGAAAAATATCCGGGAAATTTTGCTTCCATGGCGATGTGCCAGGGCAGCGTCAATGCGAGGAAAACCGCGATCGGGAGAGGTCGGAATAAAGACCGCCACGCGCTCCGCACGGAGGGGTCGAACAGGGCCAGCGTGCCGAGGATGGCGAGAGGATAAAGAACTCCGTGCCATCCTTTTACGAGACATGCTCCAGCGGAGGCGAGCCAGAATGCGAATGCCGCACCCGGCCGGAGCGCGTCGCTTTTTGCGCTCAAAACAGCGGCGAGGGCCCACGCGATGAATGCGGCAAACCACGGCTCCGGCATGATGATGCGTCCCAGCGTAAACATCCCGAGGGAGGAGGCGAGGATCGCCCCCGCGCGCAAGCCCACGGCCGCGCCCCCACGGACAAATCCGATCTGCATCACCGCTCCGACGATCGCAACCAAAGCCAACGCATTCGGAATCCGCGCGGCAAACTCGTTCACCCCGAACACCCGAAAAGAGGAAGCCAGCATCCAGTAAAGCAGTGGGGGTTTGACGAGTCGCGGTTCTCCATTGTTCTGAGGGACGAGCCACGAGCCGCCCTCGGCCATGACCCTCGCCGCCCCCGCGTACTGTCCATCCGTCTCGTTGTAAAGGTCACCCCACGCCGCCGTGCACACGCCTAGCGCAAGAGCGGCCAGCAGGATGGCCGCGACAGCGGCGCGGACCGCATGAGGAACTGGGCGGGGATCCTTCAACGCGACGAGTCAACGCCGAACCCGTTCGCAAATCCCGCAGGCAGCCGGATCACCTTCCCCTCGGGCAACTGGATCAGGGCAAGCTCCTGCTGGCACGTCGCAAGCACCGCACCGTCCGCGGGTCGCACGACCTCGAAATCCACATGGAAACGCGCCGCGCTCACGTCCCCCAGCCGACCCCGGATCTCGAGTTCGTCTCCCAACCGACCCGGACGCCGATAGCGAATGTCTGTTCGCGTGAGGACGGGGTGGATTTGCGTGCGTGCGATGTGTTCGAAGCTCATGCCCATCTGGATCGCTAGCAGCGTTCGTGCCGTTTCGATGAATCGGAGGTAAGCCAGATTGTGAACCACCGCGGCCGCGTCGGTGTCGAAGTACATCACCTGGACATGGGCAACGATCGAGGGTCGGGAGTCAGTCGGCATTCCAAACCATCCCGCTTCGCTGTCTGATGTTCAAGCTTGTTGCGACCGGGCGCGAAGCGACACTTGATCGCGCGAACGTTCCGCCGGAAGGTGGACCTTCCATGCGTTTCGTCCTTCCTGTCACCCTGATCGTCCTTTGTTCGGCGATCGCGGGGCGTGCGGCGGCGGGTTCCGAGGCCGCGTGGATGTCCGCAGCGGCGTATTCCGAACGCGCGGGAGGTCTTGCCCTCGTGGCGTGCGTGGACGGGCGCGTCGTGTTCGAGCGCTATGCCGGAGGCGCTTCGGCGTCGACCCCCTTGCGCATTTATAGTGGAACAAAGGGATTTTGGACGATCGCGGCCTTGAAGGCGGAGGAGCAGGGGATTTTGGACCTGGAAGAGCCCGCCTCGCGCACATTGAGCGAGTGGCGGGGGACGTTACGGGAAACGATCACCCTCCGGCAACTCCTCGCGATGGTGTCCGGTCTCGCTCCGCTGCCACAACTGCACCAAAGTTCCATCGCCAACCGGAATGCGCTCGCCCTGCAAGCGCCCTTGCTCTCCACACCGGGCACGGCGTTCCACTACGGCCCGGCCCCCCTGCAGGCGTTCGAGGAAGTGCTCCGACGCAAACTGCGCTGGCCTTCCGGAGCGGACTCGATTGCGTTCCTCAAGAAGACCCTCCTGGATCCCGCAGGATTGCCCCTGCGACGATGTCTCACGGACCGGAAGGGGCGTCCGCTGCTCGCAACGGGGTTCACCCTTACCGCGCGCGAGTGGATGCGCTGGGGAGAGTGCCTGCGCTTGAGGGGTCGGTTCACCTTTCAAAACGTGTTCCCGGGCTCCGCCATCGACGAAGCGACCCGGGGCAGTGGACCCAACCCGATGTTTGGGCTCGGGTTTTGGAACAATTCCGGAGCGCGTTCTTCATCTCCGCGCGAAATGAACATTGAACAACATCTCGGCGACGCGCATTGGCCGCGGGGGGCGTGCATCAGTACCGTGGCGCCATCCGACCTGTTCGCATCCGTGGGTTCCGCGGGTCAACGGTTGTACGTCATCCCTTCCAGACGCATGGTCATCGTGCGGATGGGCGAAACCACGGGGTTTTCGGACGCCCGTTTCCTCGGGATGCTCTTCGGACGGTGATCGCGGGAGCTACTTCGAGGCGGAGAGCAGCGTCAGGAGGGACTGGGGGAAGATGCCCAGCGTGATGATGAGCGCCATGAGGATGACCATCGTGAAGCGCACATAAACGGGCACCTCAATGGCTGGCGCATCGTCCGGGGCGGACTGCCAGTACATCGCGCGAACCACCTTCAGGTAGTAGTAAAACCCGCAGGCCACCGTGATCGCTCCAAAGATGACCAGCAGCCACTGGCCCTCCTCCACCGCCGCCGTGAAGATCAGAAATTTCCCAAAGAACCCGACCGTGAACGGCATGCCGGCGAGAGACACCATCGCGAGCATCATCGCGAACGCGAGGAACGGGGATCGTTTGCCGAGTCCGTTAAACTTGTCGATCTCCTCGCCGCCGGACGCCTTCGACACGAGGACGAGCACGAAGAACGCCAGGAACGTCATCAGGAGGTAACCGGTCAGGTAAAAGCCGATCGCCTGGCCGGAAACCGCCGCACCTACGCTCGCCACTCCGACCAGCAGGTACCCGGCGTGTGCGACGCTCGAGTAAGCCATGAGGCGTTTGACGTTGTTCTGGAGGAGGGCGGCAAGATTCCCGAAAAGTAGCGTCGCCGAGGCGGTCACGACCAGGAGACCGATCAACTTCGGACCCACGCCCTGGATCGCCAAGAACGGCTCGAGGACACGAAGGAGCACGACGAAACCCGCGGCTTTGGATCCCACGGACAGGAACGCGGTGACCGGAGTCGGGGCACCCTGATAGACATCCGGGATCCAGAATTGGAAAGGAAACGCGGCGACCTTGAAACCGATGCTCACCAGCACGAGACCGACGCCGAAAAGGAGCGGGAGCCGGGCATCAGTCGTCAGATAGGACCGCAATTCCGTGATCGCCACCAGGCTGGTGGTTTGTGTGACCCCGAAGATCCAGGTGATGCCGTAGACGAGGAACCCCGTGGACAATGCGCCGAGGATGAGGTACTTCACGCCGGCTTCGAGGGAACGATCCTTGAGCCGCGTGTAGGGCACGAGCACGTAGAAGGAGATCGTCACCAGTTCGAGGGAGACGAAGATCATGATGAAGTCGACGGCGGAAACCATCCACATCAGACCGGCGCAGGCAAAGATGGGAATGGTCAGGAATTCCGCCACCCCCGCGCCCGGCCGCGATCCGGGGATGCCGCGCTCTAGGACGCTCGAATACTCCAGCGAGAGGATAATCGTGAGCATCGTGGCGACGATCGAGAACTGCTTGAAGTAGATCGCGAGGAAGTCCGCCGAGTAGAATTGGGCGAGCGAGCCACCCGAGCGCTGGATCGCGCCGGGATCGACCAAGAACGTGGCAATGAGCGCCAAGGCGAGCCCGAATAGGGCAGTCGCCGCGATCGTGCGGCGGTCGACTTTCGGAGAAAACGCCTCCGCCAATAGCACCACGAATCCGGTGGTGACGACGATGATCTCGAGGATGACGGGGTTGTAGAGTTGCATCGTCAGGGAATCAGAGATTGGACCAAACCGCCGGTGACCAGACCCGGGAAGAACCCGACCAGCAGCAGGGCAAGAATGAGCAGCGTGACCGCCGAGCGCGTCACGAAGGAGAGATCGGAGCCCGTCGGCGCCTTTCCGAGGGCGTCACCAAAGAAGACATTCCGGTAACTGCGGAGCATGTAGACCGCGGAAATGACTACCCCCCAGAGGCTGCAGACCGTCACGATCTGATAAAAGTTGAAACCTGCCAGCCGTGTCGCCTCCGCAGAGGACCCTGCGGCGAAAGCGCCGAAAAACACCAGCACTTCGCCGGCAAAGTTCGCGAACCCCGGGAGCCCGATCGAGGCCATGGCGGCCAACCCGAAGAGAA
>Ga0247837_1010698_pt1 | contig 10335 bp, 7 predicted proteins | sample LaCtaG_2_FD_187115 | JGI IMG/M metagenome (GOLD analysis project Ga0247837, IMG submission 187115) | Freshwater microbial communities from meromictic Lake La Cruz, Castile-La Mancha, Spain - LaCruzMarch2015_14.5m | ecosystem: Environmental > Aquatic > Freshwater > Lake | place: Spain: Castile-La... | reverse complement strand
GTTTTTAGTGATGCGAACCAACTTTTCAAATTCGGTGCGCTTACATGGTGTAAGTATTTTTTGCATAGCCTCAATTATAAAACAAGTTAGTTGTGAAAACACAACTTTCAGTTACGAAGAGTATATTAACCACTGTTAAATGATCACGAATAAATTCCACGGCAAAATCTCTATATAATTGACCAATCGCGATATTTAAAAATGTAGGCGTAATCATTTCAATATTCTGAAAATCGAGCGCTATAACTTGTTTTGCTTTAAGTGTTCTATAAAGCAAATCATAGAGCAATTGCCCATCATCTACATTCGTGCAAAATGACTTACCGACTAGACTATAAATACTCAACCACATTGATAACATTTGATATTTTCTAAAAAATTTTACAGCCTAACTTTCTTCATTTGACAATGTTTCACCACGTAATATTTTCATAAACAGATGATTTCTGTTATGGGCGTCTTCAGCTAATGCATAATAATCAATAAAATTAATAACCGCATTTACATCTTTAAAAGATTGATAATAAATAGGAAACTTACTCTTTGTAAATACTCTGTTATAACCTTTATTTTGTAAACTTCGCTCTGTCTTATTATCAAATTTCAAAAATGCATACGTCCAAATTCTAATTTTTCTATCTTGATACGCGTCATTTATGTAACCTGCATAATCAATAAGTTGCTCCTCTGCTCTAGCTGGGGTTATTGCATCACTAGCTTTTTTGAGCTCAATAACAACAATATCTGTAATTTCATCTTTATCATATGTATTGGATATTATGCTTAAAATATCTGGTCGCTCTAAGTTATCACTCAAATTTGGGAAAATCTCTCTTATTTGCTTATCACTGAAAACTTTATCATAAGACATAAACCTATCGTCAAATAGCCAAAGGTTATTTGAGCGATAATCTCTATTTTCATTTTTAGTTTTCCTCTTCATGAATAAATCATGAAGCTTGTTTTCGAGCTCATTTTGATCAACCAAAGCCTTTAATTTATCAATTATTTTTTGTCTATCAAAGATATATTCTGCTAATTCTGATTGTGTAACAATATTTAAAATATATTGAAAGCTATTTTCATCAAGCATTAAGTTATTTCTGAGTTTTTCTTTATCTAATTCTTGTTGCTTTCTAGCATTATCAATTAAACTCTTTGCATCCAAAATATCTTCATTAGAACGCAAGTAATGCACTAAATATGGAGATTCATTAATTGCTAACTCTAAATTTTGTCGGGCAATATCCTCCAAGTTTATATCTTGTCCTATTGCAATTTGCTTAACTTGTTTAGTTAATTCAATATGTATATCCTCCCAAGACAATTCATTTAAGATATTGTGATTAGCTTGTTTGGGCTTAATAACAAAATCATCACGAACATCATTAACATGATGAGTAAAGTAATCTGATGTTAGCAAAAATGATATATTAAACCCAGTTAACTTACGCCATTTTTTCTTGGCATCCAACTGTGAGTTTTTTATTACTACACGCCCACCAGCGCAATAATATCCATCATATTTATTTATTTGCTGATCTAATGTATAAGATAAACAAAACTCATGAATACCTACGTTAAATATTTTTTCTTGGAAAACTGGATTCTCTGTACTTTTTATTTTAAATAACTCTTGTTTATCTTGATAAACAACTATTTGAATCTCATCATTAACCCGTAATTTAAAATCAGCAATAAAATGTTCGCGAATATTTTTTTCTAAACTAGCGTACTCAACAACAATCTCCTCTCTCGGCTGATTAAGATAAACGGTTGTTTTGTCATAATTATTACTAGATTCTTTGACATCAATATTTGTATTCATTACAAAATTAATTTCATGATTTAAGCTTGTAATATGAACATTTTCAAATTTCTTTAAATAAAAAAATCGTCCAATTCCCTTACAGCCAAGATGTTTCTTATGTGATGATAAATGTGTCTTAAATGATGCAATATTATCAGGTGTAAACCCATCTCCATTATCTTCGATGGCAATACATGTAACTTTGGGTGCAATATTAAGAGCTAAGCTATCAACCTTATCGGTCATAAAATTAATATTGATAATCTTTGCATTTGCTTGAATGGCATTAGCTATTGCTTCAAAGATAATTGATTGCCATTTAATATTATCAAGACGATTAACAATTTCAGTAATGTTTGTTGGAATGACACCTGTCATTTATAATCTCCTATGAGTTTAAATGCAGATTGCTCTGATTCTTCGATCACAACTTCAACGGCTCGTTTAGCTAGGTCAAGAAGTTGCTTTGATTGTTCTTTTAATGCAAAAGATTGTTTAATCTTGGCTTCGATCTGCTCTTGAATTGAACGGTCTAAATTGGGAATTAATATTGACAAAATATCACCGGATGAAATGTTGGTTTGTACACCACCTGTACCAACTCTTTCTAACTGACTTTGTCCAACAATAGAATTAATCAATAAAGGGAAGACATTTAAACTAATATTTTTAGGTGATATTCTCATAATTCGTTGATTAACCACGGCTATGGTATTATCAGGTACAACACAACTGCTTCCAATAGTTCCAGACATAGAGATTAAAACATCACCAGCAGTAGCTATATCTTTTGGACTCATATCTATATCAGCAACAGGAATTTTTGCAGCATTTTCAATATCTAATACACCATTTTTTATATTTGTAATACGAATCAATGGAGTACCCTCATCTACGTACGAATCACTACTAAATGGATAGCCAGTTGAATAATTATCAACAAAATTACTCAGCACATCATAGCCATCATGATAGTTTTTGATTTTATTCATAATATCATCATATTTAGGTTGGTAGTATTCGCTATCAAGGCGACCAGAAACAAAAAAACTATCACTAAATGATTTAATTGAAATATTGTCATTATTTGGCGCGAAATCAAGTAAACCAAGTTCAGATAAAAGCAACTCTTCCGCTTCTTGGTATAGTTTCTTATTTTCTTCTAATTTTTGATGTGAACGATATAATATTTGCTCTATTTTCAACTGTAATTTATCATCAAATTTTGGTATTCTGACTTCCTTAAATTTTGCTAAGCTAAAATTTGCTTGATTACCTTGCATGGAAAGTCTATTTATTTCCATTCTTCCATACTTCGTGTTTAAAAAAGTTACCAATACCGATGAGTTAATTAAATTTCTATTAGGCTTAACTTTAAACATATGTGATTCATAAACATATTGATAATCCATCGCAACAAGTGCAGACTTACCAATTAAATCTGGGTTCCCATTTGTACGGCAGATTAGAATATCATCTTTTTTTAATCTATGTGATTCAAAATCATCTTTAGTGAATTTATCGCTATGTTGTTCAGGAGTCCCAGTGAATAAACCTTCAAACTCATTCATCCTAATAATTGGATATCCTACCCCTTGAGTATTTAAACCATATATTGAATTATAATTTGCATCCTCTAAAATATCCCCACAGTACCAAAATTCTTTATTTTCAAAAGATTTCATACTATAAAATTTTGCCTCAAGCCTTAAATCATCAATTAAAACTACTTGAGAATTAACCTCGACCGCTTCCAGCCCATCCAATAAAGCCTGATATTTGGCTTCATCAAATGGGGCTAAGGCTTTTTTGCTACATCATCTTTAACAAAACTAAGGTTTTCTTTTTTGGCAAATTCCAGAAAGGCTTCAGCAATTCCATCATTCGTTAAACCGTCATGATTATATAAATCATGATCCACAATTAAATGATCATGTTGATCTAATTTATTAGTCCCATCAAGGGCTTTAACATAAATTTTATCTCCGCTATTATCCTTACTTTGCTTAGTTTGAGTAGCAAAGAAAATCGGATAATCTGGTTTTTTCGGGCAAAGTTTATCATCCCATTTTTGCACAAATAACACCGAGGTTTTAGTGCCTGTATGCGGTTTAAATACATTACCATGTAAACCAACAACCGCAAGGATACGACAACGTTCAGAAATAAAATCACGGATATGTTTATCGCTTGAATTATTAAAGCGTCCTTGTGGTAAAACCACTGCCATACGTCCACCAGCTTTCAGCATATCCAAATTACGCTCGATAAATAAAATATCCCGTCCAACCTTGCTTTGTTGCTTACCACCAGAATTTTTACCTAAATCGTAACGAGCTAACATTCTACTTTCTTTGATATCACCAGCAAACGGCGGATTTGCCATCACAATATCAAAATTATATTCTTTATTGTCTTTGCTATCTGCTCTTAATTTTTTAAGGCGTTTCCAACCTTCAAAATAGATATCCTGCCAATTTTCATCTTTGGCAGTTTCATCCCAACGATCAAAATCAAGTGAATTAAGACTTAATACATTAGTATGACCGTCACCTGCAATAATATTTAACATGCGACTAACTCGAACGCTTTTTTCATCAAAGTCAATACCAAATGCTTTTTCTTTGACATATTCCAAAGCTCGTGGATGCTTAGATTCTGCGGTAAACAAGTGCGACTCTGCAATCCCTAGCTCTTGATAAATTTTACGCCACACTTCAAACACCGTATGAATCGGAAATCCGCAACTACCGCTGGCAGTGTCAATCATATATTCTGCTTCTTGTGGGTTCATCATTTTAACGCACATATCAATCACATAACGTGGCGTAAAATATTGTCCCTTTTCACCTTTACTAGTTTTGCTAACTAGATATTCAAAGGCATCATCAATAACATCCAGATTTGAATTAAACAATTTTACATCTTGTAAGCTAGAAACGCAAACACTCAAATGGGATGGAGTAAGACGAATTTTTTCATCATTAGTAAAGACACCTTCCCATGCTTTTTTCGCATTGGTAAATAAGCCTTCAATTTTTTCTTTTAACTCGCCATCACTTTCGCCATAGTTTCTAAATTCAAGGTGCATAGTTAATTTACGGGTGTTTTGTAATTCATCATAGAGTTTAATAAAAATTAACTTAAATACTTCTTCAAATACATCCACGCCAGCGTTAGATAAAACCTCATCTTCCATATCCAAGATAATATTTTTAAGGCTGCGTTTTTGTGTTTTTAAAATATCAATCTTGATTAAATCGTCAATAGTTACTCGTTCAGTCAAAATATCTTTTAAACTTTGGCTATGGCTCGGTATATTCGGAATTGGTTCAAAATAGTTTGGATCTTTGCGATGGTAATAAGTTATTGCTTGTCCATTTGTCCAGATCGCCATAGTGCTGCCTGTCGCATTACAATAGCTTTTTAACTGTTCTTTACCGTCTTTTAACTTCGGTTTTTTTACTTCAACAATTATATATGGCACAGTTGGTTGAATTTTATCCATAATTACAATATCGGCACGCTTAACTTCACGTCCAAAATGCACAGCATATTCTAATTGCATCCGACCATATGGATATTGATACTGTTGATTTAACATCAATAAATATAATTGCCGAACAACTTCTTCAGGAGTTAATTTAATATCTTTTTTACGCACTAAGCATTCAACATATGGAACCTGACCAAATTTCATTTCCTTATATGTTATACGATTTTCTAATTGTTCAATCAACCCAGAATTAAACTGATCTAAATTATATTCAGTATCTTTTAAAATTTCAAGCAAACGCATTCCACACACCTTCATGACTAAATAAAAACCACTGACAATCAGTGGCTTAATGCTTACGTTATTATAACATTACAAATCTAATTAAGCGCCCTCAAAATGATACAAAGTGTTAACCTGATTGGTCATATCGGTGATAATTTGATTAGTTAATTTATCCACTTCACCAAAGACTTGCTGCTGGGTTTGGTTGGTAAAATTATCTAACAACTGTTGTGCCGCTTTGGGATCTTTGGCATAGGCTTTAACATATTGCTTTTCAAAATCTTTTTGCTGTTTCTCAATCTGTTGATTTAATTCAGCAAAGCCAGCTTGAACAATCGGCGCGTATTTCGGAAAATTCTGCATCGCTAAGGTTTGCAATTTACGGAACTTCCAAAATGCCGAAGTATCATCCGCTTTATCACCACCAATTTGATAATAATCAGGGATAATCGCGCCTTGATAAAATGGCACATACACACTCAACGCCGTCATACCCAGATTAATATAGGCAACATTCGCAATTGGTGCAGGTAGTTTCTCACGCACTTGCATTACATGCGATTGCTGAGTTCTAAACACCGCAATTGGACGATATTTACTTTGCGGATTTTGGCTGGTATATGGATCCATGCTGGTGCCTTGATAGTAACTTTGTAAGCCACTTTCAACATCGGCTACGCTTAATTTATGCTCAGGTTTTAAGAACACCGCAAAATCACCGTTGCTAACAGGGTGTTTCAATGTGCTTGGGGTATATTTACCTTGCAATGAAATTACGCGTTGATAATTATAGGTTATGTCATTTTTATAGATTGATGGATTGGTGGTATCATTTTTACCATAAACTTTATGGAAATTAAATTTACCATCGGTTTTCGGATTATACAAACCATTTTGCTCGGCAAATGTAATTAGACTTGGCGAAGCTAAATAATTTTTGCTATCCTTCAAATCAACTTCACCCAGACGCGACTGATTGCCGCTCACTAAATAAGCATTATCTGGCACACGCACCGCTAACCACTGATGCCCACCTGCATTTTCCAAATACCAGGCTTCTTTACTATCGACAAAAACCACTCCAAAACCTTCGCCAGAACCAGTGGTTTCAATAATTTTGCCTAACATTTCAACGCCTTGGCGCGCGGATTTAATTTGTGGTAGTAAAATCGATGGAATCGCTTCTTCAACTATGCCACTTTCATCCAAATAGGGATCGACTTTAAGCGTTTGTGAATTACTAAAAATAGTTTCCGTCGCCGAAATACCAACTCCAGCATCGTTAAAACCAACCTCTTCAAAAGTTCCACCACCAAGAGTATTACGCGTGCTCCAATCAGGCATGCCAGTATAACCCATCAAATTATCGGGTAATTGATAGCTATATTTATTCTCTTCAACACTGCTAAATAAATAACCTTTCGCACGCGGCTGATGATAAACCAAATGCGCTGGACTATTCGCACTGCCGCCATCATCATTGCGCGCAACCAAAATTGAACCATCAGTAGTTGCATTTTTACCCACGATAATGGTGGTACACGCAAAGCTACTCGCAACACTGGCTAAACTCAGCACTAAAACTATTTTTTTCATAAGTATTCCTAAGTTAAATTTAATTCACAGCCGCAGGTGACAATAAATAATTTTTGCTCTTAAAAAATAGCCGCCAAAAGTACCCATAACTCATTGCAAAAACTAAATATTAAACTCATTCATGGCTTTAAGATCATAATTATGCTCGCAATAATGGCAGGTTGCAACTAAATTTTCATTATTGGCGCTTAATTTGAACAGCGAACGATGTTGATGTGAAATACAGCGATGATTTGGGCAAATAATAATATTCGCAATCGTTTCAGGCAGCGTCAATTGGAATTTACGTACCACCTGATAATTTTCAATTTCGCTATAGGTCGCACCATACGCAAAAATACTCACCGCTTGAATTTGCTCGGCACTCAAACGATAATTTTCAACCTTGACCAAATCTTTCAAACCCATCCGTTTACTAATTAAATTTAAACCGATCCCCACTGGATATTTACGCTCCAATTTCAATAAGCGTAAAATATGCCACGCATTACCCTGCGGAATATGATCAATGTTAACTCCATTCGCAATTGCGCCAATTTTCTTATCCATGGTAACCTCCAAAAATCATATCCAATAATGCTTGTCGTACAAATAAACCATTTTGTGCCTGTTGAAAATAATACGCATGTGGTGTATCATCGATAGCAACGGGTAATTCCTCCAAACGTGGCAAAGGATGCAAAATCCGTAAATTCGGCTTAGCGCGCTCCAGTAGTTCCAAATTAATCCCGTAACTACAATTTAACTCACCACTAAAGCGCTCTTTTTGCAAGCGGGTTAGGTACAAGCAATCCAATTTATCAATAACTTCCTCGGCGGTCGAATGGAATGAATAACTAATTCCATGGCGTTTAAGCTCCATCAAATTTTCATTGGCAATGCGTAATTCAGGTGGCGCAATCAAAAACAAGCGCATTTTGAATAATTTACTCGCATCAATTAGCGAATGTATCGTGCGACTATATTTTAAATCCCCCATCAAACCCAAATTAATACCATCCAAATAGCCTTGGCTATCTTGAATTGAAAATAAATCAAGTAAAGTTTGGGTTGGATGTTGATTGGCACCATCACCAGCATTAATTACGGGAATAGTCATGATTTCCGAAGCTAAGCGTGCTGCACCATCATTTGGATGACGCATAATTAAACCATCAGCATAGCCATTTAGCATACGCAAGGTATCGACAAAACTTTCACCTTTATTAGCTTGCGAAGTGGCGCTACTATCGGCAAAACCAATCGTTTTACCGCCTAAATGCGCAACTGCCGATTCAAAAGATAAGCGGGTACGCGTTGAGGCTTCAAAAAAACATGAGGCTAACACTTTGCCTTCCAGAGTGTTTTTACGTAAGCCATTTTTAAACGCGGCAGCATGTTGCAGCAATTCCAAAATGTCTTGCTTGTTTAAATCTTGAAGAGCAACTAAGCCCTGTTGAGTTAAATTAACCATGGTTGGCTCCATTTAATAATTCGCGATACGAGTGCACAGGAATGGCTTTAGCGTAAAATTCAGCCAAGCTTTCCAGTAAAATTTCACTAAGTTGGAAATTAGTTACCAACGGAATATGATAATCAATTGCGAGACGGCGAATGCGGAAACCATCAGAATTATCTTTGGTATTAAACGCATCTTGCGGTAAATTAATAATCAAACCGACTTGTTTATGAATAATTTCCTGCTGAATATTTGGCTCAACTTGTTCCGAAATTTTAAACACAAATTTAGATTGAATCCCGCTATTAACCAGTAAATCATGGGTTGCGCCTGTTGCCACAAATAGCCAACCTTGATCACTCAAACGCTTCACCAATGGCAAGAGTTTTTGTTTATATTTATCATCCAAGCTCAGTAAAATTACCTTTTTATCGACACGTTGACCAACTCCGAGCCATGACAGGTAAAAAGTCTCCAACAAATCATTACCAATGCAGGCAACTTCACCCGTGGACGACATTTCAACTTGCGCAACTGGATCAGAGCCCTTAAAGCGATTATACGAGAATACAGGACTTTTTACACCGATCACACCGCACTCAAGAGTGTTATATTTTTGGCTAATTTCTTCACCCAAAAATACTTTCGCCATTAACTCGACCAAATTTTGCCCAGTTACTTTGGAGATAAACGGAAACGAACGCGACGAACGCACATTACATTCAATTACTTTCAATTCGTTATTTTTGGCAATAAATTGCATATTAAACGGACCAGAAATATTCAGGGCTTTGACGATCTTACGCGCACTTTCACGCGCACGGGTTACCGTTTTGAGATACAGGCGCTCGGGTGGAAAAACTAGCGTCGCATCCCCCGAATGGACACCCGCATTTTCCACGTGTTCACTAATGGAATCGATAATAATTCGTCCATTTTGTGCAATTCCATCAATTTCTAATTCCTTAGCATTTTCAATGAACTGTGAAATTACTACTGGATGATCATTCGAAATTAATACAGCTTCGCTTAAATAACTCGCGAGAGTTTTATGATCAGAAACGACTTTCATCGCTGCACCTGACAATACATAGGATGGACGAATTAAAACTGGCAAACCAACTTCACTAATAAAGGCTTGTACTTCTTCACTACTTTTGGCGTTAATCCAGCGTGGTTGATCAATATTTAACTCATTCAACATCGAAGAAAATTTGGCACGATCCTCAGCATTATCAATATCTAGCGGGGACGTTCCCAAAATTGGGTAGCCTAATTTATGCAATGGCAAGGCTAAATTATTCGCAATTTGTCCACCAACACTCACGCAAACACCGACCACATTTTCAAAATCGAGAATATCACAAACCCGCTCCAAACTCAGTGGCTCAAAGTACAGGCGATCTGATTCATCATAATCGGTGGACACGGTTTCTGGATTGGAATTAATAATGATAACTTGCTTACCGTGTAGGCGTAATTGACGGGCTAAATTTACCGTACACCAATCAAACTCTACCGAGGAACCAATTGAATAAGGACCCGAACCAATAATTACATAAACTTCTTGCGCTGGGCTAATATCATGATAGCGTCCATGATACGTGGTATATAAGTAATTGGTTTGCGCCGCAAATTCGCCAGCCAGCGTATCAATTTGTTTCACCATCGGACGGATATTATGTTCATGGCGCAAATGACGAATAGTTA
>Ga0247837_1010692_pt1 | contig 10344 bp, 3 predicted proteins | sample LaCtaG_2_FD_187115 | JGI IMG/M metagenome (GOLD analysis project Ga0247837, IMG submission 187115) | Freshwater microbial communities from meromictic Lake La Cruz, Castile-La Mancha, Spain - LaCruzMarch2015_14.5m | ecosystem: Environmental > Aquatic > Freshwater > Lake | place: Spain: Castile-La... | reverse complement strand
CCAAGGTCTTGTCCCTGGCGAAGGTGCCGCAGTCTTAGTGTTGAAACGACTCTCGGATGCCCAACGCGACGGCAACAAAATCTTCTCAGTTATTCATTCCATTGAGACAGCACGTCAAGAAGTGTTGCTCGATGCCTATGTCCAAGTGGATCGCGCACTCGTTCGACAACTTGCGTCGACCTCCTGTACATCTGTTCAGTATGTAGAATCATGTTCCAATGGCACCAAGAAAGATTCGGTAGAACTGGAATCGATCTCGGAAGTCTTCGGAAGCTTGAACGCGAAGCCGATTCCTGTTTGCTCTTTGAAAGAACAAGTCGGTGAAGCGTTCGGAGCGGCAAGCTTAATGGCGGTTGTTCGCGCATCGCTGGCATTATCGCGGCGCACAGTTCCAGCTTCTGCTAAAGCAACGATGCGAGATCGCTACCACAATGTGGTTTGCCCTGCAGTTAGCAATCCAATCGGTGATGGTTCGGCGGAATTCCCAAGCAGCGTGGTTGTTCACGCCGTTTGTGAAAATAGTGTTTCGGGATTGTTGCTGACCAATGTTGCCGCAATTCAGAGCGCTGCAAAGCCACCAGAAACCAAGATTGCCATTTCAAGGAATGCCAAGGGTCTGAAGCTGGAGGGAAGCAATGCAGCGGATCCAGGTTGGGTTCGATTCGGGGCAGACACCATTTCGGAACTTCTGAGCGACTTGCAGGCATGCGTGCAGAACGGGGCTTCAGCACAGAATCACGATAATCGCCGTGCTAGCGACTGGTCGTCTTATCGATATCGATTGAATGTTGTCGCATCGGACGAAAAGGCTTTGTCGACCAAATTGGGGATGGCAATTCATGCACTGGATCAAAATCGATCCTTAAGTAGCCTGCAAAACCAAGGTATCTTCTTTGCTCAGAAGGGTAGTTCACCCAATGCTGAGATTGCATTCGTTTATTCTGGCCAAGGTTCGCAATACCCTCGTATGCTTGAGTCGCTGGTCACTTCGGATCCAGATTGCAAACTGGTGAAGGATCAATTGGATAGCATTGTCCAAACATTGGGGCTGGATTCCTTCGACGCGATTGTAAAGGATGCGCCGGGGCTATTGGGGGTTGAACTTCGTAGAACCCAGCTTGGAATTCTTGGATGTGAAGTTCTGCTTACCACCAAGCTGCATGCTCTGAACATTGTCCCAACTCGGATTGCTGGCCATAGTTTTGGCGAATATGGAGCCATGTTTGGAGCGGGCTGTTGGGATATTCGTACCGCTATGCAGGCCTCGGTCATGCGAAGCGATTCCGTGAGCCAAGCGGAAGTTATTCCAGGAAGATTGCTTTGCGCATTCTGCGATGAAAAAACGGCGAACTTTGCGTGCAACAGCACGGAGGGGCAGTGTTTTGTTGCCAACTGCAATACAGCCAGCCAAACCGTAATCGGTGGAACAGAAGCTGGACTTGCACTGGCTAGAGCGTTTCTGGAGAAGAACCGTATTCGTGCAGTTCCCTTAAATGTACCATTCGCATTCCACACGCCCCTGATGAAGTCTGCATCGGCGGTGATGAACGATTTTGTTGGCGATTTGTCCATCCAAGTTCCCGCACGTCCACTGTTTAGCAGCGTGTCCGAAAGTTACGTTCAGGATGTTGGAAAGCTGAGACTCAATCTGGTCGAGCAGTTTGTGAAACCTGTTCGCTGGACTCACATGCTTGAGTCCCTGTCGAACGACGGGGTCCATTTGTTTGTCGAAGTTGGGCCGGGGCAGGTTCTTACCGGGTTGAATCGAAATGTCTTTAAGGACCGAGAAGAGATCATTTGCGTGGCTACCGACGATCCCAAGTCCGACTGCGCTCATCAATTGGTTTACGTTCGCGCCGCCGTCGAGATTTTTCAGCACCTGTCGTACGCTAGCCAAAATTCCATGCAATGGACTTTAGGACAAAAACCTCAAAGCTCACCCTCAATTCAAGCGTGCATGATCGCTGATCCATTAAGCAAAGAAAGCCAACGTCGAATGCAGAACGATGATTCATCCAAGAAACAGAACTCGTTCATGGACACAATTCAGCTTATCGCGACCCAACCGGTGAAATCTTCTGTTTCGAAGTATCGTTCGGATCTGCTCGGTCAAAGCGACATCCTGCTTGGAATCGAATATCAGCCACAGTTGATTTCATTGGCTTCGCAAGGCCAAGTTACCCCCGAATCATTGTTGAGATGGAACATTGAGCTCCAGGAGAATCGAAGCGGTGGCCAAAGTCATTACATCTCTTTTCCAACGGCCAAGAATGACGGATTAGCTTTTCATGGGTTCCACGATCAAGTTGCAGCCAAGCCCAACGCGGCTTGGGCCCAACTGCAGTTCTCCCGGCACGCGCCCAAGGGATATTTGAAGCACGTCGTCGCTGGCTCCCAAGGCCAAATCGGAGGATTGCTTGGGATGAACGAAGCCGGAATTTCCATCTCCAGCATTGCAATCTCTTCGCGCAAAAAGACTTTCCAGCCAGGACTTCTACAGTCCATCGTGACGCTTCGCGTGCTGCGAGAATCGGATAGTCTGGAATCTGCGGCCAAAGTTTTGGAGGGAATTGCGAGAACTGGCCATTGGGGCGTATTGATTCTGGACACCAAATCGAAACGCGGCACGTACATCGAGTACGATGACAATCGCTTTGACTTACTTCCGATCAGCGAATCATTCTTTGTTTCCGCAAAAGGAATGTCTGAGAAATCTCGGACTCGCAATGAAGTCAACGGCCATCCATCATGCGATCCTTCGCAATTGTTGCGTCAACTGAACGGATCGAGCAGCAACATGGAAGCGGTTTGGAGCAAGGTGACGACTCGAACGATGGCCTCTATTGCCGAATCGCGAATGGCCGAAGAGACAAATCAGATGAAGCTGGAATCGCATCGGGCGGTTCTACTTTCCCCACAAAACTACCATGCACTCGCTTCGATTCAGCTGGGCGGGCATCCTAAGACAGTGGATCAGCCTGTCGAGTTACACTTTAGCTCGTTCCTGAACCAGGCGCAGGAAGGGGATCTCTCCAAGGTGCATCAAAACCGAAAAGAGATGGTGCCCAGCGCACTGCCGGCAGTGAATCATACCGCAGCTAACGTCGACAGGAGTGCGTTTGTTATTGAGCCGACCGAGCTTGCCGCCAAAGGCAACAGCATCAACGACAATCCTCCATTGGGTGACACCGATTTGATCTGTACCCGACTTGGGCTTCGTTTGATTGAAATGCCGATCCCTTCCGAAGGCTTTGGAACGGATTTAATTCGCGATTCGAAAGTGATCCTACTGGGGGGCGGTACAACCAGCCAATTACTGTCCCAGCGTTTAGCTCTGCGGGGCGCTCAAGTTGCGATTCTTGAGATCTCTTCCGATGCACAATCTGTCTTGTTTCAATGGCAAGACTGCGTTTCGCGAATGGGGCAGCCGGATCACTTGTTCTTTGTGCAACCATCGACCAACACGGTATCGGGAAGCACTTTGGTCGATTCAAATCATTGGCAAAAATTGGTTTTAACGCCGTATCTTGTCGCTCAGCAATGGTTTTCTGCGTTCCCGGACACCACCCGCGATCGTCCAATGCTATTCGTTTCCGTAACAAGCATGGGCGGAGATCTCGGTATATCTGGTCAGTCCGATCAGCATTATGGCGGCGCCTGGAGCGGCTTATCGAAGGCAATGTTTCTCGAACGCAGTGTCACGGTCGGGACCGATCTTCGAACACACGCGATCGATTTCGATCCCGCCTGTTCTGACGAATCGAAAGTCGAGGCAATTCTTAGCGAGATCGATTCCAAAGAAAGAGAAGCCGAGCTTGCCTATAGAAACGGCAAGCGATATGTTTTGAGAATGGTGCATGCGCCCCTATCGCTTACTTCCAATCAGAAGACACCGTTTGGTAAAGAAGGATGCTGGCTTGTTACCGGCGGAGCTCGCGGTGTTACAGCAGAAATCGCAAAACGCATCGGTAAACTTCACGGCGGCACAATCCATCTGGTAGGTTCGAGTCCCCTGCCTGAAGTTCCTCAAGAATGGCTTTCCTTGGATCCGATGCAAACGCGTGAGCTTCGATCCAGCATCGTTCGGAAGGCAATTGAAGAAAAGAAAACTCCGGCGGACGTTTGGAATGCTACCGAGAAGGCTATCGAAATCGCAAAGAATTTGATGACCATGTCGGCTCAGGGGATCCGAATTCAGTACCACGCTTGTGACATATCTCAATTGGACAATGTTGCGCGGTTGGTGGATAAAATTCGCGGCCAGGGTGAGCCTATCGTGGGCGTTGTCCATGGTGCTGGTTACGAAAAAGCCAGCCGTTTCAGCGGGAAAAAGCTACCGCTGGTGATGCGGACGTTAGAATCCAAGGTGCTCGGCGCAATCCATTTAATGCAAGCTACCACGACAGACCCTCTTCGCTCCTTCGTCGCCTTCACTTCCATCAGCGGAAGGTACGGTGCTATTGGGCAAACGGATTACGGAACTGCGAACGAGTGGCTCGCAAAAGTGGTCGCCCGCTATCAAACCAAACGCCCTGAAGTGCACGCCGTGGCCATGGATTGGCATTCGTGGGACGAAGTCGGAATGGCCGCTCGACCAGAAACGAAGCACTCGAAGCTCTTGGCTACCATGCGATTCATGCCGGTGAATGAGGGTGTGGATCACTTCATGAAGGAACTAGTTCATCGGACTTTCGAAAATGAAGTGATCATCACCGATTGGCGATATCACAAAATGTTCTTTGCCGACCCGGTAACGCCTCTGCCGACAGAAGGCTCGGTCTCTTCTCAAGCTCAGGTGCAACAGTATGTTCCGGTCAAGGCTGCTTCTAACCAGAAGGGGATGACGCACTCGGAAGTTTCATTTAGCTTGGAACTGGCCTCAGCTGACCTGCCCCCGCAATGTTCGCTGGATACGCTAGGTGATGTAATTCTTGTTGGAAACCATCCCGTGGGAAGGGCACTATGCAATGAGCTTGCCGACCATGGGATCGGCTACCGCTGGATACCATGGCCGTCTGCAATGGAACCGGAAGAGCCAATGCAGCTTCCGTTCGGTCAATCCGGGCATACCACGTTGTTCTTTTTGAGTGAACTTGATCCTGAAAATCATATGTCACGGGGTTGGCAGCATCATCTCCGGGCTGTGCAACGAAGCCAATCATTCCAGGCATGGGTGGCTTCTTCGCGGGCTTCCGCGTCGCCTTCTTCGACTTTGCGAATGGTTGTGGCCGCGAATTTATCTGGGTTTCAAGCAAACGGGCAAGGGTTCAAGAGCCCGAATAGCTTGTTGCACCTCGCTAACCATCGATCCGTTCAAGACCGATCGATTGAAATGACGGTGGTTGACCTTGCTCCGGATCTCTCCGCGTCCGAAAGAGCAAGCCGATTGATCCGTGAAGCCATGGTCTCTGACGGTTCAAATCTTATTTCTCATAACCGTGAAGGCAGATTTCGAATCAAAAAGAGTTTTGGAGGTCAATCTCTGACTCACCAATCGGAAACCAGCACAAACTCAAAGGACGCCAAGCCGGTCGGTTTGTTGGTCTATGTTTCGGCGGAAATGGCCAATCGGCAATCCATGGAGCCGAACTTTATCGGAGGCGATCTTGAAGTGAAGATACTGGAGATTCGCTCCGAAGATCTCATTGGCAACGATCCGTCTTGCAATGCAGATCGATTGAGTCGACTCCAGCGTCAGTTGAGCAGCATTCGAAAAGAATGCGGTGATCGTATTCGCGAAGTGTGTTTGCTGAACGACACTACAAGAGAAGCCTCTCAGCAAGTGCTTTTGGCCGCAAGCCTTATGGAATTAACACGGCCAGATCGCCTTACGGATTTCACGGTTCGAAGCAGCTGGGAGCTCAGTCAAGATGGGAGGGATCTTCCATCGGCGGTCGAGGCATGGATGCAATGGTACAAACAAGACAGGCCAGATGTTTCGGTTCGCCTTCTTTTCAGCGTAAGACAGAGCCAAGAGGAAGAAGCAACTTGGGGTTTTTCTCCGACGCGATTGATGAACGCAAGTCGAAGCGATGTGACTGAGTACCAAATTGGATTGGATCCCAAGAAGGATCCGTTCTTATCGCAGCACTTGTTCCGAGGGCGTCCTTTGCTGCCCATTGTCGCCATCGTGGAGATGTTTCTGCAAGTTGCCACCGATTGCAAACTCGTACCCAGCGACACCAAGATTACCGTCGAGCAGTTGAAGATCGTCAATGGACTAAAGTTTCTTGACAATGAACCTAAGAATGTACGAGTTCAGATCAGGAACACAGACGCTGGCTTCGAAGCAAAGTTGGTTTACTCGTTTGTCGATTCGAAGGGCAAGTTAATAGATGATCGCCGAGTCATCGCACAAGCGGTTTTGAGTGCATCTGCTGAATCGGAATACCGAACTAAGGTCGTATCGGACGTTGGAGTCGTTTGGCACGGGGTGGAGTACCCTGGTTCAGAAATGATTATCCATCACGGCCCTGCCTTTCGGTGTCTGAGCGAAGTTCAGTATGTTGAAGGCGGGATGGTTGCGCGATTGAAAGTCAAAGCCAACGAAGAGCTCGGTGGAGCGCGCGAAGGATCTTGGATTTCACCCATGGGAATTATCGACAGCTCACTTTTCGCGTGCGGAATCCTCGCATGGATTCGCGACCCATCGTTGGCGGCAATTCCGCTGGGCGTAGATTCGATGACGATCATCCGGGAATGCAATGTTGGTGAACAGCTTTTCGCTTCCATCGAATTGAAGTCCTTTGAAAAGTCGAAAGCAATGTTCGATATAGAAATTCGAAATCAAGCAGGTGGATGTGTTGCCATGCTTCGAGGATTCCAAACCACACTTGTTTCACACAATTTAGGGTAGCAATGATAAACATCACGAATCGAGTCGCGTTAGTAACTGGTGGTTCACGAGGAATCGGAAGAGCGACAGCACTGAAATTAGCACAATCTGGCGCCGACATCGTCTTGAATTACGTCACAAGCCGTGGAGCTGCACTGGAGACGGCTCGTTCCATCAAGGCAGTAGGAAGACGCGCCTGGGTAATTAAAGCCGATGTTAGCCAGGAGGATGATGTCGACGAAATGGTCTCCTACGTTGATCGGGAAATCGGCCAGCTGGACATCATTGTTAGCAACGCAGCAACAGGTGGTTTTCGTCAATTACTCGATTCCAAGGCAAAACACTTTGAGCATGCGATGGCGACCAATGTGATGTCACTGATTTACTTGGCTCGGGCAAGTAAGCACTTGTTGACGAACCGACCGTACCGAGGCAAGATTGTGACCATATCAAGCCATGGAGCGGATATCGCACTTCCAATGTATGGACTGATTGGCGGTTCCAAAGCAGCATTAGAAAGCATTGCTCGGCACTTGACTTTAGAGCTCGGGGGGCTTGGGGTCAATGTGAATGTTGTCAAAGCTGGTCTCGTGCGAACCGACTCCACAGAAAGGTTGCCAGGTGCCGACCAGATGTTTGATGGTCGCGTTCATAAATCCATGATGGGAACTCGCACTCTAGAAGCAGAGGACGTTGCGAATGTAGTCCTGTTCCTATCAAGCCCACTCAGCGATCTGATCCAAGGGCAAACGATTACCGTGGATGGCGGATCTGCAATCCACATTTGACGCATCAAGATTAGCAAGCCGATCCATTATTGGAAATGGTACACCGTTGGCCAAGTCTGCTTTTGGTAGCATCATCCGCAACGAGTATGCGAATTTCTTTAAGCCTAACGAACTGTTCCTGAGCCACGATTGTAAGCCGCGTTCGCTCTGAGATTATCGCCGGATGGTACCGCGAGGCGATCTTTAGGGGGATTTGCCAGTCGTGTAGTCTCGGGTGCACGAGTAACCGATGCTGGATGTGGCGCCGACTGTACGGCCTGCCCTTGACTGCTCTCGCAGCCATTGCAAGTTGGTTCTGTGCATGCCGATCCATACTTGTGCAAGTGCTTGGATAAACAACTAGAACCACAATTGACTGAGGGTTCGTTGTGCAACGTGGAAAGCGGTTCCCGATACCGATTTCTTGGACTAATGGATCCCTTCTTTCCAATCCCAACTAAATCACCACAGGTGCTTCCGCAAGCTTGATGATGTAGGCTGTGCCGTCCACTCAAACAGCCACAGCGCCCATCGATATGCTCACATATCTTTGCTGCTAAAGCGGCCCTTTCGGAGGCATAGTTCCCCCAAAGATTGGGGCAGCAATCACTACAAGCCATGGAAACTGCAAGTTGAGAATAGGGCCGATTGCAACCGGCTTGCATGTAAGTCGGCTGAATCATCTGCGGTTGGAATTGCAGGGATGGAGCGTCCTGAGTGCTCATCGGCTGAGAACTGTTTGCTTCGTCTGCATGGATGAGAAGCGATTGGTCACCCATGTTGTACGGGGATGAATTGTTTTGAGCGTTCACCAAGGAGGAAAACGCTAAAAAAACAACGGCTGCGTGCATCATGCGTCGCATGGTTAATACCTTTTGAAGAGTCGTCCGTGATTGATTTAAAGTCTGAATCTATCTCGGTGGGATAGACTCTTAATTTTCAAAGGGGGGAGAGAAGCGAACGCGGATAGCCCTTGTACCGCAGCAACATAAAGCTGCTTTCACCGCGAGACTTTTGCCGCGGCGGGATTCGCAAGGATCGCTCTTCTCCCTGCATGAACTGTTGCACCTTCTACACCCAGTTGCAAATGAACGGGTCAAAATTCTTGCGGTTGGCAGCAGGTGCCAATGGGGATGGAGGGGTTTGGCAAACTTTTCCGGTATCTAGGCAAAAGAAAGCAGAGAACCGACCTTGCGAGAAAGCACTTTTTCGGGAAAATGCGTAGCATCGGAGAGGTGGCTGAGTGGTCGAAAGCACCGGATTGCTAATTCGGCGTAGGGTTTATTTCCTACCGCAGGTTCGAATCCTGTCCTCTCCGCTGCAAAACCCTGGTTTTCCCAGGGTTTTTCGCATTTCTGGCCAGTTCCTTTGGGGTTCTGTAGCGCCCATGCAACTCGGTGCATGGCGCCTGCGGCGTTGTATTTCGCGTCGCGCACCCAAATTCGAGTCGTTTTTCAAGTCGCGCGAGTCGTCAATGCACTGGAATTTTGCATCTCCCCGTCTGGCCACAATCCACGCCCGTGGAGGCGGTAGGATTCGAACTATTTGAGTGATGTTCTGAAAAGTGAATATGTTGAAACTAGACCGAAACAGTCTATCACTCAAACCAATGATTGTTCGGCTTGCAAGTGCCTGATATCATTCAACTTCGGATCGAGGCTAGCTTGCGTGAGCGGCCGCATCTGTTATAGCCTTCCAGGGGTGAAGCTGATCCGCATCGAAACAAACAACCAGGAAACGCGAAGTGATGTTGTTAAGGCTCTTGATTTTGGTTGTCATTGCATTTTCGACGACCGTCGGTACCGTGAACGCGGTGATTGGTCAGGAGGCAAAGTCATCCTACGATGGGTCCTCTCGCGCTCTGAGCGTCGAAACCGCAGCAAAACGGTACTTCAAATATGTTTTCAATAAAGGTGGTGCCGTCAGTGGGATATATGATTTGGATATCGCGCCCGACATTAATTTAGTTGGCGATTCATTCCAAGGCGAAACGACGGATCGCGTGATTCAGTGGACCTATTGGAACTCACGTTTTCTCGGTTCGCCCCACGACTCGGGAGATAAGGACACGAGAGCCAACGTGACCATGGAGGGCAGTTTCCACGGGAAGTTTACGTGCGACGCACTCGAGTCGCCTGACACCGGCCGAATCAATACTCTCGTATTTCGGTCACACATCACACATTGGTTCTACTCGGAACTTGACCGGCACGGTCGTCCGGACTTTGAGACCACTTCTCGCTATCAAGTTCTAGATGATGGAAGCCTAAAACTCGAGCGCACTGTCCTTCGGAAGCCTTGGGAGCTGCGAGACATAACGGTAAAAACATGGGACGGAAACCAGTGGCACGAATCAAAATCGCCTCGCACAACCCTTGTCGCTGATCATCTTTGGAACAGTTCTTTGACATCTTATATCGAGAACTGGATACCCTTGCGTCAAACAATCTTGCCCTACCAACGTCCTGGCAAGGGCAAGTTTGAAGAGGATGGCTATAAGTTTTGGAAACCGCAGGACCTTGGAGGCTGGGTAATGGCTTATGGAATAAGATTGCGATGGCTGTCGTTTTCGGAGAAAAGGAAACTGATCAATCACCGCATAAGACACATGTTGTCTTCAACAAGCAGGATCTTCCTCAACACAAACTGAACGTTCTCCTTCCAGGCATTGAAACTGATTGGCCTGATCATACTACGCTTAGTCAGACGCTCATTTTCGTAGTTGGCGAACCCTCCGACGTC
>Ga0247837_1010690_pt1 | contig 10348 bp, 12 predicted proteins | sample LaCtaG_2_FD_187115 | JGI IMG/M metagenome (GOLD analysis project Ga0247837, IMG submission 187115) | Freshwater microbial communities from meromictic Lake La Cruz, Castile-La Mancha, Spain - LaCruzMarch2015_14.5m | ecosystem: Environmental > Aquatic > Freshwater > Lake | place: Spain: Castile-La... | reverse complement strand
CAGCCTCGCCGAGGCCCAGGTCCTTATCGAGTCCTGGCGGCGTCACTTCAACGCCATCCGCCCTCACAGCGCTCTGAAATACCGACCGCCGGCACCTGAGGCTGTCATCCCTCGCGGTGGACGCATCGTGCCGTGGGCGACCGCGCCAGCGCTTGAGGGCGCGCGCTCGCCCAACCCAAACATGGCGTCAGAACCCGCCATGAACTAACATTGAAACCGGATCACCCAATGGGGGCAGGCCAACCGCCTGCAGGCTGACGGCGCGGAGTATCTTCTGCAGTATGAACACGTCATGCGACCGGCCCCGGCCGAGGTCGCCGGCGATGATCCCGCCCCGATCCCGCTCTCCCCCGAAGCGGCCCTCAAGGCCCGGGCGACGCGCGAGGCGGCCTTGCGCCAGCAGATGGAGGACGTCGCCCGGAAGAAGCTGGCGATCGCCAGGGAAAACCTTGAAACCTATGAGGCGTTCCTCAAGCGTGGGTTCAGGTCGGTGGCGGAGCAGAACCCGACCTCCGGTGAGCGCCGCTTGGTTCTGGCCTTCGGCGGGGGCCTGCTCATGCTGCTGGCGGGCAACTTGCTGGCGGCGCACCTCATCCCCCAGATCCATATCCGGGTGTTCGGCACCGGGAGCGAATGGTCCCTGACGGAGGGGCTGGCGCCTGTCGGCCAGCTGCTGGCCGCCTTGGAGCAGGCCAATGCCGCCAACGCACTGGCCGGGCCTGTTCTGCTCGCCGTCCTAGTCGCCTTGCTGGCCCTGAGCTTCGGCCTGGCCGTGGTCGCCGACCGGCGCCGGGCCCACCCCTCGCGCGACCGCACCCCGGCGCGCCTGCTCACGACCGCTGCCGTCGGGGCCGTCTGGTTCCTGTTCGTCTATTCAGCCGCGGTGCTGACCTGGCTGGCCGGTGTCCCTGAGGCTCGTCTACCCGGGTCGGCCTTTCTGGTGCGCGGCGGTCTGGTGTGCGAAGCCCCCGGCAGCCCGGTGAAGACAGGTGATCGCCCGGAGGCCGACGGAGCCAGTGCGACCTGGGCGTTTGGCGACGACGGTCGAACGGCGTTTGATCTTGGTGGCGATCCGGGGGCCTGCACCCTCAACACCCTATTGCGCCATCCGGACGCGACGTTCGCGGAACTGAGCCGGGCGCCGGCCCGCGCGGAGCTCGCGATCGTCGTTGGTCTGGCCTCGTTCGAGGGGGCTGTCGAGACCGAGAAAGAGCTGGCGGCGCGGCGGGCGCGGGCCCTGGCGCGCGAGCATGCTGGTCTCAGGGTCCTGAGTATCGTGCTGGGTCAGTACACCGGCCCGGCGCCCTACAGCGGCGTCCGGCCCGCCAGCTCGGCTCCCCAGCGCAAGGTGCTGGTCTATCTCGCCGGTCGCCGCGGCAGCGGGGCGCGCCCGTCGATAACGCCGGAGGATGAAGCCAGACTGCTGCAGGACGTGCGCCGGGATCTGGAGGAGACGCGTGGTCTCGACCTCGACCAGTACACAAGCTGCATTGTGGAGTCGGGGTCAGGATCCAGCATGGCCCTGAACGCGGACCTGGCAGCCGCCTTCGGGTGCCCACAACCGGTCGGGACCACCGGACAGGTACACCGATAGAGTTCAAGCCGAATGCCCGGCGATTTCGGTCGTCGGGCAAGCGCCAGCGGGGCGTCGACGGCCTTTTCTGGCTTCGCTAAACAGGGGTCTATGAGCCGTAAGCCCAATATCGCCACTCCAAGCGAACAGTTGATCCGTGGCCTGCTGGATCGCTACGCCTGTCCTGTGCCCTGGCATGAAGTTCGAACCCGGTTCCTGGGCCATCTGGCGACCCCGGCCTTGAGCGTCTCGCCGATGCGCATCGTGCAGGACTTGTGGGGCGGGGAGTTGCCAGCGTTCGCCACAATGGACGAGGCCAACGAGCTGATAGGAGCCTTGGTCAACGGCCTCTGGAACAGCCTGACCAGACACCAGAAACGCAGTGAGCCGTTCCGACTTGTTGGGCTGATCACTGAGCCGACCGCCGGCAATCTGGCGGCGCTCGCGACGACGCGTCGCCAGGAACTCGATGGGTTCATCGAGGGTCTGTTCAACGGAGAAGACCAGCTGGACCTGCCAGAGCGCGCCCATGTCGCGGTCGGCCATCTCTCCGAGATGCGCGCCATGATGGCCGGGATTGAGGACCTGGTCGCCCGCGATCCGAAGTCCGAGAGCCGCACTGAACTGGAGGCAACGTTCAGGCACCTGCGGGGCCTGACCCGGATCATGGAGCTGGAAATCCACCAGGCCGTGCTGTCGTGCGCCCGGGCTCGGAAGTATCTGCTCGGGGCGTTCCCGACCCAGAAGCCGACCGTCCATTGACCTGGGCTAGGAGTGCTGACGTGACCCCCGTTTCTCATCTAGCCAAAACGGGAGTCCTTTCGAGGGGCGGACTCCAGCTGTTTCTGGAGGAGTTTCAGGGGAGCAGATCAGATCCGATTGTGGATCAGGCACTTTGTCTTCACGGCCCAGTCTGTCAGCGTCCTCCCGCCTTCGCGCCGAGGTCATAAATGATACTCGCTCTGCTCCTCCTTGCCGCTGCCTCGGCCCAGCCCGCGGGCGAGACCTTCACCTGCACACCCATCCGCGTGTGGGATGGCGATGGCCCGATCTGGTGCGCCGAAGGACCGCGTGTTCGTCTGGCCGGGATTGCGGCTCGGGAAATGGATGGCAGCTGCAGTGGCGGACATCCCTGTCCGTCGGCCTCGGCGGTCGATGCCCGTGATGCACTGGTCAGGCTGATCGGCCAGCGTGTCGGCGTACATGCTCAGGGGCATATCCTGGTGCGCGGGCCGGCCTTGACCTGCCGGTCTGAAGGTAGTGCCGGCGGTGTCCGGACGGCGGCCTGGTGCGTCTCTCCTCGCTCTGGCGATCTGTCCTGCGCGATGGTCAGGGGTGGATGGGCGCATCGGTGGGATCGCTACTGGCGCAACCATCGCTGCTGACGCTGACAACTTCATGGAGGGTATGCTCATCACCCTCAAGGAGAAGCGGCCTTGCCGGCGCTTCGGGCGCGCGGTTCAGGTGCAACCCTTGTTGTTTCGAAACCCGCAGGTCGTGCCAATCTGGTCCCGTTGCGGCGGAAATGCGTCATGGACCAAAAGCCCCGATGGCGCTGAGCGAGGGGAGATTAGACGGCGACGAACTTATGAGCGGTCAACTCAGGTTCACCATCGAAACGGTAGGCGACCAGCAGCCCGCCCTCCTTTGCCACGCTGTAATCGACGCAAGCCACCATTGACGTTCTCGGAGCCAGGCCCTCCTTCGGGTCGAGCCAGTAGTGCCCGATGAACGTCGGTCGGTCTGGCTCAGGGATTGTCTCCGAGGTGGGGATGGGAAGGTCCGGGATCTCAGCGCCCGGCGGTCCGATGTGGGCAGAGCGATAGGTAGTCAGGTTGGGGTTCCACCAGCGGGTCCTGATTGAAGTCCGTCTTTGCTTGTCCCCGTCCTTGAAGGAATATGTTGGCGGCAGTTCGATCTCGGCGCCTTTGAGAAGCGTCTCGATAGCCTGATGGGCAACTGAGCCTTTCCGACTTGCCGCTTCGGTGGTCTCAGGCGTGAGCCGAGCATCGACGAGCATCGGCCGCAGCGCCTCGACTTGGCGAGGGCTCCAGCACGCATGGACGACGCGAAACCCGTCTTCTTCGATCCAGAGGGGCAGATCCCGAAACCATTCGATCCACGAGGCGTGATCAGCCGAATCCGCGCCGACCTCCATGAGGAATCTTTTGTGCTGGCAATGATTTTTCGCTCCCGTCTCCCCGCGGCGAGGACGAAGGTAGTCACCGTCATTGACCGGATCAGGGGTCGCCCAGGCGATGGCGTTGAACTCGTGGTTGCCCATTACGGCGCGCGCTGACCCTGCGTCGGTCATCGCTCTGACAAGTTCGAGTGTGCGAAGCTGGTCTGGGCCGCGATCCACGAAATCGCCAACGAAGATGGCCGTTCGGCTGGGGTGACGCCACGCACCGTTGCGATGCTGATACCCCAGATGGGTCAGCAGGGCTTCAAGCCGGTCGGCATGGCCATGGATGTCGCCGATAATGTCGTGGTTCATTCCCAACGCCTACCTTTGCCAGCCTTCATAGAGCAAAAAAGGTCTTGGCCGTTCTCGCGGTGGCTTCTCGACCAAGATCCATCTGAGAAGCAACGGGCTGGGCCTGCCTGTCGCCGTCACCCTGACCAGCGCGCAGACCGCGGACGTCAAGGGCTATGCCCCGGTGATGGCCGAGCCCGGCCCCCAACCCCGCGTGCTTCTGGCCGACATGGGCTACGATGCCGCCTTCATCAAGGGCGACCTGGAAGCCTGCGACATCGCCGTCGTCATCCCGGGCCGGAAAACCGCAAGGGACAGCCGAGGATCGAAGGTCATGTGTCCGTCCTCAGAAACCTCGTCGAGCGAAGCTTCTCTGAGCTCAAGCACAGCCGCCGACTGGCCACCCACCAAGAAAAGACCGCCAACAGTCACCTCGGCTTCGTCCCGTCGCCTCAATCTGCCTTTGGATCAGGCAATTTCGCCACACGATCTAGACATAAATAGCCCAAGAACCGGGTTCTTCTACATCATAGTCTACTCCTTTCACTAACGGTGCGCTGTCCCCGTCCAGCGTGAATTCAAATTCCGCAGCACAGTAAGCGCGGACGCCCGTTTTTAGGGTTGAAATACTTTCTTCCTCGCCATCTTCTAGTTCGACTACAATGATGCCGCGCCCAGAAAACTCTTTTGATTTATCAACGTCAAAGTATTGCCATTCAATAGACGACTGATCAAAATCAAAAAATTCTATGTCATCGAATTCTTCGCCAAAAATAAGGGTATTGATAATAATGTTATATTTAATGAGATCTATGTTTGGTTTGAGGCTTTTTACAATCAGGCCTCTAACTTCGAGTTTAAAATCAGACATTTTTGATCTTTCAGAAAAAACAAATAAATTCTGACTAGATAGAGAAATAGAAGCGCAGTTGGCTTGTTTATTTATTTATATACATTCACATATTTTGTGCCGTATATTGATAGTTTTCAATTTAATCAAATTGCGAGACCGGCGTCGAGTCTGAGGGTACGCTTTGTTCCCAAAAAGACAGGGACGAATCGATTTGAAGAAGGTCGAAATCCCGGCTGCGTCGGCGTTGCCTTCTCACTACGACAGTATCAGAGGCCGCATTAATATGAACCTAAAAAACTATCTCCAACAACACGAAACCGATTGGAGTAATAATCTAATATGATTCCAGTCATAGATGCGGTGCACCAGAGCACGAGGGATCCAGAACAAATGTTAGATGGAGGTCTTCAATACCTTCACATCAATCGGCACCCATGGTGTTCTTTGAAAACCGTTGAAAGCTCCAAACCGCATAGTCCAATGTACGCGGCGTAACGTCGCCGTATTGAGGTTCGTGTAATAACTCGGACGCTGCTGCAACCAGCAGCCTTTGCGCCACAGCGGGATTGGTTGGTGCTGGCCTGCCTAAGGCGCGCGTCACGTAACGACAAATCATTCTGTCGGCCTTCACGAACTGTTCGGAGCCCGCCAGCATCAAAAAATATTTAAAACATATACCTGAGCTTTGACCTGGAATTTCCCGTATTCGTTTTTCAATCTTATCATTGAGCGAGAGATCTTCAGTATCACCTAGTTTTTGGATTCCGTGATCTCTCAATACGGTTGCAAATTGCAATACCGCTTCTGCCTTTAGAATACCGGATCTTGTCGAGGTTCTTTGGCGGTTGCCAAATATATTGTCTGCACGTGATTCTGGGCTGTGCGGCGAAAGCAACTCTACGAAATCACTAACAGTTTCTCCGTTCGAGACAGTGCCACTCTCCTCATTTACGTCCTTGAAAATGGCCCATACTTGAAGGGCGCAGAATTTATCTACGGCTTTTTGCGCGTTCTTGTATCTTACACCCATAGAAAATACAGAGTCAATCACGCATAACGGTAGCGACGCGTAGGAATATTCTTTGGGTAGCTGAAGGTCGCATGGTTTGATATCGCGCTTAAGGGCGCTGACCAAATTTGCGACGTCTAGGTGTTCAGTCCCGAAGTGTGGGGGAATCAGTCAAGCTGATCCTTCATTCCAGGAGGCACTATGGGCCAGATACTCCACGGCAGCGCCACGACCACGCACGCCGTCCGAGCTGCGATACAGCGATCGAAGGCTCCGCTCAAAGAGCTAGCGGCGCGGCACGGACTCAACCACAAGACCGTCGCCAAATGGCGCAAACGGGCCTTCGTTCACGACGCGCCGATGGGGCCGAAGACGGTACGCTCGACCGTCCTGTCGCCTGAGGAGGAGGCGATCGTAGTCGCCTTCCGCAGGCATACCCTGCTGCCGCTGGACGACTGCCTCTACGCGCTCCAGGCGACGCTGCCGAACCTGACCCGCTCGTCGCTTCACCGCTGTCTGAAGCGCCACGGCATCAGCCGCCTGCCCGAGATCGCCGGCGACAAGCCAGCCCGGCAACCCTTCAAACGCTATCCCATCGGCTACTTCCACATCGACATCGCCGAGGTCAGGACCGACGAGGGCAAGCTCCACCTCTTCGTCGCCGTGGACCGCACATCCAAGTTCGCCTTCGCCCAGCTACATCCGGCCGCCACCGTCCAGATCGCCGCTGACTTCCTCAGTGCCGTGATCGAGGCTGTGCCCTACAAGATCCACACGGTTCTGACCGACAACGGCGTGCAGTTCGGCGACATGCCTCAGCATCGCTCCGGCCCCACTGCTCGCTACAGGGTCCACAAGTTCGACCGCGTCTGCCTCGAACACGGCGTCGAGCACCGCTTCACCAAGCCCAACCACCCCTGGACCAACGGTCAGGTCGAGCGGATGAACCGGACGCTGAAAGAGGCCACCGTCCGCCGCTATCACTACGACAGCCATCAACAGCTCAGGCAGCACCTCGCCGCCTTCCTCGACGCCTACAACTTCGCCAAGCGGCTCAAGACTTTACAGGGCCTCACGCCCTACGAGGCCATCTGCAAGGCTTGGGCTGACGAGCCAGATCGCTTCAGATACGATCCAACCCACCTCACCTCGGGACTGAACACCTAGTGAGTCTGATCCGTCGCGCGGCCCTATCATTTGTAACCAATCCTTATGTAGCCTGCTAGGCCGGGTTTCGGCGTCTGGCATAAGCGTTCTTCAATAACCGCGCAATTCTGAAACTGGCCTGCCCCTTTGACATGTGACCTGCCCAGCCTCGGCATCGGCATCGGCGGTCGCCTCGGAGGCCATTTGCATAAGGACGGAGGGGGACACCGGTCGACGGCGGGTGATGGTCAGGCTCTGAATGGGGTGTGGGCAGAGCCGTCGCCGGATGGCCAGGATCGCCAGGAAGATCGGCGCTACCCGTCGGACCTGACGCAGGTCCCAAAGTTGGGGCGGCTTTTCAGGCGGAGCAAAGGATTCTAGACTTCGGACAAATGGGCTCGCCCCCCGGGCCTTGCAGGGCCGGCACGGCCGAACGCTGGACGTCGACACCCGCAGCCCGCGCGGGAGGGACAGGGACAGGGACAGGGACGGGGACGAATGGCGGCACCTTACGGCTTCAGGCCTGTCGACTACGGTGAGGACCACGAGCACCTGGTCGCGCGCCGGGCCCTGCGACAGATCACCATAAACTGGACGAAGCCGCTGCGCTGGCGTCCGACCGACGACGGCCCGCCGCTCCCGGTGACACTGCAGCGCCCCGGCTTCCTCTATGCTCTCAGCTGGGACCATCACCTCGCCTTCAGGCGAGAGACCATCGCCTATATCGGCATCACCGAAGACCTTGGGACGAGGTTCCGCGAACATCGCCGTGCAGAGGAACTTCTGGCCCGCAAGCGCAAGACCTTCCTGGCGGTGGGCGACATTGATTTCGGATCCCGCATCAATCCGGACGAAGGCACGCGCCGAGTGATCGAGGAGCTCGAGCACATCCTGATCTGGGCGCTCGGGGGGGAGCAGGACCTCCTCAACGAGCGGAAGGTTCTCAGCATGCCGGGCTACGGCACTCAGGGCGGATCGGCGTGGCATATCCTGAACACCGGATACCGGTTCCGAGGCCAGATGCCGCGGGAGATCATCTATCCGTGGATGCTCGTGAAGCCCGGCCGCAATCGGTCGGCGCGCTGACGCCTCCGGTGCCGTTCGAGCCGATCCTGACAGATCCGGGGCGTCTGGCCTTCCGCCGATATGAGAACGCCTCCCTTAGCTAAACCGGCATCGACATCTATCCGAACCTCACTCAGGTCGGCGGATGGGACACCGTAAAGGCGCGGTGATTTCGCCCCGAAACGGTCATCAAGGGGGCTGCACACCCCCAGTTCCGGGTGCTCCAGAGAATGGGGGCGGATCACCGAAGCCGACGATTGCCGTCTTGCGTCGATCAAAAGTGTGTACTAGGTAGGACACATGCACTCTTTTGGGTCATATCTTCGGAGCCGGCGAGAGGCCCTGCGACTGACCGACCGGAGTTACTCCGTTCGGCAGGTGGCAAAGCGGGTTGGCATTGAGCCGGCTTACCTCAGCAAGATTGAGCGAGATGAGGTGCCTCCGCCTTCGGAGGAGGCCATCGGTCGGATCGCCGAGGTTCTGGGGGAGGACAGGGACGCCCTCCTCGCTCTCGGGGGGAAAGTTTCCAGTGACTTGCTTGAGCTCATTCGCCGTCACCCGGTGGCGTTTGCTGAACTGATACGTGGGCTACGCGATGCACCGCCGGATGCGTTGCTCAGGGTGGTGCGGGAAGTCCGCGACGGCGATTGGTAGGGAAAACGAACCGATGATTACACTTGATAACAACGTGCTCGGCATTCGTTGTCCGAATGTTCATCCCGACGCCCATGCTCAGCTGGAATTTCAGCGGACCTTGCGAATACCGGACGACGAACAGGTGCACGGTCTACCGGCTGGATTGGGCAGCTTCCCCCTTCGTCACGTCGAAGACTTTTCAGAAGGGCTCGACGAACTAACGCTGCGCCGCGGCGGCATATTGATGCTGAACCGCCCCGGGTTTGCCGGAGGCCTCAACTCCTGAGAGGAAGAGGCCATGACAAGCAAGACGACGAACAAGATCTCACCCGAGGTTCGCGAGCGTGCGGTCCGGATGGTGGTGGATCACGAACGGGATCATCCGTCGCGCTGGGCGGCCGTGGTTTCGATTGCCGAGAAGATCGGCTGCGTGCCGCAGACCCTGCATGAGTGGGTGAAGAAGGCGGAGGTCGATGCCGGCAAGCGGGCGGGTGTCCCGAGCGACGTGGCCGAGCGGGTGAAGGCACTGGAGCGGGAGAACCGCGAACTGCGCCAGGCCAACGAGATCCTGCGCAAGGCGTCTGCCTATTTTGCCCAGGCGGAGCTCGACCGCCCGTTCAAGCGATGATCACCTTCATCGACGATCACCGGAAGGCCTATGGGGTCGAGCCGATCTGCAAGGTCCTGCCGATCGCCCCATCCACCTACCACGAGCGCCAGGCTCAGCGGCGTGATCCGGCCCGGCTGTCGGCGCGAGCGCGCCGGGACCTGGAGCTGAAGCCGCAGATCGCCCGGGTGTTCGCCGAGAACTTCGCGGTCTACGGCGTGCGCAAGATCTGGCGGCAGATGCGGCGCGAGGAGATTTCCCTCGCTCGCTGCACGGTGGAGCGGCTGATGCGCCAGATGGGCCTGCGAGGGGTGATCCGGGGCAAGCCGGTGCGCACGACGATCAGCGACAAGGCCGCGCAGTGTCCGCGGGATCACGTGAACCGCCAGTTCCACGCGCCGGCCCCGGACCGGCTGTGGCTGTCAGACTTCACCTATGTCGCGACCTGGGCAGGCTTCGTCTACGTCGCCTTCGTGATCGACGCCTACGCCCGGCGGATCGTCGGCTGGCGCGCCAGCCGGACGGCCCACGCCGGCTTCGTGCTCGACGCCCTCGAGCAGGCGCTCCACGAGCGGCGCCCGCAACATCGCGCCGGTCTCATCCACCACTCCGATCGCGGGTCGCAATACGTGTCCATCAAGTACACCGAGCGCCTGGCTGAAGCCGGCATCGAACCCTCGGTCGGTAGCGTCGGCGACAGCTATGACAACGCCTTGGCCGAGACGATCAACGGCCTCTACAAGGCCGAAGTCATTCATCGCCGTGGCCCGTGGCGATCCTTCGAGGCCGTCGAGTTCGCCACGCTGGAATGGGTCGACTGGTTCAACAACCGACGGCTCCTCGAGCCCATAGGCCATATCCCGCCAGCCGAAGCCGAAGCTGCCTATTATGCCATGCTAGCCGAACAGCCCCTGGCCGCGTAACTTAAACCAAATGGCCTCCGACAAACCCGGGGCGGTTCAGGTCCTGATTGACGTCCGTCT
>Ga0247837_1010689_pt1 | contig 10352 bp, 10 predicted proteins | sample LaCtaG_2_FD_187115 | JGI IMG/M metagenome (GOLD analysis project Ga0247837, IMG submission 187115) | Freshwater microbial communities from meromictic Lake La Cruz, Castile-La Mancha, Spain - LaCruzMarch2015_14.5m | ecosystem: Environmental > Aquatic > Freshwater > Lake | place: Spain: Castile-La... | reverse complement strand
CCGACCGAGCCGCGTCGCGAGGTCCTCCCCAGTCACGACAAGCCCATCGGGGCCGAGCTTCGCCGCGCCGCAGGCGGCCTCGAGGCCGCGGTCATTCAGCAGCCGAATCGTGCCCAGGCCGCGGCGGTCCCAAAACAGGAACCGTGACGGTGATGCGGCTCCGCCGGCCAGGTGCACCACGAGCCGCACGTGCTCCTCGGTGGGCGGATCGACGACCAGCATCTGCCCCGTCATCCGCGGTTCAATCACCAGCCACTCCCGCGGCCGCGGGGCGGCCTCGGTGACTTCGACCACCACCCGCTTGCCCCGCCGGTGCACCCCCGCGATCGTCCGGCCCGCCAGCCGTCGCACGAGCACGGCCGCCGCGGGCCGCACACTGAGCGGCCGCACCCGACTGCGAGGCAGCGTTGCCGACACAATCCGCCGGCCCACGACCCCCGCCAGGCCACGGCACATCGTCTCGACCTCGGGAAGCTCTGGCATGGGCCGTATCGTAATCTCGCCCGCCATGATGGGCCGCTCCCCGACGCCGGTTACAATGTGGCCATGGCTACCATCGAAACTCCCGTCTCCAGCGTTCCCGATGCCCTCGGCCGGTTCGGCCGGTTCGGGGGCCGCTATGTGCCCGAGACCCTCTCCGCCGCCCTCGACCAACTTGAGCGGGCTTACGACGAGGCGCTCACCGACCCGGCGTTCGCCGCCGAACTGGACGGGCTGCTGGCGACCTTCGTGGGCCGCCCCACTCCCCTGCACTTCGCTGCCCGGCTCACCAAGGAGGCTGGCGGTGCCCAGATCTGGTTTAAGCGCGAAGACCTGAATCACACCGGCGCACACAAGATCAACAACACGCTCGGCCAGGGCCTCTTGGCGATGCGGATGGGCAAGCAGCGGATCATCGCCGAGACCGGCGCCGGCCAGCACGGCGTGGCTACCGCCACAGCCTGCTCCCGGTTCGGCCTCGAGTGCGTGGTCTACATGGGAGTGGAGGATGTTCGCCGCCAAGCGCCCAACGTGCGGGCGATGCGGCTGATGGGGGCCGAGGTCCGCCCCGTCGAGACTGGCTCCCGCACGCTCCGCGACGCGATCAACGAGGCGATGCGCGACTGGATGTCCTCGGTCGACAACACCCACTACATCATCGGCTCGGTCGTAGGACCACATCCGTTTCCGCGGATCGTCCGCGACTTCCAGTCGGTGATCGGCCGCGAGACGGTGGACCAGTGCCGGCGGCAGTTCGGCCGGCTGCCCGAGGCGGTGGTGGCGTGCGTGGGCGGCGGCAGCAACGCGGCCGGCATGTTCTTCCCGTTCGTCGATCATGCCGAGGTGCGGCTGGTGGGCATCGAGGCAGGCGGCCGTTCGACCCAGCCGGGCCAGCACGCGGCCAGCCTCTCCTACGGCTCGCCCGGCATCCTCCACGGCAGCCTCAGCTACGTGCTCCAGGATATCGACGGCCAGACCTCCGACGTGCATTCCGTCTCGGCGGGCCTCGACTATCCCGGCGTCGGCCCCGAGCACTCGTATTGGCGTGACCTGGGCCGCGTCGAGTATTCGAGCGTGACCGACGACGCGGCGCTGGCCGCCTTTGACCACGTGGCCCGCCGCGAGGGGATTCTGCCCGCTCTCGAGACGTCGCACGCCCTGGCATGGGCCGTGGAAGAGGCGGCGCGGCGGCCGGCCGACGAGATCATCGTGGTCTGCCTCTCGGGTCGCGGCGACAAAGACGCCGCTGAGATCGCCAGGCTGCGTGGCCTGGCGTCGGACGGAGGGCCGGTCTGACGCGATGGCAGCTCCTGTCTCCCTCTCACACCGCCCGCTCGCCGCGCTCGAGGCGATGTTTGCCGCCAACCGGGTTGCGGGCCGCAAGGCGGTCGCCCCCTTCGTGACCGCCGGCGATCCCGACCCCGCCACGAGCGTGGCCGTGCTGGAGACGCTCGATAGGGCCGGGGCGTCGCTCTGCGAACTCGGCGTTCCCTACAGCGACCCGATCGCCGACGGGCCTGTGATCCAGGCCTCCTACACGCGAGCGCTCGGCTCCGGCATCACGCTCGAGAAGGTGTTTGGCATCGCCCGCGAGGCGACTGCGCGGGTGACGATGCCGATCCTGGCGATGGCCAGCTACTCGCTTGTGTTTCGCCGGGGGATCGACCGGTTCGTGGCCGACGCGGTGGCCGCGGGGCTCGCCGGCTTCGTCGTGCCGGATCTCCCGGTCGAGGAGTCCGACGACCTCGATGGAGCCTGCCGGGCGGCCGGGCTCGCGCTCGTGCGGCTTGTCACGCCGACCACGCCCCCGGCCCGGGCCGCGGCCATCGCGGCCAAGTCCACCGGCTTCCTGTACTGCGTCTCGGTGGCCGGCGTGACCGGGGCCCGCACGGAACTGCCCCCCGGGCTCATCGACCGCGTGAAGTGGCTGCGGACGCAGACCGACGTGCCGATCCTCGTCGGCTTCGGGATCTCGGCGGCCGACCAGGTGAAGGCCGTCTGCGAAGTGGCCGACGGGGCGATCGTAGGCTCGGCCCTCGTGCGGCTGGTGGCCGAGCAGGCCGCCGCCGGCCCGGCGGCCCTAGCGGCGGCCGTCGAGAAGTTTGTGCGCGAACTCGCCTCGGCTGCCGGAAAGTAGCTGCGGGCGCGTGGTCCGCGGGATATGACCGCCGACGCAACCCGTAGTCGGCGAAGCAGCAGCCGATCTCCCTGGCCGTAGCCAGCGGGTGGTCCGTATAATTCCTCGCGTCGAGCAACTGTCGCAGGCCGCGATGAGGGCCTGCAAGGAGGTCATCTCGCCATGTTCTCCGCCCGCGATCCGGCCGACGTCGAGCGGTTCTTCCGCGGCCTGACCGAATATGCCTTCCATGCCCGGCTCGGCGTGGTCGATCCACCGCTGATTGACTACGTGTCGGTGATGCTCGTGCGGTTCATGCGAAACGAGCGGCTGGCGGTGCTGCCCGGGGCTGGCGAGGAGTCGGCTGACGTGAGCTACCTGCTGTTGGCGGCGGAGCGGCACGCCGACCCGGCCGAGGCCCGGGAGGAATACCGGCACATCGGCGACGTGACGCTCTTCTGGAGTGGCCTCTATCCCGAAGCTCTGGCCCGCTATCGCAAACAGGGGCCGCATGCTGATCTGGTGGTCTACAAGGCGGCCGGTCGGCGGGCCTACTCGCTGGCGGCCGCGCTCGAGCCTGACGAAGCCGCCGCCGAGCGGGCCCTCTTCGAGCGGCTCGCGCACGAATACGACCTGTGCGTGGAAGGCCTCGCCGAGGTCCGCCGCGCCTGGGGCGACGCGGCGTAGCAAACTCCGCGAAACCGTACCCAAAGAAACCCAAAGAAAGGAAACCCAAAGAAAGGACAGGCACCCAAACCCCCCAACCCAAAGAAAGGACAGGCACCCAAACCCCCCAATCGAAAGGGGGGAGCCCAAAGAAAAGCCCAAAGAAAGAGCCCAAAGAAAGGACAGGCACAATCGGGGAACGGGGGGAAGGAACGGGGGGAAAGGACAGGCACAATCCGGCAAAGATCGCCGCGATAGATAGGCGTAAGCCTTGACGACCGGGCGCGGGGGCATTAGGATACAGGTGTTCAGTTACCTCGAATCCTCTTCCGAATCCTGTAGGAGCCTCCGCGATGACGATGCCCAGGCGGCAACTGGTGGATGTCGCAGTCACGCGGTACTACCACTGCATTTCTCGATGCGTCCGCCGCGCGTTTCTCTGCGGCGAGGGCGTGACGCACCGCAAGGCCTGGATCGAAGCCCGGCTCGAACTCCTCGCCAAGCACTTCGCCGTCTCGGTCTGCGGCTTCGCAATCCTCGACAACCACCTGCACATCCTCTGCCGGCTCGACCCAGGCATCGCCGACGGCTGGAGCGACGAAGAGGTTGTCCGCCGCTGGATCGCCATCTACCGCCCCTCCTGCCTCGACGTCGCGAGCCCGGCTACCGTACAGGCCTGGGTCGACCACCAGTGCCAAGACACCGCCCGCGTGGCCCGCTACCGCGAGCGACTTCAGGATCTCGGCTGGTTCATGAAGGCCCTCAAGGAACCGCTCGCCCGGCTCGCCAACAAGGAAGACGACTGCAAAGGCACGTTCTGGGAAGCCCGCTACAAGTCGATCGCCATTCTCGACGAAGAAGCCCTGCTCGCGACCTGCGCCTACATCGACTTGAATGCTGTGGCCGCCGGTATCGCCAAGACCCCGGAAGATGCCCCACACACCTCGATCAAGCAGCGGGTCGACCACGCCCGCACGAACGGCGACCTCGAAACACTTCAACTCGCCGCGGCAATGAAGTCCGTCGCCGCCGCCAGAATCGAAGCCGACCTCGAGCAGTCCCACTGGCTCTGCCCGCTCCAGGATCGAACACGCCACGGCGCGGCCCGCGAAGGCATGCTGCCCGGGTTTTCGCTGTCGAGCTACCTCGAACTCGTGGACTGGACGGCCCGGCTCTGCCGCACGGGCAAGGCACGCATCACGGCGGAAGTGGCTGGCATTATGACGCGGCTCGGTACGACAGCCGACTACTGGCAGGCACGCCTTCAAAAACTACTCGGTAAGTCTCGCTGGCTCGGCAGCTACTGTGCGACCGACGCCCAGCGACTCAAGGCCGTCGCCGAGCGGCGCGGCCGCCATCACGTGGACAACGCCCTCGGTGGCCTGGCCAGGGCATAGCCGTTCGTCGATGGCCAGCGGCGAGCCGCACCTGCCGGCGTCCGCCATCACGATTGCCGGGCAAAGTTTCGCCTGGGAGAGATCGGAAAAGGGAAACGGCACCACGACTACCGATACTTTTGCAGTTCCGGCCACACGGTAGCAGCCCCGGGCTTGCGTCACTCGCCGACGAGTTGGGCCTGCCAGGGCGGATCGTAGCCAGCCGCCTCCACAGGCAGGCCCGCACGGACAACCGCCGCGACCAGTTCTGCCGGCGACACTCGGCCAGGATCGATCACGGCGATGAGCGTGTCGGCGTCGGCGACCTGCACATCGGCGACAACCGCAGCCAGCGCGCGGCTGGCCGCTTCAACGCGGCCCGGACACCGCAGCTGATACCGCCAGCGGCGGCCCTCGGCGAAGGTCGCCGGGTCGTTGCGGCCCGCGGCGACGAGCCGCCCTTCCCGAAGCACCGCCAGATGCGTGAAGCAGTCGGGCACCCACGCGTCGTCGATCGCGGCCAGCACGGTGCGGCCCATGAGGTGAGTGTCGCCCACGAGCCGCTCGACCGCCGCGCGGCCGGCGGGATCGAGCCCGCCCAAGGGATCGTCGAGGAGGAGCACCTGCGGGTCGTGCAGCAGCGCCCGCGCCACGAGCAGCCGCTTGGCGTGGCCGGCGTCGAGCGTGTCGATGTCGTCGCCACCGCGGCCGGCAAGCGCAGCGAGCTCGAGCCCCCTGGCCACCACCTGCTCGAGCTCCCTGCCCCGCCGCCCCGCGGCCACCGCAAAGAGCTCAAGGAACTCCCCAGCCCGCAGCCCCGGCCAGTCGGGCGGCCGGTCGGGCACATACCCCACGACCCGCCGCACCGCCTCCGCCTCCCGCCGGACGGAATGATCATGGACAAGGATCTCTCCGGCATGGAGCGGCACGGCCGTGGCCGCGGCCGCCACCAGCAGGCTCTTCCCTGCACCGCTCGGACCGATCACCGCCCACGCCTCGCCGCCGCGGACATGCAGCGAGACCGCCTCCACCACGAGCTGCCCAGCCTGCTCGATGCTCGCCCGGTCAAAGCGAATCATGAGTCAAGGCTCCATCGGTCTGCGTCGACCGCCGCGCACCTGAAACGATGGAGCCGGCCGGCGGTGGGTACCAAGAGTCACACAATCACGCACCAGCCCCACCGGCCGCGAGCCGGTCGGCCGTCATCTCGATCGACAGCAGCAGCCCACGGGCCTTGTTGAGCGTCTCCTCGAACTCGCTCTCCGGCACGCTGTCGGCCACGATCCCGGCCCCCGACTGCACGAAGGCCCGGCCATCTTTGACCACGATGGTCCGCAGGGCGATGCAGGTGTCCATCGAGCCGGCGAAGTCGATGTAGCCGACCGCGCCCGCGTAGGGACCACGGCGGACGGGCTCGAGCTCATCGATGATCTCCATGGCCCGAATCTTGGGTGCGCCCGAGACGGTGCCCGCCGGCAGGCAGGCCCGCAGCGCGTCGAAGGCCGTGAGCTCGGGCCGCAGTCGGCCGGTCACGTTGCTCGTGAGGTGCATCACGTGGCTGTATCGCTCGATCGTCATCACGTCGGAGAGTTCGACCGAGCCGATCGCGGCCACGCGGCCCACGTCGTTGCGGCCCAGGTCGATCAGCATCACGTGCTCAGCCCGCTCCTTAGGGTCGGCGAGCAGGTCTTCGGCCAGCGCCCGGTCTTCCTCGGGTGTGGCCCCGCGGCGGCGGGTGCCGGCCAGCGGGCGAACGGTCACGGTGCCATCCACGGCCCGCACCATGATCTCGGGCGAGCTGCCCACGAGCGTGCAGGCCGGCGACCGCAGGTAGAACATGAACGGGCTCGGGTTCACCACCCGCAGCGTGCGGTAGATCTCGAGCGCCGCGCCCGCGAAGGGCACCTCTAAGCGGCGGCTCAAGACCACCTGGAAGATGTCGCCGGCCCGGATGTATTCGATCGACTGCTCGACTGCCTCCAGAAACGCCTCGCGGGTGAAGGCGGAGCGGGCCGAGCCGTCGCTCAGGCAGCGAGGCTCGTGCCGCGGGCCGATGTCGGCCGGCGGTGGCCAACCACTCGGGGCGGCGAGCCGGGCGATCGTGTCGTCGATCCGACGGCAGGCGGCGGCGTGGGCCCACTCGATCCCGGCCGGCGAAGCGTCGTCGATCCGGGCGAGCACCACCACGTCGATCGACTTCGTGGCGTTGTCGAACACCACGAGCCGGTCGTAGAAGGCGAAGTCAAGGTCGGGCAGACCGAGGTCGTCGGCAGGCTCGTGCGGCAGCCGCTCGACATAGCGCACCGCGTCGTAGGCCGCGTAGCCCACGGCACCGCTCGTGAAGGGGGGCAGTTCAGCGAGCCGGGCCGGCCGATACTCGGCCACCCGCCGTTCGAGCTCGCCGAGCGGGTCGTCGCTCTCAAAGGCCTCCGCGCCCCGCTCGGTCGTCACCTCCACGGCCCGGCCCCGGGCCGTGAGCCGGAGAAACGGATCGGCTGCCAAAAAGCTGTGGCGCCCCACCTTCTCGCCACCGACCACGCTCTCAAAGAGGCAGGCGGAGGGGCCAGCGTCGAGCCGGGCGAAGGCCGACAGCGGCGTGAGGGAGTCGGCGAACAGCCGCCGGTAAACGGGCACCAGCCGATGGGTGGCCGCCAACTCTCGAAATCGGGTTCTGTCCGGAAGATGCGGCATACGGCTGGTGCGGCGGGGCGACGATGGGAAGCCTCGGCGGCAAGCGTACCTGTGGCCCGGGGCCACGAACAGCGGGCTGCCTCGGCCCGAGCCGCAGGGCTGGCGCTGCCCCACACGGCCACCGGAGGCGACCCGCGGGACGGCAGCCGCTATGATTCCCTGTGATCGTTCGTGGGAGCCGCAGATGAAGTGCCAGCAGTGCGATAAACCGGCCGTGTTTCACATCACCGAACTGGAGTCGGGGGATGTCCGCGAACTGCACCTCTGCGAGGATCACGCGCGGGCCTATCTCAACCAGGCCGAAGGAAGCGGAGGCTCCGACGAACCCGCGGAAACCGGCGGCGGAGGGCTGACCGGCCCGCTCACGGTCGGGCAGACGGCCGATGAGTTGGCCGTGCTCGACAAAAAGGCCTGCGACATGTGCGGCATCACCTTCTTCGAGTTTCGCAACCAGGGCCGGCTCGGCTGCCCTCACGACTACGACCAGTTCGAGAAGGAACTCGAGCCGCTGATCGCCAACATCCACGGGGCGACCCGGCACACCGGCCGCCGCCCCGACCGGGCCGTGACAGGCCTGCCCGAAGGCACAGAGGAGCTCACCTCGGTGATCGGCCTGCGGCGTGACATGCAGGAGGCGATCACCGACGAGGCCTACGAGCGGGCCCAAAAGATTCGCGACGCGATCCGCACCATTGAGGCCCGCTGGTTCAGCGGCCCGCCCGCATAGCCCCTCCATCCGCTGCACTCCCATGCCGCATCCCATGACACTCGAATCCCTCACCCAAGCAACCGGCGAATGGCTCAAAGGCACGGGTCCGGAATCGGACATCGTGATGAGCAGCCGCGTGCGCTTGGCTCGCAACCTCGCCCAGTTTCCCTTCGTCGGCAGGGCCACGGAGCAAGACCGCGCCGAGATCGAGCGGTTCCTGCGGGAGCGGATCGCCACGGCCCCGGTCGGCCAAAGCCTCGAATACATCGACGTCGGCCGGCTCCAGGAGATTGACCGGCAGTTCCTCGTGGAGCGGCAACTGATCAGCCGGGAGCACGCCGAGGCCCAGGGGGCGCGGAGCGTCGCCATCGACCGGCTCGAACAGGTCAGCTTGATGATCAACGAGGAGGACCATCTCCGCATCCAGTGCATCCACAGCGGCCTCGACCTCAAGGGCGTGTGGGAGCAGATCCGAGTGGTCGACGACCAAGTGGGGCAGGTTGTGCCCTACGCCTTCCACGAACGCTGGGGCTACCTCACCGCCTGCCCCACCAACGTGGGGACGGGGATCCGCGTCAGCGTGATGCTGCACTTACCGGCGCTCGTGATCACACGCCAGATCGACAAGGTGTTCCGCAGCCTCCACAAGATCTCGCTGGCCGTCCGCGGGCTGTACGGCGAGGGCTCGCAGGCGATGGGCGACTTTTATCAGATCTCCAATCAGACCACGCTCGGCCGGACGGAGGAGGAACTCGTCGAACAAGTGGGCGAAGTTGTGCCCGTCCTGATCGACTACGAACGCCGGGCCCGGGAGTTTCTCGTCCGCGAGACGGAGCAAAACGTTCACGACCAAGTGAGCCGGGCCTTCGGCATTCTGCGGACGGCCCAGACGATCACCGCCGAGGAGACGATGCAACTGCTCTCCCGCGTGCGGATGGGAGTGCTGCTGGGCCTGATCGGTGATGTCAACATCGCCGACATCAACTCCCTGCTCGTCCGCACCCAGCCGGCCCACCTGCAAAAGCTCCGCGGTCTCGAACTCGACACCAAAGACCGCAACATCGAGCGGGCTCGCTACCTCCGGCAGCACTTCGAGGGCACGGCCCCGACGCCGAACTGAAGTCAGCCGGCGGCAAACTTCGCCCGCAGGGCCTTCACGACCGGCGCCGGCACAAACTTGAGAAGCGCCTCGTCGTCGGCCAGCGGCGTGATCTGCTTGAGCAGTGACGACGATATGTGGGAGTAGGCGGAGTCGGCCATCAGGAATAACGTCTCCACCCCGGCGTCGAGCCGCCGGTTGGCGAGCGTCATGGTGAACTCGGCCTCGATGTCGGTCAGCGACCGCACCCCGCGCAGGAGCACCTGGGCGCCCTGCTCCCGCACGAAGGCCACCGACAGGCCGCTGAACAACTCCACGCCCACGTTGCCGAGGCCGTCGAGCGATTCCCGCACCAGCCGCACCCGCTCCTCGAGCGCGAACAGCGGATGCTTGTCGGGGTTGATCCCGACCCCGACCACGATCCGGTCAAAAATCCGGGCGGCCCGCCCGATCACGTCGAGGTGGCCGAGCGTGATCGGGTCAAAGGAGCCGGTATAGACGGCCGTGCGGCCGCAGTCAGGGGCGGGCTTCACGCCTTGGGTTCCGTCGCGGGAGAATGGTTCGGCAGCGATTCAGAGCCGGCAGCCAGGCCGCCTCGCGGTGCGGCTGGCTCCGCGCCACGCACCGATTATGGTATGGACTAGGCTCGTTTTCCAGCCAGGACCTCCGTAGGAACACAAGCGTACGTGTCGAAGGCACTCGCGTTTACAGGCCTGATCCTCTCAGGGCTGATCGTGATTCTGTTCGTCGCCGACCTGGCGGCGGCCTTCCCTTTTCAACGCACCAGCGTGTTACTCGACGTGGCCTTCATCGTCAGCGGCCTGATCACCGCCTACCTGAGTTGGTCGCTGCTCGATCAGTCGGGGGGCCGGCGCGGTCCGGGCACCAGCCCGCTCCGCTGACTCAGGCCGCCCTCAGGATCGCGTGATCGCGCGAGGCCTGGTCGTCGCCCACCAGCCGCGTCGCCAAACCGGCGAGGGAGACGACCATCCCGCGGCCCTGCTCGACCTGCCGTCGTGCCCAGGCGAGCTGCCGCTCGAGCCGCGACGCTATGAAGACCATGCCGCCATTACCCTCGGCAAGCGCCTCGGTGCGGAGCACGTGCAGACCGCCCGGCCGCGGCCGGCCACCGAGCCCGAGCCACGCCAATGGCGAGCGCGGCAGCCCCGCCGAGATCTCCACCTCCCACAGTCCCCAGGCTGCGTTTTGGCACCG
>Ga0247837_1010685_pt1 | contig 10356 bp, 3 predicted proteins | sample LaCtaG_2_FD_187115 | JGI IMG/M metagenome (GOLD analysis project Ga0247837, IMG submission 187115) | Freshwater microbial communities from meromictic Lake La Cruz, Castile-La Mancha, Spain - LaCruzMarch2015_14.5m | ecosystem: Environmental > Aquatic > Freshwater > Lake | place: Spain: Castile-La... | reverse complement strand
CGCAAGTGCAGATCGGCTCCGGCAAGGGAGCCGGCGACATCGACTTCCAGGATTATCTGGCGGGCGAGGACGGCAGCGGCACCCTCGCGTTGACCGCAGGCACAGGCACGATCACATGGTCGGCCAGCGGCCCGCTGCCAGGCGAGGACTATTCGGCACTTCACGGCGTCGTGATCAACTCGGCGGCGTCGGTCAGCTCGGCCGGCTTGATCGTGCTCGATGGCAACTCCCCGATCGCCTTCGACAACGGCCTCACGATCGCTGATGGCGTGAACAACGTGGATCTTTCGAACGGCGGGCTGATCTTCGGGTTCGGCGAGGATGCTGGCATCCGGTTCCTGGGATCTTCGACGAACTCGACCATCGAGCAGTTCGAAATTCGCGACAACGACGCGGGGATTGTGTTCGGCGAGGACGGAGCGACGTCGGACCTCTCGGGTACCGTTGTGGACGACAACGATATTCATAACAACGTAAACGACGGCATCGACCTCTACTCAGTCGCCGGGAATCTCAACGGTGAGGATGCGTTCATCATCGGTGGCAAGGCGGGGAATCGGATCTACGCGAACGGCTGGGACGGCATTTATGGAGTGAGCAGCATCGGCGTGGAGATCACGAACAACGCGATCTACGACAACGGCTTCCTCTCCGACGGCAGCGGCATCAACCTCGAAGAGGGTGGGGAATACCTGATCACCGAGAACACGATCGGTGAGGACGGCCCCGGCGGATACCTCGGCAACGCCATCAACGGCATCACCATCGACGGCGATGATGGCTTCTACAGCTACGCCGGCACGGAGATCACCTTCAACACGATCGCGTTCAACAACGAGTACGGCGTGCGCGTGCAGGGAGTGACGCTCGACACGGGCGAGGATTCGATCCTGATCTTCGGAAATACAGTCGTCGGAAACTTCGATGGCGGCGTCCGGATCGACGGCAGCGAAAATATTCGGATCATCGACAATCTGATCGCCGGCAACGGCGAAGATGTCGGCAACGGCATCGACATCGTGAATGGCTCGCACGGCACGCTCGTCGAGTCGAACCAGATCATTCAAAACGCCAATCACGGCGTGTATGTCGAGAACTCCTCGACGCTCGCCAACCCCGTCGTAATCGGCGGTGTGCTGGGGGTCACGAGCTCCACGGGCACGTCGGTGAACGTGTCTGGCGACCAGCGTGCCGCCATTGTGCCCGGCCAGGCCGTCTTCCTGGCTTACGCGCCCGTGCTGGACGACGTCTCGACCATCACGGCCACCCCTGCCGAGGTGCTCTCGCTCACGTACGACGCCGACGCAGACGAGACCACCTTGGCGTTTGCAAGCAGCGTGACTGGTTCGCCTGCATACGTCACGCTCGGCAACTACGTCGTCGAGAATGGTGAGGATTCGCTCGCGGGCAGCGGCATCAGCGTGCTCGCCACCGGTGAGGGCACCCCCGGCGAGGTCGTGGGGCTCGAGATTCTCGGCAACGTCGTTGTCGGGAATCAGATCGACGGCATCCATCTGGAAAGCACGTTTCCCGCCAGCCAGGCAGATCTCTCCGACGTCGTGATCGCTGGCAACTTCGTCGGCCGCGACATCGTCGGCGAGGATGCCCCGATCGATTTCGGCAACGGCGACGACGGCATCGAGGTCGTCAACGGCAACCGCATCGTGATCGTTCAAAACTACGTGGCCGACAACGGCGACCCCAACCCCTCGACGGGCGAGGATGAAAACGGCATCGCGATCCTCACGAGTCAGAATGTCGACATCGGTGAGGACGGCCTCCTCGGCAACTACATCGTCCGCAACGCCGACGATGGCGTCGACATCAAGGGCAGCGAGTTCGTCACGATCGTCAACAACGAGATCGCCTTCAACGGCGACGACGGCATCTACATCGGGACCTACGAGGGCGTGCGGAGTTCCGATGTTCTCGTCGAAGCCAACTGGATTCACGACAACGCTTCTCGCGGCATTGATGTTGATGGAGCCGATCGCGTGGAGATCGTCGAGAACCTCATCGAAGATAACGGCCTTGACGGCATCCAGTTCTCAAATAGCCTCGACGCCCTCGTGTCGTTCAACATCGTCACCGGCAACGATGGCAACGGCGTCTCCTTCTACAGCACGGGCGGTGTGATCGAAGGCAACGAGATCTACGAGAACACAGGCGATGGCGTGTACATCAACGGCGAATCGTTACCGTTCTCGTTTGGCGAGGATCACTTCGAGGTCCTCGGCAACATCATCCGCGACAATGGCGATGACGGCGTCGACATTCGCGACGGCAATTTCTTCGGCGAAGATCGCGACGACGAGTCCGGCTCTTCGCGGGTCGCAGGGAACACGATTGAGCGCAACGACGACGACGGTGTCGCGCTCACTTACGTCAACGGCGTGGTCGTGGGCGGCGAGTTCCCGAGCGACATCAACTTCATCAACCTGAACGGCAACGCCGGTGTCTACGCCACCGGCTTCGCCAACGCCGACGTGATCGGCAATGAGATCGATTCCAACGGCAACTACGGCGTGGAGATCGACAACGGCGAGGATCTGCTTGTCGGCAACGTGGGCGATGAGGCCGTGAACACGATCCGCCGCAACGGCATTGCGGGCGTGTATGCCTATGGCGAAACCAACGGGACTGAGGTCTACAACAACGAGATCTCCGAGAACCCGATCGGGGTGATGATCACCTCGGCGCTCGGCCTCCAGGTTGGCGGCCCAAGCTCGGGTTCGCTTGGCGAGGACTACGGCAACCACATCTTCGACAACGGCGAAGGCGTGCGGGCCACAGGCTTTAGCTATGGCACCGCCGTGCAGGGCAACCTCATCGAGGAAAACCTCACCGGGGCCACGCTCGCGAGCGTGCAGGGCCTGACGTTTGGCTACGGCGAAGTGCCGGTGCGGGCTCTGCCGGAAGGCTCCTTCGGCAACACCGTGATCTTCAACAACGAGGGCCTGCGTGGCTCGGGCGACCTGACCGACACCTACGTCGGCGGCAACGAGTTCATCGACAACACGAAGGTGGGCATCGCGCTGCAGTCGGCGAAGAACCTGACCGTGGGCGACTTCGGCGAAGACTCGCCGAACTTCATCAGCGGCAGCGCGGTGGGCCTGTCGGCGTCGGGCACGATGACCAACACGCTCGTCGCCTTCAACGCGTTCAGCGAGAACACGATCGGCATCGCCCTCTCGAAAGCCACGGGGATGACCGTCGGTGGCAACACGATCGACCTGAGCGCGAAGTACGGCATCAGCGTGACGGGCAACAACGCCGACACGCTGATCATCGAGAACACGATCACGAGCAGCGGTGACGGCCCATATGCCGGCAACGGCATCTACCTGTCGAACGCTCGAAACGTCGACGTGATCGGCAACAGCGTCGACGGCAGTTCGCTCGCCGGTCTCTATGCGACGGGCAACACATCGGGCACGGTGGTGCAGGGCAACCTGTTCACCGACAACCGGATCGGGATGTTCCTCGAGAACGCCACGAACGCCGTATTCGGCGGGCTGGGCGAAGATGAGGGCAACACGATCATCGGCGGCGGCGACCCTGACATGGGCGAGTTCAGCGACGGCATCCTTGTGACTGGCGATTCGGCGGGCTCGAGCGTCACGGGCACCGATATCTTCTATACCCACACGGGCGTGATTCTGCGGGATGCCCAGGGCATCGAGATCACCGGCACGTTGATCGAGGACGCGGTGTTCTTCGGGCTCAACGCGACGGGCGACCTCACGGGCTCGAAGTTCCACGGTAACGCGATCGTTGGCACGACGGGGATTGGCGGCGGCCTCGGCCACGGCATGTATCTCGACAATGCCAAGAATCTGGCGGTGTACGACAACCTGGGCGAAGACAGCTTCGGCTCAGGCCTCTACGTGACCGGCGACACCACCGGCACGACCGTGACGAACAACCTGCTCGACGGCAACCGCGTCGGCATCTCGCTGGTCAACGCCACGAACGCCGTGATCGGCGGCCTGGGTGAAGACGAGGGCAATGTCGTGATCGGCGGCAGCGATGCGGCCAATGCCGTATACCGCGATGGCATCCATGTGATCGGCACGTCGACGGGATCGAGCGTCAAGGGCACCGACGTTTCAGACGTGACGACGGGCCTGACGCTTGAGAACGCGACGGATTTCCTCGGTGAGGACAACACGATCACCGGCGCTGAGTTCCTCGGCGTGAATGCATCGGGCACGCTCACCGGAAGTGAACTCCTGGGCAACACCGTCACGGGATCGGGCGGCCTCGGAGCCCTTGGCCATGGCATCTACCTGGCCAACGCGTCGAACCTGAGCGTGACCAAGAACACCGTCGACGACAGCTCCGGCGGCGGCCTGTATGCGACCGGGGTGACGACGGGCACGACCGTGTATGACAACGATTTCAGGGGCAACCAGGTGGGCATCTACCTTGTGGACGCCACGAACGCCGTATTCGGCGGGCTGGGCGAAGATGAGGGCAACACGATCATCGGCGGCGGCGACCCTGACATGGGCGAGTTCAGCGACGGCATCCTGGCCAGCGGCACGCTGACGGGCTCGAGCATCACGCAAACCACGATCACTAACGCAGCCACGGGCATCACGCTCTCGGCCGCGACGGGGCTGACGATCGCGTCGGCCACCGTCACCGGCTCGCAGGTGTGGGGCCTGAACGCGAATGGCCTGCTCACGGGCACGAAGGTGCAGACAAGCACGTTCACGCTCACGGCCGGCGGAGCCGGCGGCGGGGCGGGAGTGCTCTTGTCGGCGGCCCAGTCGCTCGCGATCACGGACGCTACGATCACCGACAACGTGATCGGCCTGCTCGCGAATGGCGACTGCTCCGGTTCGTCGGTGATCGACACCAAGTGGAACGGCAACACCACCGGCGTGATCGATGACTCGACCGGCGTCCCGCCGCTCGATATCAATACGCTGCCGTAAGCGGAGGCGTTCAACAATTTGATTCGGCCGTCGCCCACCGGATTCATCCCGGTGGGCGATGTGCTTGAAAGGCCCGACGAGGAGCGCACATGGATGTCGCCCGGATGCTGCCGCTGCTCCATTGCCCGCGGTCCGGTGGGTCGCTCGCCCGCGAGGCCGGCCGGCTCGTGAGCCCGGCTGGCGAGACCTATCCGCTCGTCAACGGCAAGCCGATCCTCGTACGCACGATCCTCGACTGGCACCTCGCTCCGCCGCCGGAAAGCAAGATCTCGCGGAACATCGGCGAATTTGCCCCGGGAGACCGCTACGCCGGCCCCGATGCCGTCATCCTGCACCTCGGCTCGGGAGACGTGCCCTCCCACGATCCGCGCGTCATCTCCATGGATGTGCTGCCTTGCCCCAACGTCGACATCGTCTGCGAAGCCGAGGCCCTGCCGTTTCGCGATGCGTCGATCGACTACGTGGAGTCGGGCGCCGTCTTCGAGCATCTCCACGACCCGTGGGCTGCGATCGCCGAGGTGAAGCGGGTGCTCAAGCCCGGCGGCATCCTCCGGATCGACACGGCCTTCATGCAGGGCTACCACGGCTTTCCCGGCCACTTCTACAACATGACGCCCCAGGCCGTGGAGACGCACCTGGCCGGCGACTACGAGCTGCTCGAATCCTACGTGCCGGAGTCGTCGAGCCCGCTGATGACGGTGACGATGGCCATCGACCGCTATCTCGGCTACCTCACGGCCGATCTCCAGGAGCGGCTACTCGGCATGCGGCTCCGCGACGTGCTCGACGAGATGCGCCGCGACCTCTCGCCTGCGAGCCCCCTGCTCGACGGCTTCGACGAATACACCTCCCGCTGCCTGGCCGCGAGCTTCGCCGTCGTCGCCAGGAAGCCGCTCGAAGACGAGCCTCGCCGGGCCACGCTGCGACAGGCCGGATCAGCGGCCGCGGAACCCCTTCGAGCCCTCGTCCGCGAGTACTACACGCGGCGGCTCGAACTCATGCAACGCCATCACGAGATCGGGTATTACCACCGCAAGGCCCGGGAGAAACATGGCGTGAGCCGGCCGATCCGGGCGGCCGAGGCTTTGCCCAATCTGCTCGATCGCTGCCGCTGCGACGATCTTCTCGATGCGGAGGCGATTCGCGGGTCGCTGCGGCGGTTTCAGGTGGCGGAAGCCGATCTGCGAACCATTCGCGACGAATGGATCGCGCTCTACCTGGCCGCTGCCCCGTGAACGGCGCTCACTCGCCGGGCTCAACCCACCCGTGAGCCACGAATCACGTCTGCCAGCGGGCGGATGGCGTTTCGCCACAGATACTTGTCCCGAATCGCGTCGGCGGCCTCGCGCATGGCGGCGAGTTTCGCGGCATCACTAAGGGTGGCGGCGAGCGTGGCGGCAAGCGCCGCCGGATCGGTGGCATCGACGCGCACTGCCGCCCCCGCTGCGATCATTTCCTCGCTCAAGGGATCCCCACCGTTGGTCGCCAGCGGCGTGCGCGTCCACAGGTAGTCGACCACCCGCGTCCGCCAGGCCAGCAGGTTCTCCATGCCCGGCTGATTGGCGAAGCAGATCAGGTCGGCATCGAGATACCAATCACCCCGCTCGTGAAACGACACCCAGTCGACGAGATGCACGAGCGGGCGGATCGCCGGATCCTCGATCATCTTCATCATCCGTTCGTGGCACTTCTCGAAATCGGGGTGCTGCACGAACGGGTTCTTCGCCCCGACGATGACGAGCCCAACGGCGTGCTTCTCGGCCAGCGTCCGGACGGCGTCCAGCAGGCACCCGATGTCGAACCACGGATAGACGCCGCCGAACCAGAGGATCTTCCATGCGCCGGGGGTGGCGATGAGTTCCGAACACGGCCGCTTCGCGGGCACGGCCTCGGCTTCGTGGATGCCGTAGGGCACGATGAGGAACGGATCGTCGTCGTACGTGACCGGGTTGATTCGGCCGATCGCCGCCAAGACACCCGTGTAATAGAGCCGTTGGGCCTCGGTCGCACAGAGGAAGTAGTCGCCCCGCTTGAGGCACGTCTCCCAGATCCGCCGGTCGCGGTCGAACGCCTCCGCCTCGCCATGGCGATTGGCCGAACGCCGGGCACAGACCTCGATATGGATCGGAACGTACGCGTCCCAGACCAGCACCTGATGCTCGAGCACGGCGTCGGCGATCCGCACCGAATCGTCCCCGAGGCAGTAGCTGGCCACGATCGTGTCGTGTTCCGCGATCAATTCGGCGAGGGTATCGTGGCCCCATCGGGCGATGCGCACCCCCGCGAACTCGGTGGGCATCGACGGCAGGTCGTACCAGGCGGGAATCGCGAGCGTGACCTCGCTTTCGGGCACGGCCTGCGCGAGCGCTGCCGCCAGCCCCCAGCTCCGCAGGCCGGTGCCCTCCACCTTGCCGACGCCCGGGATCGGGGGCGGGCCGTAGGCGATCACGAGCATGGCCCGGCCGTCGGCCTGCTTCCATACCTCGCCGCTGCGGGGCGCGGCGAGCCGCTGTTCGGCCCTGCCCGGCGCCGGCGTTTCCACCGCACTTCGCACGGCCTGCGTCAGGTCGGCCAGACACCGAGACCACGGGTAGCGATCGAAAATCGGGGCCTCGCCGACCGGCCTGCGGCCATGGTCGAGCCGCTCGCGAACAGCCGCCGCCATCGCATCGACGTCGAGGTAGGGGACGAACACGGCCTCCTCGTCCGAGAGCATCTCAGCGGCGCCGACCGCCCCGTCAAACGACACCACCGGACATCCGACAGCGGCCGCCTCGAGCGCCACCATGCCGCACGATTCCTCGCGGGACGGCATCACGAACACGTCGGCCGCGGCGAAGTATCGCGCCGGATGCTTCTTCTCACCGACGAAGTGCAGACATTCGGAGAGCCCCAACTGCCGGACGTCGTGCCGTGCCCACGGCTTCGCCTGGTCGTCCCACCGCCCCACCCACACGAAGTGCACGTCGTGCCCGGCCGCCGTCCTCCGATCGATCACCTTGGAGGCCAGCTGCACGAACAGATCGACGCCCTTCCGTTGCTCAGCGCGACCGCAGGCCAGCACGATCCGGGCCTCGGGCGGCAGGCCGAGGTCCTTGCGCACGGACCGGCGTTCCTCGGTCCGATCCATGGCGGTCGGCGGCGCGTCGATGCCGTAGGGGACGACCGAAATTCGATCTGGTGCGATCCCGTAGGCATCGGTGAGCGACGTGGCGACCAGCTGCGACGGGCAGACGATCTGCCGCGAGGCGCGCGCCATGCGCTGCACGGTCTTGCGCCCCCCGAAGAACTCGTCGATCACGGTGGCGGTCTCGTGAATCCAGGCGACGACGGGCACCCCCTGCAGGCGACACTGCTCGGCCACCCGCGCAGTCACGATCGTGTTGCAGACCACGACGCACGGCGCCGACGAATGCCGGAGCACGTCGGCGAGGGCGGCGAACACATCCACGACGTTGGGCACCACGATCGTGGGCGCGACAGCCGCGAAATCCTCCCGCAGCGGACCATCCGCCAGGAGGACGACGCGGCAGCCGATGCCTGCGGTCGAGCGCAGGTGCTTCGCCAGCCGCAGCAGGATCATCGGCGCGCCGCTGCGGGTGGCCTCGTGCCCGACGAGGATCACGTGCGGCCGGCTTCCCCGCGGCACCCAGGAGGATGGAATCGTGGGATGCCCGAGCCCCTTGCGGACGCGGGCCCGCTGCCGGCGGAGCGCAAGCTGAACCTTTTTGGCGAGCCCCTCGAGCCCGGGGACACCGCCCACGAATTCAGCGATTGTTCGACCGAGTTTCATAAGGCTCCTGCCACATTGCCCGAAAACTGCCGCAAAACTACGCCATCCCGCGCAGACCGTCCAGCCCGCCGGCGACCGGGATGGCGATGCGGCCGGCACGCCTGCGACAATGCGCTGCGGGAGCCTTGCACGGCGCCGCCGGAGCTCCGCATGGCTTGCTGGCATCACCGATGACTCGGGCACTCGTCTTTGCCCACTACGATCGCGACGGCATCTTCGACCCGCACGTCGTTCGGGCCATCCTCGCCTATCGATCGATCGTCGACAGGCTCGTCGTCGTCTCGTCGGCGGCGCCCCGCCTGCCCGACGCCCTGCGCTCGAGCGTCGACGAGTTCGTCGTGCGCGACAATGTCGGCTACGACTTCTGCAGCTGGCGCGACGGCATCCAACGCCTGGGCGACGTCGGTGGCTACGACGAGATCGTATGCGTCAACGACAGCGTCTATGGCCCGCTCTTCGACCTCGCGCCCGCTTTTCGTGATCCACGGATCGCGGCCGCCGACTTCTGGGGCATGTGCCTCTCTGAGCAGGGCACGAAGCGGCGCGGGCGGACGTCATGCCCGCACGTGCAGTCGTGGTTTTTCGTGATGCGTCACCCGCTTCTGGAGTCGGCCGCATTCGCCGACTTCTGGCGGACCGTCGAACCTCAGGCCTGCAAAGACGACGTGATCGATCGGTATGAGCTCGGGATGACCGAGCATTTCCTGCGCGCAGGGTTTCGCATGGCGGCGCTCTACGACGCCCGCACCCGGGGCATCGCCACCTGGGCGGAGATCCGCCCGCACGTCGCGCTCACCGAACCGCGGCGGTCGTGGCGGCACATCAAGAAAGCCCGCCGCCGGCCCCACAACCCGAGCGAACTGTTTCCCCTGCGGCTGCTTGCCGCCGGTGTGCCGTTCCTCAAAGTGGGGCTGTTTCGCGTCAACCACTACGGCCTGTCGCTGGCGGCCGTTCGCACCGCACTCGCCGGCCTCGGCACCTACGACGTCGGCCTCGTCGACCGTCATCTCGCCCGGCTCGGCCGGTCGGGCGAGTGAACCTGCGGCGACAGGGCGGCCCGGGCAAATCGCGGGGAATTCCACTGGTGCCACGGTCGCACCACTGCTAATTTTCCCGGTAATCCCTTCGCTTCAGGCCTGCGGTTCCAGCCCAGATGCAACTCGATCATCCATGACCAGTTCCCTGCATGCATTTCCCCTGGGCTCGGTCGTCATCACCGGCGCCGGCGGCCAGCTTGGCAGCGAACTGGTGCGCCTTCTCGGCTCGTCCGCCGTGCCGCTTTCACGAACTGACCTCGACCTTCGCGATCCGCTTGCGATCCGAGACACGATCTCGAGGCTCCACCCCGCCGCGGTGATCAATTGCGCAGCCTGGACGGCCGTCGATGCGGCCGAGCAGCACGCCGACGACTGCTTCGCCGTCAACGCGACTGCCGTCGGCCATCTGGCCGAAGCGTGTGCCGCCACCGGAAGCCGCCTCGTGCAGGTGAGCACCGACTACGTTTTTGGCCACGACGAGCAGCGCTCGCGGCCCTACCTGGAAGACGACCCCCCCGCCCCCCTGAGCGTGTACGGCGCCTCGAAACTGGCCGGGGAACAAGCCGCCCGCGGCTGCCCGCGG
>Ga0247837_1010674_pt1 | contig 10374 bp, 8 predicted proteins | sample LaCtaG_2_FD_187115 | JGI IMG/M metagenome (GOLD analysis project Ga0247837, IMG submission 187115) | Freshwater microbial communities from meromictic Lake La Cruz, Castile-La Mancha, Spain - LaCruzMarch2015_14.5m | ecosystem: Environmental > Aquatic > Freshwater > Lake | place: Spain: Castile-La... | reverse complement strand
GGAAGACCGACTCCTCCGGGAACACGCTGTTGACCACCTGGTTCAGTTCGATCGCACTGTGCAGGTCGCTGCCGAACGGCTTTTCGATCACCACCCGGCTCCAGCGGCCTTCCTTCGGGTCGGCCAGTCCCGACTTCTTGAGTTGCTCGCAGACCACCGGGAAGGCCTTGGGCGGGACCGACAGATAGAAGGCGTGATTGCCTCCGGTGCCACGCTGGGAATCGAGTTTCGACAGGGTGTCAGCCAGCGCAACGAACGAAGCGTCGTCGTCGAAACTGCCCTGTACGAAACGGAATCCCTCCGCCAGTCGATCCCATACCTCCTGGCGGAACGGTGTGCGGGCGTGTTGTTTGACCGCGTCGTAGACAATCTTGCCGAAGTCCTGGTCTGCCCAGTCCCGGCGGGCGAATCCCACAAGTGAGAACGACGGCGGAAGAAGACCGCGGTTGGCAAGGTCATAGATCGCCGGCATCAGCTTTTTCCGGGCCAGGTCGCCGGTGACACCGAAGATGACGACACTGCACGGACCGGCGATCCGTGGCATCCGCTTGTCGCGCTTGTCCCGCAACGGGTTACGCCAACCGGCCGGACCGGTCACCGGGATCGGTGTGGTCGTGGACGTCATCGTGTCGCGGCGTCCAACTGGCCCTGGGTCGCGTCGAGCAGTTCCTGCCAGGACTTCTCGAACTTGTCGACGCCGTCGTCCTCAAGATGGCGGAACACATCGCTCAGGTCGATGCCGACCGCCTCAAGGTCGTCGAACACCACCTGCGACTGCGGACCGGTTCCGGAAAGTGTGTCACCGGTGACCACGCCATGGTCTGCAACGGCGTCGAGGGTTTTCTCCGGCATGGTGTTGACCGTGTTCGGACCGACCAGTTCGGTGACATAGAGCGTGTCGGAGTAGTCCGGGTTCTTAACCCCGGTGGACGCCCACAGCGGGCGTTGAACCCAGCCGCCGGCCTCGGCAAGCGCCGTCCAGCGCCCACCCGAGCAGAACACCTCTTCGTAGGCGGCGTAGGCGAGCCGGGCATTGGCCACGCCGGCCAGCCCGCGCAGTGCGAGCGCCTCGTCGGTGCCGATCGCCTCCAGTCTCTTGTCGATTTCGGTGTCGACCCGGGAGACGAAGAACGACGCAACGGAATGGATGGTGTTCAGGTCGTGGCCGGCCTGCTGTGCGGCTTCCAGGCCGGACAGGTAGGCGTCCATGACCGCGCGGTGTCGCTCGACGGAGAAGATCAGTGTCACGTTCACCGAAATGCCCTCGGCCAGAACGGCGGTGATGGCCGGCAGACCGGCCAGTGTCGCGGGAATCTTGATCAGCGTGTTGGGCCGGTCAACGATCTTCCACAGTTCGATCGCCTGCAGGATCGTCTTGTCGGTGTCGTGGGCCAACCGCGGATCGACCTCGATGGAGACCCGACCGTCGACCCCGTTGGAGGTCCGGTACTGCGGCCGCAGCACATCGCAGGCCTCCCGCACGTCGTCGGTGGTCGCGGTTCGGATGGTGGCGTCGACATCGGCACCGCGGGAAGCCAGTTCGCTGACCTGTGCGGCGTATGCGGTGCCCGTGGACAGCGCAGCCTGAAAGATCGAGGGGTTGGTGGTGACGCCCACCACGCTCTTGGTGTTGATGAGTTCGGCAAGGTTTCCCGACCGCAGTCGGTCGCGGGACAGGTCGTCGAGCCAGACGGAAACGCCCGCCTCGGACAGCTCCGCCAGGTTTCGGTTCTGTGTCATGTGAAATCTCCCTCGGTGTTGTGGATCGGCTGTGAGTTGTGGGTTAGCTGTTGATTGCGCGTTCCGCGGCGGCGGCGACCGCCTCGGGTGTGAATCCGAATTCGCGGAACAGGGTCTTATCGTCGGCCGAGGCGCCGTAGTGCTCCAGCGACACGATCTCACCGCCGGCGACGAATTTGTACCAGCTCTGTGCGATCCCGGCTTCCACCGCCACCCTCGCCGACGTCGTGGGTGGCAGCACACTGTCACGGTACTTCTGCGGTTGGGCCTCAAACCATTCAACGCAGGGCATCGACACCACTGCGGCCCGGATGTTCCTCTCGGCCAGCAACTTCCGGGACTCGACGGCGAGCTGCAGTTCCGACCCGGTCGCAATGATGATGACATCGGCGTCGGTGGCGTCACCGCCACCGAGGACGTAGCCGCCGCGGGCCACGCCGTCGCTGCTGGTGCCCTCCAGTACGGGCACTCCCTGACGAGTGAGGATGAATCCGACGGGCCCGCTGCCCGTGTCGCGCGCGATGATCGCGCGCCAGGCGAAGGCGGTCTCGTTCGGGTCACCCGGACGAACCACCGACAGATTCGGGATGGCTCGCAGGGCTGCCAGGTGCTCGACGGGTTGATGCGTCGGACCGTCCTCGCCGAGTCCGATCGAGTCGTGGGTCCAGATGTAGATCGGATCGATGTCCATCAACGCGGCCAGCCGCACTGCCGGACGCATGTAGTCGGAGAACTGCATGAAGGTGCCGCCGAAGGCGCGGGTAGGGCCGTGCAGCACGATGCCGGACAGGATCGAACCCATCGCGTGTTCGCGGATGCCGAAGTGCAATACCCGGCCGTACCAGTCGGCGGTGTAGTCCTCCGTTGATATCGACGGCGGACCGAACGACTTCACGTTGTTGATGGTGGTGTTGTTGCTGCCGGCGAGATCCGCCGAGCCGCCCCACAGTTCCGGCAACTTAGGTGCCACGTCGTTGAGCACCTGACCGAACGCGGCTCGGGTGGCGACCGCTTTGGATCCCGGCTCCCAGTGCGTCAGATCGGCGTCCCAGCCGGCCGGCAACTCCCGGGCCAGCAGGCGGTCGAGGAGCTTCTTGCGCTCCGGTTCGCGGGTGGCCCAGGCGTCGAATCCGCTCTGCCAGCTCTCGTGGGCCGCCCGACCGCGATCGGCCAACGCTCGGGTGTGGGCGATGACGTCGTCGGCGACCTCGAAGTTGCGATCCGGGTCGAAGCCGAGAATCCGCTTGGTGGCTGCAACCTCCTCGGCGCCGAGGGCCGAGCCGTGAACCCCGCCGGTGTTCATCTTGGTCGGGGCCGGGTAGCCGATGATGGTGCGCACCGCGATGAACGAGGGCTTATCGGTGACCTTCTTCGCCGCTTCGACCGCTTTCTCGATGCCGACGACGTTCTCGCCGCCCTCAACGACCTGGACATGCCAGCCGTACGCCTCATAGCGCGCCGGAGTGTCTTCGGTGAACGCGATATTGGTGTCGTGTTCGATGGAGATCTCGTTGTCGTCCCAGAAGACGATCAGGTTTCCCAGTTGCTGAGTCCCGGCCAGCGAGCACGCCTCGCTGGTGACGCCCTCCTCCATATCGCCGTCGGAGGCGATCACATAGATGTAGTGATCGAAGGGGCTGGCACCGGGCGCGGCGTCGGGATCGAACAGGCCGCGCTCGAAGCGAGCGGCCATTGCCATGCCGACCGCCGAGGCGAGCCCCTGGCCGAGCGGGCCGGTGGTGATCTCCACACCCCTGGTGTGTCCGAACTCCGGATGCCCGGGGGTCTTGGAGTTCCAGGTACGCAGCGCCTCGATGTCGGAGAGTTCCAGGCCGAATCCGCCCAGGTACAGCTGAATGTAGAGGGTGAGGCTGCTGTGGCCGCAGGACAGGACGAAACGGTCGCGACCCAGCCACCCGGTGTCGCCGGGATCGTGCTGCATCACTCGCTGGAACAGGGTGTAGGCCAGCGGTGCCAAGCTCATCGCGGTGCCGGGGTGGCCGTTGCCGACCTTCTGAACGGCATCGGCCGCCAGCACCCGCGCGGTGTCGACGGCGCGTGAGTCGAGGGCGCTCCAGTCGCCGGGGTGGTGGGGTTTGGTGAGCGCGGAAATCTCGTCGAGCGTTGTCACGGAGTCACTCCTGGGGAAGTCGTTGAGCTGGCAACCCGGTCTCCAGCACACCCTAATCCCGGAATTGCACCCGGCAGTACCGAATCGGCAGGCTGGCGGTCTACCATCGTCGGTAGTAGATCCGGGGCGGTTGACAGCAACCCGTCCGTGAGGAGTTGATTGCGTGAACATTCGCGAAGGCCACCGCGCCAGCCCGGCGGGCGTCGCGCGGTCGGGTCGAGTTCGCCCCACGCTTTTCGGCTACATCGCGCTGACAAAACCCCGGGTCATCGAGCTGTTGTTGGTGACCACGATCCCGGCGATGCTGCTCGCCAACCGGGGTTCGGTGGATCTGGTTCTGATTTTCAACACCCTCTTCGGGGGCATGCTGGCCGCCGGCGGGGCCAACGCCCTGAACTGTGTCGCCGACGCCGACATCGACAAGGTCATGAAGCGCACCGCGGGTCGGCCACTGGCCCTGGCGACGGTGCCGCGCAGCCACGCGCTGATCTTCGGGCTAGCGCTGTCGGTGGCCTCGTTCTTCTGGTTGTGGTGGACCACCAACCTGTTGTCGGCCCATCTGGCGGCGGCGACCATCGCCTTTTACGTGTTGGTCTACACGCTGCTGCTCAAGCGCCGCACATCGCAGAACGTCGTCTGGGGTGGAGCCGCGGGCTGCATGCCGGTGATGATCGGCTGGTCGGCGGCCACCGGCACCGTCGGATGGCAGGCGCTGGTGATGTTCGCCATCATCTTCTTCTGGACCCCGCCGCACACCTGGGCGCTGGCCATGCGCTACAAGGAGGACTACGCGGCCGCCGGGGTTCCGATGCTGCCCGTGGTCGCCACCGAACGCCAGGTGACCACCCAGATCGTGGTTTACACCTGGCTGACGGTGGCCGCCACCCTGGCTCTCGTTCCGGCCGCGGGGTGGTTGTACGCATCGGTGGCGGTACTGGCCGGCGCATGGTTCCTGACCCTGGCGCACCGTCTGCACGCCGGGGTGCGCCGCGGTGAGGCAGTCAAGCCGCTGAAGCTGTTCCTGCAGTCCAATAATTACTTGTCGGCGGTGTTCTGCGCGCTGGCCGCTGATTCAGTGCTGGCGTTACCAACGCTGTTCGGCTGAGCTACTTCAGGGCAGCAGCACGACGGATCCCGTGGTTCTGCGGGCCTCGAGGTCGCTGTGGGCACGGTCGGACTCGGCCAGTGGGTAGCGCCCGCCAACGGTGATGGAGATCGATCCTTCGGCTATCGCATCCAGTACTTCGCCCGCGCGCCAAGCAAATTCGTCCGGTGTGCGGACGAAATGCACCAGGCTTGGCCGAGTCAACGAGACTGATCCGGCGGCGCTGAGCCGCTGCGGGTCGACTGGTGGCACCGGTCCACTGGCCGCACCGAATAGGGCCAGGGTGCCGCGCACCGCAAGGCTCGCCAGGCTGGCATCGAAGGTCGAGGCACCCACCCCGTCGTACACCGCGGCCACACCGTGGGAGTTGGTCAGCTCACGCACCCGGGCGCCGAACTCGTTCGGGTCGTCGGGGTAGTCGAGCACCTCCACGGCGCCGGCCTGCCGGGATGTCTCGGCCTTCTCCGGAGTCGACGCGGTGGTGATGACCCTGGCCCCCAGGGTGGTCGCCCACTGGGTGAGGATCAGGCCGACCCCGCCGGCACCGGCGTGCACCAAAATGAGATCGCGCGGCTGTACCTGGTAGACCGACTTGATCAGGTAGTGCGCCGTCATGCCCTTCAGTAGAGCTGAAGCGACAACGTCGGACTGTACGGATTCTGGCACGTAGGCGACGAAATCAGCTGGTGCGATGCAGTATTCGGCATACGCGCCCACGGCGTTAGCGGTGACTACGCGGTCGCCGACACTGATCGCCGGCACGTCGTCGCCGAGCGCCGCTACGGTGCCGCACACCTCGGTGCCCACCACATAGGGCAATGCCCGCGGGTAGATCCCGGAACGGAAATAGGTGTCGATGTAGTTCACCCCGATGGCATCTGACTTGATGAGCACCTCGCCGGGGCCGGGGGAGGGGACGGGTTTCTCGATGTAGCGCAGAACTTCGGGACCGCCCGTCTCGGCGACTTCGATAGCGTGCATGTCACTATCATGGCCGGTGTGAGGTTCATCGCTGTTGTGAGGTCGCAATGAAGCTGTCACGGCCGGATATCTTCCACCCCCGTATCGTCTTGACGTCTCGGTCGGTTGACGGCGATGTCGATGACGCTGGCCTCATCGAGGCCCTTCGTCGGCGCGGGTTGTTCGCGCGGTGGGCACTCTGGGATGACCCGCAGACCAAGGAGGCGGACTTGGTGATCCTGCGAGGCGTATCGGACGCCGCCGACCGCCGCGAGGAGTTCCTGGCCTGGACCACCCGGGTCCCGAACCTGCTGAACGCTCCCGCGGTGGTGGCGTGGAACAGCGACGAGGACTACCTGAGCGACCTTGCCGCCGCCGGAGTGCCGGTTCGCACTCGCGCGGACGCACGTCCCAGGAATGGAGACGATCGCCCCGGGGCCCGGACCGCTCTGGTGTTCCTGGCCGGCGAGCAGTCGCACGCCTTCACCGAGTCTGCGGGTAGGTCCATCACCGGAGGCCAGGTCGACCCTGATGTCGAACTGTGGGACCTCGGCTACCGCGTACTTGATGCCGCATGCGCGCGGTTGGGCATCCGCGGCGCTGAACTGCTCTACGCCCGCGTTGATCTGATCGGCCGTGCCGACGCCACCGAAGTTCGAGAACTCGAACTCATCGCGCCCGATCTGGGTTGGCGCCACCTCGACGAGAACACCCGCAAATCACAGCAACGCCGATTCGCCCTGGGCGTGGAGTCAGCGTGCGAGCGCCTGGGCCTGGGACCGCTCTCGCGCCGCGGTCCGCTGCCGCATCGAGGCCCATAGCGCCGCGGTGGCGACGGTGCAGGTGGCCGCGCCGGCCACGTGCAGTGCAACCAGGGCGGCCGGCACGCCGGTGTGGTACTGCACCACCCCGATCAAGCCCTGCGCGGCGACCACACCGAGAAGGGTTGCCAGCCGACGCCGCACCTGCCGACCGGCGCCGACTGCCAGCAATCCGGCACCGAGGCCGATAAGCAGGCTCAGATAGCCGACCAGCAGGTTGGCGTGCGCATGGACCAGCGTGACGATCTCAACCTGGAGCCGAGGAACTGGCCGCTGCAGGCTCTTGTCGCCGGCGTGCGGGCCGGCTCCGGTGACCAGGGTGCCGGTGATCAGGGTTGCGGCCAGGACCAGCGCGGTCAGAAAAGTCAACTGGCGCAATGGTTTCGGAACATTGTCAACGGCGACACCGTCATCGGGTTCGCCGATCTTGACATACAGCAGGGTGGCCAGCCAGACCATCGCCATCGACACCAGCAGGTGGATCGCCACGGTCCACCACAGCAGGCCGGTCAGAACCGTGATGCCGCCGATCACCGCCTGCAGGACGGTGGAGGCCGGCATCAGCCAGGCATAGAACCGCACCTCGCGCCGCCGTCGGGCGCGGGTGACGGCCAGTACCGCCGCTGCGGCGGTGATCACCACCAGAAAGGTGAGCAACCGGTTGCCGAACTCGACGGCTTGGTGCACCAGTGGCACCTCGGCATGTGGGACCGGGGTGAAGCTTCCGGGAAAGCACTGCGGCCAGGTCGGGCAACCCAGGCCGGAGGCGGTCACCCGTACGACCGCGCCGGTCACCGAAATGCCGGCCTGGGTGAATACCACTGCAGCGGCGATCACCCGTTGGGCGCGGAGGCTGGGCAGCGGAAGCCGATCCACGAGTCGAAGAAAGTAGCGGTACATCAGGTGAACCGAAACCAGCGCAATGCAGCCAGTGCCGCCACCACACCCCACAGGGCAAGAACGGCGATACCGACACCGTCAATGGCGGGCGCACCCGATCGGTTCACGGCCCACGAGAGCGCCTCGGTCAATGCCCCCGACGGGGTCAGCCTGGCCACCCAGGACAGCGCCGCCGGGATCGTGCCGGACTGAAGTGTCAGTGCGCCCAAACCCGCGAAGACGAACCACAGCAGATTGGCTATCGCCAGCACGACCTCAGCTTTGAGGGTGCCCCCGAGCAGAAGGCCCATCGCCGTGAAGGTCGCGGTGCCCAGCGCGATGATCCCGGCGCCGAGTAGCAGGCCGGCCGCCGGTGGCCGCCAGCCCAGTGCCAGCCCGATCCCGCCCAATACGATCGCCTGCAGGAACACGACACTCACCACTGCCATCGCCTTGCCGGCGATGATGGCCCATACCGGGAGCGCGGTGGCGCCGAGGCGTTTGAGTGCGCCGTAGCGGCGATCGAACGCCACGGCGATCGCCTGACCGGTGAATGCCGTGGAAATGATGGCCAGCGCCATGATCGCCGGCATGAATACCGCGACGCGGTTCGTCCCGAAGGAACCCAGCGGCAACAGGGTGAGGCCGATCAGCAAAGTGATCGGGATGAACATTGTCAGGAGGAGTTGTTCGCCGTTGCGCAGCAACAACTTCAGTTCGAGGCCGTACTGCGCGGCGAGCATCCGCGGCACGCTGTTCGCCCGGGCGTCGGGGCCGAACGTTCCGGGGGGAAAGAGTGTGCTCATGACCGCAACTCCTTTCCCGTCACCTCGAGGAAAACGTCCTCGAGGCTGCGCTGCTCGACACGCAAGTCGGTGGCGAGGATATCCAGACGCGCGCACCATGCGGTAACGGTTGCGAGTACCTGCGGACTGATCTTGCCTTCTACGAGGTACTCACCGGGAGTGTGCTCGGCTGCTCGGTATCCCTCCGGGAGGGCCGCTATCAGCAGTGACATATCGAGCCGTCGCGGCGCGGTGAACCGCAACTGATCCTCGGCGCCGCTGTTCATCAGTTGAGCCGGCGTGCCCGATACGACAGCGGATCCGTGGTCGATGATGACGATCCGGTCGGACAACTCCTCGGCTTCTTTGAGTTGATGTGTGGTGAGCACCACCGTCACCCCGTCGCGACGCAGCGCGTCGATGAGTTCCCACACCACCAGCCGGGCATGGGCGTCCATACCTGCCGTCGGTTCGTCGAGGAACACCAACTCAGGCCGGCCGACGATCGCGCAGGCCAGCGCGAGACGCTGTTGCTGTCCGCCGGAGAGCCGCCGATAGGTGGTCCGGGCGGCGTCGGTGAGGCCCAGGGTGTCGAGCAGCCAGGCGGGATCCAACGGGCGAGCGGAGTAGGCGGCTACCAGGTTCAGCATCTCCCCGGCTCGGGCGGAGGGATACCCGCCGCCGCCCTGCAACATCACACCAATCCGGCCGCGCACTTGTGCGTTGTCGGAACTCGGATCCAGTCCGAGCACCTCGATGGTTCCGGCGTCCGGGCGCAGAAAGCCCTCGCACATCTCCACCGTGGTGGTCTTGCCGGCGCCATTGGGTCCCAGCAGGGCCAGCACTTCGGCGCGATTCACCTCAAGGTCCAGGTCGCACACCGCAAGGGTGGACCCGAAACGCTTCGACACCCCGCGCATTCGTACCGGGGTGCTCGTGCCGGACCTCACGGGGACTCAGCGTATGCGTCGGGGGAGTGCCGTGCCGCCGGTGGTCGCCCTGCGGGTGCGTCGAGTGCGGCGGGGTCGAGGTCTTCGCCGCTGTAGCGCTCGCCGGTTCCCGGCACTGAGCGCCACGGCAGTCGGTGCAGTGTCAGGCCGATCAGCAGCGCCACGATCACGGCACTGGCGATCGTCGCATCGAGAATCTGGAACAGGGCGAAGCGGTCGCCGTTGGCGGTGGGACCGAAGATGCCGACGATCAGGGTGACCGCGATGGTGGCGATGCGGAATCGCGGCCGAGTGGCCCATGCGGCCAGCGGGATGATGGCCCACAGCAGGTACCACGGTTGCACCACCGGGAACAGCAGCACGGTAGCTCCCAGGGCCACGCCGAGTCCGCCGACCGGATGCAGCCGGCCGCGCAGCACGGCCAGGAGTAGCCAACTGACCGTGATCGCGATGAACAGCACGCCGATCGCACGGGTCAGCGACAACACCGCGGTGGTGTGGTCGCCCAGGCCGAGCAGAATGCCGACCTGCCCGGTACCCAGGGCCAGCAGGGTCGGCGGCGACATCCAACTGCGCACGACGTTGGCGGTACCCAGGGTGAACAGCCAGCCGAAGCCTAGACCGCTGGCCCAGCCGATCAGCGACATCACCGCCAGTGACACCGCGCCCAGCAGGGTGCCGGCCTTCAGGCACGCCGCCACTGTGCCGCCCCACCGGAAGGCCAGGGCCATGGCCACGAATCCCAGCGCGAGTAGGCCTGGCAACTTCACCTGAGAGGACATCGTGATCAGGACCGCACCGCTGATGATCAACGCCACCGGCACCCACCGTCGAAACGACGCCGCGGTTGGGTCCGCTGTGTCCACCCGGTCTATGCCCACCCGGTCGATGCCCACCCGGTCGATGCCCACCCGGTCGATGCCTCTGAGCGCGATCTCGGTGCCGGTCAGCATCAGCCCCAGCATCAGCGCCTCGTTGTGGATGCCGGCCACCAGATGCATCA
>Ga0247837_1010666_pt1 | contig 10383 bp, 1 predicted proteins | sample LaCtaG_2_FD_187115 | JGI IMG/M metagenome (GOLD analysis project Ga0247837, IMG submission 187115) | Freshwater microbial communities from meromictic Lake La Cruz, Castile-La Mancha, Spain - LaCruzMarch2015_14.5m | ecosystem: Environmental > Aquatic > Freshwater > Lake | place: Spain: Castile-La... | reverse complement strand
GGCCTCCCAAGCCTGTTCCTGCAACGCCAACTACACTTGGCAAGTGTCCGGATGTGTGTATTCCGGTGCTTGCGATGCTACCTGTCTGACTTGTTCAGGCCCTGCTTCCACTCAGTGTGTTTCCTGCGCCGACCCAATCGTCACTATCAGTTCCAACACCTGTTCCTGTCCAGTCCAATACATTTGGACTGCCAGCACGAGGTCCTGCCGCTACACCGGTCCCTGTGTTATACCACACTCCTCTTGTTCTTCAAGTTCGGACTTGCAAGGACCTTGTGATGTGAATGCGAATGTTGGATGTACAGCCTGCGCTGCGACGTTTACTTGGGACAGCACAACCAACAGGTGTTTGGGAAATAACTGTGCTGCAGTGTGTTCCAAGTGCTCAGGTCCCGCCACCACAGATTGTATTGGCTGTAATGAAGTGAATTACCAGGTTTTGACAGCCTCTGGCACCTGTGCATGTGCGGATGGGTATTATGGTTCTGTTACCTCCTCTACGAGCGTTTGCAGCCAGTGTGATCCAACCTGTTTCACTTGCAGTGCTATTGGAACTACGAGCTGCTCAACTTGTCCCATGAACTCGTCGAAGAGCAGCACCAACGCCTGTGTAGTAAACCCAGGCTTCTTCTGGAATCGGCTGACGAACTCCTTCCAACCCTGCGACAAAAACTGCTTGACTTGCATAGAAGCAGCGACCAGTTGTGTAGCTTGTCCGCCCACCTTCACTCAAGTCGGGGCTACGTGTGTGTGTGCTGCTGGGAAGGCTTTGGATGTAGGCACGAACTCCTGTCTGACCTGTCACTCTTCCTGCGCTACTTGTTTCGGATTTACTAGTGCGGAGTGTCGAAGCTGCCCAGCGGGACAGACTCTGCTCTCTAATGCTTGTGTCTGCAATGCTCCGGCGACCTACAATAACAATGGGGTGTGCAGCAGCTGCCACGAGGAGTGTCTCACTTGTTCAGGGCCGAGCGCCACAGAGTGTCTCACCTGCTATAGTCCCGCCATCCTTTCCAGCAGAGCGCCTTCCACCTGTCAGTGTGTCAACCTCTACAAGCCCGGGCCTACTTCGAAGACCTGCCAATTGTGTCCGGATACATGTGCAAATTGCGATGTTTCTGATATTTCTCTATGCACCATATGCAAAGCCAACGCTCGTCTCCAATCTGGGCAGAGTCCGTCATCTTGTGTCTGCATCGATAAGTTCTTCTTCAACGACAGCACACGTATATGCGTGGCCTGTGACTCTTCCTGCTTGAAGTGCTCAGGGACAGCCGGAAACTGTAAGGTGTGCAATATCGGTTTCCACTTCACTACGAACGGCGCCACCTCGGGAACGTGCAATGACCTGTGTCCAACTCACTGTGGTGAGTGCTCGACTTCAGATACTTGCACCAGTTGCGCTGCCACATATGTTTCAAACAACACTGGGGGATGTGTTTGCCCCAGCGGCCAGTACGATAGTGGCACAACCTGTCAGAGCTGTAATTCCAGCTGCTCCGGCTGCTCTGGCAGCTCGACTGAATGCTTGAACTGTGCTCAGGGATATCATTTTTTGACGAGAGGAGCCACTTCAGGCGCCTGCAACACCTTGTGCCCTGCGCAATGCTCCACCTGCTCGACTTCAGACTGGTGCACTGCCTGTCTCGCGCCTTGGACTCTCAGCACTGGCCAGTGTGTGTGCACAGGAAACGCGTTCACGAATGGAAGCAACTGCGAGCGGTGCGATGTTTCTTGCGGGACCTGCGTCACTACCTCGGGCAACTGTCTGACTTGCGCTGCGGGGTACTTGCCTGTGGCGGGAGTAGCTGGAAGGTGCCAGACTTGTGATAGCAGCTGTATCACTTGCTCGATTTCAACTAGCAACTGCAATTCCTGTGCTGCTGGCTACCACTTCACCACGAGGGCAGCTGTATCTGGGGTCTGTACTAAGGCCTGTGGCTTGAATTGCTCGGCTTGCTCTTCTTCGGACTGGTGCACAAGCTGTGTTGATCCCTGGACTGATAATGGAAGCGGTGGCTGCGGATGCACGAGCAACGCCCGATTAGTCGGGTCTGAGTGCAGAAAATGTGCTGCCTCATGCAACGGCTGTTCAGGCCTGGACACCAACTGTCTGCTGTGTGCTGCAGGCTTCCTGCCAGTCCAGTCCGGAAGTCCTTCAGCCTGTCAATCCTGCAACCCGGGGTGCGGCACTTGTTCTGGCACTACCAGTAATTGCCAGACATCTACTTCTGGCTACTACTTCCCAGGCGCCCAGCCCGGCCCTACTGCCCAGTGCAACTCCAACTGTGCTGAGTGTCAAACTACTTCCACTAGCTGCACTGCCTGTCCCTCCGGGTCTTTCCCAGCGGTTGCCTTCCCCGGAGTCTGTACCAATGTTTGCGATCGTTCCTGTGCCTCCTGCTCCAAGTCTGCAGTGAAATGCGATAGTTGTCAGAAAGGCTACTTCAATGCCTTGACCTTCCCAGCCCCGTGTATTGCTTGTGATTCTTCTTGTCTTACTTGCAGTGGTCTGGCTACTCACTGCGAAGCCTGCGCGGCCTCTTATTTCCCTGTGGAAGGCTTGATGCCTGGCCTCTGTACTAACCAATGCCATGCATCCTGTCAGAATTGCGACGGCGACTCAAAGACGTGTTCGACCTGTGCTATCAACTTTCTCCCCATTACCTCTGTTCCAGGCCGCTGTTCCTCAACCTGTGATTCCTCGTGTGAAACTTGCGAGAAAAATACCTCTACCTGCAGTGTGTGTAAAGCTTCCTATGTGGCGCTCACTACGCTGCCAGGGACTTGCACACAGACCTGCAATGCTTCCTGCAATGGCTGTAGTGGCTCCGCGTCTAGTTGTACGAGTTGCGCTGTCGGCTACTTCCCTTACGGCTTAAACTCCAGCAATTGTGTGCCTAGGGGCTCGTGCAACATCAACTGCCTGGATGAGAATTCCTGTCCGAACGTCTATTCAGTGTGTTCCGTGTGTGCTGCAGGATACCAGAAGATTAATTCTGTTTGTGTGCTGCTGAACTGCTTCGCTGGGTGCGCCACTTGTCTGGGAACAGGCAAGGACCAGTGTCTCAGCTGTGCAGCTCCCTACACACTGCTTGTAGACCGCAGCATTTGTCAAGCTCCTACCTGTTCTCAGTCCTGCGCCACTTGCTACGGGCCAGGGTCTGACCAGTGCCTCTCCTGCAAACCGAACTCCTCCAAGAACGCTGGCACAGACTACTGCGCCTGCAACCTCTTCTACTCGCTTTCACAAGGAGATTGTGTGTATAACGGAGCTTGTGCTGCTACTTGCGGCTCCTGCAGTGGTCCCTATGCAAGCCAGTGCACTAGCTGTGGAAGCCGCGCTTCTCTGGCCGGCAGTCAATGTCAATGTGACAGTAACTACCCTTGGGACTCAGCTTCTGCATCCTGCAAGTATTCAGGCTCATGCCACTCTTCCTGCTCCTCTTGTTCTGGACCTTCTGAGAGTAACTGCCTTGGCTGCAAGCTCCATGCCGCTTTGAATGGCACCTCATGTAGTTGCGAAGCGAACTACACTTGGAACGGGACGAACTGCAATTACTCCGGGTCCTGTGCAGCGACTTGTGGGACTTGTTCCGGACCAGAGGCGAACAAGTGCCTCACCTGCGCAGACGCACAAGCCACTCTCAGCTCAAACACCTGTTCCTGTCCAGCCAACTACACTTGGACAGTCAGTTCCCTGTCGTGCGTATACACCGGGCTTTGTCCCAAGCCTTTTTCCGCCTGCTCCTCAGCCGTTCAAGGAACCACATCTGACCCGAACTCCAACGGGACAGACTGCAATGCGATGTATACTTGGGACATTCCAACCAGCAGATGTGTGCAGGGAAGCTGTGCTGCTGTGTGTTTGAAGTGCTCAGGTCTGGACACTACAGATTGCGTAGCGTGTGAGAGTGCGAATCACCAGGCCCTAACTCCTACTGGCACCTGTGGCTGCGCGCCAGGGTACTATGGAACTGTGACTGCCCACGCTAGTGTGTGTAGTCAATGCCATGCGATCTGTGCCACCTGCAATGCAGCGGGAGCCTCCGCCTGTCTATCTTGCTCTGACAACTCCGTTCTGTCTTCTACAGCCACATGTGTGGCGAAGCCAAGCTACTATTGGAATGACCAGCTCAACATCTTCCAGCAGTGTAACAATCTCTGTTCCACTTGCCTCAGCTCAGCCACAGATTGCCAGTCGTGTCCTGAGACTTTCGTGCTCACTGGCAACATGTGTGTATGTGCAGTGGGGAGTTTGCTGGATGTAGCGACGAACACTTGTAAGGTTTGTGACCCCACCTGTACATTTTGCTTCGGATTTACCAGCAGTCAGTGCCTCGGCTGTACTTCTGATCAATCCCTCATATCCGGCGTCTGTGTTTGCAATACCGAAAATATGTACAATAACAAAGGCATATGCACTCCATGCTACGATGGCTGCAAATCCTGTACCGGGCCGAGCTCCAACCAATGTCTCAGCTGCTACAGTTCCGCCATTCTAGTGAGCAAGGCACCTTCTTCCTGTCTGTGCAATAGTCCTCTCAAGCCTGCGCCTACGCCTAAGGTATGCCAAGTGTGTCCCGACTCTTGCGGAGACTGCGAGGTCTCTGCTGTCTCCATGTGTACTGTCTGCAAGACCAACCAGCACTTCCTCACCACCAGTCCCTCTGCTTGCGTGTGCAATGACGGTTTCTACTTCGAGTCTTCACTGAGCCAGTGCGCCATTTGCCACCAGTCCTGTTCCACCTGTTCCTCTCCCTTCGCCACTTTCTGCTCCAAGTGCAACGGAGTGTCCGTAATGGGGAATTTGTACTGCTCGTCAGCGTGTCCTTCTGGCTTTTCGCCAAGCAACGGCCAGTGCAAGGTGGTAAATGTAGCAGTGTACTTGCAGCCCTTCAACTCCTTCGTGGTTCCTGTGAGTGACCTGAAGAACAAGTACGCAGCAGTCTACACAGGCTCCCCCAAGACACTGTACAACCAAGGACTGCAGCTCGGAGGTTCCCAAGCTGCTCTGCTGCCTCCAAACTCCGCGGACAGCCGAGATTTGACCCTCGCTCCGTCCTTTAGTGTTGAGGCCTGGATCCGCCCTGCGGCTATTCTAGACGCCAGTGCTGACGAATTCTTCCTGCTTTCCAAATCAATCAATGGAGTGCAGCTGCTTAGTCTGAGTCTACGCAACAAACAGTTGCAGTTGCGCCTGCTGACTTACCCTGTTTCTGCCCAAGTGGGAAGCACACAGCAGCTATACCGAAGTGCAAACTCGAGGCTAGTGACGATAGCCGGAGGCAGAATAGGCAGTGCTTCGGAATGGACCGTAGTCAGGGCTGTCACTGTGACGTCAATGAATGATACAGGTGTGCCCCAGTTGGTGGTCAAGATCTTCGTCAATGGAGCGAATGTGGGGTCCCAGACCTTCAGTGGATACCTGTTCAGAGACTTTTCCAGTACTGAAGGAACTGCGGTTTTCATAGTGGGCGCTCAGAGTCTAAAGCTTCCCATGAAGGGCTTCCAAGGCTCCCTAGCAGAGCTGGCTATCAACAACTCTGGTGAGCAGATGGCTGCGTCTTCCTGTCAGTGTTCGAAGTGCACAGCCTCAGGCATGTGTTTGACTCCGTGTCAGTCCTCGGAATTCCAGTTGATTGGAGCCTGTGCTCCCTGCAAAGCTGAGTGCCTCTCGACAGGCTGTCTGCGCTCCCTTGACTGCACCCAGAGTACAGACCCCCTGTGTTCCACTCCACAAGACTTCACTGTCTGTGGAAAGTGCAAGTCTCTTGCAGTGCTTAAAGACGGACAGTGCAGCTGTGTGGCAAACTCAATCTACAACTCTGCCTTAGCAGTCTGCCAGTGTGGTGCAGGATATAAACAACAAGGGGAAGTTTGTGTTCCTTGCCGTAGCTACTTTAGCCCATCAGATCTCACCGTCACTATCAAAAATGCGTACACTGGATTCATTGTCGCCTTCAAACGACCAATGTCAGTCGCTGGGATAACCTCTTGCGCAAACCTGTTCACTGCCAGCTCCATAGTGGCATTGGCTGGAGCCTCCTGTGTTACCCTAGAAAACCAAAAGATTGACGTCACTTTTAGCTCGGACTATAATCTAACGAGCACGACCTTCTTCATAGACTACCTGAAGGTGTGGGCAGCCACAGGTAACTGTTCCTACGTGTTCCAAGACCTCCCAGTTCGTATGGAAGTCCTCGCCCCGCAGCCCCCTGTCGCAGTACTCACGGCCTCAGCCCTCTACTCCATATCATGCAGCTCCAGTGGGCTGGTGCTTTCAGGCAGCAACAGCAAGGCCAGCATTCCAGGCTCGCTTAGTTACAAGTGGGTGTTTGCTGCTGAACAGAGCATAGTCACGACCGAGTATGAAGCTTACTCCTCAGCGAATGACGTGGTGACGCTCTTAAACGCACAACTTTCCCCGGGAACTCTCACAGTCACTCTCTGGGTCAAGGACAAATTCAACTCAGCGCAAACTTCCACCAAGGTCAAAATCACCCGAGACTCTGTTCTCAACGTCTATGTGGCCAGCGGTAACTCTCTAATCCTGCCTACCAATGCGCAACAGAGAGTAGTGGCACTGGTGAAACAAGACTGCTCCACTTCTGTGAGCTTCGCATTCACTTGGAGCTCGAATTCCACTGGCCTCAGCGCTGCAGCACAAGACGGAGTCTCGGCAGTTCTAGCCACTCAGTCAGGTCCTGCCATGACCATACTGAAGAACAAACTGCTGCCCGGCACTTACCAGTTCATCTGCTCAGTGACTGACTCGTTCAACGGCCAGGGCTCCGCCACTCTCCTGGTGACCATTCAAAGCAGCAGCCTCGTGCCCAAGTGTGATCGCTCTGGAGCGCCACTGGCTCCCTCTCAGGCTCTCACTGTGGACTGCAGCGCTTCCTACGACCCTGATGCCCTGGACTCGCCGCCTTCAGGAGCCTGGACCTGCCTCACTGCAACTGGAGGTGCCTGTCTCTCTGTGTCCAAGACTGCCCTTTCCTTCAATAGCAAGTCGCTCGTGCTGAGCATTGCTGGCAATCTCATGCAGCCCAGCGAAACTTACCAATTTGCATTGGTGGTCAGCAAGGGTTCTCGCAGTTCTACGTCTCTTACCCTTGTCTTTCCTATCAAAGGACTGGAAGGCACTGTGGTGACTGTGGGCTCCCCGAATCGCGCCTCTAATCAGCGTGAATTCGTGATTCGGTTTACAGCGAAATCCACAGAAACAGTTGCTTACGAAGTGAGTGACCCTGGGGATCACACTATCGCCAGAAAGAGCGGCTCCACATCAGTGCAAGTTACAGGGCTCAAGCCGCAGAGTCAAGGCGGAGTCTTCACTGTCGAAATAACCATCAACGTTGGAAACAAAAGCACCGTATTGAGTGTCACTGTAGTCGTTTCAGCCCCGCCTACACCAGGACGACTGCATGTAAAGCCCCAGTTGGGGACCGCCTTGGAAACCCAGTTCACGCTGACTTCGGAAGGGGTGAGCGACTCAGACGGACCTGACCTGCCTCTGACCTTCAGCTTCGGCTACTGCACCAATGCAGGTGACATCAAACTGGTGTCCATCCCAACTACCAGCACTTCCTTCTCCACCCAACTTTCAGTACTCATGCAGTGCCTCTACGTCCAGATCTGTGACTCCATGGGCTCTTGCGCCAGAGCAACTTCCGGTGTGCAGGTGCTCCCGAGGAAAAGCCGCAAGCTGCAAACCTCCACAATTCCTCAAGTCTTCGACCAGATGAGTCTCAACCAGGACGCAGTTTTCACCTCTTGTGTGCTGTTGGCCTACGACCTGGACTTGGCAGCCAGCGACTGGACTCACATTTACTCGCGTGTGGTAGAGGTAGCGAAGCAGTTCGCCTCGATTGATGACAGCCAATTGATGGCGGAAATCACCTGCTTCGAGGCACTCATTTCAGTGGCGGAACACCAATACCTCGCGAACCTGAATTTGATCATAACTGCTCTGAAGAGTATCATAGCTCAGTACAATGCGGGCTCTTATGAACTGATTTATCGGCGCCAGATGGATGCTTTGCAGCATTATAACTTGAATAATCTTTCGGAAATTCAACCCCTGGATAACTACTTTGGTGGGATTAGCAGTGCCTACGCCCTTTCCAACTTCCCAGACCAGACCAGTCTCGCCCTAACTGGCAACCTGACTACCAGCTGGGTACAGCGCTTCAGCGCTTCATCCTTTGGCAGCGTTCCGTTCAATAGCACTAACTTGCAAGTGGCTTTCCCTGAGTCCGTGCAGACAACTCTCAATCTGCAGCCAGAGCAGATCCTCAGTCTGATGCTGACTGTCTACCGCTTTGCTGGGCTGCCTTCCGGCATTATGACTTCCCGTCTCGAAGTCTCCGGGCTCATTCAGGACTACAGCTGGCAGGACTACTCGCAGCCCAGTCGTGTGGAAATCAACGGGCTGTCAGACAGCGTCAACGTTACTCTGCCGATCTACAACAGTTCTCAGCTTGAAAGCGGAGTGCAGTGCGTTCAGCTAGTCAGCAATCGGTGGACTGCGCTGGATTGTTCGGTGCTGCAACTGACCAAGTCCTCTGTAACTGTGGGCGTCCACTCTCTCGGCGTCATCACTGTCGTCCCGAAAGACCTCAACGCCCTAGGCAGCGACCCTCTCCCCTACGTCCCCATTTCAACTACCTCTTGCGAACGTTACTACGCTCCTGTGGGCATCATGACAGCACTCGTTATTGGGGCTGTCCTAGCTGCAGCAGCTACTTATCTGTTGAAGCGTTTCATCAAGACGAATTCCAACTCCAAGTTCAGTATTTCGAATCAACCAATAGCTCGACTGAAGAACGAGCAACAGTCTGGCGAAGGATTGGCTTTTCCAAGAGAATCAGATGGAGTCTTACAAATGCCTTCTATGTCACTTGAAGAAAATGTGGCTGCCAAACCTCACACTGCTTCCGCCGTCAACATCATTATCCCGCCCATGGATAGTGACCCTGAGCGCCAAGCCTTCAACTTGCCTAGCAACGCGTTCTCACCTCGTCCTGCCACAGAGGCACAGCTCGGCCTCTCCACAAACCTGCATCAGTCACAGCTCTTAGCCTTTGCTATGCAGCCAGCAGGGTCGTCTATACCTCTGAAAGCTGACCTTTCAGCGAAGAAAGCAGATTCCCTACAGCTGGAAGAGCCACTGTGGAAGGAAGTGCTGGCGGGCCACTACCTGCTGGGCTGGCTGCTCTGTCGCAGGTTGGTGAATTTGCTCTTGCTGCTGACTGTGTTGCTGAGCGAATTGTTCTTCCTAGGCGTGTTTTACTACTACCTAGCCGACTCACACGAGCAAGGAACGGAGACCTCAATGAACTACTTCTTCAGCAGCTATGGGCAGGACGATGTTTTCTACTACATCTGGTCTTTCGCCATTTCGCTTATTATTTCCCTCGTGCTCACAACCTGTTTCACGCCAATTTCGACGTTGAAGGTGCATTATGTGCTGTCGAGAGCAGGCGTGGCTATATCAATGGCACTGGTGCTGACCTTTATCGTGTTGATTGCAGTGTTAAATGAAGCGGTGTGCTACGAGTACGCAGGACGGTGGAGTGTGGGCTTCCTGTGGGCGTTCCTCACGGAGGTGCTGGTACTGGAGTTTATTGTGGCTGCGTACCGGTGGCTGCTGCTCAAGTGCCGCAAGCCCGTTAGTTAGGCTAATCTAGGCAAGCAGTCCATTTGCCGGGTTACGTACTTCTTTTGGAGAAAGCAGCTCTCTGTAAAGATGATGGCTCCTCTCTCTAACTACACTCCCAAAGACTACATAGGTTAGGTAGTACACTTTGTCTCACTTCCCTGCTTCCTCACTACTAGACAACAACTGGATGTCTTCCCCTATCACATCCGTCACGTTTTGCGGGTCAATTTTTTAATCAAAAAGTAGTTTACGAGACATATCCGCATTTACTCTCTCGAAGAGCCTTAGCTAATAAAAAACTAACCGCTTTGCCTTTGTATCATGCTGTAATTCCTTCGGCTAAAGTATGTCTGTTGGATCTAGCAAAGAAGTAAGAGTGCATTTGCACAATAGGCTGCTGCCGCCAATGCCAGTTGCTTTAGCCATTCGAATGCCCATGATGACACATGCGATGTCCTTTTCATTTCACCGTAGCTAAATTTCTCCTCTCACTGTTCGCAATATAACAGAGAATTGTTGTCTGCACACAGTCCCTTAGTGTGAGGCAAACGAACCAGTGGTAGGGGCCTGAGCGGGAACCCTATCGCACCCCAAGGCCAGTCAAAATGAAAGCAACTCGGGACATAGACCCTCTCCACTCAATGAATACACAAACGAAAAGCGGCTACTGCATCCCTTGAATGAGGAACATATTAATGGGGTGAAGTGTCAAGTCA
>Ga0247837_1010651_pt1 | contig 10397 bp, 7 predicted proteins | sample LaCtaG_2_FD_187115 | JGI IMG/M metagenome (GOLD analysis project Ga0247837, IMG submission 187115) | Freshwater microbial communities from meromictic Lake La Cruz, Castile-La Mancha, Spain - LaCruzMarch2015_14.5m | ecosystem: Environmental > Aquatic > Freshwater > Lake | place: Spain: Castile-La... | reverse complement strand
TTAGAATATGCCAAAGCTAATTCGTAAGCACCACTAGCTATTCCTAATGCTTGTGCAGCAATTCCTATGCGTCCACCAGCCAAAGTTTTCATGGCAAATTTAAATCCAAAACCATCTTCACCAATGCGGTTTTCCTTAGGAACTTTTACATCGGTAAACATAATAGAATGAGTATCGCTACCTCTAATTCCAAGTTTATTTTCTTTGTTACCAACTACTACTCCGGGGCTATCTTTTTCAACTATAAAAGCATTGATACCTTTATGTTTTTTCTCTACATGAGTTTGCGCTATTACCAAATAATAAGTAGCAGTGCTGCCATTGGTAATCCAGTTTTTGGTACCGTTTAATAAATAATAATCGCCTTTATCTTCAGCAGTAGTTCTTTGGCTTGTTGCATCGCTTCCTGCTTCTGGCTCCGATAACAAAAAAGCTCCCCAACATTTACCACTTGCCATTGGCACTAAATATTTTTGTTTTTGTTCTTCGTTTGCAAAAGTTTCAAGTCCCCAGCAAACCAAAGAATTATTCACAGAAACAACAACAGAAGCTGAAGCATCTACTTTTGAAAACTCTTCCATGGCCAAAACATAACTAACAGAATCCATTCCGCTTCCACCATATTTTGGGTCAACCATCATACCTAAAAAACCTAGTTCACCTAGTTTTTTCATTTGTTCCATAGGGAATTTTTGATGTTCATCGCGTTCTATTACACCTGGTAATAATTCGGTTTGAGCAAAATCGCGAGCGGCTTGCTGTACGTTTAAGTGTTCTTCAGTTAGTTGGAAATTCATATATAATAAAATTGTTTTTTGCGAATATATATTTTTATGAGATACTTTAACAAACACCAATAAAAATCAATTGTTTTTGTTTAAAAAATTTAATTGATTAAATGTTGTTGTCCTTAAAAACTATCGTGAGTTAGATGATAGATTATTGTTAAAAAAATATTCTAATAAATACTTCTAACAGATCAAAAACAATTATCTACTGACAACTATTAATCAAAAACTATCAACTTATAACTATCAACTTATAACTATCAACTGACAACTAATTTTATAAAAGGCAATAAATATTGATGGGTTTAATTAAAACATTTAGTAAAAACAGTATGTTTGTTTTCTTATAAAAAACAAAAAAATTGAAGAACAAATTATATAAATTACTATTACTAGGATTTTTGCTGATACAATTTTCGGCATTTGCACAAACAGGAAAACTTAACGAAGAACAGCGCTTGGCTTTTGATAAAGTTTACTTTAAAGCCATGAAGGAAAAAATGCAAGGCAATTTGGATGATGCCGAGTTTTCATTTAGAGAAGCAATTGTTTTAGACAAAGAAAATGCGAACGTTTATTACCAAATAGCGGAAATAAATTTTATTCAAAAACAATTGAAAGAAGCTATCAAATTTGCTCAAATGGCTGTTCAGTTAAATTCTAAAAACATTTGGTATAACAACCTTTTGGCCGAACTTTACAAAACAAATAGAGAGTATGAAAAATCGGCTGATTTGTACTTAGTAATGTATGATAAATTAACGCCAGAATTGAATTATTTATACGAAGCTGCTACCAATTATTTTTATGTAACTAAGTATAGTAAATCAATAAAAATATTAGATAGAATTGAGAAAATTATTGGCCCAAAAGAGGAAGTAATTATTAAAAAAGAACAAGTTTATTTACAAGCAAATAATACTAGTAAAGCCATAAAAGAAGTTGAAAGATTGATAGGATTTTATCCATTAGAGGTAAAATATAAAGGCATGTTGGCCGATTTGTATTTAAGTAAAAAAGACGATAAAAAAGCCAACGAAATATACAACGAAATTTTGCGTCAAGATCCTGCAAATGGCTATGCAAATATTGCTTTAAGCGAATATTATAAATCGAAAAAAGAAAACGATTTGGCTTATTCCTATTTAAAAAAAGCCATTGCCTCGCCCGATTTAGAAATAAAATATAAGATACAAATTTTGGTTCCTTATGTATCGCCAGATGTAAAAGGCGAAAAACGCAATCAAGCTTATGAATTAGTAGAAATTTACAAAACAGCCAACAAAGCTGAATCAACGGCTAGTATGCTTAAAGGCGATTTATTGGCTCAAGATAGCAGATTTGATGAAGCACGAAAAGAATACCGCGAAACAGCCAAATTAGATGCAAGCAATGTTGCTATTTGGCAACAAGTTTTATACTGCGACCAAGAGTTAAATGACAATTTAGGATTACTTGCCGACTGTGAAAGTGCATTGGAATTATTTCCTACAGAACCCATGTTTTATAACTACAAAGCAATGGTTAGTCTTCAAGAAAAACAGTACGAAAAAGCTATAGATGCTGCACTAAAAGGTGTAGAATTTGTGGTGGATAACGATAAGTTAAAAGTGCAGTTTTTAAGCATTGCAGCCGATGCTGCTCATTATGCTAAAAAACATCAAATGGTAGATTCTATTTATGATATAGCATTATTAATTGAACCAAATAGTGCTTATGCTTTAAACAATTACGCCTATTTTTTAAGTTTAAGAAAAGTAAATTTAGAAAAGGCCGATAGTATGAGTTATTTAAGTTTGCAATTAGAGCCTAATAGTGCCAGTTATTTAGATACTTATGGCTGGATTTTATACCAGAAAAAAGATTATGTAAAAGCAAAAAGTTATATTGAACAATCGCTAAAAATATCGCCAAAAAGCGGAGAAGTTTTAGATCATTATGGCGATATTTTATACCAACTTGGCGAAAAAGAAAATGCCATAGAAAGCTGGAAAAAAGCCAAAGAAAACAGTGCTACTAGTGAGTTTTTAGACGAAAAAATTAAACAAGGAAAGTTGATAGAATAATATGGCTGCTTAGTATTTTCAATAACCTACCTTCTTCTAAACTAAACTGGTTGGCGAAAACACCAACCATTGGAAATGAATTTCTAAAGGCTTCGGAACTTCTTCTATAGGCTTCGGAACTACTTCTATAGGCTTCGGTTGAGCTTCTATAGGCTGCAAATTAACTTCTATAGGTTACAAATGAGCTTCTATAGGCTTCGGTTGAGCTTCTATAGGCTTCGGAACTAATTCTATAGGTTACAAATGAGCTTCTATAGGCTACAAATTAACTTCTATAGGTTACAAATGAGCTTCTATAGGCTTCGGAACAACTTCTATAGGCTTCGGAACTAATTCTATAGGTTACAAATGAGCTTCTATAGGCTACAAATTAACTTCTATAGGCTTCGGTAGAACTTCTATAGGCTTCGGAACTAATTCTATAGGCTACAAATTAACTTCTATAGGACAGTGTCACACAAACTGTGTAAGGAAATTTTTTTTGGTTTTGATTGATTATATTAGGCAAGAACTGTCAGGTTTTTTAAGTTTTAAAAACCAACCACACACTAATTTCCACCTACCAATTCATTTTATCCTTTAGCTCTTTTCGGTATTTAGCAGATACGCTTAAAGTTTTATTGATTATATAAACTTCATCATCAATCAATTCAAACTTTTTATTGGTGTTAATTACAAATCGTTGGTGAATTCTAACAAATGAATCGTGGGTCAATTTTTCCATAAAAGCATCCATGGTGCTGCGAATTAAAAAGTTAGTGGTTTCTAAATAAATATGCAAGTAATTACCATCTGATTGTATAAAATAAATATCATCAATGGTTAAGTTAATTGCTTTCAAACCATCTTGAATCAATAATTGTTTTTTATTGGTTTTTGCGTGTAAGTTGAGTGCAATTTTTACAGTAGTAATTAGTTGAAGTGTGTTAATAGGTTTTACAATAAAGCCCACTGGATTGGTCTCTAAAATTAAATCTGAAGTATGTTGGTCCTGATTAGCAGTAATATAAATAAAAGGAATATTCAGTTCCCTATTTAATTTTTCGCCCAACCAAATACCATTTTTATTACCAACCAAATTTATATCTAATAGCACCAAATCTACAGGCATTGTTTTTATTTCACTCCAAGCATTTTCGGCATTTGGACTTGAGCCACAAACATCAAATCCGTTTTCTAACATACACTGTTCCAACATTAACCTTATAATAGAAACATCTTCCACAATATAAATTTTTTTGTTTGAATTCATGTTTTTTAGTTATTTATAATTATCAATTTGCTTTTTTTTAGGTAAAAAAGTCATTTCAAAATCAAACTTATTATTTGCATTGATTGTATAATTCCCTTGTAGTTCTTGCACCAACATTTTTATTAGTTTTAGTCCAATGGCAGTTTTACTTGCTTTTTTTTCGTTATATCCTGTTCCGTTATCACTGTATTTTAAACTAATGGTTTTACCTGATTGAGAAATGTCAACTTTAATTGTGTTATCGGGTTTTTCTGAACCTAAAAATGCATGTTTAATTGTGTTGGTAATTAGCTCATTGATAATTAAACCAACTGGTATTGATTGGTCGATGGTTAACATAATTTCATGGCATTGAACTGTAATTTTTGGCTTTTTTATTTCATTAGAAATAACGTTTAAATTAGCACATAAATTAGAAACATAAACAGGCAGGTTTACTAAATCGCTTGACTGGCTGTACAAATTTTCGTGTACCAACGAAACCACATTTATATTGTTAATACTCTCTTCAATGGCTTCTCGTCCTTTCAAATCGTTGGTTTTATTGAGCTGAATTTGCATAAAACCTGAAATTAACTGCAAGTTATTTTTTACCCTGTGATGAATTTCGTTCATCATGGTAATTTGTATAGCATTTGCCTTTTTTATTTTTTGGTTTTTAAGGTATAAAATTATAAAAAAACCAAATATTATTACAGTAATAACTGCTAAAATTATTAAATAAAGTTTGGTGTTTTCGTGTTTCTGTTTCAGTAAATCTTCTCTTTTATCAGTTTCGTGCCTAATTTGTAATTCAAGTATTTTTTTTGTATTTGCTTCGTTATACAAACTATCTTTTAGTTTTTCGTATAAATTCAAATAAATAAATGCACTAGAACTATTGTTGGTAGCACTGTCGTATTTATATTTTGCTTCAAAATATTCTAGGTCAGCTGCTTTGCTTTCAAAAGTTTTTAAATACTGCTCTGCTTCATTTATTGAAGTTTTAGCTTGATGGATATTGCCTAGTTTTAGTAAATAAATAGTTTTTCGGCAATTGGTAGTTGCCAATTTTTGATTTTGATTGGTTATTTTATAAAATGGATAAGCCGAATCGAAATAGTTAAGTGCTTTTTTAAAATTATAGTTCAATACATATAAATTTCCAATAGATGAAAAAGCATCAGCTATCCAATAATCGTTTTTTAAAATAATAGCAGTTTCTTTTTCTTTTTGGTAATAATATAATGCACTATCTAATCGTTTTCTGTTTGTAGCAAACCCTGCTTTGTCTATATAGTATTCTAACAAACCATCTAAGTTGTTATTTCTAACCAAAAAAGGATACCAACTATCAATTATTTTTTCAGCATCATCAAATTTATATAAACCAGCATAATTAGTAGCTAAAGCAAAATATGCAAATCTTAAGGCATTGCTATCATTGCTTTTTTCTGCAATTTTGATCTCTTCCATGGTGTTTTTAGTAGCATTCACATAATCGCCTTTTGCTCCATAAACCCATGCTAAAATTCCTAAAACATAACTTACGCCTCCTTCTACTTTTTGGGCTTTATACTCATTTAAAGCTGCATTCAAATAAAAAATTGCTTTATCGTATTGCGATGAATTGGCATAATCCTGACCAAGCATTACTACTACGTCCCAATAATCTTTCCAAAGGTTTAGTTTTTTAAATAAGTATGCCGACCTAAAATGATAATGAAAAGCTGAATCATAAATTCCATTTTGCCAATAAATTCTTCCTATTTTTTCCTGAATACGTGCTTTACCCAGTGACCATTTAATATTTTTAGTAATAGGCAAAGTTTGATGTCCGATAGCAATTGCTTTTTCTTTGTCTGAAAAATGGTAATGATACATTAACCTCAACATGTAATTTACTTTGTTGGTATCGTTGGGCATGGCATTTATTATGCGCTGCAATGAATCGTTTGTTTGGGTAAAACCAAACAAATTTGATAACGTGAATACCAATAAAAATATAAATAAAAGTCTTTTCAATGAATTTATTCCAGAATATTTGGGCAAATAAGAATAAGAAAATGGTTTAAACAAAAAAATGTGAAGTTTAGTGGGATATTTGGGAAGTTTGGGTTATTTAGACCTGAAAGGTTTTAAAAACCTGTCAGGTCTTTTGGATGGTAAAAAGCAAGCGAAAGCTTGTGGTATTTATTTTCAAGCGGACGCTTGTATTTGTTATTTGCAAGCGGACGCTTGCCTGTTTAAAGCACAAGCGGACACTTGCGCTAGCTGAGATTAATTTTTTTTTGTTTCTAAAATGCTTGGATTTGGCGTTTTCACCCGCACTCGCTCGCATCTTGAGAGTGAATGTTTTGATAAGCCTCTGGCTGTTTTTTAAAAGTTAAAAGAAAATGGCGGGACGCCTGTTAAACTTACACTCGCAAGATGCGAGCGAGTGCAAAGCATAAAGTACAATTCCTTTGTTTCCGTTGGCTAAAGCCGAACGGCAATAAATTGATATACTGCACAAATGCATCAATTGTTTATGCTTTAGCAAAACCACTACGCATTGCAATACTGAACAAATGCATCAATTGCCGTTCGGCTTTAGCCAACGGATAAAATGATTAAGTTTTCGAGTTTCAAAATTGCATTTTGTGTCATCATACATTAAAAATAACCTTAAAAAACACCCCTTTTTGGGGGCAAAACATTCAAACTTCCCAAATATCCATCGAAACTTCCCATTTTTTGAAAACATAAAAATATTTTTTTTATAGTTGCCATGCAAAAAACTAATTCAAATAACTAAACAAAAAAACTAAACAATGAAAAAACAACTTACACTTTTATTATTAATTGTATTTGGCAGCATGGCTTATGCGCAAGATTCAATTCCAACTCCTGCTGCTCCTGTTGCAGCAAGTGATCCAACTATCATTACTTCTTCTAAAAAAGGTTTTGGAATTGGTTTAAACCTTTCTACCAATGGAATTGGAGGCCAATTGGCTTACAGCTTTTTTAACAGTGGTAAATTATCACTTCGCTTAGAAGGCAGGTATTTTAATTATGAACAAAACAAAATTCCTTACAAAGTAGGAGGAGCCAATATGCTCATTAATGGTAAAGCAAATTTAGGTTCTATTAGTGCAATGGTTGATTACCACCCTTTTTCAAAATCATCGTTTAAGTTAGTAGTTGGTTATGCAATTTTATATAATAACATTAATGGAAATGCCACACCTAAAGATAGTTTTAAAATGGAAGATATAACATTAACACCCGAAATGATTGGGGGAGTTGATTTAGGAATTAAAACTTCGCAAGGAGTTTATGTAGGATTAGGTTTTGGCAGGGCAGTACCAAAAAAACGTATTGGCTTAAGTATAGAGGTAGGTGCTTATTATATAGGCAAGCCTACTGTAACCTTTAAAACAACTGGAATGTTAGCACCCTCAAGCACCCAAGAAAGTGTAATAGGCAATAACATGTCGGAATTTAACTGGTTACCCATGTTAAATATTGGTATAAACCTTCGTATAGGAAAAATAAACAAATTATAAGCTATAAAACATAAAACAAAATAACAAACTATAAAATTATGAAAATAACAAATAAAGCCAACGGCATGAAATCAATTTTTACAAAACCAATAGCTTTTTTGCTAATGGCAAGCTTTTTATTAATAAATTATGGCTGCAATAGATTAGATCCATTTCAGGGAGTGCAATTAACAGTAAACTCAGGTATTGCTGTGCCTGCACCATCTACATTTTACGTATTAAATGCCGAAAACGCTCAACCAATACCTGAATTGGATGGAACAGTGGTAGAAATAACTGGAAAAAATGCAGATAGAATATTTAGCGCAGGTGGTAGCAAAACCATAAAAATTACCAAAGGGGTAATTCAAGCCTCATTGCAATTTGGATTATTTGATATAGGTGACATTTCATACCAAATAAAAATTACTGCGCCTGGTTATTTACCTATGTTATACCCCGTGCAATTTCCAGGCAATTCAATTATTACACGCCAAATTTATTTAGTGCCTGAAAATTCAAAAAAAATTGAATCCCCTATTTATTTTGCTGAGGGGCGTTCTGATGCTAATGGTACAGTAACTATATCTGGAGGTTGTACATTTTCAGAATATTATAGTTATATTTTAGGTGAGGGCGCAATATTAACCGATAAGCAAGGCCAACCAATGCAAGGTACTGTAAATATTAAAATAATAGCTAACCAACCTCTTCAAAAATCAATGATTAGCTCTCCAACTATTTTTGGTGGTGCAAATGGGGATAATACCATAAAAGATACAAATGGAAATGTGCTTCCCGAAACCACCATTTTCCCTATATTTGCTCATACAATTAGTGTTAAAGTAGATGGTAAAGATGTAGATAATATAGGTAATTCAAAAAACTTCTCTAATTTAATTTTTCCATATGCTGCTGTTGGTGGTTTAAACCCATTGACTGGAGTAAACTTTAATGAAAATGACAAATTTGCAATTTTAGCAAGAAAGCAAGGAAGCCATGAATGGATAAAAATTGGTGAAAGAGATAATAAAACTATAACTAATAATTTAGAGGATGCATATTTAAAAATTCAGTACCCAGGCGAATACGTGCATGCAATTATAACAAAACCAGCAACTACTACCCTAACTTGGAGTAGTGATGGTTTAGGACCTTTTACAAAAGCCCGTTTTTACTCAAAAACCTACTTAAGTATTAATGCAACTGTTGATTATTATGATGATGGTAACAATGTATTATTTTCTGAAAAAGTTACCTCAAAAATATTTGAAAGTTTTCCAAACCTTAGTCCTAGTATAACTTTACCATTAAAAAGTATGTATAAAATAAAAATAAGAGACATAGTAGCTTCTCATTTAGATTCAAATGGGGTAATGTTTGCACAAATAAAAGTTGATAAATTATCGGATGAGGCGCACCTGCCCAAACCAGGCGATGCGTTTACTTTGTCAAATTATAAATTAGTATATCCATCTCTGGGCATTTTTGGTGGTTTATTTGAACCACCTAAATATGTAAGTTCTTACGTTAGGGGTGTTTGCAAGGGTACGGGTTTAGCTAAATATATAGTTTTACCTACGTTTTATACCGTATATTATTGTAAAGAGTCAGAGTCGGCTACTAAACCTTTATACCTATGGAATAGTTTTGAATTAGCAGGCGAGTTACTAAAGGAAACAGTAGATGGTAAGGAAGTACAAAATCAATGGAACTTTGGTGCCCTAGAAAAATCAACTGTTACAGAAGGAGAATCATATAAGTATTTGGTATTGTATAACAATGAAGTGTATGTAAAAGTAGGTCCAATGAGTTTTGATAATAATATAGTACCCAAAGTTGAATTTCCTAATTTACCATGTGCTGCTAAATAATAGTATTTTATCGTGGTTGGTTGCCGATAGCTATCGGCACCACCAACCAATATTAACAGCTCACAGCTCTTGCAAGTGTTAAGCATCGCAAGGCGAGTGTCACTTGTTAGTATAAATAAATAAAGATTGCAACTTTAAAAAACAACTAACCGTTGCAGGCCTTACCAATAATTATGGGTAGCCTGCAACGGTAATAAAATAAAAGTAGAGCAGAAAAAAAATATGGTTTTACTTAAAAAAGGAAAAAACATAAGGGCGCAACCCGAAAAGCCTTATTAGTTAGAAAAAAAACTATGAACTCAACAATTAAAAACCAGTATGTGCCGGGAGGCAGTTATCTATTAACATTTAGCGATATTAGCATTTCCATAAATGCCAATTGTAAAAATGCTCAGGGTGGTTATGTATCTTCAAGGATAACTTATAATATAGAAGAAGCATTATCAATTGGAGATATTATTAATAACGAAGGAACATTGGCAATAACAATGGGTGTACATAGCAATACTATTAACAAATACAATGAATTTGTTCCTGTGGGTAGTTATCAATTATCAAGTAAAGATATTACAGTTACCTTAAATGCAAAATGCCAGGATGCAGCTGGAAATTGGGTAAACTCAAATCTAATCACATTTTATGCTATTGATGCTTTTCAAATAAAAGACATTTCTAACAAGAATGGACAATTGTTTATTACCAAATAAAATTTGTTTACATAAATTTGTATTACCCAAAAAGCCTAAGATTAATCTTGGGCTTTTTGGCGTTATAGACCATATAACGTGATTGCGAGGAATAATTTTTTTCAAAAAATAAATATAAAATAACGCACAGCTAGCGCAAGCGTCCGCTTGTGCTCCTCATTTTCAAGCGTCCGCTTGTAATATACTTCTAAATGCAAGCGGACG
>Ga0247837_1010642_pt1 | contig 10410 bp, 8 predicted proteins | sample LaCtaG_2_FD_187115 | JGI IMG/M metagenome (GOLD analysis project Ga0247837, IMG submission 187115) | Freshwater microbial communities from meromictic Lake La Cruz, Castile-La Mancha, Spain - LaCruzMarch2015_14.5m | ecosystem: Environmental > Aquatic > Freshwater > Lake | place: Spain: Castile-La... | reverse complement strand
TAGGCCAGCTCGACCACCTGAAGCGCGAACTTCTTTACCGCCGACCCGGCCGGGCGCCCGCCGAACCGCAGAGCGGCCGCAACGGCCGTCTTCCGGGACCGCAACGAGCCCAGCCAACTCGCCTCAACCGGCGTCAGCATCCCGGTGGCCACCATGTGGGGGAGTTTGTCGGCGACGATCCGCTGTTCGCGGCGTCGGCTGGTGATCGCCAGCACGATTGCCAGCGCGAAGATTGGCATCATCCACAGCGCATAGACACCGAGATAAGTGTTCGCCCCGAGCAGTGCCGAGCCATTCCACAGCCCGTGCATGACCACCGCCCCCAGGTAGCCGAGCAACAGATAACCCAGCTTGCCCAGGATGTTCCGTTGGTGCAGGGCGAAGTACACCCCGATGCCCAGCATGGTGGTGAAGAGCGGATGTGCGAAGGGGCTGATCACCAGGCGCAGGGCGGCAATCGTCAGTGTTTCGCCGAGGGACTCGCCGCTGGCGATGTAGAAGATGTTTTCCAGCCAGGCGAAGCCCAATGCAGTCAAGCCGGCGTACACCAGGCAGTCGGTCATCGTGTTGAGTTCGGTCCGTCGCCGCCCGGTCATCATCAACAGGAGGAACAAGCCCTTGGCCGCCTCCTCGACCACCGGTGCGCCGATCGCCACCGTCGCAAAACTCGCCTTGTCTTCCTGTCCGCCGCCGACCGCAGAGTCGAACAGGTACTCCAGCGCGACCGAGATCAGCACCGCCACCGATGCGCCCCATAGGAAGGCCATGATCAACAACCGTGGCGGCTCCGGTTCCCAGCGGTCCAGCCACAGATAACACACCAGAACTCCGGCCGTCGACACGCTCGCCAGCGCGAATCCCAGGGCGGTGCCGCCCGGATCAGTGGCGGTCAACAGGCTCAGGAGCAACGCGGCGAGCGTGCCGAGGGCGATGATGGCCGCCAGGGGGGCACCGACTTTGCGGACCGAGGTGGGATACGGCGGCCCCAGGCTGCTGAAAGCGGGGGCGGGGGCGGGGGCGGGGGACAGGGGACCGTAGGACACCAGAGCAGATTAGCTGCGGAGACACCCGGGTTTGGCCAGGTTATGCCCGGTCGAGTAAGCTCAGCGAGTTCTCGCGCGCTTAACTGCGGGCTACAGCACCTTCCGAAATGTCCCTACGACCTACCCTGTCCGGAGCAACCCACCAATATGCCCACCCCTACCGTCACCTCGCCGCAAGTAGCCGTCAACGACATCGGCTCGGCCGAGGACTTCCTCGCTGCTATCGACAAAACCATTAAGTACTTCAACGATGGCGACATCGTTGCGGGGACCATCGTCAAGGTGGACAGGGACGAGGTCCTGCTCGACATCGGCTACAAGACCGAAGGGGTCATCCCTTCCCGCGAACTCTCCATCAAGCACGACGTCGACCCCAGTGAAGTGGTGTCCGTCGGCGATGAGATCGAAGCCCTCGTCCTCACCAAGGAGGACAAAGAAGGCCGCCTGATCCTGTCCAAGAAGCGCGCACAGTACGAGCGCGCCTGGGGCACCATCGAGGCGCTCAAGGAGGCCGACGAGGCCGTCAAGGGCACCGTCATCGAGGTCGTCAAGGGCGGCCTGATCCTCGATATCGGACTGCGTGGCTTCCTGCCCGCCTCCCTGGTCGAGATGCGCCGGGTGCGCGACCTCGCGCCGTATATCGGCAAGGAGATCGAAGCCAAGATCATCGAACTGGACAAGAACCGCAACAACGTGGTGCTGTCCCGACGCGCGTGGCTTGAGCAGACTCAGTCCGAGGTGCGCAGCGAGTTCCTCAACCTTCTGGTCAAGGGCGCCGTCCGCAAGGGTGTGGTGTCCTCGATCGTCAACTTCGGCGCGTTCGTCGACCTCGGTGGCGTCGACGGTCTGGTGCACGTCTCCGAACTGTCCTGGAAGCACATCGACCATCCGTCCGAGGTTGTCGCCGTGGGCGACGAGGTCACCGTCGAGGTTCTCGACGTCGACATGGATCGCGAGCGGGTCTCGTTGTCGCTGAAGGCAACTCAGGAAGATCCGTGGCGCCACTTCGCCCGCACCCATGCCATCGGCCAGATCGTGCCGGGCAAGGTCACCAAGCTGGTGCCGTTCGGTGCGTTCGTCCGGGTCGAGGAGGGTATCGAAGGTCTGGTGCACATCTCCGAACTCTCCGAGCGTCACGTCGAGGTGCCCGACCAGGTGGTCGGCGTCAATGACGACGCCATGGTGAAGGTCATTGACATCGACCTCGAGCGTCGCCGGATCTCGTTGAGCCTCAAGCAGGCCAACGAGGATTACGCCGAGGAGTTCGACCCGTCGAAGTACGGCATGGCCGACAGCTACGACGAGGCGGGCAACTACATCTTCCCCGAGGGCTTCGACTCTGCGACCAACGAATGGCTCGATGGTTTCGATTCCCAGCGCACCGCATGGGAGGCCCGCTACGCAGAGGCCGAGCGTCGGCACAAAATGCACACCACGCAGATGGAGAAGTTCGCCGCTGCCGACGCTGCCGCCGCCGAGGAGAATCCGACGTCCAGTTCGACATCGTCGAGCTCGAGTTCTGATGACGACGATTCGGCCAGCGGATCCTTGGCCAGCGACGGCCAACTCGCGGCGCTGCGCGAAAAGCTGGCCGGCAACGCCTGATCCGGCCGCATCTGATACACACCACGGCCCGGAGGATCGCGCCATGCTGCGCATCGGCCTGACCGGGGGGATCGGCGCGGGGAAGTCGACGGTATCGGTCGCTTTCGCCGAGTGCGGCGGAATCATCGTGGACGGCGACGTGATCTCCCGCGAGGTGGTCCAACCGGGCACGCCGGGTTTGGCCGCGCTGGTTGATCATTTCGGCGATGACATCCTGTTACCCGATGGCGCGCTGAACCGCCCGGCTTTGGCAGCCAGGGCCTTCGGCGACGAGGAGCAACGCGCCAGGCTCAATGCGATTGTTCACCCCCTGGTCGCGACCCGGCGCGCGGAGATCGTCGCAGCGGTCGGCGAGGATCAGGTGATCGTCGAGGACATTCCGTTACTGATCGAGTCCCGGATGGCCCCGCTGTTTCCCTTGGTCGTGGTGGTGCACGCCGATGAAGACGTGCGGTTGCACCGGCTGATCGGCATTCGCGGGATGGATGAGGCGGATGCCCGGGCGCGGATCGCCGCCCAGGCCACCGAGGAGCAGCGCCGCAGGGTCGCCGATGTCTGGCTGGACAACTCCGGCACCGAGGGTCGACTGGTGGAGCAGGCCCGCGAACTCTGGTACCAGCGGATCCTGCCCTTCGCGCATAACCTCACCACCGGCACACCCGCCGCGGAGTCGGACGACATCGTGCCGGCCGATCCGATGTGGAGTGATCAGGCCGCCCGGATACTCGACCGACTCAACACCACGTGTGGGCACCGGGCGGAGCGCATCGACCACATCGGCTCGACCGCGGTCGCCGGGTTGGATGCCCGGGACGTCATCGACGTGCAGGTGACCGTTGCGTCTCTGGATGTCGCCGACGAACTCGCCGAGGACCTGCTGCGGGCCGGGTATCCGCGGGTCGAGTCCGTCACTACCGATGTCTGTTTTGATACGGCCACCGATGTGAGCCTGTGGCGCAAGCGTTTTCACGCCTCAGCTGATCCTGGTCGGCCGACCCATATTCACATCCGGGTCGACGGTTGGCCCAACCAGCAATTCGCGTTGCTGTTCGTCGACTGGTTGACGGCCAATCCGGGGGTGCGCGCCGACTACGCGCACGCCAAACGATCGAACACCACGCACCAGTGGTTCGCCGACGCGCACGGTCGGGCCTGGGCGTGGGCCCAGGCCACCGGATGGCCACCGGTCAGCTAGGCGCGGCAGCCTGGTCGGTTGCCGGTGCGCTGAAGTCCGTCGCGGGCATGTCCATTGGGGGCGCATCCATCGGGGGCATATCCCCGGGGGGCAGGTCCTCCGGCGCGATCGGGACGCCGGCGGCATTGCTCAACGGCGCGCCGCAGTTCATCGCACCGTAGTCCGGATCGTCCTTCGCCGGCGTCAGCCGGGGGGCAATGAACTGGTCGGCCTGAATCACGAGTTGGTCATCGACCAGGATCTCGCAGTGCAGGCTGGCCGAGTAGGGCCACTGAATCGAGATCCGCATGCCGGCCTCTTTCGGGTCGGTCAGGATTCCGGTGGCTTCGAAATTACGGCCGGGCAGCATGGTCGGATCCGCACTGTTGACCTGGGTGTCGCTGATCCGGTAGCCGATGAGCGCACCGCGGGCCAGTCCGGTGACCCGGGCCCGGTAGATGACGTTGTGCAAGACGGCGTCTTGGGTACCGGCGTCCTCGGTAGTGGCGGCATCCTGGGTTCCGGCGACGTTCGCGGTCCCGTCGACGTCATCGGCACCCGCGATACCGGTGCCCAACACGGTCGCCGTCAGCGCCCCAATGGCACCGAGCGACACCGCGCGCCTCATGCGTCCCACGGGTGCAGAGAATACGCCTACCGCCAACTCAATTGCACACCGATAGCGCCCAACCAGGCGTTTAAGTCGTAGCTGTGCGCAGCCAGGCCTTCCACGGCCGACACCGCGCACTGCAACGCTGCCCGGGCTGTCTCGGTGGTCACCAGGCCATCTCGGTGGGCCTGGAGCAACTCGTCGACATCGACGAGGTCGGCACCGCGGCCGGTGCGCACCACGATGTCGAGGTAGTGGTCGTTGGTCTCCCAGCGTTCCGCGCCGACGCTGATCTGGGCGACGTCGAGATAGAAATCCTGATCGCGCTCGTGGCCCGGGTTGAAATGGAAGACGCTGACTCGCAGACCCAACTCGGGCAGCAGCCACGATTCGAGGTATCCGAATTGATCCCGGCCGGGCGTCGGCCGGGCCATGTAGAGACCCCACGGCGTTAGCCGGTATTCATCGACATCGCGGACGATGCCCTTGGGATCGGTGTTGGTACGCGCGACGAGGTCGAAGGTCTCACGCTTAGGCGGGTGGATGGGCGGCGGGTGGATGGGCGGCGGGTGGATGCTCATGGGCAAAAAGTCGCGAGCGTGCGCTGCAGAGGTTCGGTCGAGACGACGATGAGGCCATTCAAGGGTGAATACAGTTCCTCCATCAGGAAGATCGCTCCAGAGACTGAGAGCGCGCCGATGAGTAGCGTGCACAGGGCCAACAAACTCCGGGGAGCCTGGAGAGCGAAGGCGGTAAACACCGCCGACAGCCAGAACACCAACACCACCGTAAGCAGCCTTGGCGTTCGGGTGTTCGACTCCACGAACACATTGCGGCGGGTAAGTCTGACGTCTTCGATGAGTTGCTCGACGCGCGGTTTGATGTCGATCTGCTCCGGCGTTGTCGGCGACAGCGCGCGGATCTGGCGGCTTACCGGTTCCAGCCGTTCTTGGAACATCGTCGACGTGCCGGCATCGACGGTCTCGAGGCGCACGGCGCTACCGGTAGCGCCACACAGTGCGAGTCGGGCCGGCTCAGCCGACGGGCCGTAGTCCGCGAGCAGTTGTCCGGCGAGAGACACCCTCGCCGCGCTCTCGGCCAGACCATCGCCGACGTCGTTGAACGAGTTCGTGGCCGAGTTGATCAGCAGACCCAGAACCAGTGCCGCCAGCAGGACCACCAGGCCGGTGACGCCGCCGTCGCCGACGCCGACGATTTCCTTGGCTTCGGTGACAGTTTCCCGCAGTGCCACGCGAAGCAGAAAACCGAGAGCGATGCCCGCGCACATGCACAGGAGCGCGATCGCCGCAGTCGCCAATTCAGTCACAACGATGTCCCCAGTGCCGCAGATGTCCCCAATGCCCCCGATGTCCCCGGGCCACGTGGGGCAGGCCGATTCGGCCAGGAACTGATGATACGGATTTCGCGAAGATCAGACCATGGCGGAAGCCGACGGCCCCCCGGCTTACGCTGTTCTTATGGCCTTCGCTTCCGAACATCCCGTGGTGGCGCATTCGCAGTCCCGGGCTGTCGAGGACGCGGTGCGCACCGGATCGCGCTTCGAGGTGGTCAGCGAATACCAGCCGGCCGGGGATCAGCCCGCCGCGATCGAGGAGTTGGAGCGCCGGATCCTGGCGGGGGAACGCGATGTGGTGCTGCTCGGGGCGACCGGGACCGGCAAATCGGCCACTACGGCCTGGCTCATCGAAAAACTGCAACGGCCCACCCTGGTGATGGCGCCTAACAAAACGCTCGCCGCCCAGCTTGCCAACGAGTTGCGAGAGATGTTGCCCAACAACGCTGTCGAGTACTTCGTGTCGTATTACGACTACTACCAACCTGAGGCATATATCGCGCAGACCGACACCTACATCGAAAAGGACAGTTCGGTCAACGACGATGTCGAGCGACTACGGCACTCCGCCACCTCCAACCTGCTGTCCCGGCGGGACGTGGTGGTGGTGGCGTCGGTGTCGTGCATCTACGGCCTAGGCACGCCGCAGTCCTACCTGGACCGGTCGGTGGAGTTGCAGGTCGGCGGCGAGGTGCCACGCGATGCCCTGCTGCGACTCCTGGTCGACGTCCAGTACAGCCGAAACGACATGGCCTTCACCCGCGGCTCCTTCCGGGTTCGCGGCGACACCGTGGAGATCATCCCGTCGTACGAGGAACTGGCGGTCCGCATCGAGTACTTCGGCGACGAGATCGAGGCGCTGTACTACCTGCACCCGCTGACCGGGGACGTGGTGCGCAAGGTGGACTCGTTGCGGATTTTCCCGGCCACGCACTACGTGGCCGGCCCGGAGCGGATGGCGGCGGCCATCTCGACCATCGAGGAGGAGTTGGCGGATCGGCTCGCCGAACTCGAACGCCAGGGCAAGCTGTTGGAGGCCCAGCGGTTGCGGATGCGCACCAACTACGACATCGAGATGATGCGGCAGGTCGGGTTCTGCTCAGGTATCGAGAACTACTCCCGCCACATCGACGGCCGTGAGGCCGGTTCGGCGCCGTCGACCCTGCTGGACTACTTCCCCGAGGACTTCCTGCTGGTGATCGACGAGTCCCATGTCACTGTTCCGCAGATCGGCGCGATGTTCGAGGGCGATATGTCCCGCAAGCGCAACCTCGTCGAGTTCGGATTCCGGCTGCCGTCGGCAACCGACAACCGCCCGCTGACCTGGGAGGAGTTCAGCCAGCGGGTCGGGCAGACGGTCTACCTGTCGGCCACCCCGGGACCCTACGAACTCGCCCAGACCGGTGGGGAGTTCGTCGAGCAGGTGATCCGGCCCACCGGGTTGGTCGACCCGCAGATCGTGGTCAAGCCCACCAAAGGCCAGATCGACGACCTGATCGGCGAGATCCGGGCCCGGGCCGCACGCGATGAGCGGGTCCTGGTGACCACGTTGACCAAGAAGATGGCCGAGGACCTCACCGACTATCTGCTGGAGATGGGCATCCGGGTGCGGTACCTGCACTCCGAGGTCGACACCCTGCGCCGGGTCGAACTGCTCCGCCAGTTACGCCTCGGCGACTACGACGTGCTGATCGGCATCAACCTGTTGCGCGAAGGCCTCGACCTCCCCGAGGTGTCGCTGGTCTCGATTCTCGACGCCGACAAGGAGGGATTCCTGCGGTCGGCGCGCAGCCTCATCCAGACCATCGGCCGCGCTGCCCGCAACGTCTCCGGCGAGGTCCACATGTACGCCGACAACATCACCGATTCGATGAAGCAGGCGATCGAAGAGACCGATCGCCGGCGAGCCAAACAGGTTGCCTACAACACCGAGCGCGGTATCGACCCGCAGCCGTTGCGCAAGAAGATCGCCGACATCCTCGACCAGGTCTATCAGGAGGCCGACGACACCGAGAGTGGCGCGGAGGTCGAGGTCGGCGGACGTAACGCGTCGCGGGGTCGGCGCGCTCGGGGCGAGGCGGGCCGGGCAGTGTCGTCGGGCATTATCGAAGACCGCGATGTCTCGTCGATGCCGCGCGCCGACCTGGCGGCGCTGATCAAGGACATGACAGACCAGATGATGGCCGCGGCACGTGATCTGCAGTTCGAGTTGGCCGCACGCCTACGCGATGAGATCCACGACCTGAAGAAGGAACTGCGCGGCATGGATGCCGCGGGTCTGAAGTAGCGCGTAGCACCGACGTGGCGGATACGACGGCGGTACCCGGTAGTTGGGCTGAACTGCTCGGTCGCGACTATGGCCGTGCCACAACGGTGTTGGCCGGTGGGGTCGCACTGTATGCGATCAACGAGTTCATCACCATGAGTCTGCTGCCCAGTGTGGTCGCTGATATCGGGGGTGCCCGGCTGTATGCCTGGGTCACGACGGTGTATCTGGTCGCCTCGGTGGTGTCGGCCACTACGGTCGGGCCGGTGCTGGCCCGGTTCGGCCCGCGTCTCTCCTACCTTGGTGCGCTGCTCTTCTTCGCGGGCGGTACCGCGGTCTGCGCGGCCGCGCCCTCGATGGCGGCACTACTGGCCGGCCGGCTGATCCAAGGCCTTGCCGGTGGTGTGCTGGCCGGACTCGGGTACGCGGTGATCAGCGCCGCCCTGCCCGAGCGGTTGTGGACTCGGGCTGCTGCGGTGGTGTCGGCGATGTGGGGTGTCGGCACTCTCATCGGACCCGCATCGGGCGGCGTGTTCGCTCAGTTCGGTCTGTGGCGTTGGGGATTCGGCGTCCTGATGTTCGCAGCCCTGCTGATGGCCGCGCTGGTGCCGATCGCTCTGCCCGCCCGCGGAGGCTCCACCGAACACAGAGTGCGCATTCCGGTGCGTTCGCTGGTGCTGCTTGGTGTGGCTGCACTGCTGGTCAGTGTTGCGGCGCTGCCGCGCAATCCGGCAATCACCGTCGGCTTGCTGGTGTCGGCCGCTGTGGTGGTGGCCGTCTTCGTTGTTGTCGATCGCGGTAGCGCGGCACATGTGTTGCCGCGCATGACGTTTGAGCCGGGACCGTTGAAGTGGATCTACCTCACCATGGGTCTGCTGATGGCGGCAACGATGGTCGACATGTACGCGCCGTTATTCGGCCAGCGTCTCGGCGCGCTGCCACCGGCCGCGGCCGGCTTTCTTGGGGCCGCCCTGTCCGTGGGCTGGACTGTCGCCGAGATCCGCAGCGCATCCATCGCCGACCGTCGCGTCGCCGCGCGGGTGGTGCGCTGGTCTCCGGCGGTGATGGCTGCCGGGTTGGGTTTGGCGGCACTCGCCATCCGTGACGGCGCCGGACCGGTCGCCATTGCAGCCCTGGGTCTTGCCCTGGCGATCAGCGGTGTCGGGATCGGTGCGGCCTGGCCGCACTTGAGCGTCTGGGCCATGGGTTCGGTCGAAGGGGGCTCGACGGACGACGCCGCGGAGCGGGCCGTCGCCGCGGCCGCGATCAACACCGTGCAACTGATGTGTGCGGCCTTCGGTGCCGGCGTGGCCGGCGTGGTGGTGAACGTGCGCGCGCAACCCGACGCCCCCGCGGCCCAGTGGCTGTTCGCGGTTTTCGCCGGAATGGCCGCGGTGGGCTGGCTCGCATCGTCGCGGGCCGCGCGCGAGCCCCGGTAACCACCACAGCACCGGTTGGCCACGGTTCGGTAACCCCCCGAATCGCCTCTGCGCCAAATGACTTACACCTCTGTAGTTTCGGCGTGTAACTCACGACGGATTGGGAAAAACATGTCAGGGACCATCGCTCGAGTCGGTATCAGGGCAATAGTGGGAGCCGGGGTGTTCGCGGCTGCGCTCGTGTTGAGTCCGGATGCGGCGGCCGCGCCGCTGAAGACGGGTGGATACGAGTGCATCCAGGACGCCGCCGGCGGCGACCCGGCCGCACCCTTCTGCGCCCCCGTCGCTGACATGGCCGGGATTCCGATGGCACTGCCCGGGCCATTGCCCCTGGGTGCGGCGGCGGTCCCGGTTCCGGTGGGTGTGCCGCCGGTTCCGGTGGGTGTGCCGCCGGTTCCGGTGGGTGTGCCGCCGGTTCCGGTGGGTGTGCCGCCGGTTCCGGTGGGTGTGCCGCCGGTTCCGGTGGGTGTGCCGCCGGTTCCGGTGGGGGCCGGTGCGGTGCCGTTGGGCGCCCCCTTGCCGTTGGGCGCCCCGCTGCCGGTCGGCGCCCCGATCATCGACATGTCCGGGGGTAAGGGCGCGGCCACCGGTCCCGCCCCGGCCGGCGCCCCGGCGCCCGGTCAGCCCATCGCGCCCGGCCCGGCGGCGAGCTGAGGCACGATGCGGACCGTTATCCGGCTCCTGCTGGTGGTGGTCGGACTCGCTGCGAGCGTCGTCGCGGGACCAGCCGACGTGGGCACCGCCGCGGCGAATCAGGCGAACCGGCTTTCCGGTTTCACCATCGCGTCGATCGCACCGAGTCCAGGTGAGATCGTCGGTGTGGCACACCCTCTCGTGGTGACATTCGCTGACCGGGTCACCGACCGGGCCGCGGCCGAACGAGCCCTCGACATCTCCTCGTCTGTCCCCCTGACGGGAA
>Ga0247837_1010640_pt1 | contig 10411 bp, 7 predicted proteins | sample LaCtaG_2_FD_187115 | JGI IMG/M metagenome (GOLD analysis project Ga0247837, IMG submission 187115) | Freshwater microbial communities from meromictic Lake La Cruz, Castile-La Mancha, Spain - LaCruzMarch2015_14.5m | ecosystem: Environmental > Aquatic > Freshwater > Lake | place: Spain: Castile-La... | reverse complement strand
CAATTCAGAAACCGGCCTATCAACCAAGGATTTCAGTTTTTTCTATGGCGACTCCGTTCCAGTCGAAGCCATTGACGGACCAGCAAAAACTCGTTTTACTGGGTGGACAAACGCTATCACCTCGAACAGTGCAGCAGTATCGGTGACGATGAATGGAAACCGAACACTTCAAGCGAATTTCATTAACACGTGGGATTTAACTGTGGCAACTCGAATAAATGGCGTCGATTGCGTAACATGCGGTGACGTGACGCCGGCACGAGGCACTCATACCTACGATACCGGAACCTCAGTTCAAATGACGGCAATATCAGCCACGGGATATAGATTTACAGGATGGTCGGGAAACTTGACAGGCACAACCAGCCCGCAAAACGTTTCCATGACTTCTGACAAAACGGTCGTAGCGAATTTTGTTGAGAACAGCGTGGTAATTGTGACAAGCAGCACAGATGTTGTTGTCCCAGAAGGTTCGTCAGTGTCAACAGTGACTGTTTGGTTGTCTGATGAGCCCACAGGTGCGGTAACAGTCACGCTCAACAAGACTAATGAGGCCGACGCACATCTGTCTTCACAGGTTACAGAACTATACTTCACCCCTGGGAACTACGCCGTTCCACAGACGATAACCTTCTCAGCGGCGGAAGATGATGACAACATGGTAAACGGGTCTGCACGATTCATGTTGGAGTCCTCCCGCGCATCAGGGAGCTATGTAGATGTTAGCGAGGTTGATGATGATTATGTCCTCAATGTGACCGTATCCCCAGTGGGAGCAGGAACAGTTGATAAAACACCCGAAGGCACGGAGGATGCAGACGACACAAACACTCCCAAACGCAAGTTGCAAGACGGTTTGCGCAGTGTGGGGCTTGTGGCCGCCCCAGTTGACTCAGCGCAATACGTGTTCAAGCGCTATGCGACAGATATTTCTAGCACGGCTGCGTCTTCGTCGGTCACAATGAATGCAACAGTTGATACAGATGGCGACAAAATCATCAACGTGACGGCAATGTTCGGTTGCTTTTGGGTTCTTGGAACTCCCGGTGAATGGAGTGAGTGCACAGACCCTTGCGGAAATGGAACACGCACAAGGACTACACCATACGTTTCATCTGTTGATGGTTGCTTGCCCGACACCCCCCAGCCGGCTAATTCCGTTGAAACCGAAGCATGCACCGGAACCGGCATTGTGAAAACATGGGTCCTTGGAACACCGGGAGAATGGAGCGCCTGTTCGGTTTGCACTGGCCCCGGCACCCAAACTCGCACAACTCCGTATATTGAGTCGGCGGGAGATTGCCCTCCGACTACCCCAAAACCAGCAGACTTGGTTGAGACTCAGGCCTGCAGCGGAACTGGGGTTGTCAGAACATGGATTCTCGGAACCCCTGTTGACGGTCCGTGCTCGGTAGAATGCGGAACTGGAACAACGACTCGCACAACTCCGTATATTGAGTCGGCGGGAGATTGCTCTCCGACTACCCCGAAACCAGCAGACTTGGTTGAACCTGGCCTCCCATGCGTGGGCACTGGCGCTCCAAAAACGTGGGTTCTTGGGACGCCCGGCGAGTGGAGCGATTGCTCGGTGTGCGCCACAGATGAGACAGGCACCCAAACTCGCACAACCCCGTATGTGCAATCGGCCGAAGGGGTTTGTCCGCCGGTGGACGCCCGGCCAGCCGATTACATTGAAACTATTGGGTGTAATGGGGTAGGAACCCGCAAAACGTGGGTTCTTGGAACGCCTAGCAATGGACCGTGCTCCGTAGAATGCGGCCCCGGAACGATGACTCGAACGACTCCATACGTGCTGTCGGCAACTGGAACGTGCCCGCCTCTCACAGCACAGCCGCCAGATTATGTTGAGCCGGGCCTGCCCTGCACAGGAACAGGTGTTGTCGGCACATGGCAAACCGGCGAATGGAGCACTTGTAATTGCGATAACATGCAATTCCGCACGGTCACACTTTCACCACCTGGTTCGTGCCCGCCTGCTGGCGACCCACCAGCCGACTCGCAATCTTGCACGCCAACAGGGTCGTGGGTTGTGGGCGAGTGGACTTGGGGACTGTGCTTTAACGGAAACAAGTCGGGCACAAGAACGGTGATACCAGTTGGCGATTGTCCTCCGGAGCCAAAGCCAGAAGAATTTACAACCGAATGCTGTGACATAGTGACCTCTCGCTGTGTAAATCCAGGCCCGCCATCAGAGGTGTACCATGATTGGAATAATTGGCAAAGCTGGATTTGCGATCCTGACGATAACCCGTCGGACGACCCCGACGATTGGATAAAATCCGGCTCCCCTTGGGAATGGGATTCCATGGCCGGCGCGCCCCCAGATGACACCGCCACATGGGTGTCGAAAATCCAGCAACGAGACATAGACCACTACACAATAACGCATACCTATACGTCGCTGGTGTCTGAGACAATAACGCAGAATGGGAACTGCACAATTATCATGCGTGGTTTTCAGTGCAACTATACTTCCACTTACAACTATACAGATTCGCCAATTATTCTAGATGTCTTTGGAATAGGATACCCCGACACCTTGAACCCAACAAGAGAATGGAAGAAGGGGAATAGAAAAGTCGATTTTTTCACAACGCGAAAGATTGACCTCGACGCTTCCGGTGTCGAAAAAAACTGGGAATGGGTTGGCAACAAAGCGGGCGTCTTGGTGTGGTCCAAAACATCTGTATTGCCAGAAAAACTGACAGGTATCTCGTTGTTTGGAACCAAGACATGGGGCAAAGTGTGGGCGCACGGGTATGAACCGCTGGCTACACTTGACTGCAACGACGATGGATTTTTGACAGGCGATGAAATGGAGAATATTTTTATATGGGTGGATAGCAACACAGATGCAGTTTGCCAGCCGGGCGAATATACGCCGTTGGCGGGAAGCGTTGAAAAACTTGCCGTTCGCGCTCACGCAGATGACAATGGGAATGCATCTATTGAAAAGACCGGCGCACTAATGCGAAACGGGAGTTGGGTGTCATCGTGGGATTGGTGGTCAAGTGAGTATGCCTACCCAAGTGTTCTAGTAAACAATGAAATTGTTCCGTGTCAAGTGGTATATCCGTCAACTGAAAAGGTGCCAAGTGCCACAATTTATAAATGGACTATTACTAAGAGCCAAAACCTCCCAGCTTCTATGCCTGAATCGACAGGTGGATACCTGAGGTTTTTCAAAAGGAACGGAGCCGTCATGGTATGGGCACTGGGGAGCGTTGAGTTTTCTAAGAATGGGCTCATCAGCGGCTCCTTTTCGCAAATTGCAGAAAAAGAACATCGTCTTGCGTGGAAAACGCCAGCCACACAGGCTAAGCTGTTGCCAAATGGTAATATATCAGGCACAACAAGGACGCGTGGCGGATATTATACATGGGAAGCAGAGCCTGTTTTAAACGGCAATCAAACAGGCGACCCGCTACTAGCAACAATCGGTTCTATTTCAGATGCGAGCCTGGAAAAACTCAACCATGAAGTGCGGGTATATTTTCAGCCGACCAAAGATGGGTCTCCCGAAGCAATGCAGGGCTTGGCGACATTACTGGACTGACCACCCTAGTCTCGTGAAGCCCGCCAGCTTGTGCGCATCGCCACCACACGCCTTTGTTTTCCCAGCGGGCACTCGTGATAAACCATGGTTTTGCGCTGCGAGGATTCTCCCGGCACCTCAATCGGAGAGCACTGAACAGCTTTTACAAAAGTTACGCATCTTGGGCGCAGCAAGTTAGGCAACAGGTGCTGCGTCGAAACCACCGTGTTTCGAGCATACAGCACAGTGCCAGACACTACGAACCGGATGGGCCTGCACTATTGCCTCGAGAATTACAAACCTGCGTTTTTAATAGCCGGATAAAGCTTGCCCTTCACGAATTCTGCTGCCGCTTTGTCGTCGGTGAGTTTGTATTTCTTGTTTGCATGCTTGTGCTGCCCGTAAATGTAATAAAATATCTTCTTTCCGTTCGCCTCCAAGCGACCCGGCGGCTTGTCGCCGCCGCTCTCTGCATATTGCCCTGAGGCAGCATATTTGTTGGCCATATCTGATGTCATGCTCGCACAAATGACGATTTTGCCGCTGCTGAGCAACTCCTTAAATAAGTCTGGCGAAAAGAATTCCTGTATAGGCTGCGTAAAATAGAACGCATCAAAATCGCTCACCATCGAATCTTTCCACGCATAACTGCAATCGCCTTTGGTTTTGCCAACAATGAGGTCCGGCTCATATCTCGGCGTATCCGTATAACCGGTCGATAACCACGGGACGCCCCGGTCATCTAAGCTCTCAGTAACAACAGACTCCATAACACTACGACCCGCCAACCCGGCCAACTTAACCTCGCAACCGTTTGCCTTCAGACAATCGATCAGCATACGTGCGTGCTGGTCAATCCCGCCTCCAACGAACACAACAACGCGTTTCTGGCGCTCCAACCCTTTCCCTGGGGCAGCAGCGGCCCCGACACCACCTAGCGCGGCCACGGGGCTCTCCTCCGCCACCGGATTGCCAGAAGCACTGCCGGCGACAGTCGCAGCAAACTCCACGCTGCTCGCGGCTACCCAAGCCGCACCAGCAGAAGCAACAACCAGAACCCGCCCCTCCTCCTCTTTTAGCACCTTAACCTTGGTGCCAGCAGGAACAGTAGCCTCCCCGACAGCCCTGCCATCAAGGACTAACGGCACCTTAACGGGAGCCATCAGAACGGCACTTCGCTGCGCGAACAGAGGGGTGCCGCTAACAAGGACAAGACACATCGCAAACGGTAGGTAGTTTTTCATAATCTAACAACAAGATACGGAATTCGTCGGCAAATCACAAGAAAATATGTAGCCTCACTGAAAAAAATTACATGGCTATTCACTTGGCTCAACAGACCACTATAAATTGTGGTCACCGAGGGGCGCAGGCCGCTTGGATGCGCAACAGGACGCGGCACGTTGAGCCAAGTAAATAGCCATGAAAAATTATGGCAACCGCCCCGTGGCCCTACACCGCACGTCCAGATACCATAAGAAAACTGACAAGAAAAACATGGCGCTCGCCCGAAAAAAGCCAAACATCGGGGAGACGTTCAATATCGCAATCTTGCCAAAACAACCACACTCAGGAGAAATCCCGGTGAACAGGGAATACGAATAGAAACAGACGAAACATCCCGACAACCAAATTAGCCCAATTTGGGCACCACCGCCTATCTTGCGGAAGAATTGCCCAAGAGCAAAAACAACCTCCATAACAGGAACGGTCGCGGCAATAAAGGGGACAATAAAGACTGGAATTAAATGAAAGCTCCTGATACTTGCAGCAAATCCTTGGAGATCTTGAAATTTCACCGTTGCGGCAAGCAAAAACAGTCCAGCAAGCAACCCCTTTGCCAAAAGCGTAATCATTGTTCAGTCGGCAAGCCTGCCGCCTCCCATTCTTCCCAACCCGCCCGGAAAACCAGAAGCTCAGACCATCCACGTTCCCGGAGTTTCCCTGCGAGGATAAGGCTGTCTTTACAGTCGTAACTGGAACAATATACAATAATGCGACTCCCAGACAAGCGCTCGCTAACCTGAGAAAACGCCGTCTCGAAATCATCTAGTGGTAGGCTAACGGCACCAGGAATGTGCCCGGCCGCGTATTTCGATTGCGCACGCGCGTCAACAATCCGCGTGCCTTCCCTCGGAGAGGCAACATCGTTCAGGCCGGCCTCGGGAAAGTTAGCCAAATCCGCCCTTGCCCAAAGCGGCGAAGCCAAGATACAGACACCTGTTATGCAACAAACAGCAGCAAGCGCGATGGCGTGTGAAATGTCGCGCCGGATCAGCGGCCAAGGAATCGTCATTGCTTTTTTTCTGCGGATATCAGTTCTTGAATCGACCTGATATCACGAGCCAAATTGCGTTCGATTTCAATCAACGCATCAAGCCGGGGGTTCGCACCTGCGACCACGGGTGGCACCGAGGCGCTCGTAGGGGCGGAAGTGGACACAGAAAGGGGGACGTAGGTGGGTCGAGCGCCTTCCGGGGAAATAGTTAATTTAAGCGCTGTCCGCGTGGGCTGTCCGCTTTTGGGCGTTATCGTAATTTGATATTCACGGTTTTCCACCAATGTGGTCTGCACTACCGTAAACCTATCGGATAGCGCCTCGCTTTTCAGAAGCCTCGTTTTGCTGGTTTCGGGAATTGTAAACATGATGCTTTTGGGCTCAACAGAATTGTCCCACGATAGCGAGCCTGGTGATATCCGAAAGCTTTCTGGCGATGATATTGCCACGCTGAGTGTCTGCGTTTTCCCGTCGCTTGTTTGCACGGAAATCGTTTTGACAGAGTTGCCCCCCGCCGCCGCCAACTCTATGGTGCCGTTAATGGTGACCGTGTCGGCGGGGTCGATTTTGTCTTTCGAAGCAGTCACGGCTGTGCACCCACAGGATTTTTCGATTTTCACAATCGATACTGCCTCCGCGCCTGTGTTGGCAGCTTGAAACGAGAAATCCACGTTTTTAACTCCCTCCCCCACATCAACGGCAGAATTTGTTTTTTGCCAGGTTAACGCACCTATGCTTTGCTGAATGGTGAAAAGTGTTAATGTTCCTGCGATTAAAATGTTTCGTTTTGTCATAGTCCAAAATTTTACAGCGCACTCTTCGAAATAGCAAGAACTAACCCAGGGAAATTTTAAATCGATATTGCTTGAGTCTGACGTCCGGAGTCGCCTGAATCATGGCTTTCTTGCCGATTCTTGTGCTCAGGGCGTCCGAAGAACTCGCTAAAAGCGCTGTAAACTCGCTCTGGTTGGACTTGAGTTTAGAAAAACCGACACCGTAGAACGTAGCATCGTATCCGTCACCTGCTGGCACAACAACCAATTTGGCGTGAGACCCTCCAATGCCGCCGCGAAAAGTCATTGTGCTGCCGTCAACCTCCTCCTCGAAGTCGGCACATGGCGCAGCGTCAGCTTCAGATGTTACTGCTGCCAAAGCGGTGCCGCCAGAAAGGAGCCCGGCTGCCATGTCTTTGAGGTTTACCTCGGAACCAGTGACCTTAGAAAAATCGGTGACACACTCCTTAATCCACTTACGAAAATGCCCGCTACTGGCCATGGCGGCGCCTACGCCAGTTTGTGCTAGCGCAAATTTGCCGTCACGGATAGCAAAGGTTACGCTTACATTATGGCCGCCAAAAGCTCGCGTGTAGGTCTTTTCTGTTGCCGTTGGTAGTTGCGCAGCGGGCAGATGGAAGTCAGATGCCGTTTCTTTTACGGAGGGCGCCTCGATTATCCGAGTTTTTCCGCGCCGCCGCCTGAGATAAAACAAAACACCAGCCAAACAAAGCAGCAAAACCACAAAAATAATGACGCTGGCAGTGATATCAAAGATCGGAGGCAATATCGGAGGTAGCATAGACTAGGATTATACCTCGAAACCGGATTTTTGAGAAGCTTCGCGTTATTTTTTGTTCTGGTGAGCCCAAGTGTGATGGGAATGTTCTTTTCCGCTGTAAACAGCGACCATTTAAATTTACTATGGAGATTGCTCCCTCCCGCTTTTGGGAGGGCCACCGCGAGAATCTTGCGAACGCAAGCCCATTCAGAACGCAGAAGTAATCCGACTCTGATGGTTTTTTGACACGGTAGAAATGAGTCCTATTGCAGGATTTGCACCCGCAATAGGAGTTGTAATTGGCGGCTAGTGCTGGATTTGAACCAGCCCCTGCATCTCTCTTCCGAGAGATTCACCACGAGTCCCAAATCTTAGTTTAGCCAAACTACTCATGGCTGATAGCCAGCACCGCCTATACACCAACTAGCCGAAAATCGGTCCCCATGGCAGGATTTGCACCCGCAACATCTCAGGTTTGAGCTGAGCACCTCTGCTAGTTGGGTTACATGGGGATGGTCGGCCTGGCGGGAGTTGCACCCGCACGCCCGTTTCCGAACACGAGATTTTAAATCAAGCGCGTCTGCTGTTTCGCCACAGGCCGATAAAGGCGGACCAGACGGGATTCGCACCCGCGACCTCTGCCTTGACAGGGCAGCGCTCTAACTCCTGAGCTACAAGTCCAAAAGGCTCCCAAGGTAGGATTCGCACCTACAACCAACCGCTTAACAGGCGGCCGCTCTACTGTTGAGCTACTTGGGAATAATGGTCCGCGAGCTTGGTTTCGCACCAAGGACCTCCTGTGTGTGAGACAGGCGCTCTACTCCTGAGCTACGCGCGGTTAAAAAAACACCACTATTTTTGGTGATGCCGAGGCGGCGTCAATGTTACTGCAGGACTTGGCCCGGCTAGGGGTAAGTCGGCAGGTTTAGCTGGACACCAGCGAACCTCAATCGAATCAATGTCAGTCTCCCGAGGTGAAAGCAATCTACGGACCCCCTCCGCAAACGCAGACTTTGGCTGTTCGATGCCATCGCGGAAACATTTTATTTCGATTGGCCCACCAGTCAAATATCCAAGAAGCCCCATTGCTTGGATATCAGTCGCGCCATGTGCGGTCGCCACCTTGGTGACATCGCTGAGTCGGAAATACCCAGATTTATCAATAAAATCCCCAAGGGCTTTTGCTATTTCAATGGCGTTGGACGGGATTACTTTGCTGGGATTAGTCTTGGCATCATCCAATTTGCCGCCGATTTCTTGTTGAAGAAAAGCGGCCAAAGTGTCGCCTGTGCTAGATGATTTAGACATGCTATTGAAGTAGCCACAGCAGTAAGCCGTGTCAAGCACATGCCTGATTTGGCGGAGCGCGGAGGGCTTGCACCCCAGACTCGGCAATTAGCCGGTCCGATCTGTTTTCGAGGCAGTCCCGGTTCGCTTGCCCGGTTCACGCTCCAGTTGTCCTGGCAGGATTTGCACCCGCGACATCCCCCTTATCAAGAGGGCGCTCTGCTCGCTGAGCTACAGGACAGGCTGCCGCGCATGGATTCGCACCATGGACATCCAGTTCCAGAGACTGGCGTTCTACTGCTGAACTACACGGCAAAATGGCGGTCCTGACGGGATTCGCACCCGCAACCTTCCGCTCGACAGGCGGTTGCTCTGACTATTGAGCTACAGAACCAAAAGGAGCCGACACCTGGGGTTGCACCAGGAGAGATTTCGACGTCACGCACCATCGAAAGCCCCAGGCCAACAATGGCCCCAACGGCAATGGTCCCCATGACAGGAGTTGCACCTGCACATCATTGCTGACACTGGCACCTCAAGCCAGCGCGTCTGCTGTTCCGCCACACGGGGATGGTCTCCACGGAAGGATTTGCACCTTCACTGCAACCTTCGGAGGGTCGAGTGCTATCTGTTACACTACGCGGAGAAAATTTGGTGGCCATACGAGGTATCGCGCCTCGGTCCTGCCGTTATCAACGGCGCGCTCTACTATTGAGCTATACGGCCAAAAATGGCTACCGGAGATGGATTCGCACCATCGACATCCAGTTCCAAAAACTGGCGTTCTACTGCTGAACTACCCGGCAATCAAACGGGAAACCTGTTGAGGCCCTTACCACGGCTTTCGCCGTTCAGGCTGTTCGCGGGGTGTTTTCCCGCCGCTTCGGCGTATACGATACGCTTCAGTCCTCAAAATGGTGGAGCCACGGGGAGTCGCACCCCGATTACCGCGTTGCGAACGCAGCGTCCTACTGTTGAACGATGGCCCCGAACTGGTCTCCACGGAAGGATTTGCACCTTCACAAAATCCTTAGGAGGGACTTATGCTATCTGTTACATCACGCGGAGAAATTGGTCCCCATGGCAGGACTTGCACCCGCAACAACCAGGCTCTCGACCTGGCGCCTCTGCTAATTGGGCTACATGGGGAAATCGGTCGTCGTGGCGGGATTTGCACCCGCAAAGCTTTTTGCGTTACCCTTTTCTGGAAAACGGGCTCGGCTCACCGTGCAATTTTGGCTAGACCCGCTTGCGCGGACGGATTCGCTGCACGACAACCATGGGTAACTCCATCCGGGTTCGCGAACGCACAACGCGCTATATTAGCTACTAGGGACTTGAAAAGCGCCAGGACCTTTCTGGCTCAATCTAAGCTTCCGTTTTAGGGGATGGTGGAATATCTATTTTCTCCCACACGACGGTTCGGTCGGCCTGGAGGGAATTGCACCCCCACGTCTGAAAGACACCAGATTTTGAGGCTGGCGCGGCTGCTAATTACGCCACAGGCCGGAATGGTCTCCACGCAAGGAATTGCACCCTGACGACGAGGTTCGAAGCCTCGCATGCTATCTATTACATCACGCGGAGAAAATAAAAAAGGGAGCATCGTCCCGGACTCGCACCGGGTAAGAACTGGTTTGCAGTCAGTCGCCTCGACTACTTCGGCATACGATGCATGGCTCCGGCACAAGGATTCGCACCTTGATAAATCGCTCCAGAGGCGATTGTCCTACTGT
>Ga0247837_1010637_pt1 | contig 10415 bp, 10 predicted proteins | sample LaCtaG_2_FD_187115 | JGI IMG/M metagenome (GOLD analysis project Ga0247837, IMG submission 187115) | Freshwater microbial communities from meromictic Lake La Cruz, Castile-La Mancha, Spain - LaCruzMarch2015_14.5m | ecosystem: Environmental > Aquatic > Freshwater > Lake | place: Spain: Castile-La... | reverse complement strand
ACCCCTCTATGCATTGGAGGCAATCGGTTTCCCCTTCACAGGACTCGCAGTTCTTTCCACAGCTCCAACAGTCTCCGAATTCATCTTCGTATTCGCCTAATTCGCAGAGCTGTCTTCTTGCAGATTTCTTTCCTGCTGCCGCACTGCCACCCTTGCTTGCAAGGACCAGCCCCATCACGAAGACCAGACTCGCCATTAGACTTTACCGTAGGAACGTTCGATAGTGTATAAATAACCTCAGCACATAGCAGTAGACAAGTTTTCCTCCTATTATAGCGCCTTTGCGCAATGAAGTAACTACTTATGGCAGCAGAGGCAGCACGTGACTACTGCTAGCAGCAGCATGAAGGTGCCTATCGCCACTCCCACTCCTCCAAAGATTGGGAACTTCTCTCCCACCCAGTCATGCAGCGGCTCGACACAAGCCTCTGTAGGCAAGTGCTCCAGTGCATTGTTCACATCACTGAACACATACATGCCCGCGGGTGTGCACAGTCCTGAGCAGTCGAAGGTTTCTTCCACCCACGAGAGCAGCGGGAAGAGCATTCGCTGGTCACTGCTGAAGTACTGATCCACGAAGGCACTGGATGAGTAGCTCTGACATTCCGCGAGCGTCATTCCAGCGGCTGCTAAGCCTATGCTCACAGTGATCTTGTCAGCGGCAGTGTAAGCAGCGTAGTTTTCGCAAGGCTGGCAGTCCTCAATGTTAAGCGCCGAGCCTTTGATCATGCGTCTGCCTGTCGGGGTGTACAGCGCCAGCAGCCCGACCTCATAGTTGCACGGACACAGGAAGTCACACATGTACACACTTCCCTCCTTGATTGCTTCATCTGCCTTGGCCAGCAGAGTCACGTTCAGACACTCGTCCTTTGTTAACTTTTCCTGCACAAAGCTTTGGAAGTAGAGCGTCACGATCCCTGCGGCCAGCAGGATCACACCTAGTTTCAGCATCAGCGCAAAGAACTATTTGGGAGTTACGAAGCCCAGCAACAGCCGCAAGCGGAATATCGCCCCCACAAGTCCCAAGATCGCCACTGCAATGATGAAGGCTCCAACTGCAATAACCGCCCACAATGTCACTGCGGTACTTTTCAAACGACTTCATGAAAGCCATGTTCTTGACCTCCACCCCGCCCCAGATGATAATGGCCCCCGCTGCCTAAGTGCACAGTACCATGATCACGAGGGTGCCGGCCATGAGAGACCAGCGGAGAATTGGAATCGGGAGACACATTTTACTATCTCTACTGTGTTTCTTCAAAATATGACGAAGCGTAGGACATTTGCTTACTCAGAGGACTTGGTCCTGTGTGGGTGTAGGAAGGGGGAATGGCCAAGACTATCCTTCCCTGTATGTTTCCGTCGAAACTGTTTCTTGGCAAGAAAGCCAATTTGAAAGAGTTGAATTTCCCGGCTTTCCGTAGGCTAAAGCCAGAACGCAGGCTTTCAAATGCACTAATTTAGACTGCTTCCCTCCACTACTGCATCTTTCCTCCCATCAGTCTCAATGATCTTGTAAGCAAGTTCCCTTCTCGCTCGAACACAAAGACTGAGGCAAGAGTGCTGAATCGTTCGCCCTGGACTGGCAGGTCCTATGTTGGTTGCGTAAATTGAGGCCTCAGCTTGTGGCTTCATATTGGCATAATGCAGACGGACTATGATAAGTCGCGCTGGGTGGAACTGCTAAAGCGAGGCACTCTAGAGGACGTTCGCCACGAACTGGCTCAGTACCCCAAGCACTTCCTCCTGAGTCTGACCGACAGTTCGACTTCCAGACAAACCTGCCTCTTCCACGCCATCCAGGGCGAAGACGAAGCCCGCGGAAACCTGCTACTCGAGTTACTGCTCACCGAAGGCGCAGACGCCTGCTACAAGGACGTCCTCAACCAAACTGCAGTCTTCTACGCTGCGCGCTTCGGACACGAACAGCAACTTCAGATGCTGCTCAACGGGGGCGCGAGTCCCAATGACAAGGACACGTATGGACAGACGCCCATTTACTACGCGGCTCGAGAGGGCTTCCACGGCTGCATCAAGCGTCTAATCGCTGCAGGCGCTGATGTCAACGCCACTGACAACTTGGGACAGACTGCGCTTTTTTATGCAGCCAGGGAAGGACGCATGGAAAGCACTCGTGTACTTGTGGAGAACGGAGCGAATATCAACCAGTGTGACCGCAGCAAGCTGACTCCCTTGTCTTGGGCTCGCAAGAGCAGTAACGAAGAACTGATCGCTTTCCTGATTAGCAGTGGGGCGGAAGACCGGGCGCAAAAGAAGAAGGAAGAGGCTCCTCGCAAGCGGGAGGAAAAGCCAGCCAAGAAGAAGTCGGAAAAGAAGGTGAAGTGCCAATTGATGGTGGTGGATGCAGTCGGGGACAAGCGGCCCGCTACAGCGGAGGAGCTGGCGGACTTCGAGGAGAAGCACCCTGACATCGCCAAGTACTGGAAAGACCCCAGTCTGCTGGAAGAGCTGGACCAGGTCGATCCGGAGTCACTGGAGACTCTCCGGCCTTGGGAAAAGCCAGGGAAGAAGCTAATGAATGCACTCTGGAGAGCCAACAACGCCTGGATCTTCCACGAGCCGGTAGACCCCGTGAAGCTCAACATCCCCGACTACTTCGACATCGTGAAGAAGCCTATGGACTTCAGCACCATCAAGAAGAAGCTGAACAACAACGCCTATCACAGCGGAGAAGACTTCCTCACAGATGTGGAGCTGGTCTTCAACAACTGCAGAGCCTACAACCAGCCCAGCACGGATGTACACATCATGTGCAACTCTATCTTTGAAGTGTATCAGGCGCAGGTCAAGGTGCTGGGTCTGGAGGCGTTCTTGCCGCAGCCAGCTAGCTAAGTGAGGTAGACGGGCAGACAGTCTAGCAGACCAGTACTGCGCTCAGCGGGTTACCTAGGCTACTAGTTGCTGTGCCTCTGAGACTCTGACCGCTGCCAACGCTGCAGCTGCGTTAGAGCCTGTGAGACTCAAAGTGTGCAGCAGTGGTCTGGTGGGGGCAGCGCTAGCGCTATGCAGCTGCAGCTCCAGACCAGGGGAGGAGTCGTAGCAGCTCACTAGGTAGAGGGAGCCGTTGGCTTCCACGCCTTTGCGTCCCAGCAGTTTTCTCTGGTGTCGCAGCACTTCCAGCTGTTTGCGAGCACGACGGCCCCGCCACACAGCTTGGATCTTGCGCACGTACTTGAGCAACACATAGGATTCTCGGTCCAGCGGCTCCCACTTAACTTTCACCAGCAGCATCCTCGCCTGCGCGAAGTCCAGCACTCGAGAGGCACTCCACTCCCCTGCCTGCTCCACTGTCTTTGCCAGCTGCATTTCCACACTGCCCAGGGCTTGCTTAGTCTTCGGGTCGAGCAGCTCTATTGTCACTTTGGCTGCTGCGGCCTCACACAGAACTCCTTCCAGACTCAACTCTTGTGACCACGGTGGACCCACGGCGCTCAGCCGATGTTTCTCTCCACTCACAATCTTCACGAGTGCCTTGCAGTTGGGTAAGCCCAAAAGACGCAGTGACACTGTGCCGGTGACCTCAGCCATCAGACTACTTTACGCGGACTTTGGTTGTTTCTTTGTGAGAGACTGCGCCTTTGGCTTTCCTTCGAGACTTATCACTGTCGCCCATGTATTAGTCCAAGCAGAGTTACTTCTTTCCTTGCCGAAGGCTGATTGCCGCTATTCGATAATTAACACCGCTAACTGTCTTTAGTCCTAATAACCGTGGCATCAGCCAAATTTCCAGGGCGAGACCATAGTGGTTCTCCAAACCTCCAAAATATATGGCTATTGGCAAGCCTCGCAGGTGTCCTTCCCTGAGCAGGGCTCTGGAACTTCTCTACCGCTATCAATTCGCGCAGGAAGACTGCAGTCCGCCCATGAAGTACTTCATCAAGCTGTGGACTCTAGCAGTCCGAGGCCACATCGCTGCACTGGAACTCCGGAACTCTGGGTTTTGCCAGGAAGACTCGTTCGCCTTCCTGCTCCAACACTTGAAAAGGACCAAAACGAGGGAGCGCATCGAAGGATTGGAATCCGCATACCGAAGTCTCGATTACCTCTCAGAGCATAGTTGTGGCTCTATCTGCGACCCAGACCTGCTAGTCCTGCTAGAGCCTCTGGAACTAGTCCTGCCCGAGCCAGTGGAGGCAGTGAGGAAGCGCCAAGCCCCAGACCTAGCCCTGACTCAGCTGAAAAGAGTGGCGAAGGACGGACGAGTGGAGTCGCCCAAGAAAGAGTATTTCCGGTGTCAACACATCAGAGCACTGAAGAAGTCCTGGAGACAGCTGGACAGTGGGAAGTTGCCAGGGGCGTCCATTCATCGCGTGGAAACGCACACTCAGTCCGAACTTTGGCAGCAGATGGCGGAGATGTACCGCAGTCACGAGGCCTTCCTGCAGCAACTCAGTGCCACGGAGGCGGGTCCGCTCACTGACGGTAAGCATAAGCCGCATGTGGAAGAGTTCCAGCCACAGGCCAAAAGCTTCAATAACGACTTCTGTCGCAATTTCTTCTCCAGTTGGGAAGTGCAGGAGTACAACCGGCTGTTCTGCGACCTGGTGTACGACGCCTCGCCCGCCAGTCTCTGCACCAAGTTGAAGCTCCAGTGCTGCGGCGACTCCAACCACTCCACCGCCTGTGTCGAAGTGTGGGCGAACGTCAAGCACTTCGCACAGCGGGGCATGCTGGAGGAGCTAGCAGTGAACTGTGAAATGCCAATCACTGAGGAAGCCTTGGACTTGCTCGTCTAGTGGTAACCTAGATGTCACTTCCTTAAGGTCTGTGCTATTAGACTAGGCGGCAGGCATGGACAATGGGATCTGGAGCCTCGAAGAAAAGGAAGCAGGCAGAGCCCGTGACAGTCGAGGCTCCGGTCAGCTTTGCAGCCTCGAATCCGGACTTCGCTCCTCCTGCCTTTCAGACCCAATATCAGCCCTCCGCGCCTCCCTATCAACCCTCACTGTCAAGTTATCAGCCTTACCCCTCACTTCCCACTGGCCCGCCCGCCTATCCTTCGATTCCAGCCTACCCGCCAGCTGCTTTCCCGACCTATCAGGTCTCTGTCCCGCCTCAAGCGGCTTCCGTGCCCCACGACGAAGATTCCCCCGCCATCCTTTTCGATGACGGCAATGCCCCAGTCTCAATGTCAGCCGCCGCTTCCGACGCTCCAACAGGTCTGTTCACGCTGGACACTGTGCACCTCAACGGCCAGTGGATTTACCTGCCCGACGAAAGCGAAATCGAAATGGAGCCAGTGATGAGTCACTATGTGGAAAAAGCCTTCGTGCGAGGCCTGTCCTCCGCCCAGTTCAAGTTCCAAGGCAGTCCCTGTGTCGTCAGCTTCAGAGACATGGCCTTGACAGTGCAGACAGCAGAGGGACAGACTGTCTACCCTGTGGCGAGGAGGACTGAGGGCAGGGAACGACTGGTGTGGATGGCGGACGACCAGACCTTGAGGCCGTTCATTCCTGAGGCGGAGGAACTGGTGCTGCTGCATAGGGAGGAGGAAGCGGTGTTTCAGATGGACAATGACTTGTTGAATGTGAGTGTAGCGAAGGGCGTCATTGTGGATGTCACGACGGGAGTGGAGCACTTCCTCCAGCTTATCGACTAATAGAAGTAAGCTAAAGCGTGGTTAGACTACGCCAGCAGCAGCACTCCCACCGCCAACCACTCCCCCACTTCTTCCAGCATCAGCTCGTAGTAAGTAGGGTCAATGAACTTCAAATAGCAGTCTTGTGCTTGCACATACTGAGCGTAGTAGTACACATAGAGAGCCTGGTACTGCAGCTGGTCATAGCCCTTGTAAGTGCTCTGCATGCACCAACTCCAAAGGGATGCGCGAGAGTAGGTGTTGCAGGCGAGAATGTCAGCACTGGCAAGCCAGCTTTGCCAAAGGGTAATCAGCTTCTGAGCTGGTTCGTCGCCTGAAAAGAGTGGACAGAAGGAAGTGCCGTTGGCATTGAAGCCGCATTCACATTGAAGGCGTTTGGGCACTTGGGTGATGCTGTTGGGGGTGGAATCGCAATCGTCGGAGCAGATCACAGGCAAACTGGCAGTACTGGTCATAGCGTTCGTGCATGTATATACTCCCGGACCCTGCGTGATGCAGGTATTCGACTGACAAGCGCTGTTCGTGCCGAAGATGAGTGCAGGGATGTTACCAGACTCGTCACACGCCTGCAAAGCAGTCCCTGCGGGAGCACTGAGGTAGTATATGCAAGTGCCGGTCTGGCCAGGCTGCGGTGTATTGCAAGTAGCGTTCTGCATGCACTGCCAGTTTTGAGTACAGCCCGCGCCTTCTACTCCCAATGGTACACACTGTCCGTTGTTACAATAAAAAGCCCCAGCGCAGTCGTAGTAGTTCGCACATACATCCGGTGGTAAGCAGCGGCCTTTGACGCAAGTCCCTGACACACATCCGTGCAAGTCGTCACAGACTTCCCCTGGGTAGGCTACGAGTTGTGGCTGTGGGGGGACGTTCTTAGTGCAGTAACTGGGCACTGCAGTGCTTGTGAAGGTGCAATTATAGCCATCGCCACAGCCTGCGGGGTTGAAGTAATAGGTGCCGTTGCTGGAAAGTTGTCCACACCCTAGGTCCCAGTTCATACTTGCTGGGGGGTCGCAACCCATAGGTGTACAGAGCAAGTCTCCGAGTCCACTCACCAGACTGCAACTCAGTAGCGCCAATACACTCCACATTTACTAGTGCTAAGGACCTGTCTCTCCAATTCTGTGTAGAAGCCTCCAACACACATATGAGTGAATATAAGCCGCTGTCAAGGAAATATGTCGCAAGGAGTGGTGCTACTGTTGCTTTACGTCTGCTGCATGACGTACTTTACTGTGCATCTGCTGCTCTTCAGCAACTATCAAACTGCTACTACGCCACCAGTATGAGACCAGACAGGCAGCATTAAAGCGAGCCGGAGAATCGAAGCTGCCCCCAGCGGAAACACACCGCAACTGCGCCAAAGAGTTTTGTTCCTGGGAAGTTTACTCCTCCGTCTCCCCCAGTCCTATCCGTCTCTCAGAAGACAACGACCAAAGTCCCTTATTGGACCCTCGCGACCCTCTGCTGTCCTGCGTACCTACCAGCTTCGGCTACACACGTGACCAGGCCAGCCGCCTCTTTCCCTATGTCGGCTACCCTTCCTGCCAAAGCAAAACCCACACTCACCACTCGATCATCGATATCGACCAAAGTCGCGAAAGTCTGCTTATGAACTGCAGCGGAGGGAAGGGCTGGTACTACTTGGGGAATCGCTGGGATGAAGAGAGACTAGGGTACGAGGCACAACAGCCTAGGCTTAGGGAGTACACCCAGGAAGTACAGACTGAAGGAGCAGAGTGGGCGTATGGGACTTGCAGTGGGGTTCCAAGCGTGAAGCCTGAAGGAGCTGTGTATCGTCTGAGACCCAGGCCGGAGGTGAGACAAAGAGTGGAAACTGACATGAGAAAGCTGCAGAAGGCAGCCGAATACCAGCACGGAGAAACCCAAACTCGGCCTCTAACCGTCCTAATGGTCGTTATGGACTCTTTAAGCCGCAAGCACTTTTATCGCAAATTGAACCACACAGTGGACTTCCTGAACCAACTCGACCCCGACCAAACCCGAGTATTCGACTTCAAAGTTCACAACGTGATGGGCGACAACTCCCTGCCCAACTTATACCCAGTGTGGTCAGGCCGACCCATCCAGCCTCTCTCAGAGTCTGCCAAGACCTTCAACCAGAAACAACACACTGATTTGCTCGGTGAAGTCTCCATTTGGCAGTATCTGGAAAAGCAAGGGTTCGCGACTATGTTCCTCGCAGAGTTCTGCGATAACTATTTCGCAGCTGGCATCGGCAGACGGCCGAATGTGGACCACTTGGCCCAGCGGTTTTGGTGCGCTGCAGAGTCTCTATCCGGCTACAAGTGAGCTTCACATAGTGACAGAGGACCTTTCCAGCGCTGTATCGGCAACCGCAACTCTCACTTCTATTCACTGAATTACACCTTGAATTTCGTGCACGCGTACCAGGGAGTCAACAAGTGGGCACATGTGATGAGTCTCGCGGGACACGAGGACTCGGGGACTGTCGCGGAAACGCTGGATGACGACTTAGTCGAGTTCCTGGGAAGAGTGCTCAATACGAAGGATGAACTGGTCATTTTTCTGATGGCAGACCATGGTATGAGGTACGGGGAGTGGCTCAAAGTGCTGGACGGCTCGCATGAACATAAACTTCCCAGTCTGTTCCTGATTGCTTCTACTTCTCTGCTGAAGGATGTTCCCTTTTCCATTGCGACTTTGCAGCATAATACTGAGCGCTTGGTGTCGAAATTCGACCTGCATAAGACTTTGGCTTTCCTTGGAGAGCTGCCGTACTACCGAGGCTGGGCAGAGCGCAACTCCACCTTCAGCCAGTGGAAAATGAAAAGTGGAGGAATAAGCCTGTTCACTACTAAAATCCCGAATCACAGGAATTGCGACAGTGCGCTGATTCCCAGCTACTTCTGCAGTTGCTTAAAATTCAAAGAAATTGACCCGGAAGTGTACCTCTCCCCCCAAGGCCAGACAGACCAGTCAGTCCACTCTATAATTACCTACTTCGCAGAGGAGATAATCCGGCAGATAAACGACGAAGTCTACACCTCCGTCCGCACTTGGCCTGGCGCGCTCTGTCAGAAGCTGCGACTTGCCCGCATTGAACAGGTGGAGTGGCAGTTTCTGTCCACAAGCAGACACTACTACAAGTTAGTGCTGAGTGTGCAGGAAAGTAAGGCTGTCCGGTTCGAAGCGGTTATTATGCTGTCTGCGAGTTTCCTCCCTCCGCATTCCTCGCAGACAGGATACCGGGTGCTGCCTATATACACAGAAGGCAGGCGCCAGTTTCGAGTTATGTACATCAAGAGGCAAGATGCATACGCAGGCATATGTGAAGATATGAGCAAAGAGATAGGCGTGCCTGCGCCTCTGTGCATTTGCAAGCCAATTACAGACATCAGTCACTCCTTTCCTGCGCTGTTTCTGTCCCTGCAGTCTCGCTATCACCTCACTCTCGCGTCCTCTGGGCTTTCCTGCGACCTGCACTGTGAGACGCAAGGCTTCATTTGTGCTTCCCAGGCTTTAGAACTGCTCAACATTTGCAAGGAAATGAAGAAGTTGGCGGGCTGCGGGGAGTGCTTCGAAGCGGAAAACCAAAGGGCGTACCCCGGAGCCAGGCAGGGAGTGTGCTTCGTGACCCGCCAAAGAGACTTCGCCTGCAGTACCGCAGCTGCAGGAGTGCGCAGGGCCTGCGCCTGCACAGGGTAGTTCCATACTAAATCATGAAGCGTCGCTCTGCTTCCCCGCAGCCGCTCCGCTCCCATGACAAGATCCCCTACAAAACTGTCTTCCTCGTAGGCTCCACACAGTCTTTGCTGCTCTTCAGTGCTGGCGTCCTGTTTATCAGCGTGGGCCTTTCGCAGTACTTCGCTGGCAACTTGGGGGACTGCTTCATGTACCTCCTGCTAGGGGTTCTAGTGTTTATTCCAGGGTCATATCACTTGTTCCTATTCATGCAAGCCGCCAGAGGAGCGCCCGGGTACAGATACGACCAGCTACCCTCGCTAGACGACTAGTAGACAGCTAGAAACTCTAACAGTCGCAGTAGGCTGTGGCTCCTCGTTCCGTCTATCAGAGCAGAGACTTACATTTAGACTAACGTTCCCCTGTGAAAGCAGTTTTCCAGAAGTTTCCTTTGTTCACTTAGGCGGTGCAGGTGAACTGAGGGGTTCTTTCTAGCTACAGCTCAGTTTTCGGCCAGACAGACACAGCGGCTTCGTGTGCTCTCTGCCTCTGAGCCATAATTTCACCTATCAGGGATTGGACAGCATTCGAGCCTACACAGGCCTCGCTAGCGCTGCTAAGTGCTAGTCTTCTTAGCGCAGCTGCTACAGTATCGAAACCGCGATGGGTTAATATAATTTCCGTAATGGATCAGACTCCAGTCCGAAGAGTGTACCGACGTCGCTTAGCCGAGCACCCCACCTCAGTCCAAGCCACAGCCAGCCAAAAAGACCAAGGAAAGAGCAAAGCCTGCGCCAGTCCGCACTTGGAACGCACTCTCGGCTTCTTATCCCTGTCCAGCTACCTTGACGACCAGCAAGAAGCCTAAGCCTTAAGGCACTATGCAATTCTTAGTCCTCGCTTAGCCCTTAGCACTGGAGTCAGAAGAGGCTGCAGTCGCTCGAGCTGTATGTCCAAGTCTTCGAGAGTTCGGTGCTTGGGCAGGAGTCGGGGCTTCCGAGCGGCGGGGGAAGGGAGTTGGCTGCGGACTGCAGGCTTGCAGCTTCCTCTGATGAGCCGCTGCACAGGGCGGAGCGCTGCGAGCGGCTCTAGCTTAGTACTCGGGGATTGCGGGGAGGAGTCGTCCGAGTCA
>Ga0247837_1010633_pt1 | contig 10417 bp, 8 predicted proteins | sample LaCtaG_2_FD_187115 | JGI IMG/M metagenome (GOLD analysis project Ga0247837, IMG submission 187115) | Freshwater microbial communities from meromictic Lake La Cruz, Castile-La Mancha, Spain - LaCruzMarch2015_14.5m | ecosystem: Environmental > Aquatic > Freshwater > Lake | place: Spain: Castile-La... | reverse complement strand
ATAGCAAATCACGAAGTAAGTGAGAATGTGAAATGACAACAGTTGAGATATGTTTAGCACTGACTGGTTCTGTGAGTTTTAAGATCGACAGCTTGTCTTACGTTAGAAAAGAGTTAGCAGAATGGAGCAGGGAATACTCTCAAACCAGTTGCCAGCTACTTTAAATAAAAGTTTAAACCAATATCAATGTTCAGAGGAGTTTTTGCTGGTGCAGAACTGGCGGTTCTGGCCTAAGTAAGCCCCATATGATTGTATTGATGGAGCAGATTTTGGAATACACTTTGAAGATCTGCTTCAGGTCTAGAAACATCTCTAATACCAGAACAGCGTATCATTCAACAGCTAAGCCAGGTTCTAAGTGCAGTTATATATATTATTGATTTGTTTAAGACATCTAACATTGAAAATATCGCGACAATAGTTATGAAATTGCCTGTCTGCTTCGGCTGAGACTTGTGAATCTCCTCCTTCTGAAGAGTTACGGCTATTTTTAAGACAGATCAGTAGTTTGAGCAGATGTGACAGCAGACTAATTCTGCCTTTCTGTGTGGTACTGAAAGCACCCTAACACCGCTGAATAATTTCTTTCAACGAAAATAGCAGCGTAGTGCCACAGTAATTCTTGAAAGCAGGTGCAGTTAACTCAAATGCACGCAATTTCATTTTGCCTCAGAAGCAATTCCAGCAGGCCAAAGCCAACAATCTACCGACGTCACTCTCAGTTTCCCAAACTTCCTCCCAAAATAATTGTAACGAAAGCAGCAGTTACGAGACCTCCTGCGCAGGCCACTGCTGTCCCAATAGACAGTCCCCTAGTCCACGGTTGAAACCAAAGGTGGTAATAATTGATATGGTTGAGCCCAGGGCCAGTGGGTCTCGTAGCTATACACGCAGTGGACAGACTTCTCAAGTGCACAATGTTTCCTCGGCTTCGATGCGCAAGAAGGGCGGGGCGTCGCTCACGGATTCGATGCAGCGACTTCATATCTCTCAAAAGTCCGACAATTTCACCTATAATGCTGACAAGGTGGTGGACAGAGGCACCTTTGGAGTGGTCTACCAAGCCACCATCGCAGAGACAGGCGAAACCGTGGCGATCAAGAAAGTGCTGCAAGACCGTCGGTACAAGAACCGCGAACTTCAAATAATGAAGGAACTGAGCCACCCCAACGTCATCACCCTGCGGCACGCCTTCTACACCACTGGCACCAGTCAGGACGAACTCTACCTCAACGTCGTCATGGACTTCATGCCTGACACTGTCTACCGAGTAGTCAAGCACTACAACAAGATGCACCAGAAGATGCCGATACTGCTTGTGAAGCTATACGCGTACCAGCTCATGCGAGGGATCGGGTACACCCATAACATTGGGATTTGCCACAGAGACATCAAGCCTCAGAACTTGTTGGTAGACACCAGTCGGCATTCCTTGAAGATTTGCGACTTCGGGAGTGCGAAGAAGTTGGTGCGTGGAGAGCCGAATGTGTCCTACATCTGCTCCAGGTACTACCGCGCCCCGGAACTGATCTTTGGAGCAACGGAGTACGATACGATGATTGACGTGTGGAGCAACGGCTGTGTGATAGGGGAGATGGTGCTGGGACAGCCGATGTTTCCCGGGGAAAGCGGAGTGGACCAGTTGGTGGAAATCATCAAGATCCTGGGCACGCCCACGAGAGAGCAGATCTTGGCTATGAACCCAAACTACACTGAGTTCAAGTTCCCGCAAATCAAGCCGCACACCTGTGCTCGGCTCTTCAAGAACAAAGCCCCGCCTGAAGCCATCGACTTCATTAGTTCTCTACTTGTCTACGTCCCCAACCAGCGGCCCAGACCCTACGAATCCCTGCTACACCCCTTCTTCGACGAGCTCAGAGACCCTAACACCCGCCTACTGAATGGAGCGGCCCTGCCTGACCTGTTCAACTGGACTCAGCAGGAACTGGAAGCCGTGCCTGCTGACCTGATCGCCAGACTCACGCCTGAGTGGTACAAGCGGCAGCAGACTAGCTAACCTCTCCTCCCAATTATAATGAAAGGCACTAAGCAGTGGGGGTGGACTGCTACGTCCAGACCCAGGAGTCGACAAGGGAATTGTCGAGATTTCAGCCCGTATGAAAGTCCGGATGATAGGGGAAGCCAGGGCAAAGCCAGGGCGCAGTCCTTAAGGCCTGGCAGTCACAAGGCTAACCGCTCCCTATCTCCCTTCACTACCTGCACCAACAGACCCACCGCTACCCAGCCTCCTAGCTTCAAAAAGTCCCTCAGTCTCTTGGTCCAGCTCAACAAGCAAGAAACTGACGACTTCCTCGGCTCTTTGCAGCTCAACCATCGCCACTTGGAGCCAGGCACTCGGTCTATCGCTACCACTGGCCGTCTGCGAGAGCGCAAAACCCACCACCGTAGAAGCAGTGAAGACGTCTCTTTGCGAGTGGAAAACAGTGAACTTAAATCGGAAGTGCAGCGCCTTGCCCAAGCCCTCCAATCCGCTCAAAGGACCATAACAGACCTGCGCGGCCTCATCCGTACTCGAGACTCGCAGCCTAGCAGACGTCAATCACTGCCCGGGGAAGTGCCGCTGCTGAAGTTGCCGCAGACTGGGGAGTGCCGCGGCTTCCACGAGGAGTTTATGGACAATTTGCCCAATTTCTCCCAGTCTTGGAGAGATGCGATTGATAGTCACCATTAGGCGTAAGCGTTGTTGGGAATAGGACCGTAATTTCCTACCTTTCAGAAGCAGGTGAACTAGCTGTTATGCTACTACTAATATTGTACTTCGCTGGATCAAAGGGGGCGCGGCAAGCAGGACAACTTTATGGGGTTAACTTTCAGACTATTTCCCTGCATGGAAGCTGGACTCTGTCCTGCTCAGTTGTGCTCATTTTGTTTCGGCATCTTACACAGTGTGTTTGTTTGGGTTTAGGCGCTTTGGAGGCTGGCAGCTTGGAGCTGATTTGGATATACGGATTGTCACTCGGAACAAAAGGCCTGGAGGCGATAGATTATTTCTGCCTTCCGAGTCTGACATAGGGGCGAGACTTGGGAGTGAGACCAATCTAAGCGATTAGAAAGGCTCCTAGTAGACTCCATTACAAGGAGAACCTGGACGCCTCTAACTGCCTCAACTGAAGATTGGCATATATCCCTGGCTTGTTTATAGTCTCGGATATCGCTGACTTATGGGATATCAATACAATTTGCGAGGGAAACAAGAATCACTGCCTAATTAGTGAATTGGCACATAGAGGAAAGAAGCCTGTATTTCGCTTGCGTCAGTACCTAGGAAATCTATATCCCTATATATTTCCCTATATGCTAAAGTCCGTGTCACTGGAACGTCCCTCCCTCAGGCCCAGCTCCTCCCTCCGTTGGTCCCGTGAGCGACCTTTGCTCCGCGCCTTTCCAGTGTCTTTCCGGTCTAGAAGGTCACTAGTCATCGGTACAAGCAGAAGTGGTACTAGGGACTTCCCCAACGCCAACTATAAGAGTACTGCCAGCCTGCGCTCCCAAATGCCGCTGTTCACAGACCTGCAACGAGTACTCAGCAGTGCCACTCCCCTCACTTCCGCCAAGCCTCGGCCCAAGTCCCGCATTTGCCTTCGTCTACCGTGTCCCTTGCTCCAGCCAGACTTCTCCTAATAGTAAACAGATAGCAGGACCAGGTGGAATACTTATCCCCACACTTGTGTTGCAGTAGGCTTTGCGGAGTTGATATGAGTCGCTCTTATGTCGTCTCGAAGTACAAGATACAGTTAATAAATGGGAGAGAACATAGGCGGCGTCTCGAGAGAAAATATCCTAAGTGGCCTTGGTACGGTGGTGGAGGCGTTTGGGGGCCTGGCTTCATTGATCAAAGGATGTGAGGGAGCCATAGAGGAGAACAAGCAGCTTGCTAATGGAAGACTTGACGAACTTGAGATGAAGGTCGAGAACTTAGAGACTGATGTGAATGAGGTGAAAAGGTGCAAGGAAAGCAGGCAGAAGGCAAGAAGCGGAGAGCAAGAACCTCAGACAGAAGTGCTACGATTCCTCGAGGAAATCAAGCGCTCAAATGAGGAAATCAAGCGCCTTATCTACAGTTCCTTGAGTGCAACCCATCCTGACATCAGTGGGGCAGCCGAAGACCTCGAACAAGAGCGCAAAATGTCAAAACAGCAGACTACGAGTGAGGAGAAGTGCCAGATCAAGCCGATCGCGTCATCGCCTGAGTCCGAATTCGAAGTCACAGATGAGATGAGCCTGAAGGCTCACCAAACCGTGCCTATTTTCATGGAAACATATCAATCTGGAAGCTACACGACCCTGAAAGAGACGCTCCAGAGCTTTATGACGCTGCCAGAGGACAAGCGGAATCTGCTTCTACAGAGTTGCTTAGAGCAGCCTCAGTTCATGCAGAAGGTACTTGAGATGTGCTTGATGAGTACCGACACTGATGCAGTGCTGTTCTTTTTGATCCTTTCCGGGCAAAAGGAAGCCTTGTTGGAGCTGCTCGAGGGTATGCAGGGCGACTTGAGAACAAACGGCCTGAAGAAAATTAGTCTTCTCAGCCAACTTGCCGATGTGAGCAAGAGCATGCCATCGCTCTCGACAAAGCCCGTTTCCCACCAAGCCACTTAGTAACAATCTCACTAGAGAGCTTCATTCTGGGGGATTTCAGGAGTGGTTGCTGCAGTGTGTGCGTCTAGCAGTACACATCGCCACTTTAGGCCAGACACTCGGCCTATCGCTACCACTGCCGTCTACGAAAGCACAAAACTCACAGAAGCAGTGAAGACGTCTCTTTGCTAGTAGAAAACAGTGAACTCAAATCGAAGTGCAGCGCCTTCCCCCATAACAGACCTGTGCATTCTCATCGCATTGAAACTCGTAGCCCAGCAGACGCCAGTCGCTGCCCGGAGAAGTGCCCTGCTCAAGTTTCAGCAGGCTAGGGAGTGCCGCGGCTTTCATGGAAAGTTTATGGACAATTCGCCCAATTTCTCTTTATTAGGCGTAAAAAGTTGTTGAATATTTCCAAGCCGCGCTAGATTTCCCTACCTTTCAGAAGCAGGCGAATTGCAGGGGAAACTGTGCGAAAGGGAAAATAATGACGAAGTTTCACAATAACGTGCTGCTGAGTCTATAGGAGCAAATGCTGGGATTCGGCTACGAAAACAACATTTAGTCGGGGCTTAACTAGCTGTTAAGCTAATATTGGTACTTCGCTGGATCATAGGGGGTGCGGCAAGTAGGACAGTTGGGTGAAGTTAGCTTTTGGAAGCATATAGTGCAGCAGACTATTCCGCCACAGGGAAGATGGATCCTGTCACGGTTAGCTGTGGTCATTTTGTTGGTGCATTTTACACAGTGTGTTGGCTTGTGGCGGTCAACAGTTGAGCTGGGCTGTGGTATGCTGGGAGCCGTTTGCACGGTAGCTGAAGGGGTATAAGGCGAGTATAAAACAGATTGCGTAGGCTGCTGGAAGTTTTGATACCCACTTGGATAGTTGGGGTTCGAGGACATTACTTGCGGTGGCTGCTCATACTGCCCTACAACTCTTGCTTCATCTACATTCGTAGGGATTACTGGGACTGTTTGAGAGTAGTGCAGCTGGGGTCTTTGATACCCACTTGGATAGTTGGGGTTCGAGGACATGACTTGCGGTGACTGCTCATACTGCCCTACAACTCTTGCTTCATCTACATTTGTAGGGATTGGCTGGACAGTTTGGGCGTAGTACTGAGGACTTGGCACATTCAGTTGGGCCTGGCACCAGCCCTCTACTTGCTCAATAGAAATCCTGTCTTCTTCCCTCACTCTCAGCATCGCCCATAACACCTGCCTGAAGTTGTCGGAATACGCTCGAATTCCCTGTATCTCGGCAGTTATTCTCTCTTCCAACCCATTCAAAACGCTTAGCTTTGTTGGACTCTCCAGCGTCGCTAAGTAAACCATCGTAATTCCCAGCGAGTATACATCCGCGTGATAGGGATTGTACTGTGTCACATCCCTAAACTTTACCATTCCCTCTCGAATCTGAGGAGACAGGTACATAGGAGTGCCCACAACAGTGTGGCTGGCTATAATTTGCTCTGTAGGCTTCGCAGTGCCGAAATCCGCTACTTTGCATTCTTTAGCGTTGCTCAGGAGGATATTCGCAGGCTTGATGTCTCGATGTGCCACTCCCATGCTCTTGGCAAAGGCCAGTGCACTACTGACTTGTCTGAGGATAGTCCATAGATCCACTTCTGTATAGGCGAACCCCTGATTCTTGCGGTTGGTTAAGTCCTTCAGTAGGTCTGAGTCCAGGAATTCCAACACGATGCAGCAATTCATTAGTCCTTCAGACTGTTCTTGGAAGTAGTCATAGACTCGGCAGATGTTGGAGTGCTGGAGACTGGCTTGACCGTATGCTTCATCGCTGATTGCCTTCACTTCCTCAGGTCTGTGGGTGGAAATGATCTTCAGAACAGCGTATACATTCGTGCGGGTATCGAAGACTTTGTAGACTTCCACCCGGTTCGCTGGGTTTTTGTAGAGGAGCTGCTCGCGTCTGTAGATTTGGTCCATTATATTAGCCTAAGTCCCTCCCTGTGAAACTAGTAGTTCTACCTATCCCTACGTCCAGGCCTGCTGTCCGCCACAATATCTGCACGTAACCCCGTCTCTTCCATATATCATCCTACACACCTCTGAACACACCCGTCCTTGCCCGCAGCAGGGCAGAGTCCGGCTCATTCCATTGTCCCTGACCAAGGTCGAACATAGGACACAGTAGGCATCTTGGCTTTCTCCCAGCAGTTCAAATAAAGGGTCTTCCACACTAGACCATAGAGCCTGAGCCATCCCATGCACGAAGCCGATAAAAGGCCTCGGGGAACTGGCGCCTGCTAGCATTTGCCGGAGCAGGGTTTTCACCCCTTCGGAATAGGGGATTTGCCGAATTAGTGCCTCGTCAATGCTCCCCTGCTTCAACAACTCCCTGCTATGAAAAGGCCTCAAAAGCGCAAGCGACATGATCGTGGCTCCGAAGGAAAAGACATCCGAGGCATAGGGGTTATAACAGGAATCGACCACGCCAGTTGCCTTGTACCGGTCATAGGAGTACAGCAGTTCAGGACTGAAGTAGGCAGGAGTGCCGATCAGTGTGTTTTGCGCTTCTTCGTAGAACTTGGCTGCTGCAGCTCCGAAGTCAGAAAGCTTGTAGGTGCCCTTGGCGCTGACGAGTACGTTGGCAGGCTTGATGTCGCGGTGGGCTATACCCTGACTATGCATGTACAGCAGAGCCCCACTCACTTCTATCACAAACTGCAGCAACTCCCTTTCCTCATACCTCCTGCCCTGCTGAATTCTCTCCTCGATTTCTTTCTTCACGTCCTTCTCCAAGGGCTCTAGCACGATTTTCAGCGTCTGGTCTCCCTTCGGTCCTTCCGATATGACATCCAGCACTTTGCAGATATTCCTGTGAGTGAACTTCATCTGGTACTGCGCTTCGATGAGCATTTTGGAAGTGTCGATGACGGGGATGTTGGAGTAGACCTTGACGACCACTACAGTGTTCAGGTAGTGACTGTAGGCTTTGATGACTTCTAGGTGGGTTTTGGGTGCGGAGTAGAGAGTTTCGATGTAGTCAAAGTGGTAGTCACAGTTCTTCTGCATTTTTTTGTCTATATAAAGGCGAACTTACTAGACTTAGTTACTAGGTACAGGCAATATACTGTCCGTTTTCTTCCTCTCCTATCCATTTCTCGCACTTCTCGAAGAAGTCTTCGAAGCGAGGGCAGTTGCGGGGCACAGTGGGCACTTCCAGCACCAGCCGCTGCCAGGGACAAAGGGCCTCAGCAGACCCCATCACATGCAGGCTGCCCATAGCCAGTGTCTGGACCTCTTCAGCACACATCGACAGCGCAAGTGTGAGTTTCCGTAGACGCTTTAGGAGGGGTTTGACGGAAGGCAGGGAAAGGCTCAGGGCGAGACGGTCCGTTAGAAGGCGGAAGCTGCGGAGACTGGTGTAGAAGTAGTGCAGGACTTGAAGGCAGCTGTTGGTCTTTTCGCAGCAGGTCGCGAGGTGGCGGGCAGCTAGAGTGCTGCCTTCCTGCGAGTCCAGCAGCACTGCATCTGGCGCACTTGCGAGGCAGTACCCACAGAGCAGTTCCCTTCCAGTGCTTTGCACGGCTACTACCTGCGCTGCGTGCTTCCTGCACACAGCTCCCTGGACTATCTCCCCTAAGGCCTGCACTATGAGTATGTTCACCCTCAGTCCTCCCTGTTCCGTTTCCTTCCTATCCATCGGACAACTCAGTTTCCCCCTCGTGGACATGTGACTGATACATAGTCCACAGAAGGTATGTCCACAGGGTAAACAAATAGGACTGTGGGCGGCTTGGTCGAAACCATGATTGCAGATAGGACAAGTCAATATGTCTTCGTGCGGTAAATTAACTGGACAAGGAAGTTCTTTGGCTCGCGTTCGTTTGAGGTCTTTCGAGAAGGCGGTGAGGCTGCATTTGGCTTGGCGCAGAGCTTTGGTGAGAGCGGAGTTGAGGGAGGACTGGGGAGGCTGGGGAGACTGGGTTGGACTGAGGAACTCCGAGGCAATGGCCTTGTATCGGTTTCTTTCCTCGTCAGAAAGACTTCTCCAGGCTTGCGTGAGTTGCTTGTTGAGCTCCACTTTGCTGAGAGTTCGCATATTTTTCCCCTTCAGAAAGCTAAAGACGCTAAATCCTTCGATCGTCGCTTCAGTCTCCATGATTTTTTATTTGCATCCTTTCGATATCGCAGTAGCGTCACATACAATTTAGATTTCCCAGAAATCCCTTTCCTCTATTCCTTCGCCTTGCAGTTTGTTTTAGACGCATAATTGGCTATTTTCATTCAGCTCAGATCTCAAGACGCTTACTTTTGGAATGCAATAGGTCCAGATAGACGCCTTATGCGTTTACTAGAGCTCTGTATGAGTGGCTTCAGCCTGTGAGTGCCAAATCGGCGGAACTGTGCATTAAATTCTTTAAGCCGGCATTAACCTCCTAGGTTAGAATGACAGAAGCCATGTGACTAGACTTAGGCAGGAAGGTGTAGGACTCTGCTCGGCAAAGCGGGAATTGCCCTGCGAGCAAAGATGCAGGCCGTACTTTATAGGCAATTTCCCCCTTAGAAACCGCCGATATGATTTTTTCCCTCAAATCTGTCCGCAGAATCACTCTACAGAAACCTATTCGGTAACCCTAAGTCCGAAATCTCTACTACCAATCTCCTAAGTGCGTCCTGACTTTAGCGGAACTGCGTGCAGGCAGCAGTTGCTGAGGCAGGTAGGCAGTGGTAAGCAGGCCTGCACACTCCGAAGGCAGACTCGGCAGACAGTGCTTGCTCTGCGGCTGTGTGAGTCGGGCGACTACTGGGAGGGCCGGAGAGTGGCTTTGGGAGTGTTCAGGCCGAGAGATGAGGTACCCAGCCCTTCGCTCCAGTTCTTCCCGCTTCCTTTGTTGCTGTCCCATCGAGGCTAGCAGTATTTCTCTGTGCTGCAGATAGCGCTGCTCGCGCTCCTGTTCCTTTCTCTCCTCCTCCTGTATCCTCCTCCTCACTTCCTCTATCACTCCTGCATAGTGCATACTCAGGTCATTCGCGATCATTTGTTCGTCCACTACCAGTTTCAGAGCCTTTGCGGGTAGTGCGGCTAAGTTACTCCAAGAGCTCTCTGTGTCTTCTTACCTGGTGGGGGCCGCTGGGGCGGAGCGGGTCTAGGAAGCGCGTGGGCAGTACTGGGGACCTGCCGGAATCTGAGGCGCTTTGGCGGCTAGAAGCTTGGAGCTGATTTGGGTATACGGATTGTCGTTCGGAGCGACGGGCTTGCAGACGATAGAGACTTTCCATCTTCCGAGTCTGGCACAGGGGCGAGACTTGGGAGTGAGACCAATCAAAGCGATTAGAAAGGCTCCTAGTAGACTCCATTACAAGGAGAACCTGGACGCCTCTAACTGCCTCAGCTGAGGATTGGCATATATCCCTGGCTTGTTTATAGTCCTGGATATCACTGACTTAGGGGATATCAATTTGCGAGGGAAACAAGAATCACAGCTTAATGAGTGAATTGACACATAGAGAAGCCTGTATTTCACTTGCGTCAGTACCTAGGAAATCTATCTCACTATATATTTCCCTATATGCTAAAGTCCGCGTCGCTGGAACGTCCCTCCCTCAGGCCCAGCTCCTCCCTCCGTTGGTCCCGTGAGCGACCTTTGCTCCGCGCCTTTCCAGTGTCTTTCCGGCCTAGAAGGTCACTAGTCATCGGTACAAGCAGAAGTGGTACTAGGGACTTTCCCAACACCAACTATAAGAGTACTGCCAGCCTGCGCTCCCAAATGCCGCTGTTCACAGACCTGCAACGAGTACTCAGCAGTGCCACTCCCCTCACTTCCGCCAAGCCTCGGCCCAAGTCCCG
>Ga0247837_1010632_pt1 | contig 10418 bp, 8 predicted proteins | sample LaCtaG_2_FD_187115 | JGI IMG/M metagenome (GOLD analysis project Ga0247837, IMG submission 187115) | Freshwater microbial communities from meromictic Lake La Cruz, Castile-La Mancha, Spain - LaCruzMarch2015_14.5m | ecosystem: Environmental > Aquatic > Freshwater > Lake | place: Spain: Castile-La... | reverse complement strand
ATCATGGCCGCATTCGCCCTGCCCAAGGCTACGGAGGCCGAAAAAGCTGCCCGCACTGCCGCCATTCAAGATACTACAAAGCAGGCCATTCTAATTCCATTAAAAGTGATGCAGGCTGCCCATGCCAGCATGACTACCCTAAAGGCGATGGCCGAAGTGGGCAATCCCAATTCGGTGAGCGATGCGGGTGTCGGGGCCTTATGTGCCCGTTCGGCTGTGATGGGCGCCCACCTCAATGTGCGCATCAATGCTGGCGGATTGCACGACAAAGCATTCTTGGAAACTACCCTAGCCACCGCCAAACAGCTAGAAGAGGAAGCTATTGCAATGGAAAAAGAGATTTTATCCATTGTTGAATCCAAACTATAACTACACATGAAAACTGCCCTATTCCTACTCTTCTTTGCCCTAATCACTGCAAGTGGTTGCACCGAAGATTGCACGGACGAAACCCCAGCCACCTGCCAAGACGTTCCTCCAACGGATGAAGCTTGCTTGGCATATTTCCAGCGCTGGTTTTACAATGCAGAGAGCAATGCCTGCGACTTCATTGGCTATTCGGGATGTTCCCAATACGGATTTGCTACCGAGGCGGAGTGCGAAGCCTGCCTTTGTGAGTAGAAAGTTGCCCCATTTGAACATCTGGCGGGGTGAAATGCAGGGCCAAAAAGTGGGGAAATTGGGCTTCGAAGGTTGCAAAGCACCTATAGATGTAGATAGCCTCCAGGTTTATTTTTCGTCTTGATACTTGCCAATAAGAAATTGTCTTTTATTTTCGCAACGTCCAAATGAACACAACCGTCCTCCCATTTTGCTCCAATGCGTTGCCAGCTAGCAAGCCGTTGGGTGCAAAAATCCCAGTGTTCGTAGAGAGAGAGAGAGAGAGAGAGAGAGAGTAGATTCAATACCTACCGCATGGTAGGGCTCAGTAGCATAGCTAAAATCAGTGCTTGCCCAAGGGCAAACTGCGATGTGCTGCACCAAATGGGCTCCATTCCAAGTGCAAGACCCGAAAGGTTATTCCAGTTTAGTGCTTGTCGCAGTGCAGGGATTGAAAACCTAAGCAATTTCGCCCTTTGTCCAAGTGCAGGGTTCGATAAACCCAGCTATATCGTCCCTTTTCCAAGTGCAAAGGGCGATTTGATGACCAATATCGCCCCTAGCCGAAGTGCAGGGGTCGAAAAGATATGCACTAACGTTCCTAGTCAAAGTGCAAGGGCCAATATGCTATCCAATTTCGCATCGTGTCGAGGTGCAAGGCCCGATATGCTATACAATATCGAAGCTTTTCGTCTAAAAATCAATTAGTTAGATAAATATCCAAATCTTAATCCATTTCAACCTCAAAAACCAAACATCATGTCAATCAAACGAAAATTGCCCAATTCGAATCTTGGTCGTCAAAACGCTTTGAATCTTGCTTTTGCAAAGCAAGCCACCATCACACCCGGCAACGAAGTGCTGCACCCACAAACTGCAACGCGCCTTACCACGGGAGGGCCGCAATACAACACCGCATTGGGCGATGTGGCTTTGGCACAATCCAATTTGAGCAACCACACGCCCCTCAAGGTGGTGGGGATTACCAACTGCCGCACCTATGTAAGTCATTTTATACAGGTATTTAATCTTGGCGTAGCACGAGGCAAGTACTTGGCTGGGCATCGCAGTTTGTATATGTTGCCTGTGGATAGCAGCGCCCTGCCCAACATGACCACCGATGCTGAAACCGTGCTTTGGGCGCAGCGCATCATTACTGGCGATGCGGCTCGCATCACCGCAGGTGGAGCACCAATGGCAAACCCCGACACTATGGAAGTAAGCACAGCATCCAGCAATGCCAACACCCTCTTTTCGGTACAAAATGCTTTGAGCGAAACCCTAAAAAACAAGCAGCAACAAGTGGACGATGCCAACCCTGATGCAGACAAATTGATTTCGCGCATTTGGGACGATGTAGAAGCCTACTATGGTGAAGATGATGCCGAAGGCATGCGCGCCCATGCCCGCATTTGGGGCGTGGTGTACGTTACCGAAGGCCCTGCCGCCATCCTAACAGGCTTGGTAAAAGATGCCTTGGGCAACCCACGCGTGGAAGCAGAAGTAATTGTGGTAGAAACAGGCGCCAAAGCCATTACCAATGCCGAAGGCCGCTACAACCTGCTCACCACCGTGATAGGCACCGCCACCGTGCAAGCCACCTATCCAGACACAACTCCTGCTACCACCACAGTCCTCATTGCCGACCATGCGGAGGAAGTGACCATTGCGGTTGGGGATTTGGTGGTGTAAAACTGATAGATAAGAAGAAGGCCTTGCTGGATGTAATGAAATACTTGCAGTCAGCCGCTCTCGCCACCAGCGGCATACCCCATAACAGAAAAGAAAACACATCAAAACACAAAACCCAGGTAGCCGAAAAGGGGATTAAAGAGTAGGCGAAATAAAAACAAAGGATTATGGAAACAGCACTGCATTCTGAAATCAAGGCAATAGCAAAGGAAAAACCATGCTTAGTTTTTACGCATGGAGCTATCCGAAACTTATTGATTAACAATTTCATATCCACAAGTCATACTTTTAAAGATTTGGGAATACCAATTGAAGGTTACTCGAAAATTTCTGCAAAATTTTTAGGATTCACAATTAACCCTGAATACCTAAAAGTTGATTTAGCTAATGAAAATCCAGATGTTCTTGCTTACTTCAAAATTGAGACTCCCAAACTGAATCCCCCTCCACCCCCCGAGCCTCAAACTGAAATTAGAAAGGGATTCTCAATAGAAATTGATGTGTACAATACAGCTGTTGACAAAAGAGTATTCAGTAGAATTATTTTAAATGTAAGCGACTTAAAGTTTAAGTTAAATGTAGTTGCGCCCTACTTAAAAATCGATCTTCTTGATTTTAAGGTAGAAGGAGCAATAATTCCAGATCAAAATCGAGCAGATGCACTAGAAAAATCTGAAGTTAATGACCAGGATTTAAAAGCCGTAGAGGGAGGATTAGCGTATTTAATGGCAAAGAGGGTGGTTAAATCCATGTTTTCCACTATAAATAAGATTAATCTTCAAGAGGTTTTTAAAGGAATTGACTTGCTGGGCCGTTGGGAAGTATTTTTAAGTGATTCATCAACAAACACTCCTTTAGTAATTATACCATCCGGTGGTATTAATGTTAGAAAAAATACCGATTGCCCTACCGAAGATGTCTTGTCAAGTTTAGAGTTAGAGACCGACATAACTCCTGCTGGTACAATTTCTGGTGACTCTTCGCATCATTCTTGGCCAACAACTGTGACCTACAAAAAATCAAATCCGAGGGAACCGCGAACAGGTGATAATTATTTGCCTTTTGCATCTCTTTATTTAACAAAGCCCGCATTGGATGTAGTCTTTAATGAAATAATTCCAAACATTACGATACCACTCCATGGAGAAGAAATGATTGGATTTGATGGTAGTGTTACAATTTCATTCCAACACATTGGAGTAAGAATAGACCCAGCTAGATATGGTTTAATAATAGATGCAAAATTTTCTGTGCGTGGTGAAGTAGATATAAATGCAGATTTATCATGCGACAGGGTTCATTTAGTCAGCGCAGATTTTGGTCGACAAGAATCAGATTTAAGTTTAAGGTTGTCATTTGTAACCGAAGACAGCAAACTCATAATAAAACCCCAACTTGACAATCTACAGGTGGAAGAATTTGAAGTAAACATGCGCAATTTTTCTGGTTGGATATGGGCTGCGGGTGGAAGAGCCCTTGTCATTCAGTTTATCTTAGAAGCCATTTTAGAACCTTTAGCGGCAGAGAGGCTTGAGAAAGAGTTCAAAAATGCGCTTAGGCAGAAAGTTAACTCTGAAAATATACAGTTAATTGATTTAAGTTTTCTCGAAGGGTATAGTTATCCTAGAATACCGCTTAGCAAAATTCTAAGAAAGTTTGACTCAGCCACATTCAGTAGCAATCAAGATTCAATTCTCGTTGGGTTATTGGCGGATGGCTAATTCTCGCTGATTAGGCACCTGCTTCTGCGCAGGGTCTGTCACAAACGACCCTGCGCGTTTCCTTATCTAGTAAATGTCAAACCAATAAACCAAAAACTCGGCAGGGTTTGAAACCCTAAACAAGGCTAAGCCAAAGTCCAAAATGAACAACATTAATCAAACCCTAAAAGCCATTAATCTTAACGGCAGCCTCATTACTTTAAAAGTAGTGAGCGATGACCAAGCCGAGATGGATTTGGCTTATAGGTTATGGTATGAAGTGCAGGTAGGAGAATTAAAATATCCGGTAACCGTTGGGGTGAACCACGATACCAAACAAATAAGAATAACCCCAAACGGAAGTTTAGTTTTTATGGCTATAGAAAATGGAATCTGTATTGGCACGATACGAACTACATGGGATGGTATAGCCGCACTTGAATTTAACTACAAACAATTTCTGCCTGACACCAGTCAGGCAGAATTAACCAAGTTGATGATATTGAGGGCATACCGTCATACCCATTTACTGATGCACCTGTATTTAAATACCTTCCATTTCCACGAGCAGAATATGGCATTACAACCCTACGAAAACATTGTGTTCTCTGCGAATTCTAATATGGTAAGCTATTATAAGATTATCGGACACAAGTTGCTTTCCGAGCAAATTCAAACGCATCCTGTCATAAAAACAGAATGCTATTTAATGGGTTGCAGCCGCAAACATTTCAATGATATATGCATAGACGGAGAAAAAATAGTCAATGGAAATTTCCTGCTCAAAGCAAAATGGGGTCTTCGTTACGTTTGGTATAAGAAATTTAAACTATTTAATCACTCAAATACAAATAAGCAAACATGAATAATCTAGCATCTATCAAACAAGCCTGGTTGGAGGAACTTAGTCTATTCAATTCGTCTCCGGGCATTCAACGCTTTTTTTCTGGCAACGCAACCAGGGAACATTATAAATCCATATTGCGCGAGATTTATTTTCACACCCGAGAGAATCCTCAATTGCAAACTTTTGCAGCCGTCTTTTTTAAGGGTGACCAACGTAAATACGTTAAAAAATTCATGGCACATGCCAGTTCTGAGATAGGACATGATCAGTTAGCGTTAAATGACATTGCCACCCTAGGTGGCGATATATCCAACATACCCAATGAACGCCCTTTACCCGAAACATCGGCCCTACTTGCTTTTGGGTTCTATCAAATACAGTTTCTGAATCCTGTTGGTTATCTTGGTTACTTGTTTCATCTGGAGTTTACTCCAACGTCAGAGGGTAGTGCATATATGCAAGCTTTGGAGAAAATAGGCATTCCTAAAGAAGCCATGACATTCCTGCACGACCATACAACTATTGATATAGGACACAATAAAATGATGGAAGGGTATGCTCACGATTTAATTCAAAACGAACAAGACTTAGAAGACGTCATATATGCCATGCGGGTAACGGCAAAACTCTATACGCGCATGTTAGAGGCTGCACTGGAAAGAGCAGATAAAAACAAGGCGAACTTATATGGAAAAAATAGCGGGGAAATAAATAGACGTTCAAAACAATAAAGTCTTCCCAAACTCGAGCGTGATTTCCATAAATCACTCGTTCGGAACATAACACGCCCCGGCCGGGCTAAGTGTTCCAAATTTCGCCCACACTAGCAAGGGTGGACGAAGCTAGCACTAGCGTCTTTCCCTAGTGCCTATTATTCGGTAGTGGTCACTTCTACCAAACATACCACGCCCACCCCGTTTGTGAACTTAATATTATCCACCTTTGGGCATTCCAAACTAAAGTGAGCTATGCAAGCCGAGCATTTAAGTAAACTGGTTCCTACAGTTGTGCTGCTGGTGTTGGGCAGTAAAGTCGACAAGAACCTGACTCGCCACTTATTCTAAGTTTAGTCCATCGCGAGTGCGTAAGCAAAACATTTTCCCACTACTTCTTCTTAGCAAGAATGCTCTCCAACTCTCGCTTTAAGTATTCTGCAGTGTGCCCTTTGCCCGACTTGGCCACTTGAAGTGGATTTCCCTCTACTAGTATTTTACCTCCACGTTTGCCGCCTTCGGGGCCAAGGTCTATGAGATGGTCTGAGGTGCGAATCACATCCATATTGTGCTCTATTACGAGGACGGTGTTGCCTTTGTCCACCAATTTGTTGAGCACGTCAAGCAATATGCGCACATCTTCAAAATGAAGGCCCGTGGTGGGTTCGTCCAAAATGTAGAAGGTTTTTCCCGTGTCGCGCCTGCCCAGTTCGGCTGCCAATTTGATGCGTTGTGCCTCGCCACCAGATAACGTTGTGCTGCTTTGGCCTAGTTTAATGTAGCCCAAACCAACATCGGCTATACTCCGAATTTTGCGCACTATGGACGGAATACTCTCAAAAAACACCACTGCTTGGTCAATATCCATATCCAACACATCGGCTATGGATTTGCCTTTGAATCGTACTTCGCGGGTTTCGCGATTGTAGCGCAACCCATTGCAACGCGGACAAAGGATATGTACATCGGGCAGGAAATTCATGCCAATGGTTTTAACACCTGCCCCAAGGCATTCATCGCAGCGCCCACCTACCACATTAAAGGAAAAACGCCCCGCCTTGTAGCCTCTAATTTGCGACTCGGGCAGACTGGCAAAAAGGTCGCGGATGTCGGAGAACACGCCTGTGTAGGTGGCAGGATTGCTGCGCGGAGTGCGGCCAATGGGGTCTTGGTCTATGGCAATCACTTTGTCGAGATGTTCGATGCCTGTCACGCTTTTGTAGGGCATGGGTTTCAACTCGCTGCGATGCAATTTGCTGCTTAGAATTGGATAGAGCGTTTCGTTGATCAGGGTCGATTTTCCGCTACCCGAAACACCTGTAACGCAAATGAATTTACCCAATGGAAACTTCACCGACACGTTTACGAGGTTGTTTCCTGTAACTCCCGTTAAACCCAATGTTTTGCCATTGCCTTCGCGAAACGTTGTGCGATGCGGAATTGTATTGGTGCCATTGAGATGCGATGCTGTGAGCGAATTGGTTTTCACCAGCTCGACATAGGTGCCTTGGCCCACGATTCGGCCACCGTGGATGCCCGCTTTGGGGCCAATGTCAATCACGTGGTCGGCAGCCACCATCATATCCTTATCGTGTTCCACCACGATGACGGAATTGCCCGTGTCGCGCAGTTTTTTCAAGGCATCAATGAGGCGTTGATTGTCGCGCTGATGCAGGCCAATGCTGGGTTCGTCCAAAATGTAGAGCACTCCCACTAACTGCGACCCAATTTGCGTAGCCAGTCGAATACGCTGCGCCTCACCGCCCGAAAGGGTGCGGGCTTCGCGATTGAGCGAGAGATAATCGAGCCCTACATCGAGCAAAAATTGGATGCGAGTTTGTACTTCTTTGATGATTTCGTGGGCTATGAAGGCCCTGCGTTCGTCCAGTTTACTGAACAATGCAGAGAACCACGCTTGCAGTTCGCCTAGATCGATGGCGGAGAGTTCTGCTATGTTTTTTCCATCCACCCTAAAATGCAAGGCTTGCGTGTTGAGCCGCGCACCATGGCATGTTGGGCATGGTTTCAGGGCAGTAAACTTATCAACCCATTTGGCCAAAGCCGCGCTATTCGACTCGTCTTTTTGCGCGGCTATAAAACTCACGATACCCTCAAAACCATCCACGTGAGTTGTACCTGTTCCACTTGGCTCCTTTACTTTAAGCACTTCGTTTCCCCCGTTCAAAATCATTTTGAGCGCTTCTGCGGGCAACTCTTCTATGGGAGTTTGCAGCTTGGCGTCATACTTCACGCAAATGGCCTCCAATTGGCGAAATATCCAGTTGTTTTTGTAGTCGCCAATAGGAGCAATGCCGCCACGGTAAATGCTTTTTTTCCGGTCGGGGATGATGAGATTTTCGTCCACTTCGGCCACAGTGCCCAGTCCGCTGCAATCGGGGCAAGCGCCATAGGGCGAGTTGAAGGAAAACAGATTGGGTGCAGGTTCGTCATAGGCAATGCCCGTGGTGGGGCACATTAAAAACCGACTGTAAAAGCGCGGCACAAGGCTCAATTGCTCCATCACCATCATAGAGCCTTTGCCGTGTTTCATGGCCAATTGCAACGAGTCGGAAAGACGTTTGGTGGCGCTAGCATCTACCTCAAGGCGATCTACTACAATTTCTATATCGTGGGTTTTGTAGCGGTCCAGCTTCATATCGGCTTTAATATCCGTCAGCACACCATCTACCCGCACTTTTGTGAATCCTTGGCGCCTCACTTGCTCAAACAATTCGCGGTAATGGCCTTTTCTGCCGCGCACCACTGGGGCAAGAATGTTCACCTTTTTCCCATCCAAATCTTGGCGAATGGAGCGCAGAATATCATCGTCAGAATACTTCACCATGCGCTCGCCCGTATTGTAACTGAAGGCCTCCCCTGCCCTAGCGTAGAGCAAACGGATGAGGTCATACACCTCGGTGATGGTGCCCACGGTGCTGCGCGGATTGCGATTGGTGCTCTTTTGTTCGATGCTAATAACGGGGCTGAGACCTGTGATTTCGTCCACATCAGGCCGCTCTAACGTGCCCAAAAACTGACGGGCATAGCTGGCAAATGTTTCGATATACCTGCGCTGGCCCTCGGCATAAATGGTGTCGAATGCCAAGGAGCTTTTACCACTTCCGCTAAGGCCAGTGATTACCACAAGCTTATCGCGGGGAATTTTTACATCAATATTCTTGAGATTGTGAACCCGAGCACCATACACTTCGAGGTACTGCTGCTCGTCTAATTCGGGCGTTATTGCTTCAACAACTGCCTCTTTTACCTTCAATTTCTTCTCTTTCATTAGGAAAGAACAAAGAAACGGGGAAGATGGCTGAAAAGAAAACTCGTAAAGCAGAAAATGGTGCCTCCGAAATTTAATTCTGCCTCCAACCTACTCGGCAATGGGAGTTCCCAATCCAGTAGGATAATCTTCGGGATGGCTCCATAGCATCGTGTCGTTGAGCACTGCTGGATCCATTGCCGAAATGTTGAAGTAGCCTTTCTTCGGCAATTTCAAGGTGTAGGTTTTATTGTCTTTGTTGGCCAATGTGGGTTCGCGCAGCCAAGGATTAAAGATTTTGAGAATCTTGTAGGTAGTATTGAGCTTGGCTACCACGTGGCTAAAATCGGTAACGGCACTATCAATTTTCACTTCGTAGGTTTTCTCTGGTTTGTAGAGGTCCTTTTCGCGGTAATGAAATCCGTAGCGGGTTGGGTTTTCTAGAATCAATTTGGCGGCAATGATGCGAAACACGTAGCGGCTGGTTTCCGAGCCTAGTATCAAATCGTAATAGTTGCTGGTGTTCTGGCGTTTCATTTGCTTGCTCACTCCGCCTAGGCCCATGTTGTAAGCGGCAGCGGCCATTTCCCAACTGCCCAGTTTATCGTAGGCATCGCGCAAAAATCTGCATGCCGCAGCGGTCGATTTTTCTACGTGATAACGTTCGTCCACTTCGGTATTCACCTCGAGACCCAACTCTTTTGCGGTGGGCTCCAATATCTGCCAATAGCCCACTGCGCCCGATGGTGACACTGAGTTGACCAATCCGCTTTCTATCACTGCGAGATACTTAAAATCTTCGGGCACGCCATATTCCTTAAGTATGGGTTCTATGACAGGAAACCAGCGATGGGCGCGCTTGTGAAACAACATGGTATTGCTTTGCCAGTAGGTGTTTACCAACAGTTCGCGGTCCATGCGCTCGCGGATATCTGTGTCGAATGTGGGCACCCGATTGCCGCAAAACGTGAGATTATCAGGTAAGGTTAAACTATATACGCGGTAGTCTTCCTGAAAGCGTTTTTCGAAGGCATCATCCGAATCATGCTTGTTCGAAAACGAGTAGGTAACGAGCATCATGGTCCAAGCCGAAAGAGCCAAAATAACCAGTGCGGTAGGGAATCGGAATCTCTTCTTATCTATCCTTAGCATGGCGCAAAGATAGAATAATCAATTTTAAGGGGTGGAAATGGAAGAAGATGCCTTCAGCACTCGCTCGATTTTCGGCAGCCCATTCTCCGTTATCCGAACCAAATAAACGCCATCGCTATGGCCGATGAGGTCAATAGAGTCAGTGCGAATGGGGCCGATGACCGTGCGACCAACTGCGTCCATCACCTCGACCACAGCAGGCATTGACAAGGAAAATAGTCCGCTAGAAGGGTTGGGATAAATTCTAACTTTCTGGGCAGGCACAGCATCATTTAGCCCAACAGAGCTACACATGAGGTCGTTTACCCGCTGCCAGATAGTGTCGTTGAAAGTGATGGGCACTTCGCCCACTCCGGGGGCATTGCCCATGCGGATGTATACCAGATTGAGGCTGGGCACCACGTTGATAATCTGCCCGTCTTTGCCTAGGGCGGCATACATATCAT
>Ga0247837_1010631_pt1 | contig 10418 bp, 11 predicted proteins | sample LaCtaG_2_FD_187115 | JGI IMG/M metagenome (GOLD analysis project Ga0247837, IMG submission 187115) | Freshwater microbial communities from meromictic Lake La Cruz, Castile-La Mancha, Spain - LaCruzMarch2015_14.5m | ecosystem: Environmental > Aquatic > Freshwater > Lake | place: Spain: Castile-La... | reverse complement strand
TTATTTCTGGTACAGAAGGTACTTGAGGTGGTACAAATGTTGGTACAAATATAGCTCGCCTTGTACGGTCTCCGACCGACGCGACGCTTTGCGTCGTATCCATGTCTATATTCTCTTGTATAGTTTGCACTGCTTTCCGCACAGTCATTGTTGTTGGAATCTCTCTATTGTCACCTGGTATTAACCATGGTTCAAGTATTTGTGCTTTATCCGGTTCCATGGCATTTAAAGCCTGTTTCGGATTATTGTTATTCTCACGCAAAAGGCTAATAAATTTTTTAATATCAGCGCTGGGCGGTTGCTGCGGTTGCTGCGGTTGCTGTGGCCTGGGTATATCAGGCGGGTCTTGTGGTAGTGGTCCTCTGTCGACGAAATTAATTCCTTGAACTCCTAGGATGGGTCTACCGTCAGGTCTATTATATTCTCTGTTTTCTTCGTAAGGATTCTCTTCTCTCCAAGTCTGTTGACCTGCAGCAAGGCCCTGTTTATACGAAACCTCGGCGTTTTTCTCATCTGAAAGTGTTTCAAGGCCTCTGTATTGCTTAAGAATATCCTCAATGTACTTTCTTAGTTTTACTTTTGTATCCGGGTTGTTTGTCTTTTCAAGTGCCTTCTTGGCCTCCCTAATTAATTCAAGGGCCTTCTGAGTTTCCTTGCCTACTTCGGATTGTATTTTGCGCATTCCAAAAACGGCGGAAGGTCTGCTATCGAGGATGGCTTTGATGTTTGTCAATGCAAAGTTGATATTATCAACATTATCCGAGAATAAAAAGGTCAACGTGCTTTCAACTTGTTTTTGGTAAATTTCCCAATCATCCAAGTATTCCTTGAGTTTGGTAATGTATGTGGTTAACCGTTTATTAGTGAGAGAAATGTACTTGGCGCTATCAAATTCGTCGCGAGTACTAAATATCATAGACATCATTTCTAGGTCATACTCATTGGGGTCGTCGTGTAATAATTCATTATTAAGAACAAGGTACCTTGACAAATCATTCGAGTACTCGATAATATTTGCAATTGTACGTGGCGAGAGGACTCTTTTCCAAAGTTCCAGGTTCCTAACTACGGTGTCAGGCAGTTCTTGAATATTTCTTTTCTGCAGTTCCTGAAACATATCCTGTTGTTCTTCGATACTCGTTTCAAGTGAACGAGCTTCTTGTTTCACATTTCTTAGTTGCACGGCCAAGTGGCTTTGTTCGTTGTTGTATACTCTATTTAGTTCTTTTATTTGTTCCCCATTTTTTGAAAAGGAGGACAATATAGACTCTACGAATATTTTTTCCAAAGCGTTTTGGTTGGTGTCCTTGAAAATTCTTTTGCGCGCTTTTTCCTCGAACACAACATTTCCCTCAAGGAGCCCCCAATAGGTTTTATTACCTTCCTGGTATTTTTTCAACTCGGGGTCATTCCTGAGTAAATAGTTGAGTATCCTTTTGGACAATCCATTTCGTTCACTGTTGGTGGATGGTTTAAATTGAAAGAATGCGAATAATTCGTTTTCGAATTTCCGTAAGAGGTCTTCCACAGAAACCTTGGTTCTTTTCGATTTTTTAATGTAGTTGTGCAATTTATCTATTAAAGCTCTTTGAGTCTGTCTAATATGAGCATCATATTCAGCGCTAATTTCAGACATCTTGCTTATTATATTATCCAGGGGCAAAGTGTATGACCCATCGCTTTGTCTAAGCTGATCTAAACGAAATCCTAGTATTCTTCCAGTTGCATTTGGTAAGCTACCTAGATTGAAAAGATCCTCTTGGCTGACTTTCTCGCGCCTAGAAAATTGTTTAAGTATTTCTGCGTCTTTTACGTTCAAGTCGCCGATGATGTCGTTGACCCTCCATTCGGTATTTTTTCGGAAGCTTTTCAATTTTTTCTTCAAATTAAAAGCACCGAATTCTTGACGCGTCTCTGAAGATAAGGTGCCCTCCCGTAAGGACGAATTAAACGGATTGAGGAATCCCCAGAAGCTGTTGGGTTGTTGTTCCTTAATATATTTGTTCAAGTTTGACTTTGTTGTTTTCGGTTCCTCAAATGTAGACAGCGGTGTTTGTTCCTCAATGACCTCCTTTGTTTCTTTAAAAATGTCCTTGGGACCATCCTTTGAAATTAAGGCGGCGAGAGCATTGATCGAAATACCCTTTACCTTGTTGTATTCAAGTAATTTTGAAACTTCGGCCTGAACCTCTGGGTCCTTGAGAATAAACATGGCATCCTTGTATCTTAATGAACCGGACAGTTCGATATCCTTGAGAATATTTTCCCGAGCCTTTTGCAGTTTCGAAGACTGTTCAATTAGCTGAACAATCTTTGACCATTTGGGACTGTTGAGTTTTGTATTTTTCCAAGTATCGAGCCTCTTGATCCAAACTTTAATTTGTTCTTTTTTCTGTAAACAATATTTAAGTTCGCTGCGCAATGCGTAAATTTCCTTTACTGTCTGCGCGCAGAGGCGGCGATTATATGTTCCCCCCTTATCGAGGCATATTTTTGGTACAAGTACAACCATTTCTAAATGTAGGCTAGATATTATTTAAACGAATTAAAAAAAAAATTAATACGTTTACAATGATTTGAAAAAATATACGAAACATAGTAAACAACATTGTAACATACGATGGGAAACTGGTTTTCAAGTGGCGAAGCGTTCCCAGTCACCAAGAGAAATAAACGAAAGTATGGATGGATTAGGGATCTACCCGACCACAGAGACCTCTTTGCGCAGTTCCCTAACTGGAATACTCTCAATGAAACGGCCGCGTCGTCGGTCGACTTACGCGAAACAGGAAATATGCCCGATGTATATGATCAGGGCAGTCTTGGTTCGTGTACAGCACAGGCGATAGCGGGAGCATTTGAATTTGATATTCGCAAGCAAAAGTCCCCCGAGTATTTTACCCCTAGTAGGTTGTTTATTTATTACAATGAGCGTGTAATTGAGGGTACGATTGAAGAGGATTCTGGCGCATCCATCCGAGATGGAATCAAGGTTGTACATAAACTCGGAGTTCCTACAGAAAAGGAGTATCCATATGATATTTCGCGGTTCCAAGTTCAGCCCCCCATGTCCGTATATATGTGTGCGCAAAAACATAAATCCGTTAAATATCGCCGAGTTCCGCAAAACAGTAGTATTCTTTCGGCGTTGGTGCTTGGGTATCCTGTTGCATTTGGTTTCTCTGTTTATGAGCATTTCGAATCTCCCGATTTTGACGGCATCCTAAAGGTTCCTGGAAAAAACGAGCGTCTCTTGGGTGGACATGCGGTTATCCTTTGTGGATACCGTACACTTGAAAATGGGCAAATACAATTCCTTGTTCGCAATAGTTGGGGCAATGGGTGGGGTCTGGATGGGTATTTTTGGATGGACTATGCCTATGTAATGGACCCTAATCTGTGTGCAGATTTCTGGACCATTGAGCGCGTAGCTGTCGAAACGCCCGCTGTTGAAGTCGATATTGTTGAAGAAGAGGTTGAATCACAGACGATTGAAGCGAAGGTCGAAGCGTCGCAAGCTCAATCAACGGACGAAGCCCGGTCGACGTCCGCAGACGCCGAACCCTATATGTTTAATTCGGATTCGGACAATGATTAACGTTTGCGCTGACGAAGTCAGTTGTTTATAATAATGTCCGAATCGAATATTGTAAATTTGGCGCTTCGCGCCAAATGGATCGACGCTTCGCGTCGAAGGATACGGCTCCGCCGTATCGACGCTTCGCGTCGAAGGATACGGCTCCGCCGTATCTTCGATCATAGTAACCAGTGACAAATTTAAGGAAATTATATTTGCCGCTTCGACGCCCGAAGGGCGTGAACCTCCGCCGCGTAGTTTTTTAAATTTTTTTAAAAATAATAAATATTAGCACAAGCTAACCTATCACCCGCATTACCAGTAATTAAACTTTCAATATTGTCGTTTACGTCGTCACCCATGATACCCATATCGTCTTGGTCAGCATGGATGACAATCGATCTCCCGACGATATTATTGTCCTGTCCGGGTCGTATACTTAGATTATAGTCATTAAATGTTCCACGTGCAACGCCGTCTATAGATTGTATATTAAAACAAAGATCTCCCAGGTGAAGCCCATGTGGAGTTCCGTACGGATTACTTTCTGAAAGTATAGGAACGCCTCCGTTGAAATGGCTGCAACACTCTTTGCACGGCGAAGCCGTATTTAGCTTTAATGGTTTTTCGTGTATATGAAATCCGTGCAATCCATCGATGAGTCCGAATATTTCAAATGATATTGTAATGAAATCCGTGTTTTGTTCGAATGTCACGATGCCGTTCAATCTATTGGCAAACCGTGGATGTACGAAACTTTTGTACTTATCGGTATGCCTATTGATATATGCAAACGCTTTCATTTTTAATCAATATCAGCGAAATTAATTCTGCATACTGGACAAGTATTATTTATTTGAATCCATTCAAATAAACAATTGTTATGGAAATAGTGGTTGCATTGCGTTTTTACGACACAAAGTGTCAAGTCAACTGAGGGCTGTAAAGGTTCGAAACAAATGACGCACTCAGTTTCTTGTTCGCCCAACTGAAGTACTCTTAAATTATTCAAGTTTGCGATTTTATTGTTTTTTTGAATATTATGGAGAACCCAAGTAACTAAAATGTGTGCCAATATACTATTCATCCATAAAAAGTACAAGTTTGTGCTGACAATAAACAAGATATAGTTATCTTTGCACAATTGGATATCTTTGCACATTTCAATCTTGCTTGACTCTGAATAGTAGCATGATGTAATATATATATTCACAAAACTAAATAGATACGCAATTGCAAAATTGATGAAATAAAATTTTATATCATACGACGCTTCGCGTCGCGTCGACCGAAGGTCGTACAACCTATTGGGCATGAGTGTAAATTTATTAACGAGGTTATTTGACAAACAACAGAACATAATTACAAATATGAGACAAATCAGTTCCCATATAACAATTATTTCACTCGTTGCACAATTTTCTTTCTTGGTATCGACGCTTCGCGTCGAAGGATACGGCGGAGCCGTATAAAAGTATATAATATTAATAAAATAAATTGCATAGTTAGAGATGGCGATTAAATAGGACCAATACGTCACAAGTACATTGGCACGTGGATATTTATTCCATATTTCATTTCGAGAATAAATAAATTCCATGGCTCAAAATTTATTTCTTTGGATACTTGTAAACTTGTTGCAAATGAATAAAATTACGTTTACCGGGAGTAATGTAATGAGTAACGAGATGGCTAACCAAACTGGTAATATATCTAGAAAACTTTTTTCAACTGATAACGCTCTTGTCAGGAAAGGCAACGATCGTCGTCCTCCCGTAGGTATGGGTGCTGAACTAGCACAGACAAATCCGTTTGCTTGGAATTCAGAAGTACCTGGCGAAACCACGGATGAAATGCTTCCGGCGTATCTTCACCAAGTACGTCTTAGCGCTTACTATCAGAATAACCCTTTACCTGTTTTAGAATTCTCTACCGAGTACGGAGGGGTACAGGAACCTCTCGGAGGGCCGTTACGGAAAAAATTATAAGAAAAAAAACCTAGCGTACTTTTAATGATCGATTCGTTACCAATAATACTCCTAGTTGTTTTATTATTTTGCCTCATAGTAGCGGGAATAGCTTACCGATGCAGCGACAGTTTTGTAGATCAACACTCGAAGTTGGCCGAAGCCGCTTCGCGGCTTAGACGCCCGTTGGCGTCGACCGAAGCCGCTTCGCGACTTCCCTTTCGTCCCGACCACCCCTCATGGTACAAAGACATTCCGGAAACACACCCGGAAGTTCTCGAACTGATTCGTCAAACAGAGGAACAGGTTCGGGAAACTCCTACATTTACTGAAAAGGGTTACCATAAGATGAGAATGCCGGCTGAGATATACAAGTATCTCCTAGAGCACGTTAAAATTACGGATCGTACCAAGGAGGATTCCAGTAATATATTTAGGAGAACAAGTAGCGGTCCTCCCCCCTACCTTATACAGATTCAGCCAGAAAAAAAGCAGTGGATATTTGATACACTGAAACCTATACTAGAGGAATGGTCGGGCCTAAAAGGTATGGTAGGTACGAGTGCGTATGGACCTAGGGAGTATCGTAGAGGTTCTAGTCTACGGATGCACGTAGATACGGGGAATACGCATATTATATCAGCAATTCTTCACATTGATAGGGAAAATATGGACAAAGATTGGCCCTTGGTCATCATAAACCGTGAGGGTAAACGTGAAAATATATATATGGAGCCGGGTGATATGGTATTGTACGAGTCGGCTAGTCTCCCGCACTCCCGTGAGCAGCCGTTAGAGGGAGACTACTATACGAATATGTTTATACACTTTGCGCCACCGACATTTGAAAAAATGAAAGAAGAATTCAAAGCTTCTAAACGGTGACGTCGCCGCTTTGCGCTTCGACGCCTTTAGTCGTCGACCGAAGCGCTTTGCGCTTCGACGCTTTTAGTCGTCGACCGAAGCGCTTTGCGCTTCGTAAAATTTAATGAAATAAAGTAGGGACAGCGGAGCTACTATGGATTTGACCTTTTCTAGGATTTCCGAATCTTTTTGTCTTTCATTAGTTATATCGAGTGTTTGGTTGAAATCAACCTGAGACTCCATATCACTAAAAACAAGCGTGGTGTAATGTAATTGTTGTATATATTCGTCGAGCCATTTATTTATTTTTATTTTGTCCTCGTTACTGAGGGTATCTTTTTTGAATTTCCGGTTCATACTCGATAAAAACTTGTTGAATATTTTGCAATACTCTTTGTGAGCCAACTTAAAGTTCTCCATTATATGTTTTTGATTAAATAAATTAAAAGTGATAAACGCGTACTCAGTTCGCTCCGTTCGTAATCTGCGCTTCGCTTGACTTCGTCAGTTAAATATATAGATGCCATGCATGAATGAAAAAAATCACAATATTAGTGGTACTTGTTTTAGTGACATTGACCCTAGTTATTTCCATTTTGGTATACGGCAAAGCCGTATACGGCAAAGCCGTATCCTTCGACGCGAAGCGTCGATCCTTCGATGCAAAGCGTGGCTTCGCCACCTCGGAACACGTTGCGCCGGTAGCGCCTACCGTAAAGGATTTTTTACGTAATAAATTGCGCAAAGCGCAAATGTCATTGGCATTTATATCCCAGGCCAACTCCGTCGACGAATTTATTGATCGAACTAAGTTTGGACCAGACTGTTTAAACAAGGTAAAACATGTAAATGCATTTAAACCTTTTGAGCTTTTGTTTTTGGATTCGTTAGATTTGCCGTTTCGGTCGACGCCGTTGGGCGTCGAAACGGCTTTGCCGGTGGATTTACCGCGTGAATTTGGCGTCAACGTTCAATTATTGGAAAATGCGCCGACTATGGATTTTTTTATGAAATCGGTTTCTTTCGTTAGCGAAATTTTTTTCATCAAGGCAACGGAGGATTACCGCATCGAGAAGGGGAAGTTAAAATACTTTTCAAACTTTGGCGAAGAGGCAACTCATATAATGTATTGTTTTGGCAACAATTTTGGCGAACGCATTATATTTAAAAAGGAAATGCCCAAAGGACTTGACAAATATTACGTACCTGAAAACAATAGCATAATATGCTTTACAAATCAAGACACATACAGCGCTTCGCTATGCAAACATAGTTCGCGTGGCGAAGCCACTTCTGAGCGCGAAGCGAAGCCTACGGCTGACGAAGTCTCGCGATATTTCATGGTGATTTTAATCTTCAGTAATTGTCAAAGATAAATAGACAAAATGGATCAGCAGTATGATAATGTTATTAAATTTCTTATTAGCGAAAAGTTTCTTACAATAGCAGTTATAGGGTCAGTAGTAACCTTCCAGTTCGTGAGTACATTGAAAACAACCATCATTGACCCCCTATTGGATTTTATACTACCCGCGGATAAGTTTAACTTTATGAACATCATACTTCGTGAAGCAGATACCTCTATCGTCGATCGATCACAATTGACATTAAGTGTAGGTATATTCTTTAAAGAATTCATCAAGTGGATGGTCGCTATCGTACTCATTTTCCTCCTTGCCAAATACTCTAGGTTCCCTCGTTTACAGGGAACACATACGGGAAACTATTCGGGAGCTGCGATTATGTAAGCGCAAAGCGCTTCGGTCGACGCCTTTGGCGATGGTTTTCTTTTGGTGGCGAAGCCACGCGAGCAAACGAAGTTTGCGCGCGAACCAAACGGTTCGCAGCCCGAACGAAGTTCGGCCGCGACCGAAGGTCGCAAGTTTGCGCGCGAACCAAACGGTTCGCAGCCCGAACGGAGTTCGGCTTTGCCATATGCTTCTCATCTTCGAGTTGAATGAAAATGGTAAAAATGCATACTGTTTTTGCTCAAAACACTAGCGGAAAATGGTGAAAGAAAAGAGCTTGTAATCAACAAAGACCGCCAAATAAAAATAAAGAAAATTAATCCACTTGCATCCGAAATGAAAATAAAACGAAAAAAAGAAAAATGATCGAAGATTGCCTTTTAGGCAGCGCGAAGCGCAGCCTGCGGCTGTCGACGCCCACCGAACAAAGTTCGGGCGCGAACGAGTTCGCAAGCGTCGACCGAAACGGCGAAGCCGTTTTTCGTAAGCTTCGCTTGACTTCGTCAGCGCTTCGCGAACGACCGTTACTGCGCCTCGTCAGAGCTTTCATTTGAGCTTTCGGTAGGACTTCCGCTACCGCGAAATCGCTCCACGAGTGATCGCGGTTGCGCCGAGTTGACCGAAGGTTGTGCGCTTTGCGCCGAGCTGACCGGTCGCAAGCTTTGCGTTACAGGAGGTAGTATTGTGGACGATGGTGTAAGTAATCTATAGGGGAATGGTAATGTTGAAGGATTGGGGGTGATTATATCGTTAATATAAAATGCAGTAGATAGAAATAAATCATATTGTTCAAAATCTTCCTCATCGTTACGTGGAGTTTCTGGCGGACGAACTTCTGGTATGACTGGGTTGATGAATTTTTCCAATAGGTTGATGAGTATGCTTGGATTATTCTGTACCCAATTTGTAAATCTATATTGCTTCGCCAGCAAAGCGCCACCTTCCGTATCGCGTATTTTCCTGTAGTATGATTTTTGTTGGCACATAGAACACGTGTAATATATGGAATATATTTCCTTATTAACGGCATTATGTATACGTCTTGTTTTTTCAATTTTTAGTTGTTTCGTGAGGCATTCATTGCACGTCTTAATGGTACAATTGTGAAAACACAAGACTATATTACTAATGCTGAAATCATTATAACATATATCACATGTGATCGCCAAAGGTTCCGAAGGTTCACTAATTTTTCTTCTTTTTAGTAAGAATTTTTCCATTCTTATATAATAATTAGTAAATATATAATTTATTTGCGCGAAGCGCAGTCATTTCCCGTTGACTTCGTCAACGCAAAGCGCAAATTAATTTAAGCTTCGCTTGACTTCGTCAACGCAAAGCGCAAATTAATTTAAGCTTCGCTTAAATTTGCGCGGAAAGCGCGAATTAATTTAAGCTACGATTTAATTACAACAATGAAAACTACACAAACCTGGTTTGAATTTCCGTATGGTAAATTAGAATTCTTTATACGGTTTATTGTGGCATTCGTTATTCTATTAGCTGGATCTTATTGGATCAATGGAAAGTTTTATATTATCCCCAATATACTAGTATGTATTTCTCTTTTGTCGCTCTTCACGGACCAGAATGATTCGTTTGCTGAAAATTTATTAAGCACAGTTGTATATTCTACCCTAATTGGGTTAATTGTATATGGATATCATTTTTTTAGACTATATACACCGAGATGCATAGAAGTTTATAAATTCACTGGACAGGGCATTCTTTTAACCATGATTGCGGGTATAGTGTCATATTTGTCCACGTATCATTACAAAATTTGGATTTAGACGGCGTAGGCTTGGTTCTGTGAGAGCGAAGCGCAGCCTGCGGCTGTCGACGCCTGCGAACCTAATGGTTCGCGCGCAGCCATAGGCAGCGAACCTAATGGTTCGCGCGCAGCCATAGGCAGCGAACCGTTCGGTTCGCGCCCGAACTCCGTTTGCTGGCGTCGACCGAAACGGCGAAGCCGTTTTTCGTAAGCGAAGCTTAAATTTATTTATTTTTTTTTAAATACAAAAAAAATAAATAAATAATATAAGTAGAATAATGGCATATAACGGTTGGGAAAATGGCACAGGGGTCACCAATGCCATAATAAAGATGGGAACGCCATTAACAACATATTGTAACAAAACAACCGAAAGCACAGACAAACATAAGCTTGAAAAGGGTGAAATAAAATGGCTTCCTAAACCTTATGGTCCACCTACTTGCGGACACTATGCAATATTGCATCGTCCAGAAGTGAATCGGTGG
>Ga0247837_1010629_pt1 | contig 10420 bp, 12 predicted proteins | sample LaCtaG_2_FD_187115 | JGI IMG/M metagenome (GOLD analysis project Ga0247837, IMG submission 187115) | Freshwater microbial communities from meromictic Lake La Cruz, Castile-La Mancha, Spain - LaCruzMarch2015_14.5m | ecosystem: Environmental > Aquatic > Freshwater > Lake | place: Spain: Castile-La... | reverse complement strand
AAGGACTTAAATCTCGAATTAGAGACTTTATTCCCCAGCTCAAAAGAAAATGCCCCGCACAAAGCAAGGCATTATTTGATTTTGGTGGCCCGGGGCGGAATCGAACCACCGACACAAGGATTTTCAACTCCCTTGCTAGACTCGACTTCACTTTAAAAACAAGAGGTTGTACCACCCCCTCATTTTTGTGTGCTAACTGTGTTGAGGAAAATCAAAGGGTTGAGTGCGTTTGTGTGTCAGCGTGTTTTAAACAGTTCAACAGCGTGATTTGAAAAAAGTATTTTTGCTATACCTCTCATCCCCACAACCATTCTTTTTTAAAACACACTTACTCGACGCAAAACCCCCACAAATCGACGCATTTTTGGTTATTTCATCAACGAGGGATTTGCGTTTGAGGGTTCATACGACTCTTTCTTAATCGTTCTTGTTCCCTTTGACGCTTCTGACGTTCCTTCTCATTCTTCAATGCTAACTTCGATTTCTCAACATTCTGCTTCAACGAATACACACGGTACTGTTGGGGGTTGAGAGGCTTTATGGGTTTAATCATCTTTGCGAACTCAAAAAATCTCATTTACTACTCCTTAAATAACCCGCCTCTCTAAATGTTGTTTAAAACAACATTATTTGATGAACCCCTCTCGCAAAGCACCGCTTACTGATTCGATTTGAGTATCTAACTCTCCTCCCTCAACTGCGGATTTCACAAGTTCCAACGTGCGGATAAGTTCATCTGCGTTAGCAACTTCAATAGCGGTTTTACCTTTTGCTAACTCAATCACTTTGGCACCGTATCGAATATTTAGACAAACCTTTCCGTTATCCGACACAAACCACCACTGACGTACCCTCTTATCCATTTCGACGCTACGTGTAATGCCGTTGATGTCTTTAATACTTTTGAACTTCTTTGTTGTAAATGTTTCTCCAACTTTCTGTGCTTTTGCTAACTCAATCTGTTCCCATATACGCTTTGATAACTTGTATCGTCTATGAAGCAAGGGGGACACATTAGTAGGTTTTTTAGCAGTCGTTAGTTTTAGATTCGAAAGAATAGTCATTTATTTCTCCACTTGTTTAAGTGTTTTAACTGTATGTTCGTACCCCAAACTTGAACAACCTCTTTTAGTTGATACATCTCAACCTACCAAATATTTAGTCAGATTTAGCAATGATTTCTTATCACTTCACTAAATATCTATATGAATCAGAAACAAATAAACGTATTGCGAACCACTTGGTTTAAAGAAAACGGATTAAGCGAAAAGAAGTTTTCTTCAACCGACGTTCATTTACTTAAGGCACAGAAAACAGCACATAACCTTTTAGAACATCAATCACACCTACTGACTAATACACAAACAATCAAACTTAAAACATTTATTCATTCAATGAAAAACCCACAACTACAAAAGAAAATAAGCAAAGGCACCGCATACGCAGTATTGAATATTCAAAACAAGATAAACAGACAAAACTACCAACTTAAAAAATAATGAAGATAAGCCACTTCTAAAAAGGGTACAAACGAGGGTTGAAATATGACGGCTAATGACCCCTCACTTGTTTGAGACTGCTGTAAAAGTTTCTAACGTATAAGTGGATGCCGCAAGATTTCTCACAAAGCAAACCAATGCTGAAGTGAGTTGAAAGTTCTAATACATCCGTCTTTCATTAAATCTTTTTACAGCGTGTGAGGTGGGCTTTTTACCGTAAAGCACGATGCGACGACTATAGTGAGTATTCATCTCTCGCTATAGCCGTCGTATGGATGAATCATTCTCCGTAAATGAAAAGAACCTCAGCAACTGCGTTGCTATCGGCTTTCTTCTTATATGTAATAAAGGAGAAGAAGAAATGTGTGAAGCAGAAGCGAAGCGAATGCGAAACACAAGCGAACTTTAGTTCGCTTATACATAACCCCATAGGTTGTAAATCACCATAGGGATGATTTTTCTGATACCGCAAAAAACTGCGTACCCAAAATTTCTTCATTACATATGAGATTTATGTATAAGTTTGTAGCAGTACATCAAATACCTTCTACAAGCGGTTTTTATTCCTTCTTTGTACTCAGACACCCAACTTCAGTTTTCGACAGCTTAAAGCGTTGATTTGACTGTGGCTCTTTGACTACAGCGTAAATACAGTCAGTAAAGATTTCTCTACAAATCTTTTCACGTTTTGTAAGTCTTTGATTTTTGGAAAGTCTTTTTTCGGTAGGAATATTTCCAATAAGAAAACATACTAATAACAACAAAATCTTATATGGAGGTAGAAAATGTCCCAAGCAAAAACCCTTACTCAATCAGAACTTGAACAAGTGCTTCGCTACATCAGCACAAAACAACGCTACAGCATTAGAAACAAAGCAATGCTACTTACAAGTTATTGGAGTGGTATGCGTGTAGGTGAAATAGCCGCTTTGCGTATATGCGATATTAGAAATGAAGATGGAACTATTAAGAATGAAGTCCGACTATCTTCTAATCAAACAAAAGGGAACTATGGAAGAACTGTCTTTATCAACGATAAGTTGCGTGAGGAGTGGGGAAACTACTTAAAGTTTCACAAACCCAAAGATTTAACTAAACCACTATTTTTTACTGAGAAGAAGCACGGATTCACTGCTAACACTTTAACTCAATGGTTCTTTTGGTTGTACCGAAAGGCGGGTGTTAGTGGTGCCTCATCTCATAGCGGAAGACGCACCTTTATTACATCACTCGCCAATAAAGGGATTGGGGTTAGAGTGTTAGCGAGTCTTGCGGGACATCGCAGTATTGCTATTACTCAAACCTATATTGACGTAAATGACGAGATGAAGCGGAAGGCTGTTGAGTTGGTTTAGTTGTTTAAAACAACATTAGGGAAATATCCCCTTTCCAACATTTTCTATTCTCTTTTCTGCTTGCTTGATATACCTACCAACAGTAGCCGCCATTCGATTCCTTTTGATGAGTTTTTCACCATTAGTATCTTTTGGTTCGGGCATTGAATCTGCTAATAATCTTTTAGCAACACCAATCTCCCACAACTTTAACTTCTCATCCCCTTCCCTTGTACTTTTATATAAGTCATACACTTCTAAACCAATCTGAAGGTTATCAATAGTGAAGTTTTGATTGATTGGGTACTTTGCTGTACTTTTTCCAAACTTTTGAACGGGACGTCCTCTTTCGGTTGTATGTCTTTTTTTAAGTATTTGATTGAATATCTTTTTGATAGATTTTTTATCCATACCCAATGAAATCTTAAGAATCATTAAATCTTCTTTATCCCACTCATTGGGAACCTCATCTTTACTTTGAATCTCACCAACTCGAACATCTGATTGCTTCTCCGCAAACAGTGGAACAGCTTTTACTCTCCACCACTCTCTAAAACTATCCCCTCTTACATCTCCAAAATCTTTATACAACTCTGATAGCTTTCCTTTGCCTTCGTTTTCACAGCACTCTAAATAGTCTTTATTTCTTCTCAAATACTCCCACCACCAATAGTAGGGACTCATCTGTTGATACGACGAAGTCTTTCTATTGTTTTTCGTTCCAAAAGTCGGATATTTCGCAAAAAACTTTACCATTTTCTTAACATCCAAAATAAACCATATTCGTTAGCCATCGGAAAAGATGCTTAAAAAACCTATACTACATATGTGTTTAAGGCACATTTTTTTAACATTTTATCGGAGTTTATTATGACTACATTATTAAATCAACCATTAGTTCAAAACCCATCAAACCAACAAGTTGTTTTAAACAACATTCCACAAAGCACCGTTTCCGCAAAACAGCAGTCTTTAAATCTGCTTGCGAAATTAAGCGAAGAACGTCAAACGTGGGAATCCACTGTTTATCGCACTTCAAACGAAATGCTGTACAGCATCCTTCAAAGTTGCTACACAGCAGAGTATGGGATGCGTGGGGGTGAAACAGAAGCAAAAGAACGACGTGAGGGTTTAAAAGCGTTCGCATCAAAGTTAGGATTCAACTTCAAAGACTCAACCCCCACTATGAACCGTATCGTTCAGTGCGTATTTGGTGCTGTAAAGCGTTCTCGTATCACTACATACAGCTTGGTACTGCGTGAAGCGAAAAAGCGGAATATCTCTGTTTCTGACATTCCAAAGTTCATTACTGAGAATGGGGGATTACAAGAAATCCGTTTATCAAAGTCTGACAAATACGTATCCCCAAAACAAAAGGCAGAAAAAGCGAGTGGAACTATTGCTTCAAAGACACTTGCTACTATTTCGAGTCAAACGCTAAGTCAAATCGTAGATGTAGAGAAAATAGGGGAGCTGTGCGTTTTATTAGCAATTCAAAACGCTGATAGCACCTTTACTGTCAAAGCAGTTTCATACGGTAAGACGGCAGTAAATGCTACGTTGGTATCTGTATATGGAATGTCTGTATCAGAAATGAACGAAACAGCACGACAAACAGAAGCCGCTAATGACAGCACCATTACAAGCGAAATCGTCAATCAAATCGTAAGCACAGTCGTATAACAATGTGAGGGGGTAATACCCCCTCCTTCTAACTATTGGAGGAATATATGAATCTAATCGACTTAAACGCATATCAACCAATCTCAATCAATGACATTATCTTCGGTAGCGACGAAGGTAAAGCACGTATTTACGAAATCGTAGAGGGAAGAAAGACTTTCCCTTCAAACGGAAAAAATGGAATTCTTTTATACGGAGTATGGGGTAGCGGTAAAACTACGCTAGCAAAGATGCTGCCAAGTGCGATTGAATCAATCAAAACAAATAAAGAACTCTATGATTTTGAGTTTATTCAATGTAAACAAGGTATGAATGGTGCCGAGTTAATGAAACGGATTGAAAACCAATCAATGTTGATTTCATTTAACAATAGCGGCTACCACTATTTCATTTTGGATGAAGTTGATAATCTGACTGAAGCGGCACAAGCATCCCTCAAAGCGGCTATGAACACTACTCAAAGTATCTTTATTTTGACAACCAACCATATTGATAAGATTGAACGAGGGGTAGTAAATCGTTCTATTCGAGTTGATATGTGTGGTGCGTCAGCGAGAAAATGGCTTCCATATGTAAAAAGAATTCTTGCTGAAAATAAAATCGAAGGTGTTGCGGATACTGACTTATTAAAACTTATTGAGAGTTGTAATGGTTCAGCAAGAGATATTATGGATTCTCTATCTACTATATTTGCTAGAAAAATCGAACGACAAATAGAAGAATCTGCTGTGTTGTTGTTTTAAACAACAGATATATATTCAAACCCACCTATACGGTGGGTTTTTTTATTGGTACCATTCTTATAGTTTTTAATATTTTTGGTACATTCAATGACAACTGAAATCAACACAGATTGGGATGGGATTCCCCATACCAACCCAAACGCTACGGTTAAATCACATAGACGTGTTTTAGATACTTTAGCAATAAGACTTAAATCAGCATCTATTAGAAACGCTGAAGTAAGTGGTGTTTTTGAAGTGGCCGATATTCCTCAGCCATTCAGCGTAATCAACGGAGTTTTAAGAGTAGAAGTTAAGTGTCTTTGGTATGAAAGAAAACCACCTACAAGTTGGACTCACCTCCAACTGCTTGATAGTTGGGAACTCATTCGCAACTATAGCGGCGATGTTGTCGACAACATTGGATAAAAAATATGCTTACTACTAAATTGAAAGAGAAATTTGAATCTGTCATTGAAATTCATAACTTAGACTTAAGCATAGTTGACAAAATTGCTTCAAAAGATGCAAATATCCTACGCCCTATTAAAGGCGTTGCATTTGAGATTTATTTTCAAAAAATATTAATCAATGCTGTACCCAACTTAAAAATTGAGGCGGGTGTTGGTGATAGTGATATAGATTTAATTGTTAATGGAAAAACACTTCAACTCAAAACAATTGATGCTGGAAGTACGGTTGAAAATAAATTTGTAGGAGTTGCATTACATAAAACACATGGAAATGAAAAGCGCCCTCATAATCTTTATAGCAAAACTGGTAATACCTTCGATTACTTGGTAGTTCTCCACCCTAAGTCTGGAGTAATGATTGTTCCATACTCAGAAATACTAAATAACAATACATATCCTAATCATTTAGCAGATCCCGCAAAATTCGTGTGGGATAACGAATGGATTAATCGATGGGATTTATTGGGGTTTAATCACTTAAAAAATAAATCTCTAGATACACGAATTTCACCTAAAGATTCTCAGCTGCCTTTTCTATCAAGCACCACTTTTTTACAAGACTACGAAATTGTTGAAATGATGTGTCGCCCCGAATATTTTCGTGCCGCTGTAATGGGACTTAAAGGAAATATTAAACAGCATTGGTTTATTGATCATTTAGAAAAAAACGGCTACAAACCACTTGAGCCTAATGAGCCTTACTGTAAATATGATGTATACCTTTATGATAAAAATAAAAAGATTGTGCGGATTCAAATAAAAGGCACATCAAAAAATATGTGCGATATATCGTCAAATACAATTGGCGTTGAAGTGATGGGAACACACGGGCAATTTCCTCATCGTGGATATAAGAAAACAATGTTTGACTATGTTGCAATCATTGTTTCAGAGTTTCAATTACCCTCTAACTACAAAGATAGCGGGCTACATTTTGTATTAATTCCAATGGCTGATCTTCCCCTTCATTACATGATTGGAAACGGCGCACCTCTAGATAAAGAAAAGTGGGACTTGCCCGAATATTCTGATGTCATATACCCAAATATCAAACTTAAATATTCTTTTGATTCAAACAAAAATTTAATTTTTTTTCCAGACATTGGAAGCTATTCGAAGGCTAATGGTTTTGATACGATACCCAAGAACTCTGTATTTAGAAAAGCTGGCCCCTACACATTAGATAAGATTAATATTAGCAACCTTTAATTAATAGTTGGTAATAATTAACTCTTTTCCAACTTTTCTCGTTGTTACATTTGAGTTGGCGGTGTGATACATCCAATCTATCTCATGCACATTCGCCCACTTATATAACTCTTTAACTTCATCACAATTGTCATATGTTAAGCAAAACTGATGCTTGCTAACTCTCAGCACTTTTTCTAATTCTAAGTGATCCTCTAATCCAAAATAGTGTAAATATGCACGCTTTTGATCAGCTAAAAAATATGGAGGGTCTACAAACATCCATACTTTTTTATCTGATGGTGCGGTTATCACATCTCTAAAATGCGTAGAAGTAATATTTACATCTTTCTCTAATTTCTCCCCAGCTTCCAAAATCCTTTGCGGCCACTTGATTGGTTGCACACTCTTTACTGGATGAAAACCCCAGTTTGGCTGCTTCATTATTCCACTATAAGCAGTTCGATTAATAACAAAATACCAAAACGCCCTCTCTAAGATTGTTTTAGGCTTCTGACTTTTTAAATTTTCAAAGTACTCTTGGGTTGGTATAACATCTGAAATCAGTTTAATGAGTTCATTTCTTTTTTTTGAGTTAGCTACTACTTGGAATACATTGATTAATTCTTTATCAAAATCATTAAGCCAAGAATATTTGACTTTTGGCATTTTAAAAAAAATTGCGCCGCTTCCTAAAAATGGCTCTCTATATTCATCAAAAATAACACTTTCCCAAAATGGCTGTATATATTTCGATGCATTGAACTTACTGCCGGGATAGCGAAGAAAGGGACGAACTAAATCTGTTTTTTTCGTACCTATTTTATTTTTATCGAGTTTTTTAGTAGCAATTAATTGCTTGTCTTCATCAAACATCTTTAATTGCATGTTTCAGACATTCCGTATCAAATTTAATTTCAAAATTAGTTATAACTATTTCTGAGCCAACTTTTCGTTTGTTTAAATTATCTTTAGAGTTATCAAGTCTATAGTAAAACTCTAAACTAAAAATATTAGCCCATTTATATAAGTCTCTTACCTCTTTACAGTCATCATAGGTTAGAAAAAATTTATTCTTTGTTTTTTTACAAGTTTCCGATAGGCGAACATGATCTTCCAGCGAAAAGCCGTGTGCATAGTGATTTTCTTTATTTCCTAAGTAGTACGGAGGATCTAAAAAAATTAAAGTACTTTTTCCTTTTGGCTTTTCAAGTATTACTTTCTCAAAATCTTGATTAGTTAGCACTACATCTTGTAACTTTTCACCACACGGATTTATTCTTTCACTCCACCGAGATGGCGGCAAACTTCTCTTAGGGCGATAGCCCCATGATGGATTTATCATCTTGCCGCTAAAAGACGTTCTATTTAGATAGTAGTATCGATAAACAAATTCGAGTTCATTCTTAGGCTTTAATGCCTTAACAATTGCATATTGTTCTTGCGTTGCTTCTTCTTCATTTTCAAATAAAGCTATTAATTTTTTTCTATTTCTTTCATCTTTAATGAATTCCAAAGTGCGGGTAAGTCCATCATCAATATCATTTAACCAATTATGCTTAGATTTAGGCTTTGCCCAAAAAACAGAACCGCCACCGAGAAAAGGCTCTCTGTATTCATCGTGTTGTACGCTTTCCCAAAATGGTTGTAATTTTTTTAACGCATAGTATTTTCCGCCAGCCCACCTAAAAGGCAAAATTACTTTTTTTGATTTATTTTTTTCCATTGTCTTATTTTACTGTCTTTATTCTTTATGCTAACTTCTCTGCCGCCATCGTCGCCGTGAGTTTGCTGTAGTGCCGTTCAATCATTGAGGCACTATTACCCATCTGCTTTGCGAGTGTATGAATATTTGTTCCTTTTTCTAATAGTTCAAGTGTTGCGTATGTATGTCTTATTGAATAAAGGGTTCTATTTTGTCCATCCTCACCTTTCTCCAACCCACAATCACGCATAAGTCGTCTAAAGGTACCGTTCAGACTTGGCGGTTGATAACCATCACTAAATCTGAATATCTTTTTTGGATTTGTTGATTTCAGCAAATCCTCAAACTCTATCTCCTTTACATCCTCTTGTCTTTTATGAAGTTTTTTTAAAACATCAACGGCATCGTGCTTTGCTATAAGCCATCTTCCCCCCGTTTTTCCATCAACCCATATACGCAAGTATTTTGTACCTTTGTCTGTGTACCAAGTGATATCTTTCCAAGTGATTCCTAATGCTTCGGTACCGTGTCGCATTCCCGTATATAACAACATCTCAACATAATCACGTAGTAGCGGACGCATCTCCCTTTCCACCGATAGCCTTCCCTTTGTACTCCACTCCTTCATAAAGAAAAGCAAGAAATCAACTTCTTCTCTTGTAAAGGCAGGGCGGGGCTTGCTTTTCGCACCGTGTATAGAGAGTTTTGGGATTGGGACTCTTTCGCTAATCCACCCTCTGCTAACAGCAGTTCCCACTATCTGACTCCACGCACTTGCGAAGTTGTTAAGGGTAGATGCTTTAGGTATTTTTCCCATTTGCTTATTTCTCCAAATCTCAAAATCGGAAATATCACTATTAGTAATATCTTCTAATCTTTTACTTGAGAAAAATGGTAGAAAGTATTTCTCTATACAACTAACGTACGAGTGATAAGCAGTTTTACCTTTTCCTAAATCTATTTTTTTATGAAGTTCGTTTAGTGTTTCGTGTGCGATTTCAGAAAAGGTTTTGCTTCTGTGTGCTAATCCTAATCTTTGACGAAAACGGGATTCATCATAGATTTCACAAGCGGCTGTGGTTGCGTTTTCTATTGATGCTTTCTTTGTGCTGATTCTTACCCTCTGCCCATCTTGTAGTTTGAAGGTACATTGCCAATATGGACTTTGCTTGCGTTTATACACAACAAGCTCTCCATCCCGCAATAGAAGAATATTAGGGGGTGCGTAGTTGAACTTACTTACTGCTGATTTGTGATTTTCTTGTCGTACGGATTGGGTTGGGTAAATGAGTTGGGTTTCTTTAACCCCGTACATTTAAAACAAGATTTCATTATTCATATGTAAAGTGTATTTTCAGACTTACGTTAGGACAACCGAAAAGATAGTGGGGGTGTTTTGTTGTTTTAAACAACATCACTCACCCTTGTTGTTTTAAACAACATTATTGGATGGGGGTGGGTTAGAAAAGCGTGGGGGTAGCGTTTAATACAGTGGGGGTAGCGTACAAACTAAAACACCCTAACCATTCGATTAGGGTGTATCAGTGTTATCTATGGTGGCCCGGGGCGGAATCGAACCACCGACACAAGGATTTTCAATCCTCTGCTCTACCGACTGAGCTACCAGGCCATTTAAGACTGTCTATTATACGTAAACTGTAAAACCATTGCCCAATTTACGGACTGTAGGTGTTGATTTGCATCCAAAACTGATCCACCTAGCCTAGGTATTTGCATCCAAAACTGACCCACGTGTCGATACTGTCCTGCTTACTTTTTAAGCAGGAGTAAACAGGAGTGATTAACGTGGCGATAC
>Ga0247837_1010625_pt1 | contig 10427 bp, 9 predicted proteins | sample LaCtaG_2_FD_187115 | JGI IMG/M metagenome (GOLD analysis project Ga0247837, IMG submission 187115) | Freshwater microbial communities from meromictic Lake La Cruz, Castile-La Mancha, Spain - LaCruzMarch2015_14.5m | ecosystem: Environmental > Aquatic > Freshwater > Lake | place: Spain: Castile-La... | reverse complement strand
GTCTAGCAATAGATAGACATGTGTCTTTCCAACCGCATAGGGATAGGGAACATCGCTATTTCCAATGTCTGAATAATACGCGTCAATGGTGTCACCTTCTACGGGAGAAAACTCATAGATTTCATGTCCAATGTAGATGTATTTAGAGCCTTTTTCCAATAAAATACTGTTTCCCTCTGCTTCACTGGGTTTCAATCCATCATATCCGCCAGTGGGAGACTTTTTTCCAACAAAGACGTGATCCACTTTCATCTCTAGGATTGGTTTCCGCGGCTTCTGAAGTGTGACAAAGACTCCATCTTTCATTTCATACGCATCCATATTTTTCTCTACAGTGACAGAATCTCCTTGAACCGTCACAAAAAAGGGACGACCTCCGTTATCATGGATGTCATAGGTCTTTCCTTTTGCTCTTCGTGTTTTTGCGCTCATTCCTCTATTCACTCGTTAGAAGATTCGGACTCAAAATTTTCCGAATAGCCCTGCATATTGTTTTCATTGGCTTCATTGAGTGCTGTTAAGGGTTTCTTAGCAGGTTTGTTCGTCTTCGCAGGCGCCATTGTCATACGAGTCGCAAAATTCTGTTCAAACTTGGCGAGGCTCTCTGCAGCATTGTTCTTCTTGCTTACCTTTAATGAGGCCCATTTGGCTCTATTGGAGGCTTTGGGTTTGCCCAATGTTCCCAAGACTGTCTTTGCTGTGCTCAACGCTTCAAAATAAGCCTTTTGCGCAGGAGACGGAGACTTGCGCTTCTTTGTGCTTCCGTTGTTTGCCGCCGTAGCCTTTTTGGGAGCTTCTGCCACAGGAGGTGTCATGGCTTTGGCCTTCGCATTCACTTTGCGAGAACGCCCACGGAAATTTGCTAAGAAAGCACTTGCTTCTTCTCCCTTTCCTTGCTTTAACAATGAGGCATACACCATGGCGTTTTTGCGTGTCGGAACGCCATTCGCCTTCAGTTTTTGCTGCGCGTTCGCAATCAAACTCAACCAGGCTACTTGACTGTTCTTCAAAGGCTTCTTTGCTTCTGCTTTTGCTTTCGCGGCATTTTCTTCTGCTTCACGAAGTAACTGTGCCTTTGTAGGAGGTCTATAGTTGTTATTATTGGAATTAGAAGCACTTGATACAGTAGATGCAGGCTTCTTGGCTTTCCGTGTTGCCTTTTTCGCAGCCCGTTCCGCAGCTTTTGCTGCTTTCTTTTCCTCCTTCATTCTGCGTTTTGCTTGATTGGCTTCCTCTTTGTTCTGTTTCTTTTTACGGAATCCATTGACATACTCCTCCGCTGCTGCGGATCCACGACGCTTGGCTGCTACAAACGCCAAGACGTTTGCTGCCGAAGGCTTCCCAATATTCTGTAGCTGTCTCTTGGCTTCTTCCTTGTCAGCAAGAAAGCGTTCGCCCTTTTTCCCACCGCCCTTTCGCGCTTTGCGACTGAATAATTTACGCGCAGCCAAGGCTGTTAGTGGGGCAAGAACAACACCCGCATTCACGACGCCTGTCATTACAGACGGATAAAAGCCTCCCTTGCGGCTTTTGCGTGTCCCCCCTCCTATGGCAGGACGCGCAATCAACCCAGATTCTTTTAACAAATCTGAGCCTGCCGAAGCAGAACGTTCAGGAGCAGCAGGGTCTACATACCGTAAACTTTGAGCAATACTACCGCCTCCTTTTTGTGTCGGCATCTCTACTTAGGGAATGGGAATAAACATGAAACAGAAAGAGGCCCAGGGTACCAAAATTGATTCCCAAGGCTCCCCCCTTACGGTTACAGTTTCCTTTTAGATGTCCAATACAACTGCTCTTGCTGACCAATACAAGCGTCTCACCCACCGTGACCACATTCTGGAACTTCCTGACACCTACATTGGCTCTGTAGAGACACACGAGGAGTCTCGGTGGGTCTATGATGAGGAGTCCAAGAAAATGACCTACAAGAAGGTGTCCTTCAATCCGGGATTCTACAAGCTCTTTGATGAGATTGTGGTGAATTCACGGGATGCTCTTGTTCGCTCTCAAAGTGAAAAGGACAAGACACCTGTCAAGCAGATTCATATTACACTTGAACAAGATGAGAAGCATCCTTTCACCATTGTTGTGGAGAACGATGGTGATGGGATTCCTGTTGTTCAGCACACGGAATACAAAGTCTGGGTGCCCGAGCTCATCTTTGGCCACCTCCTCACCTCAGGCAATTACAACAAGCAGGAGGAGAAGATTGTAGGTGGCAAGAACGGATATGGTGCGAAGCTCGCCAATATCTTCAGCAAAAGCTTCACTGTGGAGACCTTTGACCATAAGAATGGTCTGAAGTATACACAGACATGGTCAGACCACATGTCGAGTTGCTCAAAGCCTTCTGTTGTGAAGCACAAGGGGTCAAAGGGGTATGTCCGCATTACCTTCGTTCCCGACCTCACTCGCTTCACGGGACTAGAACTGACCGATATGAAGAAAGTGCTCCATACGAGGGCCATTGAACTAGCAGCTCTGGCAGGCAAGGAAGTGAAGGTTCTGTGGAACAACACAGCCATTCCCACAAACACCTTTGAGAAATTTACCCATCTGTTTGTGAAGGAGGAGGCCTCCATCGCCTATGAGAAGTGCTCAGATCGCTGGGAAATCGCAGCTGTTCTCACTCGGACTCTCTTTGAGGACGAGGACAGTAACGATGAGCGCCACGTCAGCTTCGCCAATGGTGTCAATACCAAGAAGGGTGGAAAGCACGTGGATGCTGTCACGAAGCATGTTCTCACTGACTTCTGTGAGCTTGCGAAGAAGAAGAAGATTGATGTGAAGCCCTCCCAGCTGAAGGATTCCGTTCTCTTCTTTGTGAACGCAACGATTGTCAATCCATCCTTTGAGTCGCAGACGAAGGAGTGTTTGACGACGCCTGCTAACAAGTTTGGCTCTGTCTTCAAGTGCTCTCCCAAGTTCGCTGAGACGCTTGTGAAGATGGGTCTCCTCGATGAAGCGCAGGCCATTCTGGATGCGCGCATGGCCAAGGAGGCAAAGAAGACGGACGGTGCCAAGAAGAAGACCATTCGTGGAATTCCCAAGCTAGAGGATGCTCTCTGGGCAGGCACGGCCAAGAGTTCTGAGTGTACACTCATCCTGACCGAAGGAGATTCAGCCGCCACGTCTGCTATCTCAGGTCTCAAGATTGTTGGACGTGAGTCCTGGGGTGTCTTCCCTCTTAAGGGTAAAATGCTCAACGTGAAGGACATCAGCCAAATCAAGTTCAATCAGAATGAAGAGCTGACTGCCATCAAGAAGATTCTGGGTCTAGAGCAAGGTAAGAAGTATTCCTCTGTAAAAGACCTTCGCTATGGACGCGTGATGGTGATGGCAGACCAGGATTTGGATGGTGCTCACATCAAGGGTCTTCTGATGAATCTCTTCCATACTGAGTGGCCGTCCCTGATGAAGCTCGGATTCATCTGCTCACTCGCTACTCCACTCCTGAAAGCAATGAAGCGCAATGACACCCTTTCCTTCTACTCAGCACCTGAGTTTGAGACCTGGAAGGAGTCTCAAGGTGAAGAGGCTATCAAGGGCTGGAAGCTCAAATACTACAAGGGATTGGGCACCAGCACGCCTGCGGAGGCCCGTGAGTGGTTTGAGCATCTTCATGAAATCAAATACAAGTGGGATGACTCAACGGATGAGTCTGTCAGTCTCGCCTTCTCAAAGAAGCGTTCAGATGATAGAAAGAAGTGGCTCGGCACCTACGATGCGAAGCGTATGGCTGTTCCTGAGAAGGATGGCAGCCTCGGATTCAGCCGCTTTGTTCACGATGAACTCATCCACTTCAGCAATGCGGACAACCTTCGCTCTCTACCCCATCTCATGGATGGGTTGAAGCCGTCTCAGCGAAAGATTCTCTTTGGCTGTCTGAAGCGTGGTCTCAAGCAGGAAATCCGTGTAGCGCAGCTAGCAGGCTATGTTTCAGAGCATGCCGCCTACCACCACGGTGAAGCCTCTCTGAATTCTACGATTGTGGGCATGGCCCAGACCTTTGTCGGCTCCAACAATATCAATCTGTTGGTTCCCATTGGGCAGTTTGGGTCTCGTCTGCTCGGTGGAAAGGATGCCGCTTCGCCCCGTTATATTCATACGCATCTGGAGCCGATTGTAGAGAAAATCTTCAAAAAGGAGGACCAGGCGATTCTCAACCACACGGAAGATGATGGCCTCACTGTAGAGCCTGATACCTATCTTCCTGTTGTGCCTCTGCTTGCTATCAATGGCTGTATTGGTATTGGCACTGGGTTCAGCACGGACATTCCTCCTCATCATCCAATGAGCATTGTTCAGATGCTCAAGGAGCGACTCAGTGGAGCCAAGACATCTCTGAAGGGCCTCACGCTTCAGCCTTGGTGGTTTGGCTTCAGGGGGTCTGTCGCATCGGTCAATGAAGATACATGGATTACCAAGGGTCTCTACACATTTGATGATGTGAGACGGTGTATTACGATTACAGAGCTTCCTGTTGGCACTTGGACAAAGGACTACAAGGTGTATCTGGATGAGCTCGCAGGAGGTGACAAGGCAGGGCTTGGCGATGATGGGAAGCCGATTCTGAAGTCCTTTGATGACCTCTATGATGATGACACTGTGAATTTCATCCTCTACTTCGAAAATGATTACTATGAAGATATCAAGGCCGACCGTGCCGAGTTTGAGAAGCGCTTCAAGCTTACCACTTCATGGCGCCTTACCAACATGACTTGCTTTGATGAGAAGATGCGCATTGTCAAGTATGCCACTGTGGGAGACATGGTGGAGGCCTTCTATGGTCCTCGTCTCACTGCCTATGAGACGCGGCGTCAAACGGAAATGGCTCGGTTGGAGCGGGAGGCCTTGGAGGCAGACGCAAAGGCGCGCTTCCTCAAGGCCATTCTGGACGGCAGTTTAGAGCTGCGCGGAGCGTCCGATGAGGAGATTGTATCAGGCATGCAAATCAATGACCTCCCTCCTCTCTCGAATATGGAGGCGCCTGAGGATGTGGATTCATACGACTACCTACTGCGTCTTCGTATGGACCGTGTGAAGGCTTCCGCAGTGACGGAAGCTGAAAAGGCTGTGATGGCTGCTCGAATGTGCTATGAAACTCTGCGGGATACCACCGCGTCTGCGCTATGGCTCCACGACTTGGAGGAGTTTGAACAGTCATGGCTCTCTATGGAGGTTCACCGCCAATCCGCAGCAAGCAGCGTAGGCGCCCCCAAGAAGAAGCGGACTATCAAGAAGTAATTAGGAAGGTCTTGTATATAAGACATACATTGTGATATAGATACACCATAGGAAACTAAACCAACTATAGAAAGAAGGAAGAGACGCAAAGCCCATTGTCAAAAGACTCGCAGCAATCATATAGATTGCGTCTACAATCAAGATACCTCCAGGATTTTTTATTTTCACATAGCTCTTCATTAAGTCCATAATAGTATTATGTCCTTTGGGTATCAAAGGGACTACAATGTTTCCAAAGAAGATATCATGAGCCATTTGAATGAGAACCGCGATTCCACAGAAGAACCAAGGGTTCCACGCACCTCCAATCCATGACGTAACAATCTGAGTTAGAACTACACCCAATGCGATACTTAATACATCAGCAGTATATGCGGATAGGCCAAATTTATCATACCATGTATTGATAGGTCCTTCTGGCGTAGATGTATAGCGCCACACAAAGAGTCCTGCTGTGTCTACAATGCTAGACGCAGTAAGAATCGGCAAATAGAGATTTGTATCGTGGATGTTGCGAATATCTGGCAACATGTCTACTTTACACAAAGTTGTTATTGCTCCGAAGACGCAAGCACAATTTTCTTTTAGACAAAATTGTTGAAGGGTAAAGACTTCGTTCCAGCAGAACTTAAACTCTGTGGTTGCTGCATCGGCACAGGCATATGACTGATGTCATTCAAGTAGTAATAGTAATGGTCAACAGCACTTAAGATGTGAGGAGCAGACCAATCTACAACTTTCTCGTTCAAATCGGCTATCTGTTGGGGAATGTCAAACGGCAAGTTCCGGGCGTATTGGTAATAAATGGCACGCATGATGATTTTTAATTCATCCACAGACTGGTCATCAATCACATAGCCTTTGGGTTGGCTCTTCTCAAAGACATATCGACGAATGCTATTTTGAAGCGTCTTGATGTTTTCCGGGCTGAAAAACTTTTGGCTTACCGGTGTAACTTCCCAATTCCCACGTAACATGTCCGCTTCAAACCCTTTTTCCGCTGTTGTCTGATATTTATAACCGGGGAAGTCTTCAGGGGCTGGGCCACCGGCAGAGTCTCGCGCGGCTAAATTTACACGTCCGTTTTGGCCCTCATAGGCTACCGGATTGGCTAAGGGGAGTTCAAAGTCTGCGTGGGGGAGCTTTGACATTCTGCTTTCTACTTCAGGCATTCTTTTCGGTAAATCACCGGCTCCGTAAAAATTATTTTCTACTGTCTTGGTATAGAATCAAATGACCTCCATCCCCGCCTTCCTCAAGCAGATCCCTTCTGACTCTCGTAACTTTGTTCCCATCTCCTCCCTCGCCTACCCTGGTGGCATCAACTCCTTGAACACCACCACCGGTGTTCTCGCCACTGCCCTCTGGTCCGGTGACGGTCGCGCTACCGCCGTCGGTGGTGCTGCTGGCGGCACTCGCTACACCTCTTCCATCAACGGTCCTGGTGCTGGCAAGCTCCGTGACATGGGCAAGACCTACCTCTCTGCCTCCCGTGTCTTCCGCAAGGTGCAGCTCATCGTGCCCAACACCCAGACCACCTCCACCTTCGGTATTGAGGGTAACCAGAACACCTCCCCCAACGTAGACTACCTCACTGGCTACATTGAGCTTGGTTGGGAGGGTGCTGGCACCCCTGCCCCTGTCGCCCGCGCACCTTAAACGTGCGCACTTGGATATTTTCTTGTGCGACGGTCAGATTTTGTGTTTGTATGTGTCTGGATTTCAAACCTCTTTTTTCAACGAATGTGTTCATTGAAAAAAGAAGTAATGGAATTTTCCAAAGTATGACTAGAGCATACATGGAGTTCAACCTTGTTTTATACATTCTCTTCTCAGCTGTTGTGGGCATTGGTGGAACGTATTATCTCATTGAGAGTGACCGAACTTTGGGAGGCTTTTTATACTTTGTTGGTGCAGCACTTATCTTAACCTTCTACGGCTTGCGCTGGTTTAGTGGCGACAGTTTGAAACTATCACAGTTTGACTCTAAGACATGGCCTCCTGTTGTAAATGTGTGTCCCGACTTCCTGAGTGTCTATGAACGCTCTATCCCTGGATCAACAACAAAGGAGAAAATCTGTGTAGACTTGGTGGGAGTGTCTCAGGGGGGCATCCAAAAACTTGTTGACCCTGCCAATGTAGTGAATGATAACTTTGTGTTCAAACTCCATATGGGTAAGAAGGGTGCTGAGCGCATGAAGGCTCTTTGCGATGAGTGCCGTTTGAAGAAAGTGACATGGGAAGGTGTGTACGACGGTGTCTCCTGCACAGCGACAGGTGCTGTTCCCAATGCGGATGGGTCAAAAGACACTTCCGAGGGTGAAAAATGCGATTAAAAGGAATTCATGAGGTCTAGGCAGGAATGGCAACCCCGCCTCCCGTGACTCCTCCCCTTGTGAATTATCTAACGAAAGGTTACGCTGTTTCTGAGCTAACAAAGACTGGACTTTCCATCTTCATCGTTTATTCTGCTCATTATGGAACAACAAAGCTTTACAATATAGTCTGTGTTCCCAATGGTATTTCTGGATTTTTCATGGGATTCGTGACGACTGCCAGTCCTTGGTGTAAATTTCTATTAGAGGTCATGAGCTTAACAGAAAATCAATACAGCACAATTATCCTGCTTGTGTTTTCTCGTCTTCTTTTACAAGGTTTAGGAATCTAAACCAATTTCTAGAGACAAGCCAAGGAATGTGGTCTCCCACTCATATTGAAAAAACAATTTGTCTTCATCCCTCGGCTGAGAGACAAATTGAAAGTTGGTTAGAAAAACCGAGTCATCCTGCTATTTTACTCTATGGAGAACCAGGCGTGGGAAAGACGACTCTTGCGCATAGAAGTCTTCGCAAAAAAGCGCTCAAAATTATTGAATTCAATGCGAGTCACACCCGCTCAGGAACAAGCTTTCGCAAGATTATTTTGCCCTTGTTGAAGGAAGGTGGAATTGTCAATATGTTGGAAACAGGAAAGAAAGGAGGAATTGGTATTATTCTAGATGAAATTGATGGGTTATCCCAAGGAGAAAAAGGAGGATTAAAAGAATTGTTGGATTTTCTCCGGTCTTGGAAACCTACCCATGTCAGCACTCCTTTGATTTTAATTAGCAATACATTGGATTCTAGAAATTTAATTCAGATTTCAAAGCTATGCCTTACAATTGCGATTCAAGAAGCTGACCAGCATCAGGTAGAGCAGTGGCTAGGTCAGCCACTTCAATCAGACGATATGTTGAAGAAAGTTCAAGGTGATTTACGATTGCTTCAGCGACAGGTCGCAGGTCTAGAAGAACCGTGTGAGGTGAGTGAAGTTCCAGAAGGGATTTTACCGATTGCGTGGTGGACATTGTGGACTGAATGGGACCCGTTTGTAGATTTAGATATTGAAAGTCATGAAGCAAATCTAGCAGGTCTTGTTATGATTGAAAATATGAACGATAGAATTCGAGCTTCACTCGGTGATACAGAAGAAGCTTGGAAAGTCTATGGCGATTTGTATAAGGCCTACTGTAAATCAGATAGAGCTGATTTCTGGGCTTTTTTCCATCAATGCTGGAATTTACTTCCTCTTTCTCAAGATTTGAAACTCAAAATTCCAAGTCTTCAACTCGGTCAACATTGTAAAGTTCCAGAAAGTCATCGTGTGCCCAAACCTGATGCGTTACGTTATACACCTGTTTTAACAAAGCAATCTGCTATTTTTAATTCATGGAAGTTCATGTGTGAATTGGCGGATCGCGATGGTGTCCCTGTCCATACCATTCCATCCGTGTGTCATTTAGAAGCCTTGAAACCTGAAGTCAAAGCGGACAAACAACGGCGCTTACGAAATATCGCATTGCAAACCTTGCTAGAGGAAAATTGAGTCCAAGACTTTCATTGTTTGGTTACAATGCGCTTTCCAAATCCATTGATCCGACCCTTTGTTGAAAAAGTCACAGAGAAATCCTTTGACAAAGGACTTCTCTGGGGCATCGTTACAGGTGTCTTTGTAACACACTTGTATTATAAAGATCATTTTATAAAACTAAACTCAAAGCTTAGGTAGTGGAATGCGCATGTTGAAGTTCATCTGGATGGAGTAGGCGCACCACACTGAGCGGATCCTTGCGACCCATACGATAGGCTCTTCCAAGAATCTGTTTTTCTTCTTCATGATTCATCGCATGAAGCAAAATAACATCTGATGCTGCAGTAATATTCATACCCGCCCCAGCTTCTAGAGAATTCAACAACAAGACCTTCGTCTTGCCCGCTTCAAAGGATTTGAGAGTCGCAGCAATGACATCCTTGTTTCCTTTTACTTGCTTCACAGAAATATTCAGTCCCTCAAGTTCAGATGTAATTTGAAGAAATGGATTGTCATACCGACTAAAGACTAAAAACTTTCCATTAGGCTTCTGTTGGAGAAGCTCTAAGAGTTGCTCTGTTTTCTTCAAGGGTTGCGGCCCTGCTGTAGGATCAATCAATTCATTCTTAGCAAGAGGAGCCGTCGCGAGGTTACGCAAGCCACCCGCATGGATATTCGCACGACAGAGAGGACAACTTGGCTGTCTAGTGAGAGAGGTTAGGATACATCCCCCGCAGAAAATACGTGAGCAACAAGGAGTGAGTGTTGGGTTTTGAGGTTCATCAAAACAAATAGGACACATTTCTTCCTTGTAATTCTCAATACGCTCCTTCAGTTGTTTTAATTGCTCTTCCAGACTTGTCATTTTTTCCTTCAACGATTTGAGAGCATTTTCTTTGGCTTGCGGTGTGGCATACTCTAAGGAGGCCTTGAAATCATACGTTTTCTTCAACCGATCCAACTCTTTCATACGATTTTCGCTGACAGCTTTTACCAAGGACATTGGCTCTTCCGCTTTCACGCCCAAATGCTCTAATGCGCTCTGAATATCTCCAGCGTGGAGCAAAGAACGCACATTGTTAGGAATTGCGTGAGACACAACTTGTTGAAGAACAGAAGGCCTACATGTAATATTGCGAATTGTAATCGGTGGGAGTGTAATTGATTCCTTCACAAACTCTTCTGCGCAGCGTAAGACTAACCGCCCTCGTAACTGTGAATTCGAATGTACAAACTCACGGAAAAACGAACCACTTACCATATAATGACGAATATAACTGTAGACCCCATGCGCAGAATTTGTTAATGCGTTTCGCAAGATATCGCGC
>Ga0247837_1010622_pt1 | contig 10427 bp, 8 predicted proteins | sample LaCtaG_2_FD_187115 | JGI IMG/M metagenome (GOLD analysis project Ga0247837, IMG submission 187115) | Freshwater microbial communities from meromictic Lake La Cruz, Castile-La Mancha, Spain - LaCruzMarch2015_14.5m | ecosystem: Environmental > Aquatic > Freshwater > Lake | place: Spain: Castile-La... | reverse complement strand
TTCAAATCGATGAACTTTGATCAAGGCGTGAATTTTACAGCGGGCTTACCCTATGTGCGAACATCGCCCGATCACGGCACAGGGTTCGACATTGCAGGCAAAGGCGTTGCAAGTGAGCAGTCTTTCCGAGATGCTGTTTACACCGCCATTGATATTTTTAACGAACGTAAGCGTTATGCTGAATGCAGCGCCAACCCGTTGCAAGTGCAAGAAAGGCGCGAAAAGGAAGGCGAAACTAGGCGAGAACCCCGCAGACCTGGCGCTGGAGGAGGTGCTGGACGTGGCCCAAAGAGACCTGCTCCACGTGAAGAGAATTAACGTTTTCTTGTAACAGGATTTTTCTACATTTGCACCCCTCTTTTTTGAAATGGGAAAGTCGGGCGAATTCGTTGTAAAGTTTTCTGGTCTTGGTATCGGAAAGCATCATTTTGAGTTCGAGGCGGATGATAAGTTCTTTGAAAAGTTGGAGAATTCCCTGATTGCTCAGGGTAAGGTTAGCGTGAAGATGGAGATGGATAAAAAAGCCACTCATCTGGAGTTAAACTTTACGCTTAGCGGCACAGTGGGCGAAGTTTGTGATCGATGTTCCGTTGATTACAACCAGCCTGTTAGCGGGGAATTCAAAATGTTCGTCAAGTTTGGTGACGCATACGAAGAAGCAGATGACGAACTCATCATTATTCCCCGTGGCGACCATGAGCTAGATGTATCGCAGATGGTGTATGAGTTTATTACACTTAGCCTGCCGCTTAGAAAAGTGCCCTGCGAAGAGCAAAACGACACTTCGATTTGCGATAATGAGGTGCTAAGCAGAATTGCAGGTGAAGCATTGCCAACAGAAGAAGACAGCACTAATCCATTTAAGGATATCCTTGGTGGCTTGGAAGATAGAATGAATTGAGTGAATAAACTATAGTATTAAATAAGGAAAAGACCATGGCACATCCCAAACGAAAAATCTCGAAAACCCGCAGGGACAAGAGAAGAACGCACGACAAGGCAACTGCACCAGCCATCGCTGTTTGTCCTACTACTGGAGAACCACATATCTATCACCGCGCCCATTGGTATGAGGGCAAGCTCTATTACAAGGGCAAAGTGGTGATGGAAAAAGCCGCTTAATCGCCAAATTACCCATCTCTGGGTTTTTAACCGCAGAAAACGAAGTGAAATCGAGATGCAAAGGCTTAAGTCTTTGACGCTTGGTTTGCGCGAACGTTTTCTGCGGTCAGCTCTTTTATATACGCTTTATGTCCAAAGTTACAGCAGCTATAACAGGTGTACATGCCTTTGTGCCAGAATATCGGCTTACAAACAAGGAGCTTGAAAAGCTTGTGGACACAACTGACGAGTGGATTCTTACTCGAACGGGTATTTCTGAAAGACGAATTTTGAAAGGAAAGGACCAAGGCACAACACGCATGGCCGTTCCGGCGGTAAAAGGATTGCTCGAAAAGACCGGAACTAATCCTGAAGATGTTGACCTACTGATTTTTGCCACGGTTACTCCAGACATGCAGTTTCCGGCATCGGCCAATATTATAACAGATGAATGTGGTCTGAGCAACGCATTTAGTTTCGATTTGAATGCCGCGTGTTCAGGATTTATTTATGCCCTAACCACAGCTGCCATGTATATCGAGTCTGGCCGCTACAAGAAAGTAGTGGTGGTTGGTGGCGATAAAATGTCGAGCATCATTGACTATACCGATCGACAAACTTGTGTAATTTTTGGAGATGCTGCTGGTGCAGTTTTGATGGAGCCAAACACAGAAGGATTAGGTTTAATTGACCACCTGTTGCACACCAAAGGTGCAGGAGCGGTGCATTTGCATCAAAAAGCTGGTGGGTCTATGCGGCCAGCCACGCATGAAACGGTTGATGCCCGCGAGCATTTCGTTTATCAAGAAGGTCAGGCGGTTTTTAAGTTTGCAGTTACCAAAATGGCAGAAGTGTCTGAGGAAGTAATGAAACGCAATAATCTTACAGCTGACGATATAGCTTACTTGGTGCCGCATCAAGCCAACAAGCGAATTATTGATGCCACAGCATCGCGCATGGACATTGATGAAAATAAAGTGATGCTCAACATTCAGCGGTACGGAAATACTACCAACGGCAGTATTCCACTATGCTTGTACGAATGGGAAAGCCGACTAAAAAAGGGTGATAATCTCATTCTCAGTGCTTTTGGCGGTGGATTTACGTGGGGAGCTCTCTATCTGAAATGGGCTTATAATTCGAAGGTCTAAGGCATTGCAATTTTTCTACTTTTAGACCCCCTAAATAAGACGACACAATGGACATCAAAGAGATTCAGGAACTTATTCGTTTCGTATCGAAATCAGGAGTAAGTGAAGTTGAAATCGAATCAAAAGGGTTCAAACTCACCATTAAAACCCCACCCTACAAACGCAACGGAAATGGAACCGAGGTGCAGTATGTGCAAGCCGAAGTGCCAAGTGCAATTCCTGCGCCACCAGTAGCTGTTGCGGCAGCACCTGTTGCTGTTCAAACGCCAATTGCAGCAACGGCAGCGCCACCAGCAGACAACTATGAAGAAGTTCGTTCGCCTATGATTGGCACATTTTATCGCGCATCTTCACCAGAAAAACCACCTTTGGTAAGTATTGGCGATGAAATAAAAAAGGGAGATGTTATTTGCATTATCGAGGCAATGAAACTCTTCAATGAAATTGAAGCAGAGGTGAGCGGCAAAGTTGTGAAAGTGCTTGCGGACGATTCTACACCAGTAGAATATGACCAACCTTTGTTTCTGATTGAACCTCATTAATAGATTGGCTCGATAGCTAATCGTTAAACACGCTCATCATTTTGTTTAAAAAGATTCTGATAGCAAATCGCGGAGAAATTGCCTTGCGCATTATCCGTACCTGCCGCGAAATGGGCATCCAAACCGTGGCGGTATACTCTACAGCCGATAAGGGAAGTCTGCACGTTAAGTTTGCCGATGAGGCAGTATGCATCGGTCCACCAGCAAGCTCGGCTAGTTATTTGAGCATCCCAAATATCATTTCGGCAGCAGAAATCACGAATGCCGATGCCATACATCCAGGGTATGGATTCTTGTCTGAGAATGCCAATTTCTCTCGGATTTGCAAGGAACACGGCATCAAATTTATTGGCGCATCTCCAGAAATGATAGACGCCATGGGAGACAAGGCCACTGCCAAAGCCACCATGATTGCAGCTGGAGTGCCAGTGATTATGGGTTCAAAAGGATTGTTGAAAGACTTGGAGGATGCCCGAAAAACAGCGTTGAAGGTGAAATATCCGGTAATGCTGAAAGCCACAGCCGGTGGAGGTGGCAAGGGCATGCGCGTGGTAAAAACCGAGGAAGAGCTCGAACCCGCTTGGGATTCGGCTCGCAAAGAGGCAGCGGCATCGTTTGGCAACGATGGCATGTATATGGAAAAGTTTATTGAAGACCCGCGCCATATAGAAATTCAAATTATAGGCGACCAGTTTGGTAACTATTGCCATTTAAGCGAGCGCGATTGTTCCATTCAACGCAGGCATCAGAAATTGATGGAGGAAACCCCTTCCCCTTTTATGACCGATGAATTACGCGACCGTATGGGCGAAGCGGCATTAAAAGCGGCTGCATCAGTGCAATATGAAGGCGCAGGCACAGTAGAATTTTTGGTCGATAAAAACCGCGATTTCTACTTTATGGAAATGAATACGCGCATCCAAGTGGAGCATCCAATTACTGAGGAAGTAATTAACTACGACCTCATTTGGGAACAAATAAAAGTAGCTGCAGGAATACCTATTTCCGGAAAGAACTATTTCCCTCAGATGCACGCCATTGAATGCCGTATCAATGCCGAAGATCCTTACAACGATTTCCGTCCTTGTCCAGGGAAAATAACTGTGCTACATGCTCCTGGAGGTCACGGCATTCGGCTCGATTCTCATATTTATGCGGGTTACACTATTCCTCCCTTTTACGATTCTATGATTGCCAAGCTTATAACTGTGGCGCAAAGCAGAGAGGAAGCCATCAATAAAATGAAGCGTGCGTTGGACGAATTTGTAATCGAAGGTGTAAAAACAACCATCCCATTTCACCGAGCGTTGATGGATAACCCAGATTTTGTTTCTGGCAATTATACCACCAAATTCATGGAGTCGTTTGTGCTGAAGGTCTAAACAGCAACTTAAAATGAAATTGGTGTTTTAGTATTTAGCTGGCATTAGCAGCAAATTATCCGTTGGGCAATGATATGGGCAGGGCTGAAGACTTTTAAAATACTGACTTCCTATATCAGCAATCTTACCATCTTTTAAGGCCACGCTCACCGCCATCATGGTGCGGTATGTTTTAATAGTTGAGACTCCCTTAGCATCCTTCACCTCAAATTTGCGGGAGGCTGGAGTAAGTTTCACACCAACGGCACCCGTTTTTTTAAGTAATTCATCTAGCACGGAGCGCGAAAAAAATGCAGTGTAGGGAATCAAATCAACAGTATTGCACGCGTTGCTTACACACGCTTTAGCTGTACTTTTTTCAATGGGGTTTAAGAAGGTGGATGTATTCGTTAGGGGGCGACTGATGATATAACTTTTGGACAATGCAGGATTTATTTCCGAACCATCACTTTTCACCGCTACTCCTACAATATTGCCCAAACCAACCGTCATATCCTCTTTTGCATTGTAAAATCTCAGCCCTACACCCCTTGAATCGGAAAGCAAGTATTGAAGATCGGCACTCGTAAAATAAACAGCGGAAAAACCCGCAACCATTGAATTGGCAGTTGCTTCCTCAGATGCTTCAGTTACTGAGATTACTACGGGTTGAAATCCTGTTGGGGCAGGATTGGATAGCGTGGGCGGAATTTTGTACGGGGTTACTAAGTCGGCATCTTTTTGAGCAAAAAGGTTATTTGAAAATGATAAACCGATAAGCATTGAAAAAACGAAAATGGGCAACTTGGGTTTCATTGTTTTTGGAGTATTTAATTGTTCGCCAATCTACAAATAAAGTTGAGATGAAAGATTCATTTATTCTTTAAGCGATTAGTTTTGACGTGCTTAAATCAGAAGCGTCCTATTTAGCTATATCAGTGAAGTGATGCGATTTCTCTCGCTTATTTATTTCTGTGTAATTTTTGGTGGAATTGCTTCTGCTCAAGTTACCAATACAACTAGCAAAGAGCAAGTGCTGTACTCGAAGCTAATGGAGCAAGCTTCACGGCAACTGCTTGCAACGCACTACGACAGTTGTCAACAGTCGCTCCATCAAGCATTAGAGCTGGCTACGCGCCAAAAAAAGTTTGGCTGGATTGCTAAAACACGAAACGAAATTGGAGTACTCCTAATCTACAAGGGAGATTATGCAGGAGCACTTTCCAATATCCAAGAGGCGTTATCTGTATACGAAAAGATGAATGACCAATCTGGAATTGCTGAATCTCATAATAATATCGGTTCTGTTTATTACGACCAAAAGGAGTACGAGAAGGCACGATTTAGTTATGGCAAATGTTTGGTTTATCGTGAACAAGGGACAGATAGGAGAGCACTTGGCATCATCTATAACAATATGGGGGATGTTAATGCGAAGCTAGGGGAATTTGGAACGGCATTGTCCTATCACCGCCAAAGTTTGGCTATCTGGGAAGAATTAAAAAGCATTTCAGGTAAGGCCATTACCTTAGAGTTAATGGGCGACTGTCTTCATCAGCAGGGGGATGCATTGGGCGCATTGGAGATGATTAAGCAAGGTTTTCAAGCTGCGCAAGGGTCGGACAAAAATGCGCGTTTAAGTATTGAAATGGGTATTCGAGTTGGCGGATTGCTTAATGAATTGGGCAGGGAATCGGAAGCCCGTGAATGGTGCGAAACCGCTCACAACGAGGCATTAAAGATGAATTCCAAGCAAGAAATTCAGAAAAGTTGTTTGTGCCTGTTTGAAGCGAACAAAGCCCTTGGCAAATCTGCTGAAGCACTCCAATACTATCAGATGTATGTGGCTATGCGCGATAGCATATTTGGGCAAGAAATGACCAAAGAAGTTACGCGTTTGGAATTGAATTATTCGTTTGATAAAAAACAACTAGCGGACAGCCTGCGTTTCGTGGCAGAAACACAGTTGCAGCAAGAGCGTATTCAAAGGCAAAGGGTTGGACTGGTTTCTATTGGTAGCGTGTTGCTTTTGGTGGCTGCTTTAGGCTTCTCTATTTATTACGGAAAACGCAAGAGCGATGCATTGCTATTAAACATCCTTCCGGTAGAAACCGCCAAAGAATTGAAAGAAAAGGGATTTGCTCAAGCGAAATATTTTGATTCTGTAACGGTACTTTTCACTGATTTTAAAGGGTTTACGCAGATTTCAGAAGTGCTTAGTCCGCAAGAATTGGTTGCTGAGATTGACGAATGCTTTAGCGCGTTCGATAGCATAATGGATAAGTTTGGCGTAGAGAAGATTAAGACCATTGGCGATGCCTATATGGCTGCTGGTGGACTTCCTGTACCAAATACAACACATGCATTAGATATTGTGGAGGCGGCAATAGAAATTGAAAAGGCAATGTCTTCTATAAAAGAGCGTAAAAAGGCGGAGGGAAAACCCTTTTTTGAAATTCGAATCGGAATTCACACTGGGCCTGTTGTGGCAGGCATTGTTGGTAAACGAAAATTTCAATACGATATTTGGGGAGATGCTGTAAATATTGCAAGTCGCATGGAAAGCTCTGGTGAAGTTGGGAAAATCAATATCTCTGAGGCAACATATAATGTGGTGAAAGATTCATACACGTGTGAATACAGAGGCGAGATTGAAGCTAAGGGAAAGGGAAAAGTAAAAATGTATTTTCTGAACGTTTAGTTGCGTTAAAAATGGAGTTGGCCAAGATGGCCGTACTTTGTGCATGATGCCGAAGGGAGTAGTCTTATGCGCAATCCTTATGGTTTTTGGATTGCATTCTGCTTTGGGGCAAGAGCCCGCTAAGCAAGACACCGCTATTAAGGTGTATCAAAAAATTGAAAAAGCTGCGCAACGTACCTGGCTTACCACGGCACTCTACGATTTGTTTTTCAAGCCTATTGCCTTTACTGGAGAAAAGGATGGATATCGCTACCGAAAATTGGCGCGCAAGCCATATGGTACATTCGAAGGTGACCCCATTCGCAACATACGAATAGTGACCCTCGACCCATTTGGGTATGATGTGTACGACACCACCGAAGTGCCCACGCTTGGCACCGAACGGTTTGGTAATGTGATGCATATCAAGACTTTAAAAAGAACCGTGCTCAATCTGTTGCTCATAAAGGAAGGCCAACCCTTCGACTCACTTTTGGTCAAGGAATCGGAACGTCTTATACGCCAAGAACTCTATATTCAAGAAGTATTTTTTTATCCGCAACGCAGCGGAACAGGTCTTGATTCAGTGGATTTACTTATCCGCGTGCTCGACTCGTGGAGCATTGTTCCTGAAATGGGTATTTCTGGAACGAGATTTTCAATAGGTGCCACAGAATATAATTTGGGCGGATTAAATCATGTCTTCCACAATTATTACACTCGAAATCACGCCCGAAATCGTAACGCATTTGAATCCGATTATTCGGTACGAAATATTCGAAACAGTTATGTAAGTACTCGTGTATTTTATCGGTTAGAAGAGCAAGGAGATTACGGCACAGGCGTAGAAGTTAACCGTCCGTTTTACTCCACCATCACGCGTTGGGCGGGTGGAATTTCCATCGCGCAGCAACTAAAAACCGATACTATTTACCAGATTGATAGTATCGCGAGGTTTCTCAAATCTAGTTCAGTTCCTCAAGACTATTGGGCCGCAGGCGCTTGGAAAGTAGCCAAGGGAAACACAGAAGATGATCGCGCCACCAATCTTATTGTAGGGGTGCGCGCTGCCAGCATCAACTATATTGAAAAGCCGAGCGAACCGTACTCTAGTCTGCCGTTGTATCGCGATCGCGCTATTTTCTTGGCGGGCATTGGGTTATCAACTCGAAAATATGTGCGGGACAGGTACATTTTCAACTATGGCTATATTGAAGACGTTCCCATTGGGCGATCCTACGGTATTGTTGGCGGCTATGAAATGCGTCAAGATGCCCGATGGTACTTTGGTGCCCATTACATGTGGGGTCACTATTACAGCTGGGGCTATTTTCGAGCAAGAATTGACTATAGTAATTATTTCCGTTCGGGGCGCTACGAGCAAGGTGTGGCAAAAATTGGAATAAGCTATTTCACCGGGCTGCTTGAACTTGGAAAATGGAAGTTTCGACAATTCGTAAAACCCGAATTCACTATTGGCATTGCACGCCAGCCTACGGACAATTTAACATTGAATGAAGGTCGCCAAGGAATTCGAGGCTTTAATAGTTCCGCTATTCAAGGCACGCAGCGAATTATGCTAACGTTGCAAACACAATCGTATGCTCCTTGGAAATTCCTAGGATTTCAGTTCGGTCCATATTTCGTTTTTTCGATGGGTGTGTTAGGAAACGATGCCGATGGATTTTCTAAAAGCACCATTTATACCCAATTTGGCCTTGGTGTGCTTATTAATAACCGCTACTTGGTGTTCGATAATTTTGAAGTCTCAGTGGCATTTTATCCGCTTATTCCCGGAACAGGCGAAAACAATGGCAATAATATTTTTATAGGAAACGCCTTTAAGGCTACCGATTTTGGGTTTGATGATTATGGTTTAGGTAGACCTGATGCGGTGGGATATTGAAGTCTGCATTGCAATTGTGCTCATTCGTTTGTCTTTATCCAGAATAGTACTTTTGGAATTCAACCATCACCAAGCCAAGCATGGAATCCCCACTTGCCCAATTTCCAGATGAGGTACTGGCCTTGCCTGACGGTGAGGAAAAGATTCGCGCATTGTTGAAATTTCTGGACGGGACTAGATCTAAAATTACTCCTGAAAATCGTGAATCATTAGCTGAAATCCTTTTTGTTTTTGCAGAACAAGTAGGACATGTTAGCGGCCAAGCACGAGCCATAATGCATGTGGCAAATTCATATTCGGATCGCGCAAATTATAACAAGGCGATTCATTTGCATATGAGAGCTAAGCAACTTTTGGAAAGCACCGAGGATTACAGGACGCTTGCAAGTGTTCACAATGATTTGGCTACGGTATATTTCCGTCTAAAAAGGGAAGGAGAGGCTAAAATACATTTGAACAAGGCTATTGAAGTATCAAAGAATACGGGAAATGCCGCCTTAGCTGCAACGTTTTCACTCAATCTTGCCGTTACCGACATTTCTGCATTGGAAGGCCATGTGGTTAGTCCCGAAGATTTCGACCGGATTGCAGAATTGTTGCAATATGCTAAGACCACTTTTTCCTCCATACTTGATGCTAATCCCGATACTCCGCAATATGCGTTTTACCTCGCTGCTGCATGTCAAACAATGGGGAGGTTGAATGAACTAGACGTAGAGACCTCCTTGGCACACCATCGGGAAGCCTTGTCTATTATGAACCGTTACGGGCTTCAAAACAAATCGTACACCAATCATCTGAGTTTAGCAGAATTGCTGGTGCGTTTAGACCGTCCATTAGAGGCTACAGAACACTTCTTAAAGGCAGTACTATATGCTGAGGAACAGAAAGATTTCTTTTGGTTTCCAGCTATATTGCAAAAAACATCTCAATTCTATGAGGCTCAGGGCGATTTTCGAGAGGCACTTTCGTTTCTACAAAGACTGAATACCGCCAACAATCATATTCGCGACACCAACACCAATGATCAGCTGGAAAAGCTGCAATCGCATTTCGAAGCCGAACGCAAAGCCAAGGATGCCGAGATTTATCAATTGCGTTTCGTGGAATTGGAGCAGGAGAAAAAGAAATCGGACGATTTACTCCTCAATATTCTACCTAAAGTCACCGCAGACGAGCTGAAAGAAACAGGCACCTCCGAGGCCAAGTATTTCGATTCGGTCACAGTTGTGTTCACCGATTTTAAAGGATTTACGCAGTTGGCCGAAGTGCTTAGCCCGAAGGAATTGGTAAAAGACCTCAATGAATGTTTTAGCGCATTCGATCGCATCATGGAAGCGCATGGCATCGAAAAAATCAAAACCATTGGCGATGCCTACATGGCTGCTGGTGGGTTGCCCACCGTAAATACCACTCATGCCGTTGATGCGATAAAAGCTGCTCTCGAAATGCGCGATTTTGTTGCCCAAGGCAAAGTCCGCAAGCAAGCTGCGGGCCTTCCCTTTTTCGAAATTCGCATTGGCGTACACACTGGCCCAGTAGTAGCTGGAATAGTAGGAATCAAGAAATTCCAATATGACATTTGGGGCGATACCGTAAATACCGCAAGCCGCATGGAATCATCTGGCGAAGTGGGCAAAGTCAACATTTCAGAATCCACCTATCACTTGGTAAAAAACGAGTTTG
>Ga0247837_1010615_pt1 | contig 10436 bp, 9 predicted proteins | sample LaCtaG_2_FD_187115 | JGI IMG/M metagenome (GOLD analysis project Ga0247837, IMG submission 187115) | Freshwater microbial communities from meromictic Lake La Cruz, Castile-La Mancha, Spain - LaCruzMarch2015_14.5m | ecosystem: Environmental > Aquatic > Freshwater > Lake | place: Spain: Castile-La... | reverse complement strand
CCAACAACACATCGATTAACGGCGTGCGGTCTTCGTCGCTGATTTTAGGTAGCTGTGGCTTAAGTGAATTCATGCCGCCATTTTAACCTGATTTTTTGGTGTTACCTGTGACTAATGAGAAGTTACCATGAGTGAATTATCAATTTTAAACTTACTTGCTAGAGAAAAAAGATTTTTGCTTAAGATGTAAATGAACAGGACATTAATCTGAGTTAGGATTTTAAAAGAATACATAGCTGTTGATATTGCTAATTTTTTTGAGAGTTTTATCAATTTACAATACAACTTTGGAATGACTACATCATTCATGAGATAAAGATAAGAATTACTAAATTTTAAATAATAAAATATTAGGATAATAAGAAATGAATAAACCTGCTGTGTTTATCCTTGATGTAGATGGTGTTCTAACAACAGGGCACTTTCTTTATACATCTGAAGGGAAAGTTATGAAAATATTCGGGCCAGATGATAATGATGGCTTATCCCTTTTAAAAGCAAATATTAAAGTACGGTTTGTAACGGGAGATAAAAAAGGGTTTCCTATAAGCAAAAAAAGAATAGTAGATGACATGGGGTTTACCTTAGATATTGTAAGCACAATACATCGAGTCGAATGGATTTCAGAACAATACGCACTTGACTCTGTAATTTATATGGGGGATGGAATATTTGATCATTATGTTATGCAAAAAGTTGGCTATAGTATCGCTCCTTCAAATGCTGATAAAAATGCAAAACAGTTTGCTGATTTTGTAACAGAACGCTCAGGAGGAGACCGTGCAGTTGCAGAAGCTTCGTTACATATACTAGAAAAATTTTTTCAACCATTTGATCCCAATAGCTTACCAAATAGCAATATGAAATTATCAGGGGAGTGGACGATATGATTCATCAGAGGTTAGAAGCTTTTTTAAAAAAAAGGCGTTGTACTTTATTAGGTGTTGGACCTATGAGTACTAATTGTGTAGATGCTGCAATTGAATTAGCTAATGAGAATGATGTGCCAATTATGCTTATTGCCAGTCGAAGACAGATAGATTCAGAAGAGTTTGGTGGTGGTTATGTTAATAATTGGACAACAGAAGAGTTTGCTCGCTATGTTATTGATCGAGATAAAAAAGGTAAGGTTCTACTGGCAAGAGATCATGGTGGACCATGGCAAAACCTTAAGGAAAAAGAAGCTAAGTTAGGTTTACGTAGAGCGATGGATTCCGCTAAGTCATCGTATAAAGCAGATATCATCGCTGGATTTCAAGTGTTGCATATCGATCCAAGCGTTGATATTCATGGATCACCAAAGGTTGATGAAATTCTAGATCGCGTGTTTGAGCTTTATGAATATTGTTGGAGTCAAGCTCAGCAATTACAGCAAGAAGTAATCTTCGAAATAGGCACAGAAGAGCAAAGTGGAAGTACCAATTCACAAGAAGAATTAGATTACACATTGAATGCTGTTAAGCATTTTTGTACTAAAAATAGACTTCCGCAACCTACTTTCGTGGTGATCCAATGTGGAACGCGTGTATTAGAAACAAGAAATGTTGGTTCCTTTGATTCCCCTGTTAGAGTTGCAGATGAAATTCCTGCAGAAATACAATTACCAAAGATGATTGAAATTTGTAATAGACACGATATCTTTATGAAAGAACACAATACAGACTATCTTTCTGATGAAGCATTGCAATGGCATCCTCGTCTAGGCATACATGCAGCCAATGTAGCTCCTGAATTTGGAGTAGCTGAAACACGAGCACTTATAACTATTTTAGATGGCAATGGGCTATACAACCTTTCTGAGCGTTTTTTAAAGCTCGCCTATGATTCTAAAAAATGGGATAAATGGATGCGACCAAATACCAGTGCGACTGATCGTGATCGTGCAATTATTGCGGGTCACTATGTCTTTTCTAAAGCAGAATGTATTGAATTAAAAGCTGAAGCAGCAAAGGAGCTTTTTTTAAAAGGCATAGACCTTGAACAATATCTAAAGGCGCAGGTTAAGGAAAGTATCCTGCGTTATCTTCGGAATTTCCGTTTAGTGAGAGCTGTATAATGCGCATAGCCACAATAATTCTTAATCGAAACTTACCAGAAGTAACTGATCGTCTTTGTGATCATCTACAAAAATACGATAATAGTGAAACTGATATTTATGTAGTTGAAGCAGGTTCAGATAAAGATCGTTTATCAACAAATACCACTTGGTATGCAGATTGGTCAGATGCTTGTATCAATGGAATGCGTTATTCACGAGGAATGAATTACGGGCTCAGTCAGCTTTTTCTAGAAGGTAAGTTTCAAAAATACGATGCATTTTTTCTCCTAACAAATGATACTGAGTTTCAACCAAAACCTACAGTAGCTCCATTAATTGAAATCTTAGATAAGCACAGTAGCGTAGGCATTCTTTCTCCATGTTCTGAACGCTGGGGTGAGAGATTGTTACTTAAGGATCAAGAGACTAAATATTTCTGGTTTATACATAATAATGCTTATTTACTTAGACGGCAGTTTATCGAATCAATTTGTAATGAAGACTCACCTAATGCGATGAATTTTTTATTTGATGGGGAAAATTTTAGAGGCTATGGAACAGAGCACGAAATAATAGCAAAAGCCTATGCTAACGACTGGGCTGCCGCGATAACGTCATCTGTTTGGGCAGCAGAAAATGAATCTCATCTAATAAATAAGGCGGATTTAATTAAAACAGAAGATTATGAACAAAATTTAAAACTTTATATTGAAGAGGGGCGCCAGTGGATGAAAAAGAAATATGGGTTCAATAGCCATTGGTCGATGCAGCAATACGTCAAAGGCTTCTACGACAAGTTTTTTGAATTTCACCCCGAATATAACCAATACAAAATCTGAACGGAACGATCATGAGCGAATATAAAGTCATTGAAAAACCCTGGGGCCGCGAGGAGGTCGTTGAGATCAACGACAAATACATGGTGAAAAAGCTCACCATGTGGGCGGGCCATCGCTGCAGCTTGCAGTATCACAATATTAAAAAAGAGACCATCTACGTGCTCTCCGGCGTACTAAAGATAATCCAAGGCACCAGCCAAGACGCATTGGAAGACAAACTCTACCGTGCCGGTGATACCATCACCATCCCCCCTGGCCTCATCCATCGCATGGAAGGCGTCGAAGACGCTGTTTATCTTGAGGCATCAACCCCCGAAATGGACGACGTCGTTCGCTTGGTTGACGACTATCAGCGGGCACCACAATGAGTTATCGGGTTTGCATTCCCTGCGCGGGCACGGGATCACGCCTTGGCGGATTGACGCAGTTCATCAATAAGTCACTGGTAAGCATTGCCAACCGCCCCACGTTATCTCATCTCATCGAGCAGTTTCCATCGGATGCCGAATTTGTCATTGCGCTGGGACACAAAGGCCATCTCATTCGCGAATTTTTGACGCTGGCCTATCCCAAGCGTCAGTTTTACTTCGCCGAAGTCTCGCCGTTTGAGGGGCCGGGCTCGGGTCTTGGGTTAAGTCTGCAAACCTGCAAGCAGTATCTACAGCAGCCATTCATCTTTATCTCGTGCGACACGCTAGTTGAAGAACCGATTCCAGCGCCAGATAAAAATTGGATGGGCTATGCAGAAGTCACCAATCTTGAAGCGTATCGAACCCTGGGTATTTCCTCAGGTTTTGTTAATGCGATCGCCGAAAAAGGTGAAGGGCAAGCCCCCGAGCACAAGGCCTACATTGGTCTTGCCGGCATACATAATTACCAAGAATTTTGGGTAGCTATGGAGCAAGGCGGACAAACGGCAATCGAAACTGGCGAAGCGCACGGCATGCGCAGCCTCCTGTCCAACAGTATTCAGGGTCACCAATTTACGTGGCACGATACCGGAAATCCCTCCGCATTGGCTGAGACACGCAACCGGTATCGAGAGCCGGACGAGCCCAATATTCTTGAAAAGGCCAATGAAGCCATCTGGTTTGTTGGCGATACCGTCATCAAGTTTTCGGACGACAAAAAATTCATCGCCAATCGGGTAAAACGCGTCGAGCAAATCGAAGGCTTCGTCCCCTCAGTAACCGGGTCTGAAGCGCACATGTATCGCTACCCCAAAGTGCAAGGAAAGGTGTTGTCAGAGGTGGTGACATTGCCGCTCTTTGATCGCCTGCTTGAGCATTGCAACCGCTTCTGGCAGACAAAGACCCTCACACCGGCTGAAACGAGTGCATTCCAAGAAACCTGCATGAAGTTTTACCGTGACAAGACCTTCGAACGTGTTGCGCTGTTTTATAAGAACTTTGATCGTAAAGATGGTATCGAGAGCATCAATGGTAAGCCGATGCCAGAACTTGAAGCGCTCCTGAATTCACTTGACTGGAATTGGTTAGCAAACGCCCTTCCGGGGCGCTTTCATGGTGACTTCCATTTTGAAAACATTCTTTGGAGTGAAACCGAGGAAAAGTTTGTTTTCTTGGACTGGCGGCAGGACTTTGGAGGTGATTTAAGCACCGGCGATATTTACTACGACTTTGCCAAACTACTGCATGGTTTGATCATCAGCCACGAACTGATTGCTGGCAACTTCTTTAGTGTTGATTGGCAGCCTGAAGCCATTGAGTACGACTTTCACCGGAAGCAAATACTGGTGGAGTGCGAGCGACATTTCGGGTCATGGTTGGAAAGTCACGGCTACGACCGAAAAAAAGTATGGGTATTAACCGCTTTGATCTATTTGAATATAGCCGCGCTTCACCATCACCCATATAGCCTATTGCTCTATGCACTAGGTAAATCAATGCTTAAATTTGAATTGGAGAAATAAATGAAAGTGATAGAGCGGACGTTTGATGTTGTTACCGGTGATGCAAATATGGAAGATTTGCACACCATGCCTGATTTTCCTGTTTTTATGGGGTGCGTTGATCATCCTAAAGATCAAGATATTTGCTCAGAGTTGACTTGGCAGATAAACAGACACTCGGGATTTGTCCAACTAAAAAAATTGATTCCATTAGATATTCTTTACCAAGCTCAGCATGCGGGTGCAGTAGGTGGAATATGGATGGAGCATCATCAACGATTTGCAACGTTTCTAAGTAAGACTACCCCATCCTCTGTGCTTGAGTTAGGTGGTGCGCATGGGATTTTATCAATTAAATATGGCCAATTTAAAGATATACCTTGGACAATACTTGAACCAAATCCTGCACCCATTGAGGGATGTAAAGCACGTTTCATAAAAGGTTTTTTTGATGAAACCTTCAAGTATTCTGAGAGCTTTGACACGGTAGTCCACTCACACGTTTTTGAACACATCTACAAACCTGATGACTTTATGAAGCATTTATCGGGCTTCCTGAGGCCAGGGCAAAAGTTGGTTTTCTCCTTGCCCAATATGCAAGCGATGCTGGAGAGAAAGTACACAAACTGCATCAACTTCGAGCATACGGTGTTTCTCACCGAACCGTACGTTGAATATTTATTGGCAAAGCACGGCTTCAAATTAACGGCTAAAGAATATTTTATGGACGATCACAGTATTTTCTACTCGGCAGTTCGTGATGTTGAAGTCAAGCCTGTACCACTACCGCAGGGCTTGTACGAAAAGAACAAAAAACTCTATATGGACTATGTGGGCTACCATAAGTCGCTCATCGCCGATCTCAATCAAAAAATGAGCGAAACTACCCAGCCCATCTACCTCTTTGGCGCACATGTTTTTGCACAATACCTGCTTGAAATGGGATTGAATACTAACAAGATTGTTTGCCTCCTTGATAACGATCCTAAGAAGCAAGGTCGCAGACTTTACGGAACTAAGCTAAACGTCGCTTCCCCTAAGGTGTTGACTGATGTAGAAAATCCAATCGTTATTCTCAAAGCGGGTGTCTATAACGACGAAATAAAAAAAGATATTCTCGAAAACATCAACAACTCAACTCAATTCCTTGAGTAACGGTTTTTGTGGTCCTGCCAGCTAGCCCTTAAAAGTCGGCGCTGGCGGGACGGCGATAGACGTAAAAAAAGTCACAAAAAGGCACCTAAAAGGTATATCTAGAAAGAACAAGAGTTAAATAATGGACATTGCCTCGCTAAACAAGAAATTTGGTATTAGGAATGAGTTAGGCTTTAAAGAGATCGCAGCGGGGATAACAGCGATCGAAGTCGATACCGCTCTGGCAACCGCATCGATAAGCCTAATGGGGGGGCAGGTGCTGACTTGGCACCCCAAAAGCCAACAAGAACCCGTCCTTTGGGTTTCCAAACTCGCTCAGTACGTGCCAGGAAAGGCTATTCGCGGTGGCGTACCTATCTGCTGGCCATGGTTTGGTGCGCATCCTTCCGAGAGTCATCTTCCCGGGCATGGATTCGCCCGAGTTGTTCCATGGGAAGTTGCTTCAACAAATATCGACACATCAGGTGTCGTTGACGTTGAACTGACACTTGCAGAGTCCGACGTGGCCGCCAAATTGCGCCCATCCGATTGGTCAGCGTCGGTTGGACTTTCGGCCCACATTCGAATCGGAGAAAAACTCGAAGTTACGCTTACCACGACGAACAACAGTGATCGAGAGATAAGGCTTACAGAAGGGCTGCACACCTACTTCCACGTTAGTGACATCGCGAATGTGCGGGTTCTGGGCTTGGATGACTGCGAATATGTTGATCTGACGGATGGAAATCAACGGCGACAGCAGTCAGGGCCGATTGTCTTCGAGGGTGAGCTTGGGCGGATTTTTGTAAATTGTGACAAGACCTCAGTCATTGAAGATCGTAAGCTTGGACGTGCCATCCACGTTGCAGGTGCGGGCAGCCAAAGTATCGCGGTGTGGAATCCATGGCTTGAGACGGCAAGCAAAATGTCGGACCTTGGAAGCGAAGGGTGGCGGAGCATGGTTTGTGTTGAAACTGCCAATGCGTTGGAAAATGCCATTCTTATCGGGCCTAGGCAGCACCACACTACGACCGCCATCTATTCAGTGACTTCCTTGGCTTGATGTGGTTTTTGTAGATCTTTGCCTATGACCTCCGCACCAACCAGCAGGCCGCTACGCATCGTGTTTTATCGGCCCCATACAGAAATCTGGTTTAAGGACCCAGTGCGGCACCTCATGCGTGGTGTGTCATTGCCACATAAATATGAGGCATTCTTTGACACACTTTTGAAGTCCGGGGCTGGGGTTTCGGTCAGTACTGCTTTATGTCGAAGAAAAGGTTGGAAAGGTTTGATTCGCTACCTGCTTGATCCTTTAGCACTTATCTATTGGGTATTAGGCAACAAAATTAGTTTGAGCAAGATTGGTTTTGTTTTCAGTAAAGCTGCACTACGAAAGCATGATGTCTTGTTCTTCATGCATTACGGCAACTTTACCTATGAAGATGCGGCGAATGCACAGCGGGGAAGTGATCTCGCTCTTGCATTGTCGGATGTAGATATCCTGAAGCTTGGGCACTTCACTCATTACGCCTACCAGCCAGTAATCGGCTCGAACAATCTGGAAAAGCTTGGCGCGAAGCTCTTGGTGGCCGAGAACAATCTTCTCAACAACTCAGATTTCTATCGGAAGTATTTTGGCCACCTGAATGCAGATTTTTGGTGTCTGCCATTCATCGCGGCGGAAAGATTCAGAAGTCATACTTCATTTAGAGAGCGCACCTGCAAATTGGTAGCAACAGGGTCAATTACTTTCAAGATGACCGACCCGGATTTCATCAATTTCTTTCAAACGGATGAATTGCAACCGTTGCGCCGCCAGATTTATGAGCACGCAGATAAGCACGCCGAGGAAATTGACTCCCTGATCTCTGACTTGAACGCTAGTCGTGTTGCTGGCAAAGTCAAGGTAGATCCACTTTGGCATCGCTTGTTCCGCAGATTCGTGCCGCACCCGCAGCATTCTTATTACAGAAAAAACATAGTCGACGTTTACAACTCATACATGATGTTCACCGTGCCGGAAGAAATTTGCGACCTTCCCGCAATCGGCGTTGTTGAAGGCATGGTATGTGGATGCGCTTTTTTTGGTTTGGACTCACCCATGTACCGAGATTTAGGTATGGTGCCAGGCGTTCATTACGTGGCTCACAATGGCACTCTGGGGGACCTAGTTGAAAAGATTCGTTTCTATCAGCAACCGAGTCAACTGACCCAGCTTGAACAAATTGCTGAGCGCGGTTGCAAGTTGGTCACAGAGAAATTCAGAGCCGAGGTTGTGTATCGAGAATTCCTAGACCGATTGACTGATTGTGTCTTGGGGTGTGAATCCATCGGAACCAACCGATGAAAGCGCATACAAACGCACCAACTGAAGAAAACTCAGCTCGCCCATCTTCCGAATCCATCAAGCGAGCTGGCGCGAAAAATATTTTTATCTCCGTATTTGTTGCGGGGGCTTCATTTTATTCATTAACGCTGATTGCTAAGCACTTTGGTGGCAGCGTGGGGAGTGACGCCTATTTTTTTCTAGCATCACTTTCAACTTTGGCATCGGGAATCATCGGAAGCCTAATGGGCACTGTGTTCTTGCCAGCATTCATCAAACTGCTTACTCATACTGATAAATCAGAGGCACATCGATTTGCATCATCGATATTTAGTTGGAGTTTAATTATTTCGTGTGTGATTGCAGTCCCTACGATAATTTGGAGTGAACAATTTTTCATGCTTGTGTCGCGATTTGATGCTTCTCAGATTTTGCAGATCGATCAGGTATTGAAATATTTCGGTCCAATATTTCTTTTGAGCGTACTATCCGAGTTATTTCGCGTAATAGCACTGTCCATTGGCAAGTTTTCAACGGCAGCTTTGACGGCAATTTTCCCACCTTTTTTTCTGATTACTTCTCTTGTTTTTTTGGGGGATAGCCTGCAAGAGGTGGCATTGGTTGCATCCTTACTACTTGCCAAAATTGCTGCATTGATCATGCTAGTTGTTATGGTGTCACGGCATGGCGTTCGTATACGTTTTAATCTTACAAAAAATTTGGACACTTTCCGATTCGTTAAGTCGTCTACTCCTTATTGGTCTGCGAATGTTGTAACTAACGCGGCTACTTTCTATTTTGACTATCAGGCAAGTGGCCTAGGAACCGGTGTCGTGTCAGCATTGGCTTACGCGAATCGAATTTTTATGTTGCCTATCGTGGTATTTCTGAACCCATTAGTTGAGATTTCAAGGACAAGGTTTGCGCAACTTCAAGCCAACGGCGAGCAAGTTGCGTTCAATAATTTTTACAACAACTTAGTTGCTTTTACAGTCTATTTTTCAGTACCTGTAGCCTCGATTTACTTGCTTTTTAGCGAAGAGATTATTTCTTCATTGTTTCAGCGAGGTGCTTTTCAATCTGAGAGTGTTAAAATTGCTGCATCGTGCCTGGCAATATATGCATGGTCACTTCCCTTTGCATCCTTATTCCAGGTTAATGGAAGAGCATGCGAGTCATTTCAGCGGTTGCTTTGGCCTTCGGTTTTCGGAACGTTCGGCAATTTGTGTATGATTGCTACAACATACTATTTTACATCACTATACGGCTACAAGGGTATTCCGCTGGCAAAAGTTGCTATTGAATTATTTTTTTTCTTGCCATTTGGATTTATAGCTTTTCAACTATTAGGCGGAAGTCCTCGCTATGGTCAGATTATGAAATCACTAATTGCAGCTTCCTTCTCGGTAATGCCGGTAATCGCACTCTTCAATATGTCCTTTGTTAAAGGTTATAGCGGGGCAACTTACTCGTTTTATCTTTTAATTTTTTGGATTTTTTTGTTCATTTCTTTCTATGGCTTTGCGTTATTGATTTTTTCATCTCATGTACGTGGTGAGTTGAAAACCTTTTGGCGACATCGCTACATCCGTTAATGATTGCCTTATTTATATCTTTTCTCCTTTGATTTGTCATAAAATTGCTATCGCAAAATTTCTTAGAAATCTATATTGAATGGCTAAATTTATCTTAGGTTTCATACTCCGGCTTTCGGGTGGCCTAATTTCCCGAGTGCGATGTTGTTTCTGGAGTAGATTACTTGATACTCATGTTGCTAGCCTAGGTGCTTTGTGTCAAATTATTGGCCGCCGCAGAATGCAAGTCGGCTCCGGCTTTCGCGCCGGCCGCCTCTTATGGCTCGAAGCCGTGGAAAGCTACGGTGCTCAGAACTTCACCCCTCGGCTCTCCATCGGCGAACGCGTCAGCTGCAGCGATGCCGTTCACATCAGCTGCGCCTTCGAACTGCACATCGGCAACGACGTGCTCATGGGATCGAAGGTCCACGTGACCGATCACAATCACGGCCTCTACCAAGGCGCGGGTCAGCAGTCGTCGCCCCAATAACTGGGGTCAGAGTAAGCTTAAACTTCTGCTATACTGTTTATGTCTAAGTATATCGATTTCAGGAAAAATAAATGGCAAGATTGTCCCGCGTGTGTCCAATCGGAATGCCTCAGCATGTGA
>Ga0247837_1010613_pt1 | contig 10437 bp, 10 predicted proteins | sample LaCtaG_2_FD_187115 | JGI IMG/M metagenome (GOLD analysis project Ga0247837, IMG submission 187115) | Freshwater microbial communities from meromictic Lake La Cruz, Castile-La Mancha, Spain - LaCruzMarch2015_14.5m | ecosystem: Environmental > Aquatic > Freshwater > Lake | place: Spain: Castile-La... | reverse complement strand
AATCACTGGCATCGAACGAGTCTACTAAAGTAGAGGCACTCATTGCACAAGTTGCCATTGCCGAACGTGACGCCGCGCATCATTTAGAAATGTATGAGGTTGCAAAAGCCAAGTATGACACACTCAAATGTCGCATTGAAACGGCAGGTGGTACCGAAAATGAATTACGGATCAAGTTTGCCGAACAGCGAGATGTTATGGACGGGTATGAGAAGGAGATACGACGTCTTGAATTGGAAAAGTCGACATTAACAAGCCGTAGCGAATTAGAACATGAATCATACGAACGCAAACGTAGGAATATGAAGGATGAGATGTCAGGTATGAAAGAGACACATGCCAACGAACGACTCAAGGCTGACAATGCCGCCGCGAAAGACAGGATGATTTCACGAATTGCCGAGCTTGAGGAAGCTGAAGTGAATTTGAAGTCCCTATTAGACGTTGAGAAGATCGACAATGATGCAAATTGCGCCATAATATTTGAGCTACGAACCAATGTAGCTACACATGTTGAAACCATCACTCGACATGAGAAGAATGTATCACGCCTCAAGGAGGAGGTACATTCCATCACGCTGGCACTCAATGATGCCAAACGTCAGATGGAGAAGATGCTTTCACCACGGACTGGGGATGCGTTGGAAGCAGATGTAGATGAATTGAGAGAGAAAATGTCTGCAATGAAAGGCAAGTATGTCAATTTACAAGATACCTTGCTTGCCACCGAGGCTGAACGTGACGAATTGAAATCTCGATTGAGTGTTACCAGTATTGCGGTAGAAGAGGCCACAGCAAAGGATGCCAAGTTGAAGGTCAAGTTGCAACAACTCTCTGAGGAGGTGCAGACTGCACATGCCAAACAAAAGGAGATTGATAAGATGGCAGAGGAGAATGAACAGCTCATTGCCAAGCTCAAGGAGACTGATAGTATAATGAAGCAACGTTTAGAAGATGCCAGCCGAAATGCGGATGAGGAAGTCAGCGAGTTGATGTCAAAGTTTGACACCGTTACTGCAGAGAGAGATATGTTGGATGACAAACTAAAGACAGCGAAAGGTGAATTAACAAGTCTTCGAGAAACCATACAATCTCTCCAATCGGACAAGCAAGTATCAGACAACAAGGTTTTGGAATTATCGACTCAGCTCCGTACCATTACGGAACAATTCGAGTCGACCAAGTCAACAATTACCATACTCGAGTCAAAGCTCCGCACAAAGGATGAGTATTGCGAACAATTTGAATCCATCGAACGACAACTTCGAGAAGAAAAACGTGTATTGAATGAAATACGAGCCAATCTTCACAATCGTGTAATTCAACTCAGTGGTAATATACGAGTATTTTTACGTGTCCGACCGCTAGTTGAGAGCGAACGTTTATTGACATCGTCTCAGGTACAACCTACTCGTTACCAGTTCGCTAGTCGGAGTGGAGCTAGTAATAGCAGTAGACCCACGTCACGTGGGTCTACTGCTATGGCTAGTCGACCTGCATCGCGGGATGGTGGAGAAGAAACGAATTATGAATCGTGCCCATTCCACTTCCCTGCCATCACTGATCGTAATACCACTCGACCATCATCGTCAACAAGTGGTGATGGTGGCGGATCATTCCATGATCTAACGAAGCAAGTTATCGAACTGACTGAACCCTACAAGGACCGTGGTGGGTTGAAGGAGCGTCGTAAGAAGTGGAAGTATGGATTCGATCGGGTATTCAATCAGAACAATAGGCAAAGAGATGTGTGGGAGGGTGCCGAGCCATTGGTCCAGAGCTGTATTGACGGGTTCCATGTTTGCATGTTTGCATATGGCCAGGTAAGCTATTTTGATCGTCTTTGTATTCACATTTCAATTATCTATCCTGTGCTCACTACTACTCTCCTGTCTTAGACTGGATCTGGGAAGACACACACAATGATTGGTGATGAAGGAGATCCTGGTCTCATCCCAAGAGCTGTCACGAAGCTCTTCGCGGCAAAGCGTGACATTGAACACAGTGGACACAGCACAGTGCACATCCGAGTTGAGATGCTTGAGATATACAACGAGGAAGTAAGGGATTTGCTTGATGACAACGCTGGTCCTGACGGACAGCTTATCAAACTCAAGCTCAGATCCAACGAAGCGGTCGGGAATATCAAAGTGAATGCCCTTGACAAATGCGAGGTGGAGGGAATCCTCCAATTAGCCCAAGAACGCCGATGTGTCAAGGCGACGAATGTGAATGCCCAATCGTCGCGTTCACATCTACTATTTACTCTCCATTTCGAAATTTCGTTGATCAACGACAATACCAATGAATTGAGGAAGAGTGGCTGTCTTCACATTATCGATCTTGCCGGGAGCGAACGATTAGATAAGAGTGGATCGCAAGGTACACTCCTAACGGAAGCCATTCACATTAACACCTCCTTGTCAGCGCTGGCATTAGTGATTGAAAAACTTCAGGCGAAGAAGTCGGATACTGAACATGTACCATTCCGTGATTCCAAGCTAACGTATCTACTACGCGATTCCCTTGGAGGAGATTCGAAGACGTTGGCGATTGTATGCTGCAGTCCTCATCCTGCCCACTTCAATGAGAGTTTGAATTCCATAAGATTCGCAGCCAAGGCAAGTAAAGTAGAATTGAAGGAGGCAAACACATTTTATGTGTAGAAAAAAGAAGTGTATGTGTAGGCTGCCTATATACTGGAGTGACCTGACCTACTGTAGCCAAATGAATTATACGGAAACATAGTATATTATTAAGACTTTACACGTAGACATCTACACAGAAACTAATCACCACTACTTTGTCATGTAAAAATATAACAGATATCACACCATTCATGATACGCATTCTTTTTTGTATCACTGTTAAAGAGTAATTCCATACTTACTTACTCCTGCACTTTTAGCCTGCTCTTGCTCCTCTACCCTTTCAGTCTGGGTCTGAATAGCTCCTTGCTGTAGCACGTGTCCCTTCGTACCAAAGGAACTAATATTGAACCGTTTCACTGACAAGTAAAACTCTTTCTGCATTTCAGTCGTCATGATCCAGTAATCCTTATCAACATTCTCCGATAATACAAATTCGTCATAATTCACTACGACATGTACACGTGATTCACGAGTATGTTTAATGGCCTTTTTAATCCCATCTTTGATGGCATGTACATCATCAAGAGTGTTAACCTGCAATCCACGGAAATGTAAGAACAAGGTATTGTTCGTGGCATCATAATTGGCACGTCCAAAGATCAATTCTTTGGTAATTACATCCCGTTCGGGAGCATGCAATGGCTTTAATCCTGGTAATACATGTCGTCCCCATTCCTCATTGATGATTTCTGCCATGGCAATACCAAGCAGTTGAAATCGCGCGGGCTCCAGTCGTGTCGCGCAAAAAAAAAGAAGTGACCGTGGAGTCGTTTTGGACACAGCGTCCGAAGGCCCGGACAGTTTGTTTGTCCAAATAGTGACAGTGTTTGTCCAAATAGTGACAAAAAATACTCTACAAAAGTGACGTTTAGATTTCTTTTACTATTTTTTGCTTATTACGAGAAGCGCGACTCATTTCTCCCTTCCGGTTCGTGGATTGTCCTCTTTTGGCTTCCCGCTGAGACGCTGAGTTTAAAACGACTCCGTGCATTCCGCGGTGTGGCGCACCGTCGATGCCACAGCCGTTGGTGCCACTGCCGTTGGTGGCACTGCCGTCTTTGCCACAGCCGTCGGAATGCTCGGTAATCGAACGACATTGTGTGGCAACAAAATAGAGATAGTGTGAAATATCGATATCGTTTCTTTAATGAATAGGAAGAGAGCGAGCGAGTGTGTGTACCACTCGTGTTGGGAACATGTGCGTTATACGCGAGAGACTTTATAGTTCGAGGTATCAATGTCGCATATATATATCAATATTATATATATTGGATATTCCGACGGATATAAGGGCATTTATTTAGAACGACTAAAGCGTCGGAGATTTAATACTTATATTAACGTGAGAGAACTTTTGAAATGCCAAGTAGAAATGTGTTGAACGTGGTACCGTGCTTAATAATTCACAGAGGGGAAGTATGTGATGACATTTTACCTTAGATGGGGGGCGTCACGGGGGAAGAAGGCTCAGCTTAGTGTAATACAAGTGTGGACCCTGGGATTATTTTGCAACACGAGGATATATCCTATGTGGATTATTTTTGAAGTGATGAATCGCTTCGTATCTAGTACTGTAATCCAAACAAACAAACAAACAAACACGGGGGGTCGTATGGCAAATGAACAGTATCGGTATGTCGATGATAGATCAGCCACTGCCGAATGGGAACGAAAACGCGATCATGAATCACGTAACGATTTGTCATAGGCAGCACCCAATGTACATTCATTCCGAGATTATGGCAGTGCAAGGGCGTACTTCACCACGAATGAAACTATGATATTAAAAGTCCTTAGTGGTGAGCATCAGGAGAATCAGCGGGAGGGCACAGAGTGGTATAAACAGTGGGAGGCATGGGCAAAGGAACAATGGGACAATGCACAGCGGGAAGCGAATAGAGCGCATGAAGAATTTCAGCGTCAGCAGCAGCAACAAAGGGGCCAGCCAACAATCATCAATATCAGCAGTCACAACGACAACAGACGCAGGGAAGAAGACAATACAAACAAGCATCGAAGGACGACGATTATAAATGGGACTTTGATGTTAATGATCCATGGTCGGTTCTAGGCATACTACGCAATTCGTCGAAAGAAGAAGTTTCAAAGACATTTCGAAGAGAGATGCTCAAGCATCATCCCGACTTGCAATTGCAAAATTCGGAGGCAGAAAAAAGGAGAGCAAATGAACAATCGAAGATTCTGTCAGATGCATATAGAAAGATTAAGGCTGGATATGCTAAAAGATGATATTAACAATTTACTCAAGGGTACAATACCATGCCCATTTCGTGTCTCAAAACTCCGTGTACATTCTGTATGATAGCACAACTACCTCATTTATCTGATCACATCAACCCAACATGATTTTTGCCACGTCGCCCGGAAAGTAATACTTCACAACTTTCTCAAACCTTGGCTTCTGTGACTCGTCGACTTCAGGCAGACTAGGCTCATTGACGATGAGCCCAATCGAGTGAAGTTGCATCAAACGAAGATGGTTCAAAATCTTATCGAAGCAGTACGGACTGTGTTCAATCAGCAAGCCCTTATCAAGCTTCTCAATCTCCTTCAATAGTAGAGCCAACGTCCCCACTCGTTCAATGCCCATCATCTTCAATGAATCAAGACTTAATGCAAGTAGCTCTTCACCTGTGATTTTTTTCTCATACAAAGTGACAGACACCTCCTCTGGAAGGCTGTGAATACTTTTCGCCCAAGTACTCACCTCATCCGGCGTCCATTCCTTCACACGTGGAGAATTGCAACCCTGCTCTGTCCACTTGGAATCATTGAACTGTTGAGCCAACACAGAATCATCAACGGTGCACAATGTGCATCGCTTTGTAGTCATTACAGTGCCACTAACATTGAGCACAACGAGATCCTTAGCATCCCCGGTTGCAAACTTGTCAACAAAAGTCTGTTCGTCCGTGAAGCCTTCTTCAAGATGCAGCATTTCGGACTCAGCTTGAAGGAGACATGCTTGCTTGGCATTGATGGCTTTATTCATGTCATCTGTGAACCTGATGACCTCTTTAACGGCCTGGGTTGCAGGTTTGGTTGGAATTCTGTTTGAGTAAGTATTCCTAATAGGAGTCGACGACTTAGCGACTTGGAACACTTCCATCTCTTTGATAGTACAACTTCCATCAGGTAGTGGCCCTCGATCATAACTACGTCCTGGACAAAGGCGAACATTTGATCCATCCACATACATGTCACAACCATTACCACCAAATATTGGGCCAAAACTGATGTCACAGTTGCTATGGCAGATGGCACTTTTATCATTTGCATTCTTCAACTTCATCTTGCCCGGAGACGAAATACGGACGCCTGAAAGTGCAAACAAGAAGGCCTTGTTGGCCCTAGTAGAGCCTGCGGTGCTCGACCATGCAGTGTTGGAATATCCGCCAATGACTTTACCGCACGTTGTTTCGATGACAGTAAGAGTACAGCCTTTGTTGTCGCACTTGGAATGGAATGCTTCTACCGTTTTCCCATCTCGAGTTCCTCGATAAAGGAGACTGAATTCCCCATCCTGATCATCTTCCTCTAGCCACTCATGAAGTGTGACAAAGTCTCCCTCATCCTTGATGATGATGCTATCCGGAAGTGAGGGGGAGCACTCAGGCCCAAGGCCAAATAATTCAAGTTGGTGGTTGAGAATAATCTTGTGCTCATTATCAACATTGGGAGGACTCGGAGGACTGTCCTCGGATGAAATTGTCATCTCATTTAGATAATCGACAATGGCCTGGAAGCAAGTAGGATCAACGTCAAGAAAGATTCGGCCGTGGCAATCTCGCATCACTTTCTTATCCCAACGTCCACTGAACAAGGCCGCCATCCGACTTCCTTGTATTTGTGTCAACGTAGATCGCTTTGCAACAACAGTCTTACCTCCAGCATTGATTTCAATAAGATGGTCATCAGCAGCATCTAGATTTCCATGAGCCTGAGCAAATTCATGCTTCTTGCGGTCCAACTCGAGCAAACGCTCATTGAGCACAGTCTCTCTTTTATCGAGTGTCGAAATCTCGTTGTCCAAATCTTGCACTTGACTATCACGGGCCGTTTTGATGCGTTTGTTAGATGCACTGAGCTCATCCATGTTCTCAATATCACCTTGCTTCAACAGCAATTATGGTCGCTTCAATTAGGTAGGCCGGTGTGATCTGAAAATTTCACAAGTATTTCACCTGAAAATTTCACGTTTCTTCAATCATGGCCATGAATGAAAACAAATCCGCATGTTTCACCTAACCACTCTTCCTTTGTAGACGTGCATTGATATCGACTGCTGATATTATGTCATTGAATGTATCTACTACTGATGATGGATTATCAGTGTCATTATCTCGTAAGCCTCTTGCCAATGCCGCAGGCATATTGGTCATACTGCGCCTTCGCGGACGCGGTATCGTCCCCATCGAGTGGACGAAAGGGGCTCCTCCGATAAATGCCAGCATGACGCGACCTCTGCGGCGGGATTTTTTTGGTGTTTCAACCGCATTCAGCTTACTTATGCCGGTGAAAGTATTTAATTAAGCCAGCACAATAAGTAATTAGTATTAGACCCAATGAACTCTTAAAGGTTTTCGTTAAGTGCATGACGTGGCTTAAATACTTTTTCTAGTTTTTTACGTTCGCGAACGTCCCCGCCCGAACGACGCTCGCGGTCTGTCCCCCCCTCCCACGCCTACACCACACCATTCAGAGCCCTGCGACCTACCGTGCTGGCTGGCCGACGATAATGAATCACACCAACTGCCGAATGCTAGAGCCGCGCCTGCGACCTTCCGTGCTGGCCGACAATAATGAATCATACCAACGGCCGAATGCTAGGTCTGTGTGCTGCAGGGGGTATCTGTGATTAGATACTTACATCAAATTAATTTATTGGATATTGGTAAATATTCGTGACGTACAAAGCGTACTCTCGTCATCGCAAAATTATTTATTGTGGCTGTTAGCGCAGTGTCAACTCGCCCCTGGGATTGGAATTTGTGCTGTAACACGCTGACCTTTCATTTGTATCCTTGCGATGCATTAAACCAGAAGGTTGAGACGACACCTTCCATACAGCGCAAACAGCCAAGACGACAGTAATTTGCGACGTACGCAAATGGGTGTTAATAAGGGTGCTGAAACTCTTTACCATCTGACAAACCTCACGAGGATTGATGTTGCTGCCATAGCTCGGGGTATGCTTGAAAAAATGAGAAGAGACGCTGTAGACCCAGCCTTACTCATGGAAATGCCCACCATTGACTGCGATAGAACAACGTATGCTACGTCGTAGCAAGTAAACGCCTATCAGAAACCAAGTCGAGTGCAGTTGCACAATTCTATCAATCGTGGTCCGAGTATGGAGTCATTATCAGCCCTGTCGTTGACGGTGATGAGCGTCCAAGGTGCAAGCAAGCTGCCTGCTGCAGTTGATGGTGCCTTACTGGTGGGGGGATGTTGCGTATACATTCAATGTATCATAGCAATGTGAGATTCTACTCCATCATCAACGCAGGACAAGTTAGCCCAAGCTCATCTCCATCTACCTGCACTAATAGACGACTGAAACATGCTGGGGGGGATGCCGATGATGGAGCTGGATTACAACGTGCTCTATGTGGTAATACAGCTTGGCGAATCCCCAATTGTGTGCAAGTACCTATAAAAGTGGATTATCGCTCCCTCGCGGATTGCACATCGATAAAACGACGAATGAATTGCTGTTGGTGGAACGTTACGGTGGTATTGAGCTCAGTGGGGGATATCTCTATGCATCAACACAATCTCATGTATACCCACTGCCGGTCAGCTTACATATTCGAATGCCAACATGGTGGTGGTAATTGATGGGATGGAAATGGGCGGTCACCCCACACAGACTCTTGCCTTTGATTCGTCTGGCGCATGGCTATATGTGAGCATTGGATCTGAAAACAATGTCGATGGCGACAGTAGTCGAGCGCGTATCCGTCGATTCAATATTGCCGATTGGAATTCGTCATCCATGTTAATGGTGAATTCTTCGCCGGTGGTCTGCGCAATGAAGTTGATTTGGCATTTGATTCATTTGGCGATCTATGGGGAGTAGAGAATGGAGCGGATATGATTTCTGACAATTATCCATCCGAGGAAATGAATCGTTTCCACGTCAACCAAACGTTGGGTAAGCACTATGGTTACCCCTATTGTTTTAGCGAATATTGTCTTCCCATTGCCAGTGGCGGGTCAAGTGTGAAGGGGGCAAATATAATTTGGGCATACGACACGGCATACGACACTGCAATGTGGCCCGACAAAACGAATAAATGGTGAGAGAATACAGTCCAGGCCGCCTTGTCCATCCCAATTCATCTTCCCCAAACTCATCACATCACAATCATTATTATGCATCTCCCACCATTCACTTCCCCTAGTAGCAATAGTGATCTATTGCTACTACCTTTGCATGAGTAGTAGTAGCAGTACTAGGAAGCTTGAGGTCATATTTATCCACCAGTCGCAAGTATCAATAGAGACCGAGTGGAGGTATAAACCGTGCGTAAACTCAACGATTCCATCGACTCTTCACCAGAGCTCCTTTTAATGAGCACGAAAAGAATTTAGTAGTGTAGGTGGCAGTACGGAGTGTCCGCCCGTTATCAATCCTCTTGATCCAATTCATCAATGAAACATTATCACCGGCAATTGCTCTCATTTCAGCAAAGGCACTATTCAATTCTTCATCTGAAAGAAATTTATACAAGACTTTGTTCTTCAATTCTTTGAACCTGGCCTTATCCTTCTTGTTTGATATTACATTTGCCTTCACATCGCCATTTTCGCTATCATGCCGGGTATCTTCAATATGGTGTTGATCATGTGATCGAGCTACCTCTGACCAGGAAGAACCACCATCTGTAGCGAGCGTGGCGCCAGGTGCATTAAGTTCAAGGGCAGCAAGCATCTGCTCCATTGAATCGATCTCTTCCTCGCGTACTTGGCATATTCCACCAGGTGCTGTACGTCCAAAACAATCTATCACAACGGGTGGACCAGTCTTAAAACTAAATTTGGTGGCATTGTGCGTAGTGTCCATAAATACTCCATCAACACCGTAGACTCTAGCATTTAGCACCTCCAATGGATGTTGTGCATACCATCCTAGCAACATCCCCGTATCATTGGCTGTCAAGGTAACAAATTTACCATGAACACCAAGTTTGACGCACACTTGCCTTAACTTCAACCCTCCTGCATAAAAGATGCACAATCACTCACTCTCATTTGCACCCCATGCCGTGTCACGTCCCTTCGGCATCACACAATGCAACAAGCTTTTTGATAATGTAATTCCATGGTGATCCAACAACATGTTCGTTGCAAAATCAGCTCTTGCCCTATTCTTCCCTAAGGTATGGAGTAAATTTATTTTGGTGGGAGTTAGTTGTTTTTCATGTGTGATGGTGTTGATTTGAGCTACCTGTCGTACATCTGTTGATACTAGTAAGTGATTGGATGTTTCTGGGAGCTTGAATTCCCTGACTTCCAAGTGAGGCGGTTCATCATCATCTTTCTTATCCTGCAACAAGAACCGAATCTTAAATCCGCAGCAGCCTTCGTCAGTGTCGTCCATGTCCCGTTTTGTCTTGCTGCAGCTCCCGCAAGCGTAGTAGAATCGTCTGTGTGGAAATAGTTCTTTGGTGCTATCATCTTTATTTTTGTGAGCACCGGTTGGTTTCACCAAAAGCTGTATGCCGTAAGGTGCCGTGATTGACCGTAATAAACTTTTCTA
>Ga0247837_1010610_pt1 | contig 10442 bp, 3 predicted proteins | sample LaCtaG_2_FD_187115 | JGI IMG/M metagenome (GOLD analysis project Ga0247837, IMG submission 187115) | Freshwater microbial communities from meromictic Lake La Cruz, Castile-La Mancha, Spain - LaCruzMarch2015_14.5m | ecosystem: Environmental > Aquatic > Freshwater > Lake | place: Spain: Castile-La... | reverse complement strand
CTCCGCCCTACTCCCTGCAACCGTCTTACCCACTTCCACTTCAACCCAGATTAAGCAGACTTCCTACATCCAATTCAGCCGCTACTAGTCGATTTCCACTCCCCAGGCCTGTACACGTCATAGCCCTAGGCCAGTGATGGTATAAAAGATGCTAGGACTAGTCCTTGCCAGTCTGATTTCCTTCACCAGTGGACAAGTGATGGTGGACTACCGCTTGTACCTGGCAGACACGCAGGTAAGCTACGACTACTCCGGCAACAGCTACCACGGGGTACTTGGCACTTCCCTCAACGCGGATTTATATGACCCGGACCTGACCACCATGGGCGCCAAATACACTCAAGCGAGGGACATGAGAGTGACTCTGCCGCCTAATGACTTCTCTCCGTTGTGGGTGAACCCAGGCCAGCAGTTCAGCGTGCTATTCTGGGTTTACCCTTTAAGTAACGCTGGCTCTAACCCACTTTTGGACCGCGGAGGTAGTCCTTCCCCGATACGTCTGAGTCTGGACGGAGGAGAAATACGGGCGAATATTCGAGGGAATAATGATAGAACATTGAGCTTTAATGCAATGATAAACAAGTGGCAAATGGTAACTTTGGCAATTGACTGCCTTTCTTCCTGCAGAATTACGCCTTTTTTGAAGCTCGCTCAAGCAGACAGTCCCCTTACATTCGGACAAACACTAGTAGACGACCCAAGTAGGCCTTTTACGGTCGGATACTCAGAGGAAAAAGGGACCAGCTTCCCCGGCTATATCCAGCAATTTATACTGTACAAAGGCCTGCTGAAGGCTTCCGACTTAGGGAACTATATGGGCAGCTGTCCCTGTGGCTCTGTATGTGGCCTCATCGCTACGGACTCCCCGCCTTACCGCTGCTTTCCTACCATTGCAGATCCTCTGCCCAGCCGTCCTACTTCTAGTAATTGCGGGGGAATAGCTGCCTGGGCCTTTCTAGGAGGTCCTGTGTGTTTCTCTGTGGGAGGAGGCTGCAATTCTTCCTGCTATACCTGCATCAACGGAACTCCGCCCAGCAGCTGTTCGAGTTGTTCTCAAATTAGTACTTCTGCTGCTCTCCCGCCTGATACTTGCATATGTCCCCCGGTCCATTACCTCAGTGGACTGACCTGTTTACCCTGCAATCCAGCGTGTAAGTCCTGCCAAGGCCCAGACGCCAGTATGTGTCTTTCCTGTTATACGAATGCTTCTTTATACGGAAACTACTGTACGTGTAATACGCGCTATTTCCCCAACTCCAACCCTGGGAACTGCTCTCCCTGTCACTTCTCCTGCTTAGCCTGCAGCGGCAGTAGTCAGTCTCAGTGCACGGACTGCTTTCCTAATGCCCTGCTAGTATCAGGAGTCTGCCAATGTGCACTTGCGTTTTACCCCAATTCTACAGTAGCTCTATGCACCGCCTGTGACATTACATGCAAAAGTTGCACTGATGGGACTGCAAGTCAGTGCAAGTCCTGTCTTTCCTTTGCGCATTTGATGCCGACGCTCATAGGAGCTTGCATCTGTGATGATGGGTACGCGCCTAATCTCGATGCTTCCAATTGCTCCCCATGTGCAAATACTTGTGCTACTTGCACTTATACAACTTCCGATAGGTGTCGCACCTGCAAAGCCAATGCCTCTCTAGCGGGAGCTCCGGGGTCGTCCGCCTGCCAATGTATTGGAGGCTTTTATGCGAATCCTGACTCTGCTAACTGCCAAATATGTGATTCAACATGTACACAATGCGGGGGAGCTGGACCCTTGCAATGTACATCGTGTAAAACCAATGCCTACTTGGAAACACCTCCAGGGCCGTCTACCTGTAAATGTAGTATTGGCTACTATGGGAGTCCTGACTCTGCAAACTGCCAACCTTGCGCTTCGACTTGTTTACAATGCGTGGGAACTGCAGTCTCGCAATGTATTTCGTGCAAAGCCAATGCCTACTTGGAAACACCTCCAGGGCCGTCTACCTGCCAATGTGGTATTGGCTACTTTGGAAGTCCTGACTCTGCAAACTGCCAGCCTTGTGATTTAACTTGTCTACAATGCGGGGGAGTTGGACCCTTGCAGTGTACTTCGTGCAAATCCAATGCCTCTCTAGCGGGAGCTCCGGGGTCGTCCGCCTGCCAATGTAATGAAGGCTTTTATGCGAATCCTGACTCTGCTAATTGCCAAATATGCGATTCAACTTGTCTACGCTGCGTAGGAGCGGGACCTTCGTTGTGTACTTCGTGCAAAGCAAATGCTACACTTCTCCATTCTCCACAAGGAGCCTGCACCTGCAATTCCAGCTTTTACCTGGACTCAGTCCTGCACCAGTGCTCTCCCTGCGACTCCTCCTGTCTCGCCTGTTCTGCCACTTCTCCACTGCCCTGTTCCGCCTGCTTCTCTCACGCTCATATACAGTCTGTTCCGCCTTCTACCTGTATCTGTGATGATGGGTATTTCCCGAACCTTACAGCTGTTTTGTGCAGTGGATGTGATGGGACATGTTTTTCCTGTGTGAATTCTATGCCAGATGGATGCACGGCTTGCAACTCAAATGCGTCTTTAACAGGTGTATCGCCCAATACTTGTTCATGTAATAGCGGATTCTTCCGGAGTGCGAAATCCACTATTTCTCAGCTTGCGACCCTACTTGTGCCCTCTGCACTGCTGCTTTAGCCACTTCCTGCAGTCATTGTAAGGCCAATGCTGTGTTATCTGGACCCTCTCTCAGCTCTTGCGCCTGCATTTCAGGCTATTTCCCCAGTCCCGACGCCTCTAACTGCCTAAGTTGCACCCCTGCCTGTCTTATCTGCACAGCCATCAAATGTACCTCTTGTAAAAGCCATGCAACTCTCCAATCAGATGCATGTACTTGCGATCCCGGGTATTTCTACAGCACTAGCACTGGTCAGTGCCTCATTTGCGACCCAGTCTGTAAGACTTGTTCAGCCGCAGGGACACTTTGCCTGAGTTGTAAGCAAAATGCGCATTTGTACGGCTCTACGCCCTCTAGTTGTGACTGCGATACAGGGTTTTTCCCTGATACTACGCCTGCAAACTGTTCGCCTTGCAATAATTTGTGTTTAACGTGTTCCAGTGCTAGCGTTTGTGTGTCTTGTTATACGAATGCGTCAGTGTCTGGTGGAGTTTGTGGCTGTAATGTCGGCTATTTCCCAAATTCCGACGTGACCAACTGCTCACCTTGTCATTCTACCTGCGCATTCTGCAAAACCAACTCCTCCGATTCCTGCACTTCCTGCAAGTCAAACGCTCATTTAGCCGGGAATTCCTCCAGCCAATGTATCTGTCTGACTGGAGCAGTGCCTAGTCCAGACGCTTCGAATTGCCTGTTATGTCACTCCTCATGTGTCAATTGTGCAGTTCCGGGGTCGATTACAGGGTGCAAAAGTTGCTTTTCCAATGCGACTTTACTAACTTCACCAGGTGAGTGTAACTGCGAAAGCGGGTATTCGCCGGTGCCGGATAGTTCAAACTGCGTACTGTGTGCGAATTCGTGTTTTTCGTGTAATGGCACAGGGACTGACCAGTGTCTGAGCTGTTTCGCTAATGCGGCTTTGTTGTCCTCTGGGCCATCGAGCTGTGTATGTAATTCACACTTCTTTGGCTCTCCGTCTTCCTGCCAAGTTTGTGCCTCAACCTGTGCTCTCTGCCAAAATGCAAATGCAGACTCGTGCACTCAGTGCTGGCCTCAAGCGACCCTGTCCGGGCCCAGTCTAGGCTCCTGCACCTGCAATACCAGCCATTACTTCGGCACAACTAGCTGCCTACCCTGCGCTATTCCCTGCTTTTCCTGCAGCGGTCCTGATCCAAATCAATGCCTGAACTGCTATTCCGGTGCAGAACTGGCCTCAAACTCCCCTAGCAGTTGTGTCTGCTCTGCAGGGTTTTTCCCTAATACAACCAGCCGAAATTGCCAAAACTGCCACTCTTCCTGCCTTTCCTGTTCCGCCGGGACTAGTAAGGACTGCACTTCTTGCGGGACTAATAGGGCGCTTAGTTCCGCTGCCCCTGGGAAATGTGAGTGTGTCATAGGTGCATATGAGGCTGGAACTGGATGTGTCCTTTGTCCCGGGCTATGTGCGGTGTGCAGCTCTGCAACTGATTGTGTCTCCTGTAAATCCCACAGCTCCTTCAAAAACTCTAATTGTTCCTGCGACTCCGGCTTTTTGCTCTCTTCCGACAGCACCAAATGCGACCCTTGCGACTCCTCCTGCCAAACCTGCGCCTCAACGCTCCCCTCCGGCTGCCTCAGTTGCAAAGCCAACAGCGCTTTAACAGCAACTCGCCCTTCATCATGTCTCTGCAACCCGGGTTTCCAGTTAAACAGCGGCACCTGCGTCCCCATTTCCTGCGATATCAGTTGTGCGAAGTGTTCTTTACTAGGAACATGCGTGGAGTGCTATTCACATGCAGGCTTTTTGGATGGGAGTAAAGAATGTACCTGCGCAGAGGGATTCTACCCGAAGCCGGACGCTTCCAATTGCCAGCCCTGTAGGCTGCAATGCTTGTCTTGTGTAAATGGCAGTGAAAACGGCTGTTCCAAGTGCAAGGCAAATGCAGCGCTTGTAGCCACTTTCCCTACCAAATGCGAGTGCATCGCGGGGTACTTCCCTTCACCAGACGCTGGAAACTGCGCTATTTGTCCTGCTAATTGTGTCAAATGCAGTGACTCCAGGACCTGCTTAGAGTGCATTTCCCACTTCTATGTGACTGACTTAGACTGCCAAATCTGTTCTTCGACCTGTCTATTGTGCAAAAGCACGTCTATTTGTCTATCCTGTCAGCCGGGACTTTTCCTTACTACTATAGGCGAATGTCTGTCTTGTCCTCGTTGCAACGAGCCTTTAATCGCATACATCTCCGGCCCAGTGGAATCCGACTATAACATCACCTTTAGTCGTCCTATTGCGAGAATATTGAATGAAAGCGACTTGAGAGTAACGTCGGTACCAGAAATTAACTTCATATGGACACTGCCGAGTGACTTGGAGGGTATTTTGAGGGTAAATGCAGATTATTGGAATAATGTCACGGCGCTGATTTTCACTTTTGTGGGGAATGTGACGGATATATATGGCTTTCCGCTGACTACTTTGTTCCTTTCTGCACCGCCTCCAACTAGCCCTCCAGTCCCTACTTCCCTAAACACCTCAATCACCACAGCCACCCAGGCTTCTGCAGCCCTAGTGGCCGTGAGCGCTGTCATTTTAGGTCCAACTGTGGGCGGCGGCAGCATCGCAATGGCCTTACTGAGCCAAATGCAGTACTTTTCCTACATCGGCACCGCCAACTACTCCATGACCGGCACCATGAACAACTTCTACACCAACTTAAATCAGAAATCCACACTCCCGAATGTGTTTCATCGGGAAAAAGTCAACAAACTCGGCCGGAAATTGGACAGTATTGAGGAATTGATAGTCGTGAAGGACTTTCTGGACAGCGCAGGACAGTACTTGACGCTTTTCGCCGGTATCGCAAGTCTTCATTTTCTGCTATTTCTGCTCAATAAAGTGGTCAAATTTCGCTGTTTGGTGGCTTTTCAGCGTTCTTTTCAGTGGACAATTTACCTCTATTTCTGGTATTTCGCCTTTTTGGACCTGCAAATAAGCGCTTTGCTACATCTAAAAGACTGCGATTTGAGCGATTCCTCAATTAGGGCGATTTCCTGCCTTTCACTCGCCCTACTCGCCCTAATTCTAACGGCTTTAACGCCCTTTTTGGCCTATTTTTACATCCATCGCCACCAAGAATCGCTTTTAAGCCCTGAAAATAGTCCTCAAAAGCAGAGATTTGGGGCTTTAGTCTCAGATCTGCGAAAAGACGTGAAATGGGCCAAATATTTAGTGCCAATATACTACTTCCAAAGGCTATTTTACGGCCTTTTAATCGTATTTATGCGCGGAAAAGCCTTCTACCAGTCCCTTGTATTGGTAATTCCCTGCGGATTAATGGCTTTATTCGTGCTGTTTTCCCGGCCGATGTTGATGAAAAGCAGCCGAGTTCTGCACATAATAGCGGAATTGGACGCTTTAGCGGTCTACATTCTCCTTTGCCTCGCAACTCTCCAATACACCACTCCCCGCGTGGACATCTGCTGGGTAATCGTCGCTTTTACCCTCAAATCCTTCACGTGCACAGTGCTAATTGTGCTGATTCACGCTGTTTCCGGGGTGAAAGATGCCTGTGTGAGGAGGCGGAAGGCCAGGGAACGAGTGTATGTGGAGACTGTGGAGACGGGGGCGGACTTCAGGACTGCGATGTGGGCAGATCAGGCGGATATATCGTTTGGAGGGCCGAAAGAGTACCTGAGGATGGGGAAGACGGAGACGCAGGGAAGTGCGAAGACTACGAAAAGATCGGAGCAGGTTATATAGGAAATAACGTAGATAGGGGATATGCTGCAGTTAGCAAGCCGAAATGCCCATATGCCTCTAACTAGCGACTAAAACTACTCTGTAAAACTCTGCATTTCCACCTCATTGTCCAGTCCTCGCCTTCCCCTGCACTGCTTCCAGCACACCACCATACCCATTCCCACAACTAGTCCTGCAGTCCACGCCAGCCAGTCCCTCCCCTGTATCACCACCTTCACTTCCACTCTACTCCTCTCATTCCAAGCCTCTATCTTCCACTCTGAGTCCCACACATAGTCCCGCTGTACTTCCAAATAAGGGGTGTTTCTCTGAAACAGCACGAGGAATTTCCTGTTTGGGAGCTTTCCTATAAGGCTGGATGGGTGTATTTGAAAGCTGGAAAGTCGGGGAAATGTATGAGAAATCGACAAATCAGATTCTGAGGTTATATCTATAAGGAACGAAAGGGAATTGCCTGGATATATACACGTAAAGCCGAGTAAATCGGAGTAAGGTTGTATCTTGACTCCTGAACAGGGCAATAGGACTCTCTGTGGCTGAGACATCAGCGAAAGAGGATAAACCAGCAGAAAATTGCCAAAAGTAGCGAAAAGTCGCTGGTTCACCAGGCAATGTGGGACCATGTCTGGGCTGAATATAGGGAAAAACAGAGTCTGAAGCTGGGTAATTTTGGGTTTTAGGCGAAATTGCAGCACTGAAAAGGCAGAAGTTAGGCAAAAAAGGACTTTTCCGGAGGAAGTCTGCACAGAACTGGCGGAAATGAGAGAGGAATTGGCGGGTATTGGGAGAAATGCGGTTTTTTTGAGCCAATTATCGGCGCTCGTCCAGTTAAGGGTGAAAAAGTGCATATTTTGCCCATAGTGGAGGAATTCCGTTGTGTCCTGCGCTCTGGAAAGCACTAAAAAGCCCTTAGAATCACTGGCAAATTTGTACTTTTGAACCTGTTTTTGCTTTAAATCGACCAAAACGACTACTCCCAAACCCTCAATTACCCCTTTTTCCACCTCCCCTGGACCTTGCACAAATATTCCGACTTTTACCCCGTTTGTCCCTATAATTTCCACCTTTTTTACCATCAATAAGCCTAAATCCAGCTTTAATGCAGACTTCACCCCGCATTTTCCCTCCCTTTCCCCGCCTATTTCCATCAACTTAGTTTCCCAAAGGCTATAACAAAGCAAAATCTTACCCTCGGGACTGAAAGAGTATACGCTGGAAGTGCAGGGCAGCTCACAGACCTCTGAGAGAGAGGAAGTGAGTGGGTCGGACAGGTTGGTGTGGACGTGGGAAAGGAGGTAGTGCAAGTCTGCCCCAGCGAAAAGGGACTGAAGCGGGATTTTATCTCCTTGAGCCGCTGAAATTCCATTTTGTTGCTTTAAAGCCGCGAAAGCGCCAATATTTGTGACATTTATCACAATTTCCTGCATTAATAAGTCTCCAGATTCACATTTCGCTTCAATTCCCACCTTCACCTCCACTTCCCTACAAACCCGCTTCAAATCCAACTCAATTTCCCTCCCCTTCCCCACTACGCCGCCCATTTCCGTCACATTCACAAACTCCCCCGCAATTCCCACCAAGAAAACTCCCCTTTCCCCCTTTACCAGCCTTTCCCAGGCCACCAAGTACCGCTCTAGCAGGGAATTGTGCTGGGGGGCCTCTATATCAACTCGCTGGATCTGCAGGCCGCAGTGCAGGTAGAGACTGCCGGAGGCTGCGAGGAGGCTTTGGTAGACACAGGGAGACGCTAGAGGCACTGATTTTAGTGGTATTGGACTGGGGAGAGAGGAAAGGTGGTGGAACTGGAGGGAAGAGTCCAAGGTTATTAGGCGGTTTTCAGCAATTAAGGCTGTTTTTGTCCCTTTCGACACCTGAAAAGTTGCGAATTCCTCGTATTTTCCCTTTTTGGCTCGATATAGTATGACTTTCCCAGGAATTACGACGACTACCTGCCTTTCCTCGACCCTGTAATCAACCAATTCTCCATTTCTAGCCCACAAAAGCTCAATTTCCCCTTCCTTTTCCCCAAAAAAGACCACTCCTTGCGCCATTTCCGCGAAAACATGTCTCCGATTGTTCTTCAAATTGGTCATTTTATGCGGCAATTTGAGCCAAAGTTCCGGCTCAAAGGGGTGATTATGGGAAAGGTACAAAATGGTCTGTTCTTCATACAAACTATAGAAGAAAACCTCTTTTCCGTCCCCTAAACAGCCGGAAATGCCCTCCTTTCCCAGTGATTCTTGGAGCAGGGAAGAGGGGTTATCGGGTTGGAGCTGGATTAAGGACTGGTCAGAGCGGAAATAGAAAGTATTGGTAGGGAAGTGGTAGCAATAGAAGGTGGGGTTAGTGAGGGAGGACGGAAATAAAGGGAAAAGGGTGGAAATAGGGCTGAATTCATAGGAGGGATATAATTTTGGACTCACAAAATCTGGTAAATCCGGGAAATTAACACTGTAATGCATATTTTCGCCCGAAAAAAGGGCGGAAAAGTCAATAAAATGCCTCACTTTAGTGTCCGCAGCGCCCAAAGTGACCCTAATTTCCCTTGATATCGTGCTCAATTTGTACATTTCTCTATACAAAGGGCCACTTTGCTCCTTTTCAGCCATAGCCTCGACATTCACTTCCTGGCATTTCGAGCCTTCAAAGGGGTCAAAAGTCTTTGCACAGACAGAGGCGTTATAGGACTTTTCCAGGGCTGGGAAGGCCATATGGTCCTCTGATATGTGTAGGGAAAATATCGATATTTCTCCCTTTTGCCAGATAATTAGGGATATTTCGGTGCTTGTGCCTATGAATTGGAAGCCTTGGAGGCGGTTGTTGACGTGGATTTCGAGGATTTTCCGTATCTGTTGCATGTGTGGAGTAGCGGTAACTACCCACGTTTTCCCTTCTTTGTCAGTCCACAGGCCTAAAAGCCTGTTAAATTCTTCCTGAAGGGCAGAAAATACCATTCTTCCCTTATCCTTGCTAAAATGATAGGCCTCTCCACTCCAAATATACATAAACTCCCTATCATTTTCAAGCATAAAGGCCTTTTCTATGGCCGTTAGAGACCAATACGGCTCTGAAAGCCTCACTATGAGTTCCACAAAAAGGTCCCTTTGTATATAAATTCCCTTATTGCCAAGCAGAATAAGGCTCGGGTTTGCGTCTATATCCAGCAGTGCCTCAGTACTAGGGAGTAGGGGGACTGCACTGGTCTGGAGAGAGACTGTGGCTGTAGACAGGTCAAGGGAATAGGTCTGGAGGGGGCTGGAAGGGCAGTTCTTTAGGCTAACACCTAACTTTGAGTCGTGGAAAAGGACCTTGGAAAGGAGGCAGTTTGAGGGAATTTGGAGGCCTTGGAGCAAGTGCGAAGTCTGGGAAATGTTATTTGAAAGGAAAAACTGATATTCGGGTTCGGGAGCGGTCCAATAGACCAAATAGCAAGTTTTTCCGTCAAATTGGTACTCTAGGCCCTGAATTGCCACATCCGAAGTGATATTTCCCACCAAAGTAAGGCTTAAAAGCGACAATTCCCAAATTTCAATGCTATATTGGCTGTATAAGACAAATACGGGCTCTATCATCTTCGAATTCGCAAGCTTTAGGTCCGAAGAGAATGTTTCCACCTCATCCACAGTACTTCCGGGCACAAAATAGGCAGTTTCCGTAGTTTCCTGCCTCATAAAGTCCACTTCCTGCCCAGAAAACAGGCTTTGTGAGATAAGGACTGTTTCCCCTGCGGATAAAGTCACTTTCCCGAGAGAAATAGCCACTTCCAGGCACAGAATTGGCATAATTAGCAGGAAACTGCAGAAACAGAGAAACAGGAATGCCATTTATATGGGAGGAGACTGTAGTAGCAGCGGAAATACGGAATTTCCTTATGAGAATTGAGGTTTTTATGGTTAAATCATATGCTTTCTGAATTTTGAGTCTTTTTTGTCTTTATAAACAAATAGCGAAATTGCTGTATTTTTGCCGAAATTTGAGAAATATGCTAAAATCGCTTCAGAACACTGTTATTTGATACTAAATTGCTCAATTTAGGTATTTGCTTGTTATAC
>Ga0247837_1010606_pt1 | contig 10445 bp, 7 predicted proteins | sample LaCtaG_2_FD_187115 | JGI IMG/M metagenome (GOLD analysis project Ga0247837, IMG submission 187115) | Freshwater microbial communities from meromictic Lake La Cruz, Castile-La Mancha, Spain - LaCruzMarch2015_14.5m | ecosystem: Environmental > Aquatic > Freshwater > Lake | place: Spain: Castile-La... | reverse complement strand
AGGCTTGTAAATGGAATCTCTATAATTCTGTCTAAAGCTGTCCCGAAAATTTCGGTTCTTCGCCAATTTTAGTGGGTGGAAACATTGGGAATTAACTCCAGTCGTCCACAGAAGAACAGGATTCGTGTCCGGTAGTTTTCAAAGTTTCTAAAACCTCGTGCGGCGCTTTTGATCGATTGGATACGACTGTTAAAGCCCTCGCTCGTGGCATTTGTTATTCGATGTGTGATGTATGCAAGGATTCCTTCAAGATGGCGTTTGAGCATGTTCGCCACTTTGGCGATCGGTGCGAGTTTGCTGTGTGTGCTCCATGAGTACCAGCTACGGAAGTAGACTTCAGCATCCTCGATTGTCTTGCATTCCCAAAAGTGACGAAAGTTCTCTTTGATCGACCACGCTCTCCCTGTTTGGAGGTCTTCCTTTTGAAGGGAAAGAAACGTGGCACTTTTGTCCTTGGGAAGGTTCTCCAGAGCGTACAACCAGAGTTGACGAGTTCCCTTGAGTGTATCTTTCCCCTCCTCAATGAGCGTTTTGTTCTCTTGACGTCGAACTTTGTCCACTGCCTCTCCCAGATACTTGCTCACATGGAATTTATCGTGGACGACTTCCGCATTTGGGCATGCAACGCGGGTCGATTCCATAAAAGGTTGCCACATATCCATGGCAACAGCCGCAACGCCTTGGCGGACAGGTTCGTCCAGTGTTTTCCAAAGGTTATCAACGGCTTCCCTGGTCCGGCCTGGCTCAACTTCCAGCACGCGATTGTTATCGATGTCAGCCATAATCGAAACATAGTCTTGTCCTTTGCCAAAGCTCTTCTCATCAATGCCTACGTGCTTTACTTCGTCCAGTTTCCGCAACTTCAGTCCTCGTTCGACCGCTCGTTCCATAATCGCATGAACAGACTTCCAGTTAAGGCTCAGCAGCGTCGCCGCGGACGCAAGACTGGAACACGCCTGGATTACTTCGATGGCCATGCATTCGAACAAAAGTGTAAATCGAGAGTGCTTATCAGCCCACGGCACGGGTATCGTCAAGACACCGCACTCTTCGCATTTGGAGCGTGGAACCGACGCATGAATTGTCGTCGTGAATTGCATCGTGTCCAAATGCCTCCAAGAACGTTGCGGCGCCAAATCGGCCTGCGTACAATTGCATTTGCATTTAGGGCACTTCAGCCCAGACCCGCAAAAAATGATATGGATATCAACGGCTTTTTGCTTCGGCAAAAACTCAACGCTGGTTACCTTCCAATTGGCGTCAAGACCCAGTAATGCGCGATAATGTTCTGTGGTTAATTCGTTCATCCCAAAAGGATACCGAATCCACAGCGTTTTCCAAACCACCCACTAAAATTGGCGAAGAACCCTTTCTCTCAGAGAATATCACAAGTCAAATTGGATGGCAAAACCTTGAAAGCGTGTTTTGGGAACACCTGCAAATCGCAGATGATTCGAAATCGATCCAAGGATGTTTTGATGTTGGCCTTACTGAACATTTACTATCGGGAATGGTGTTCGAATCAATCGTCCTTCAAAAAATGCCATTCCACCGGTGGGTGGAGCAGGCGCTGTGGGTCTCCCAAGGAATGAATCCCACGAGAGTTCGCAATCTATACTGGGGAAACTACTTTGGTTCTGAACTTAGAAAGAAACTAGACATGGCTTGCGATGGTAATTTCCTTGCTGCATACATCAAACAGGCAAGATATGTCGACGGCCAACAAAATGGTAGCGCGCATGCTCTGCGAAATGGCGTATTTGTTTCCGTGAGCCTAACCCCGATGGAGTGTTTTCCTGGTTTACCATTGGATATTAGTGCACAGAACAATATAGTTTGGCTATCGAATACACTACGAAAAGCAGGAGTGCTGTAACGTGCCACGAACGGTGACATCCACCAAGCTAATCCCGCATTCGCCTCAGCGTTTCGGGGCAATCCTGTTTATCACTCCAAGCCGTAACTGCGTCCAAAGCGACTTGTTACGGCCTACTTGATTTCAGAATGACTGCTGTCGAAAAATGTGGGACGAAAAATAAATAGCCGAAGCATGATCCTGAAATTTTTCGACCCACATTTTTCGACAGACTCTTTTCAAGAAAAGAGAAGGAACAGAACCGCGGTCGGAAGTATTCTGCAGCGACGCCAGTTGCTGCGTCGCTCGGGCTCGCCCTGAATGTCGCAGTAGGTTTGGTGTGCTAATTGTCAGTGCTAACCGCCCATGCTATTTCGGAACAAAAAAGGACAGGCACAGCGATTGACGGACATGGTGATTTTGGCAAGCTTTGGCGATTGTTCCGGTTCTTTGTCTTGGGGGGTTTTGCTGTGACTATCTCCCGTTCTCGACTTGTTGATACGACTGTAAGTCGCTGGTATCACTGTATTTCTCGCTGCGTCCGCAGGGCCCATCTGCTCGGTGACGAGGCGACTCCAGGGCGCAAGGATTGGATCGAGAATCGGCTCAAGGAACTTGACCAGATCTTTGCCGTTTCCGTCGGTGGTTTCAGTCTCATGGACAATCATCTGCACTTGCTGCTTCGCATTGATCCTGAAGTTGCCAGCAACTGGTCGGATTCGGAGGTGGTCGAGCGTTGGTTTCGGCTGTTTCCGCCTCGTGGGTCGGATCGCAAGTCGATGAAGGTTTCCAAGGAAATGGTTGCCGTGCGTGTGGGCAACATGGAGTGGGTGGCGAGTGCGCGCGGGCGATTGTCGTCGCTGGGTTGGTTTATGAAGTGTCTCAAGGAACCCTTGGCTCGGATGGCTAACAAGCAAGACAAATGCACTGGGGCTTTCTTTGAGGGACGTTTCAAATCGATTGCAATTTTGGACGAAGAGTCGCTTGTTTCAGTTTGTGCTTATATTGATTTGAATCCGGTTGCGGCTGGGGTTGCTGCGACTCCGGAAGCTAGCGAGCACACTTCGATTAAGGCTCGGGTGGAGCATGTCGTTTCGAATGGTCGGGCAGAAGATTTGAAGGCGGCGGAGCTTGGTAGTGTGGCGGCGGTTCGGGTTAGTGGCGGGCTTGAAGATGAGCTTTGGCTGGTACCGGTTGAAGATCGTCGTGGTCTTGGTGCGGTGCGTGAAGGGATGCGAAGTGGGTTTACACTGGGCCAATACGTGATGTTGGTGGAGTACACAGGCCGGATGCTGCGTGATAGCAAGGCCTCGATTTCGGCGGAGGTTGCAGATGTATTTGCAAGGCTTGGTTGCACGCCCGAGACTTGGGGAGTTCGGATGTCGAAGCTAGCAGGAGGCCGGTTGCTGGGTCGATTTCTTGCGGCGACCCGGGACAAGTTGCGTGAGTTGGCAGGGAAGTTGCAAGTTCGGCATCTTGCTAATGTAGGCTGATCCGCTGGGGGGCGATTTCGATTGAGTTCTGCGGAGTCGAGTCTACGGAGTCGAGTCTGCGGGGGCGAGTGCTTCGCGTCGAAGCTGCCTATTTCATTCGGGCAGCCAATACTTCCGCCTTTCAATCGCCATTTTTCTTAGCGAGCTGTGCATCTGCTAATGGCGTCTTATTCGCAACTTCTCAGCGAAGCGTCTCATGTGCAGCCTATCTGACGTCCGTTGATAGTTTCTGATGCAGGCTAAGTTGACGGATCCAATTTTGCGAGTCACGGAATTGCTGTGCCTGTCTTTTTTTGTTTTCTTTTTTTGTTTTTTGTTCTTTTTTTGTTCCCTACGCAAACTTGCGTATCGTTGGATCCGCATTCTGTTTCGGGTCTGGCGGACAAGGACGCCTTTCGACCAAAACCGATACATCCAATCCCTCCTTGCCAAGACCCCAGAGATTCGAAGTTTTTTGCAACCACAAAAACCTGAAAAAATCGCCCAAGCCGCTTGACGAGAACTCAGATGTCTCTGTGTTTCAAAAAAGCAAACGCCACCCGACCAGCACCCGAACAGTGCCACCCACCGATTGACACCTTTTTTGTTCCAAGCTGTGCAACCCCTTTAGGGTTGATGCGGTGATGCTGCGTATCGCCCCGGGGTGCGCTGCGCGACCCCGGGCTTTGTTGTTGGACTGCTTCGCAGTCACCCAGACCATTTCCACCAACCCCAAACGGGGTTTAACATCAAAGCCAAGGGTCGCGTAGCGCACCCTGGGATAACAGCACCAGTTACGCGAGAACCCCAACGGGGTTCAACATCACAGCCCATGGACGCCCTAATCGTAAGCAGATTGTAGCTTTCAGTTATGCGCCCCGCCGAGATAAACTCGACGGAAGCGAAGCATGCAAGTCATGGGCATGGTAGCAGTCAGTTGTGCGCACCGCCGAGATGAACTCGACGGAAGCGGAACTGTTTCCGGCCGCATCAACAACCCGGGTAAGTTGACATTTCCATTTCCAGCCAAAACGGTTGTCGCAGTCTATCCAATGCGGAATTGCTGTGCCTGTCCTTTGCTTTCCCCTTTTGCTTTCCTATTGTCCCTTGCTTTCCTATTGCTTTCCTATCGAAAGTTAAGAGCCTTTCGGGGCGTGATTGAGTTCAATCACGGTTTGGGGATCAGCGTCTCGAGCCTCCTGACTTACTTGACTAAGGCGCCCCGATTCACGAAGCGCCTTTTGAAGAACCATTTCGATTTGGCTATTGACGCTACGAAACTCGTCGTCAGCCCATCGACGCATAGCGTCGAGCGTTGCTGGTGAAAGTCTCAAAAGAAACGAATCGCGTTTTGCCATATCGACAATCCTTTATCCGATATCAGGAATAAATGGAGCCCACGTTCACGACAGGTGATGTATGCCGGTCGCTGCACAGGACCACCAATAGATTGGATACCATCGCCGCTCGGCGTTCGTCGTCCAGTTCCACGATCTTTTCGGAGCTGAGTTGATTCAGAGCCAACTGAACCATCCCGACAGCACCTTCCACGATCTTCGTTCTGGCTGCGACGACAGCATGGGCTTGTTGGCGTTGAAGCATGGCGGCTGCAATTTCGGGGGCATACGCCAAATGGCTGATTCGAGCTTCGATGACCTCGACTCCTGCTTTTGCTAGCCGCTCCTGAATGTCGTGTCGCAATTGATCGCTCACCTCTTGGATGGAGCTGCGGAGGGACATCTGGTGATCCTCACTGTCGTAAGGATGACGGGTTGCAAGATTTCGCAGTGCAGCCTCACTTTGGACAGCAACATAATCTTCGTAATCGTCCACCTCAAACAACGCTTCAGCCGTGTTGACCACTTTCCAAACCACCACCGCCGATATCTCAATCGGATTCCCATCGCGGTCATTCACCTTGGATGGACGACCGTGGGTACGCGTCTTTTGCTGGACTACGAGTCCCGCCTCGTTTTTCTTTTCACCCACATTCGTCGAACCGGTTTCGAAATTTCGAATGCGCAGCGAGATTTTTTTCTTGGTAAAGAATGGATTGACCCAATAAAAGCCGGAATTGGAGACGGTCCCAGCGTATTTGCCGAAAAGCAACAAAACTCGAGAATCATTCGGCTGGATTGCCATAAAGCCGAACATACAAACGAGAGACACAAGCAACACAAGGATGGCAACCGCCCCCAACGAACCCGCGATAATTCCCGGCCCACTCGTCACCGCAAGGATGAGTAAAAGCGGCGAGAGCAGTAAGCCACTCAAGATTGCAACCAAATATCCCCATCCACTTTTCGGAACTAGCACTATTTCTTGGCACGAATCTGTCATGGAACCCTCTTTTGTCTCTCAAGTGAACTAAAACCAATATCAAAGTGATATCACTATGATATATCGCTCCGATGGTTTTGCAAGTGATTATGGATTTCAACCGAAAAAGAATCCTGCCGAGAAGGGAAAATTTGATCTGTCGGGGTAAGAACTAGGCGAATCGCGCAATGCCTGAGTTAAGATTGGTACAAAGCGGTAGCGTGGATTTTCTGACTTATTTGCAGTCGCAGAATGCCAGCTTCCGAATCTGCTTGGTTCCTCAACATTGATGCGACATGACTATTCCTATCCGAGCAACGACCTCCCTTTTCTTCGTTTGGTTGTTCCTTTTGTTCTCTATGCAAGAACAAGGGGATGCGCAAGATCCGTTTGGCGAGGATGCGGATTTGGTGGAAGAGCAGGAGGATGTCGCGACAAACGCTAGCAGCCTTGATAAGTCCAAACCATCGAATGGCTCTGATTCGGTTCAGACGGGAGAGACCAATGCGGTGGTGCGTTCTTTACGAACCAGTCCTCCGCGATCGTACGCCGATTTGGCGAAAGCGGTGCAACTGATGTCCCGAATCCGCCGCTGGGATGAAGTTCAGTTTTGGCTCGATAAAATCAACTCACTAGGGATCGATGAGTCGAGTGCAACCGAGATGGTTGATTCCGTTGGCTCGCAAGTTTTCCAAGGTTTGCTTCGCCCCGAGGTGGACATTACCGCAAAGCAACGCGAAAGCATTCGTGGTCTTTTGGAGCTAGCCAGTGCATCGTCACGGGACCCGAAAAAACTTGGCATGGCCATTCAGGCATTGCGAAGCAATGTGAAATCGACCCGCATCCAAGGTTATCGCGATCTAAAACATGCAGGCAATCGCGGAGTGGCAGGTTTGCTCGAGTCGCTACTCGCTGAACAAGCCGATGCACCGAACTCGACAATGTCAGAAGCTTTCATGCTAATGGGCGAACCTGCGTTTGCTGCTTGGAAAGCTGCCATGGCTTCCCCGGATGCGGCAGCGCGAGGTCGATTGGTCCAATTGGCCGCAAGTATTGGAGAATCATCGTTGATGATCGAGTTATGCTCTGCGGCGCATGATGCAGAGCTTTCTTCGCAAGTTCGTTCGCTGCTTACGGAAGTCGCATCCAGCCATGGGAATACCATTCCGTCGGCAGAACGCGTCTACCGACACACGATCGATGCCATGGAAAAATCTCTTTCGGATTTCCAAAGATTCCGTTGGTCGGATGAGGCTGATTCGTATTTTGCTTGGCGACTTTCCAGCGACAAAAAAGTGCTGCTCGAAGTGCCCGCCAGAAATGCAGATCTCTTTTGGCAACAAGCCGTCAATCATGCTCGCAGCGGTCTACGAGCAGGTCCATCGATCGATTTGTTTTCGGCAGAGGCAGTCGCCGTTTTGTTAGAGGATGCAAGCCGTGATGCGAGCGACGCGTGGACTCCTGAAATGGTGCTCAAGAGCATTCCGACCGAAACGCTCGACAGCGATGCATTCGCCTGTTTGATTTGGGATTCAGCCGTTGAGGAAAAGCTTTCGGCCGCACAACTTTTGGCCGTTCAGAACTTGTCGAGATGGGTATCCAAAGAGGGTGTACCTGGTCCGGTGCTTGAACGCTTGGTGAATGCGTGCTCGTCGGGGTTTGCGTCCGTTCGATACCAAGCCGCAGCGTCTCTTGTGCAGACACTTTATGGGGCTGACCAAGACGGTGTTTCGAAACTGCAGGACAAGTCCTTTGGAGGACGCAGCAAGTTGGAGCAGATTCTGAGCGAAATGCGGCAATTGGATGCGAAGCCTTTGGTTTTGCTGGTCGGTGGAAGCAGTTCTTTGAGGACTCAAGTTTCGACACTTTTGCAGCAGTTCTCGTATCGCGTTTTTGAAACTTCGTCGGCAAGCCAAACCATGGCTGCCATTCGGCAAGGCTTACCAATCGAATCCGTCTTGATTGTGGATCGAGTTTTCGAAATGCGATTGGGGGAAATGGTTCAGCGAATTCGAGCCAACCCGACCACTTCGACTTGCCCCATCGCGATTCTTGCAGATTCGCTCGGCGACGGCGACCATCGCATTTTGGGTGAAGACAATCGCGTGGTCGTTGGCTCGGTCCCACCGGAATCGTCGGGGCTGTCCGATATCCTGCGTCGTATGGCAATCGTCAACCAAGCCCCCCGAGTGGATTCCGTCGGCAGGCTAGCCTGGAAGCAGTTGGCGGATGCCTATTGGGTCGATTTTAAGACCCTTCAAGTCTCCAAGACCCCGGAATCCAAATTTATTCCATGGGCTGAAACGCCAGTCGCTCAAAAACATCTTGTATCAATTGTGCTGGATAAATCGCTTCCGTTGCCCGAACGAGAGCACGCAAGCCAAATTTTTGTGCAATCGGTGAAGCAATTTGGGCTCCAGCTATCTTCCGAGACTGAAAACGCTCAGTACGATGAGTATAACTTGCGGGGACCGAACGAAACGGACCTGCGGGTCCTGTTAGGTCGAGTATTGGATGCGATTGAAGCGGCAAAGGGAAAAAGAACCTGGGCTGAGGTCGCTCCCTAATCTCCTTGCCGCGTGTTAAGACGGCCGGCAGGGGTTTCAAGGCGTCGAACACAAGCTGCTCATCCATGGCCAGTTACGGACTGGAAAACGAAGGAAATTATCGATTCAGCAAGAGCGGGTCGCTGCCCGGTGTGATCGGTTCTAGTCCTGCCATGCAAGACGTCTATCGGATCACACGCCGGGTTGCGATGAGCAACGCATCCGTGCTTCTCTTAGGTGAGACGGGAACGGGCAAAGAGGTGATTGCGAACGCAATTCACCAACTGAGTAATCGCAATGGCGGCCCTTTTGTAAAAGTAAACTGCGGTGCACTCAGCGAAAGTCTTCTGGAGAGTGAGCTTTTCGGACACGTTCGAGGTGCTTTCACCGGGGCTGTTGGGAATCGTGCTGGCCGATTTGAAACGGCTCATTCGGGTACGATTTTTTTGGATGAGATCAATAGCACGTCGCTCCATTTGCAGGTGAAGCTACTGAGAGTGCTTCAGCAAAAGCAATTCGAACGTGTTGGAGATACGGAGACCGTAACGGTCGACACGCGGGTTATCGCCGCTAGCAATCGCGATCTCGCAGAAGAGATTCAACAGGACAAATTTCGTGAGGATCTGTATTGGCGGTTGAATGTGGTCCCGATCGAGTTGCCACCGCTTCGCAAGCGGCGTGAAGATGTGCCTGCCCTGGTTTCTCATTTTTTGCAATACTACAGCGCACTCAACGACCGCTATGTGGTGCATATTCAAAACGAAGCGATGCAAGCTTTGCAAGACTACCATTGGCCTGGAAACGTTCGGGAGCTTCAAAACTACATTGAGCGCTCGGTGGTCATGGCAGATTCGGACGAGTTAACTCTGAATTCACTGCCCGGTTGCGTTTCGGGAGCGTCCAAACCGTCGGCCATGTCTTCGGTCCGTGCACTGGATTTTGAATCGCTGGTAAGCGAGGTCGTGCATGAAGGGCTGCGAATCAGCGAAGCAGACCAAACGAACTTGCACAGCAAGGTTGTTGATCGCGTTGAAAAAGAACTGATTTCGCAAGTCTTAGGTGCTTGCAACTACGTCCAAACGAAGGCTGCTACTCGATTGGGTATCAATCGAAATACTCTCCACAAAAAGATGAAAGATTACAACTTGGAAGGCAACGACCCCGGCGAAAGTCCATCCTAGTTTCGCGTTTGGGCTTCAAATAATCTTCCTAGGTATTTCCAGACTTATGAATCAAGAAAAAACGTTCAGCTCCATTCACCAAGCCGTTGAAGCTATCGCACGAGGTCAGGTGGTAATCGTTCTCGATGATGAAGATCGCGAGAACGAGGGGGACTTCATCTGCGCCGCTCAGGGAGTGACCACAGAAACCATCAACTTCATGCTTCAAGGGCATGGACAGCTTTGCGCACCGGTTCTTCCGTCCGTTTGCGAAAGGCTGGATCTGAGGCCCATCGTGGATACCAACACCGCACCTTTGCGGACTGCATTCATGACTCCCGTTGATCATGCTGGTTGCAAAACAGGAATCACTGCGGGCGAACGGGCGGAGACGATTCGCAGACTCGCGAATGGTCAATCCATGGCTTCCGATTTTGTGAAGCCAGGGCACGTCTATCCCTTGGTTGCGATGGAAGGCGGAGTATTGCGACGAGCGGGTCACACCGAGGCGGCGGTCGATTTGGCTCGTATGGCCGGCTTGACACCAGCCGGAGTTTTATGCGAAATCCTAAACCGAGACGGTGACCGCGCCACGCGTGATGAATTAATGCAGATGGCTGCAGAACATCAACTCGAAATCATCACCGTCGAGCAACTAATCTCCCACCGCAGGATCAACGAGAAACTTGTTTCGCGAGCTGCAACGGCCAAGCTTCCTACCAAGTATGGCACTTGCGAGATCATGGTTTATGGGGTCCAGTTTGAATCGCAAGAACCGATTGCTTTGGTATTCGGAAATCTCGCTGAAGCAACGGATCCAGCTCCTTTGGTCCGGATGCACAGCAGCTGTTTCACCGGAGACTTGTTAGAATCACTCCGTTGCGATTGCGGTGATCAATTGCACCAAGCCTTGGAAGCCATCTCCAAAGAAGGCTGCGGCGTTTTGGTCTATCTGCCTCAGGAAGGACGAGGGATCGGCTTGGCTCAAAAGATTCGTGCGTATGCATTGCAGGATCAAGGCATGGATACCGTGGAAGCCAACCACGCTCTCGGTTTCAAAGCGGACATGAGGGACTATGGGGTGGGGATCCAA
>Ga0247837_1010605_pt1 | contig 10448 bp, 11 predicted proteins | sample LaCtaG_2_FD_187115 | JGI IMG/M metagenome (GOLD analysis project Ga0247837, IMG submission 187115) | Freshwater microbial communities from meromictic Lake La Cruz, Castile-La Mancha, Spain - LaCruzMarch2015_14.5m | ecosystem: Environmental > Aquatic > Freshwater > Lake | place: Spain: Castile-La... | reverse complement strand
AGGGTCGAATCGATCTGCTGACCCGGGGTAAAGTTGCCAAAGAGCTCAACCTTTCCTCCATGTCGGAAAGTGAATACGAGCTGTACGCCAGCCAAACACAGGATGCGATGGCAGAAACCCCGCAACGCCCGAACTTACTCAACCCGATGCCCACCGTGACCAATGTGAAGACAGATGGACCCGCCCACGCCTACTCCGTTACGCAGGCAGGCATCGGTGCCCGAGCCAAGACCGGCTCAAACCAGAATCCTTTTGAAGATGTGATCAAGCTGCTGCGACTCGACCAGCCGGTGACCCATGGGGAGGATCCACTCCCCACCACCAAAGCCAAGATCGTGGCAACGGAAACCCCTGCACCTTCGGGCACGAGCCAGGCCAGTCCATCGGCCGGATCCTACTGATTCGTTTCGTCGAACTGCCCCGCTCGCCGCCACCCCCAAAAACCGGGTTGGCTCTTGGGGTCCCTTTCTCGTATGTTCCTCATTCCGGGTGCGGTGGCAGAGCGGTCGAATGCGGCGGTTTGCTAAACCGTTGTACGGGTAAAACCGTACCGGGGGTTCGAATCCCCCCCGCACCGGTTTATTTTACGCCTTATTTTCTTTCCCTTGGCTACCGCTTGGTCAAGTTACCTGAGTGAACTCCAAGGCCTATCGCGCTGTATCTTCTGCCCAATCCAAGCGTTACTTTGCCCGGAAAAAAAGCTGGGCAGGTTCCCAACCGTCCGAGTCCTGTTTTTTTTCTTCTCCAAAAAAGCCCGCCCCAACCTCTCAACCCCCCAAAAAAGGGCCAAACTCCTCCAAGTAGCCGTTGAGTTATTGACAAACATCCGAATTCATTCTTTGACCCATCCCTCCCTTCTTAGGATCATTGATGGATGCAGAAAATCATCCTTTGGGCTCTCAGTGGGTTGGTCAGTGTACTCTTGCTGGTGAACCTTGCTCTTGGCTTGAGTACGCGTGGGGCGATCTCCCAAATCCAAGCAGTGCAAGCGCAAGTGGCCAATGGTCCGCAAATGGAAACGGTTTTGCGTAATCTAAGCATTCGGATCGCCATGGCGGGTGAAAAAGATCCTGCCTTCAAAGAAATCCTCAAAAAACATGAGCTCAATGTGAAGCTCGATGAGAAAGCCAATCCATGAACGACGATAATCAATCTTACGAATCCCCTGTTTCCTGTGTTTGGCCCCTGGTTACCGTCCTTGGCGCTTTCCTTTTGGTTAACTTGGTCCAACTGGTCTCGATCGTAAAAGAACGCCAAGCCGTGACCCAGACCACGACCGCCGCCGCCCAAGCGATCGGCCGATACAAAACCGTCTCGACCAAGCTGGAAGAGCTGGCCAAAGATCTCATGCGTCTGAGCCTGACCAATACCGAGGCCAAAGAGATTGTCACGCAGTTCAATATTCAGATGAATCAGCCCAATGCCGGGGCGCTTCCCCCTGCAAAGAAATAGCGCTTCCCCCCATTAATGGGCTTTTTGGATATCGAGACTCATATCGAGCGCGCGCGCACTGTGGGTCAATGACCCTACGCTGATCCACTCCACCCCCGTCTCGGCCAAGGCCCGAGCCCGCTCCAAGGTCACTCCACCCGAAGCCTCGAGACCCACGCCAGAGCCCAACTCCGCTCTTTTCTGAATCACCCTGGCCACCTGCTCCGGCGACATGTTATCGAGCAGAACTCGGTCGATCGGTTGACGCAAAAGCTGGATGGCCAAATCAACCGAATCCGCCTCAACCACCAAAGGAAATTCCGGAAACTCCTGGCGGCACTTTTGAATCACTTCGCCCATCTTTTCCTGGGGCAGGAAAACTTGATGGTTCTCTTTCATCAAAATCGCATCGTATAAGCCAGACCGGTGATTCACCCCGCCCCCTGCGAACACGGCCTTGCGCTCTAAAGCTCTCAAACCCGGGGTTGTCTTTCGAGTATCCAGGATCTTCGCCTTGGTTCCCTGAACGGCCCGCACAAAATCCGCCGTCCGAGTGGCCACTCCAGAAAGCCTCTGCAGAAAGTTCAATGCAGAACGTTCTCCGGAAAGAATCGATCGGGCCGACCCGCTCACCTCTGCCACGACACAACCTGCCACCACCCGATCTCCATCTTTCACCAGTGACTTCCACTTCAAGGAACCGTCCACTTCACGGAAAACCGCCTCGGCCACCTCCATCCCCGCCACCACACCAGACTCCTTCGCGACCAAGGTCGCGACTGCCCGCGCCTCGATGGGTACGGCCACCCGACTAGTTAGATCCACTGGCCCTACATCCTCCCCAACCGCCCGCGACGCCGCTTCTCGCACGACCGCCTGCCAATCCTTTTGGGAGAGATCCATCTTGTCAGCGTGCAATCTCCCCTAGGCAGAAGTCGAGGAAAACTACCCCCTCTTTTCACCGGCCAACCTTTCTTCTATCCTTTTCTAGTGAAAACACGGATCGTTCCAATATCAGCCAGCTCTCTCCGTGAGGCGTGCCAAATCCTCCAAGGAGGTGACCTCGTCGCCTTTCCCACCGAAACGGTCTATGGATTGGGCGCCCTCGGACTCCGCTCGGACGCTGTGCAAAAAATCTTTCACGCCAAAGGGCGACCCTCCACCGATCCTTTGATCCTTCACCTACCCTCACCCGACCTAAATCAGGCCGTTACTCATCACTGGATGGCGGCTCCAATTCCCCCCTTCGCCAACGAATTAGCTAAGAAATTCTGGCCTGGTCCGCTCACCTTGGTCGTGCCTAAGGGAGCCAAGGTTCCGCTTGAGGTGACCGCTGGGCTCGGGACGGTCGCCCTGCGTGTCCCCGCCCATCCTGTCGCCGAAAAACTTCTGCAGGAGTTAGGCGAACCCCTCGCCGCCCCCAGCGCAAACCGCTTTGGTCGAATTAGCCCAACGGATGCTTCCGCCGTTCTCCAGGAGCTCGATGGCAAAATTCCCCTGATTCTGGATGGCGGCCCTTGCCCGCATGGCATCGAATCAACCGTGCTTTCACTTCTTTCGGGTCCGCCCACCATCCTCCGCCCTGGCTCGATCACGGCCGAGATGATTTCTCAAATAACTCACACGGAGGTCCTGCTTCGTTCCCAACCGAGGGATTCGAAAAGCGCCTTGCCCTCACCCGGAATGCTGGAAAACCACTACGCCCCCCAAACGCCACTTTACCTATGCACAGCCCCCATCGAATCCTTCCCATCTTCCTACCAGTTCATTCTCTACCATCGTCGCGCTGCCTCCCCTCAAGCCCAGACCCATCTTCTTTGTCCGGACGGAGATCCTTCGACGGCCGCCCAAAATCTTTACCGAATTCTGCGAGAGGCAGATCAGGTGGGTTCTCAAGCTATCTTCATCGATCCCATCCCAGACTCTCCTTGGGCTCCCGCCCTACGAGACCGTCTCCATCGTGCCAGCGCGGGCACCGCGAATTGGGCGAATGGCCAGTGGAATTTACGGCCGCGCGAAACTACCTAAATCTGCCCGCCTGGACCCGTCGCACCTTCCTGATCCTTGTCTTTCAATCCGACCAAGCTCAAGACATGACTCAGCAGTCGTCCGACCGACTCCTCCACACTCTCCTTGGCCGTGTCTAGAATCAGATCCGCCTTTTCGGGAATCTCATAAGGAGAATCAATCCCCGTAAATCCCTTGATTTCCCCTTTCCGAGCTTTTCGATATAACCCTCGGGGATCCCGCTTCTCGCAATCGGCAATCGAAGCACTGATATAAATCTCAGAGAAGTTCAGGCCTGCTGTATGACAGGAGGCGCGCACCGCATCACGCTCTTTTCTTAACGGCGAGATCAGCGAACTAATCACAACCAGTCCGGATTCTGCCATGAGTTTCGCAACTTCTCCTGCCCGACGAATATTCTCGGCCCGATCGGTCAGGCTGAATCCTAAATCGGCGCACAGCCCATGTCGCAAGTTATCCCCGTCCAAGATCATTGTCCCAATCCCTCTTCGGAATAATAAACTCTCCAGCGCCACCGCCAGGGTCGACTTCCCGGAGCCCGACAAACCCGTCAACCAGATTACGGCTCCCTCATGTCCAAAATGACTCGCCCGTGCCTCTTGGGATACCCGACCCTCCGTCCACGTTAAATGCTCCCCCGTGACCGCCTTGGCCAACGAAGTCGGGTACTCCGCCACGGTAATGATTCCCCCTCCACCAATGCGTGCCCCACGCTGCAGGGCAAAGCGCCCGGTGGAAGAAACCTTTTCGTGAGCGTCATAGACCAGCGGGCGTCGGCACCGGATTCTCACCTCCGCCACTTCAAATCTCCCCACCTCTTCCCGCAGATCACTCGCCGCCTCCAGCTTTTCCGCATCCACCACTCGATCGATCGCCACCAGACGCGCCTCGACCGATTGGGTGCCTAAACGAAGGGTAACCGGGGCCTGTAAACGCAACGGTTCCGTATCCAGCCAAAAGATTCGCGCGCGAAGCTCTCGGGATTCGACGGGAGGGTGGTCAAGCGAGGCTCCGACATGCCCGCGCTCGACAAAGATCTGCTCCTCCAGCGTGACCGCCACGTTTTGCCCCGATCCCACCTCCAAGACAGGTGTTTCTTCGCCCCACGATTCGATGCTTCTAATCCGACTGGCTTTTCGGTCGGGAAAAAAGACGACTGGGTCCCCCACTCGAATCCGTCCGCTTTCCAATTTGCCCGCGATGACTCGCCTAGCATCAAAGCGATAAACATCCTGAATACTGAAACGCAGAGGTCCATCCAGGGATGGTTGACTCTTTCCTGCTCCCACCAAAAGAGCCTCCAGTAAGGTCGGCCCCTTCCACCAGGGCAGATGCGACTCATCCCGGCGCATCACCGTCGCCCCCTCGCGGGCAGAGATCGGGATGACCTCTCGGGGCACAATTTTCAGCCCCGCCAGATACTCTCGAATCTCTTTTTCGAGTAGACGAAAGCGATCCTCTTTCCACCCCACCAAATCCATCTTGTTCACCGCGACAATGACCTTGGAGACTCCGAGGAGCGATAAGAGAAGGCCATGCTTCCGGGTCTGCTCTTTCAAACCCTCGGCCGCATCGATCAGTAAAATCGCCTCCTCCGCCGCGGCGGCCCCTGTGACCATGTTCTTGATAAACTCCCGATGGCCGGGTGCGTCGATAATTTCAAAAGATTGCCCCTGATAACGAAAGCCAATCCTCGTCGTGTCGATGGTGATATTTTGCGCCTGCTCCTCCAGAAAAGCATCGAGAAGGAAGGCATACTCCAGCGGCATTCCCTCCTCGCGAGACGCTTTCTCCGCCGCCTCTAGCTTCCCTTCCGGCAAAGATCCCGTATCCGCTAAAAGTCTGCCAATCAGCGTGGACTTCCCGTGATCCACGTGACCGACGACGACAATACTCGTCCGTGGCTCTTCCGCTCCTCCCGACGCCCCAGCTCCTCCCTGCCTTTTTGGAAAAAAGGCCGCGACATAATCTTTGGGCACAGGCTTCGGTGCCGGAGGCATGACCACTCCCTGGCTCACATGAATCCTTTCGCCCGCAATTTCTGCATGGCATTTCGCTCGTGATGATCTTGGGCCCGCCCAGCTCTTTCCGATGTCTTGGTGACCTTGAGCTCCTCGACAATCCCCTCGAGAGTATCGACCGAGCTTTCAATCGACTTCGTGATCGGCCAGCACCCCAAGGAGCGATAGCGACGACCGTTTTGGGAGAAGTACATCTTCGGAATTGGGATTCCCTCCCGGCGGACATACTCCCAAATATCCAGCTCCGTCCAGTCGAGGAGTGGTTGAACCCGCACGTGCTCCCCCGGCTTCACCGCGGTGGTGAACTGCCCCCAAAACTCGGGGGGCTGATCCCGATACTCCCACTCGTTCTCCGCCGTTCGAGGAGAAAAATATCTTTCCTTGGCGCGGGTTGAATCCTCATCTCGGCGGATTCCAGTGACCAAGGCATCCCACTTGTACTTGGCTAGCGCCTGTTGCAAGGCAGCCGACTTCAACTCATGCGTGACCGTGACAGGATCGTGGGTCTCATAACCGATCCCCCTTTTTCTCGCCTCCTCATTGACCATGACAATCAGGTCGATCTCATAATGCTTTCGCGCCCACTCCCGAAACGCCAACATCTCAGGAAATTCATACGTGGTGTCGATATGAACCAGCGGGAATGGAATTTTCCCGGCAAATGCCTTCTTGGCCAGCCAGATCAGGGTATTTGAATCCTTGCCCATCGACCAAGGCATAGCCATATTCTTAAAATTCGCGAAAGCCTCGCGAAAGATATAAATGCTCTGATCCTCAAGGTGTTGCAAATACGACATAAACCATAGACTTTGTATGGTTTAGGTGCATAATGCAAGCATGATTGTGGCTGATTCAAAGAAAAAAGGGACAGCCCAAGCGGAGCTACCCGATCTGGAGTCGAAATCTCCGAAAGAGCGGATCGCTTGGGCCATGGAAGCGTACCCAGATCAGCTACTCCTCACGACCTCCTTTGGCGCGCAATCCGCTGCCTTCCTCCATCTCGCCACCCAGCAGAAAAAGGATCTGCCCATCATTTTTATTGATACCGGATACCATTTTCCCGAAACCCTCGCCTTTGCCCAAGAGCTCACCAAAAAATTGCGCCTTAATCTCAAAACCTACTCCCCCCGACTCGCCCCGGCCGAGCTTGAGCAAAAACACGGAAAGCTGTGGGAGTTAGGCCCACTGGGCTTGGAGCAGTTTCATGAAATCGTGCGGGTCGAGCCACTTCGTCGGGCCATGCAGGAACTTCAACCGGCACTTTGGTTGGCGGGGTTACGCCGGGCGACCGCCGATTCCCGCAAAGAGCTATCGGTCCTGTCCCAATCCGAATCCAGAATCAAGATGCTGCCGATCCTCGACTGGTCGGATCGAGATGTGGGTCAATACCTCCAGGAACACTCTCTTCCCTATCATCCCCTCTGGTCGAAAGGATACGTCTCGATCGGAGATCGCATCACCACGAAACGACTCGACGAAGTGACCGATCCTTCCGAGTTGAGGCACTTTGGCTGGAAACGAGAGTGCGGTATTCACGAAAAAGTCTGAGTCGGTCGGAAAAAAGGTTTCGTTCGAACGCTCTTCCCCCTACGCTTTCTAGTTATGGCAGGTGAAGTTGTTGAAGTAGAAGGAGTCGTGAAGTCGGTCCTCAAAGGCACCCTCTTCCGGGTCGAACTGGTCAATGGCCACACGGTCCTCGCTCATATCTCTGGCAAAATGCGCAAGAACTACATCCGCCTGAATATTGGCAACAAGGTGAAGATGGAAATGTCCCCGTACGACCTCAGCAAAGGAAGAATCACCTACCGGATCCCGCCCCCCTCCGCCGATGGGCAACCCGTCGCCCCCGTTCCTCTTTAAGCCGCCTTATCTTTGGCAATCATCTCCGCGTACGCCTCCCAGGGGACATCCCCACCCTCATCCCTCGGAATCCTCGCCAAATCGGACGAATCAAAATGGATGCCAAACAAACCAAAACGCGGATCATAGGTTCCCCACTCGTAGTTATCAGTCAAAGACCAGTGAAAGTATCCCACCAAGGGATAGCCCTCGGCTTTCAACTTCTGAACCTCCCCCACATGCTGCCGAATAAAATAACTACGACTTTGCTGATCAGTTCGTAAGGTACACTGTTCACCTGGATGACAGCGACGCTCGGCCATCCCGTTCTCCGCGATGAGAATCGGCATCTGGGGGTACTCCTGCGCATACCTCTCCACAAAAAACCGCAAACCACGGGGCAAAGCTTTCCAGTCCCACCACTTGGTTGTCAGACTTTGCGTAATCCACTCCCGCAACCCGACACGTCCCAAACGCAAGTCCGCCAAAGCCGGTAGCCGGACAATATTTCCAACAAATGGATCGTAGTAATCGAACGAGATGTAATCCACCACTTCCTCCTCCCTCCTCTCCCGAATCAGAGGCACCAGACGCGAAAAGGTGCTCTCGTGCAAAAACTTTCGGCTCAACCCATGCTGAATCTGCTTAATCAACTCCCCCACCGCTTCCGAAAAAAGACCGTGGTGGGGAAAGTCCATCGCTCGATAGGCCCGCGTAAACTCTCGATACCGATCGGTTAAAAAAGAGAGGATCGGCTCGTTGCCATGCGTTTGTCGCGCCCCCTCTAAGACATCGAGAAGCATTTTGTCCATCCAGTACAAGTCGCTGGCGAAGTTATTAAAACTCAGTTGGGGACGCCCCCAATCGGGATGCTCCGCGTAAAGAGCATGGATTTCTCGGCGAACACGCACGTGCGCCTCCAACATGGTCTGCAGGGAGCAAAGAGCCGCCGACCACCACACGCGTCGCCCTGCGGGAAACGAACCCACATTGTAGGTGCAAGCCGCCAGCATGTTCGGCTCGTTGATCGTGATGAACCAGGTCGGTGGGGCCACCCCCCGCTCCGTCAGCTTTCGATTGAGCAAAGCCCACAGCTTTCTTTGGAAAGCGGCCAAGAGATGCGGGGTTTTCTCATCCAGCCAAGGGTCTGTTCCCAGCCAGTGGGGGGTGGTAAAGTGACAAAGGGTGACGATCGGTTCGAGGTGTCGCGCCCGCAGCGCAGCGATCATATCCGCGTAGCGATTCACCGCATCCTCCTGGAATTCCCCGGTCGATCCCTCGGGTTGAATTCGGGTCCAATCCACCCCGAGCCGAAATCCCGTGAGCCCCATCATTTCCGCTCGATCGAAATCCTCCTCATATCGGTTCCAGAAATCCACCGAACGTCCGGAACGGGCCACTTTGCCCGAATTCTCCCAAGCTGCCCAATTGTTCTGGGGTTGCCCTTCCCCGTTGTATCCCCCCTCGTGTTGATAGGCGGAGGAAGAAACCCCCCATAAAAACCTCTCCCCCTTGCTCCCGACTTTCATCGCTTTCGCGCCTGTTCCGCCATCTCCTCCTGTTGCCCCATGTCCACCTGCACGGGCGTACTGTCCGACTCCGCCAGAAGTGTCTTCACGACCGTTTGGGCCGCTTGGGGGCGCCCCATCTGACGGGCCGCCTGCTTCATCCGGGCCAGTCGCTCCGGTTCCGAAAAAAGCCGCCCCACTTTGTACCCCAAAGTCGTGATTTCGTTGCACTTGATCGCCACCCCTTTTTCCAAAAGCTGGTCACTATTCCTCTCCTCCTGTCCAGGAATTGGGTCGTAAATCGCCATGGGCAAGTGAGACGCCATCGCCTCCGCCGAGGTCATTCCCCCTGGCTTGCTGATGAGTAGATCCGCCGCCGCCATCCATTCCGGCATATCTTCGACATACCCCTGCACCAGAAACTCCACCCCACGGGTGGGAACACGCGCTACCTCCGCCTCCACCCTGGCCTTGGCCTCGGGGTTCTTGCCACAAATCACCACCACCTGAACCTTTTGGGGCATCTGACGGAGTGACTTCACCACCTGTTCGGCTGGATTGACACCCAATGCTCCCGCCGTGACTAAAATCACCAACCGATCCGGATGCAGTCCCAGCTTTTTTCGCAAGGAGGGCCGATCTCTTTGACGCCCGAAATGAGGGTCAACCGGAATCCCGCTCACCGTGATCCGCTCCGCCGGAAGCCCCAGCAAGGTCAGATAAGCCTTCGTCTCATCCAGCGCGACAAAGTAGCGATGAAAGGCTCGGGAAAGCCACATCGCGTGAAAGTCATAGTCGGTCACCACAATCGACAGCTTGGCCTGAATGATCTGCTTGGTAATCAAGTGGGAAATAATTTCCGCGGGCATAAAATGAGTGCAGACCGTGATGTCAGGCTGAAAACTTGAAATCAAACGAACGAGCGGCCTCGTATTTAAACGATCCAGCAGCAGTCGCATCTTGTCGGTCTTCCAAGGCTCATCACTAGTCTCGTACCACCACCCCAGCAAAGTAGGCGCATCTTGCACCAAGGTCAGGTACAGCTTCGAATAAAAATCCCGAAACAGCTTATTGGTAAACGCCAGCGCATCCACATTGACCACCTCATCCACTCCTGGAGTGCTGCGACACACCGTTTCCAGGGCCGAGGCCGCCCGCACATGCCCTGTCCCCGCACTGGCCGAAAGAATGAGAACCTTTTTACCCTTCTTCACAGCTGCAAATTGTACCTGATCAACCAAACGGAGAAACCCCTAAAACCCCTCGCCCTAGCCCTGGAAAAGATCCAACTGATTTCTCTCCCTCTTCACTTTGGATCCCGACCCTTTCGGCTGAATCCTGGCCGGCTTTCCGGAAGCATCCGTTTCCCGCTCCTCTAATCCTTGGAGAATTTCTCCGGCTCGACGCAGAACGGTGGGGGGCAACCCCGCCAACCGCGCCACCTGAATCCCATAGCTACGATCCGCCTCCCCCTCCACAATTCTGCGCAAGAACACCACCCGGTCCTTCTCCTCCCGCACATCCACCCGAAAGTTCATCACTCCCGATCGTGTCAAAGCTAGCTCGGCTAGTTCGTGGTAATGCGTGGCGAACAAGGTTTTGGCCTGAACCTCATCATGGA
>Ga0247837_1010603_pt1 | contig 10450 bp, 9 predicted proteins | sample LaCtaG_2_FD_187115 | JGI IMG/M metagenome (GOLD analysis project Ga0247837, IMG submission 187115) | Freshwater microbial communities from meromictic Lake La Cruz, Castile-La Mancha, Spain - LaCruzMarch2015_14.5m | ecosystem: Environmental > Aquatic > Freshwater > Lake | place: Spain: Castile-La... | reverse complement strand
GCGTCGCTGTTCCGGATGCTAGCGGCGGCAGTGTTGATATTAAGCACCTGGTGTTTGAGTCGCTGGTCATTGTCAACAGCCGGCGCAAACTGGAGGCCGAGCTGGTCAACAAGGCGTGGATCAAGACTTCTGAATCCAATCCTTTATCTTCCGAGTTTAAGAAGCTGGCTGATAAAATTGATGCAGTGGGTTCCCAATTGAGAGTTGATCGAAAACTGTTACTGTTGGAGCACGTGAAGACTCCAGCGGATGCACTGAAAGTAATCGTTGAAGAGAATGCTGCTACTATTCTGGGGAATGCAGCAACGCCACTCAAGTTTCATCCCACGTACGCGTATCTGCGCCTGCAGTACCCAGCCCTCCGGTTTTTGCCCAGTGCCACAAACGCCCTGGCCCAGACAAAGGAGAATATCCCCTACATGAACAAGTTCCTCACCGACATTTCCAAACTGCACTGGGCCTATGCTGGTTTGCGATCGATTGGGGCAGCGCTTGTGCTGGCGAACGGGTGGACCGATATTGTTCCTCGACCGAATCCGAAGGTCAAGCACTGGACGGCCATCGACGGCATTGGTCGCTTGCTAGACGGGGTCGTGGCAACTTACATTGAACAGGGAACACAGAACTACGACGTCTCGCAGAAAACGCCAGAGCAGCTTATTCGATTGATCGCAGTCATGGCCGACGTGGTGACGGCGCTGTATTTGGCGATCGAAAGCAAAATGACCGACCCAGAGAAAACAGCTGCCACTGCTCAGCTCGCCCGGTTGCACACGCCGGACCCGTACCTCGCGAACACGCCGGACGCACAATTCTTTGGACACCGCCTGACGCTGCGGCTGCTGGCCGATGCTGCCGTGAAGGCGGACGTCGACACCGGCGCGTTTGAGATCCCGGACAAGTCCAATCCGATCTCGCTGTCGATCAAGCGCGTCAAGCCGTGGACATCGCTCACCGAGAGCTCCGAGTCGTGGAATCTGAGCGCGCTGTTCACCGTGTACCGGTTCAAGATGGTGAACCTGATGGAGTGGATGGGCGCGGTCGGTGGCAAGGATGAAAAACCCGCGTGGGCCAAGAACTACACGACGCAGTCCGTGATTAATTCCTGGAAGCCGGACTTCTCGCGGAACAAGAACGTCGACTACTCCTGCCTCATCCCCGTGCGGCTCAACGTGCAGCAGCAGCTCAAACTCCACGTGCACACGTTCGTCTCCAACATCTACGGCGCGGAAGTGCGCAACGACAAGCGATTTAATTAAGCGTGAGCCGGCGCGACAGTAATAAACCAACGTCGTCGTCGTCCTCATCCTGCTCCGTCCGGTGCGACTCGACCAGCGACGGCGCGCGCGACAGCAGCAGGGCGGACGTGGCCGCGTGGTGGTACCAGAGGCTGAACATGGGCTTGAAGTTGGGATGTGTGAAGGCGTAGGCGTCTCCAAGCGCGTTGGCTATTTGCACCATGGTGATGTGCTTGAACGGGAACCAGTAGCGGTCTGACGCCCCTAAGACAGTTATAAAGTTATGAATTGAAAGATCTGTTTGCTGGTTTGCGCTTGCGGTGAGGGCTTTAACACGATCAGGAGATGGAAAGAATGACGTGATTTGTGCTGGGTCATTGCCAGGGGTCCACGCGTACAGTTGCTGACACAATGGCTGAAAGTACTCTTTAATAAATTGAGTGACCTTTGTGTGAAAGAGTTGCACAGTGAGAGGCACGTTCCGTAGTGCAAGCGTCTCTGAAAACTCTGGCCAATCCATTGACTTGATTTCCTTCCACTGCACTGCAGCGATTATAGGAGGACTCATTGCCCCACGATGCAGGATGGAAGCCGATAGATTGTTGTTATCCGATGCAAATGCTGCCAAAACACCCCTTTTCTTCAAGTAAAACACAAAGTTTGTTATGTAAAAGAAATGAAATTCTTCAAAATGCATCATGTCATCGCGCCCTTGTGGATAGTTAGCAGCAAATACAATATAAAGAAGTAAAGATAGATAAAAATCCGACGTTCCGTGCAACATGTAAATTTCATGGTGTTTGGTCATATTGTCCAATTTTTTAATGTTCCACTGACTGGACATAATCATGAGCATGCACCAGGTGATTCCCAGATTCAGCCTCCATGTGCTGGACATATCTCTATCCATTTGAAATGCCTGGAGACCACTGTCCATTCTTGGGGCGGCATTAGCATCAAAGACACTGGCTGTAGATAGCAGAATCTGAAGTAAAATATAATGCAGCTCCACGTTTGTTCTTTGAGCATGCCTTTGCCCAAGTTCCGGGAACGGGATGGGCATTGAAAAAAAAGCGGAGAATATGGGTTTGATGTAATCTGTTTGAGTCATTTTGCTGTTACAGTCCCAGCACGCAGCAATCGTGTGCGATGAAATTCGGTCGGTGACCTTGTTTAAAGTATCCATGTTGAGTGGGTTGAACAGGAAACCATCTGAAATTTTTTTAGGGGCACCATCTGGATTATGTACAACCAATTTGAAAATACTGTTGTTAACGTCTAAGCATTTCAAGAACTCGTCTGTCTTTGGATCTTCTCCCACAAACTCCTTTATGGGCTTAAGTTCCTTTATACCATCACCTAAAACTGCAACTCCGTGTTGCCATACTCCATTAAAGGAGGGCGAGTTGCTGCTTGCGACATTGTGTAAAAAATGGCATTTGTTGTAGCCAACTGAATGTTTTGTAATAACACCTGGCGCCAATCCAAAAGCATTAATTGGTCTGCCTTTACCGTCCTGAATAATGCTTGCTGGCTTGCTTTTAAACCATGATTGGACTGAATTCCATTTTAGATCTGGAACGTGTATGGCATCAATGCTCAAAGGCATTTTACAAATAGGGCATATGTTGAAGCTCCTTCTCAAAGATTTTTTCACCTGTTCATCATCTGTGCCAAGTGCCACTGTCTTCCTTTTTGTTGGTGCTGTTTCTGGGCGAGGTCGCGGCACACCTGGGGAAGCACTGAAAGCGAAGGGCGGTGCACCTGATGCAGCCATGCCACCGTCGTCATCGCTTTCGCCATCATCATCTGAAATGTGCACATCTCCGTCGTCACCAGCTCCCATACCAACTTTGCCAGGCGCTGAATCCGGACGCTTACGACCAGGTCCAATGTATTCAGGTGACTGTTCAGCAGGACGCTTCGGCGGGCGATCAGCCATTTATTTATCACGACAACGCAGGCTTTTATACACCCCCCGTCCCCAGCGACTCCACAACTACCGGCGTGGCCGACTCGGACGTGAGCGAAACCGCCATGCCCACAGTCCGTCGCGGCTTTTTCGTCGATGCTGCCTTGGCCGAATCCGCGGGCGCCGCCGCGCTGTCGAGGCTCGCAGGGGCCGTTGCCACCAGGGTCGGCGCCGCCGCGCTCAGGGTGATGCCGCAGGTAGCCGCCGGGGCCAGCGTGGCCGCCTTGCTTCCCAAAAATGCCCCGCCATCGCGCGCGCCCCACACCCAGCCCGTCTCGTCTCGCCGCAGGGAGGGTGCTGGGTCCGTCGCGTCCGGCGCCGCTCGTTTCACGCCCTTCTGCGGCTTCCACTTGATGTGCTCGACCCATGTCGGCGTGAACGTGCCCTCGAGCAGCGCGCCGCGCAGGACCACGCGATCGTCGTAGTAAATGCCGCGATTCGAAGCTTCGTACCGCCAGTCGTCCGCGGACTCCGTCTTGGCCATGACCTGCGACCGCAGAATGTGCCAGTACCCGTGCTCGCGGTAGTCGTAGTTCTCGCTGACCTGGCGCGGCTCGTAGGTGCTCAGGACGCTCGGCACGATCTGCCACGCCGTGTTCACGCCGCCGGGCTCGAACTTGAACTGCTGCACCGCGAGCTGCTTCGACCAGTGGTTCAGGTGGTACTTGACGTTGCCGTCCTTGGTCGAGATCGGCAGCTTCTCCAGCTTCAGGATCAGCTCGTCGCCGTTGGAGATGTTGCAGTTGTTGAAGACGTTGCACAGGTTGTCGACGCGCCCGTCCACGAGGAAGGCCGAGACGAAGTTGACCGGAAACGTCACCGCCTTGCTGCTGCCTTCGTGCTGGCCGCCCTGCATTTCCGACGTGTGCGGAATCCCGAACGGGCGTGCCACTTCCGTGATGAAGCGAATCGCGTCCGACACGTTGAACGCCTTGCGGTCCGAGTACACGTCGTCCACGAAGCGCAGGTCCACCAGCAGCTGCTGCCAGTTGGTCATGTCCAGATTGTTCCAGTACCGCTGAATGCCCGCCAGCAGGTAGTTCACCGCCTGCATGTTCACGAGCGGGTCGACGGCCCTGGACAGCTGCAGCCGCTCAAACGACGCGTTCCCCCGCATCACATTCGAGCGCCGGTCGAGACGCAGCACGAACGCGATGTCGCCGGTGTCCACGGCGTGGCTCAGCGGGAAGGAGCCTTCCGAATTCGCGTTCGGAAAGTGGATGCACGGCACGATCTTCTGGATCCGGTGCGCGATGTTGGTGTAGCTGGTCTGCGACGAGATGTGGTCCGGCTCGCCATACTCGTACGGAGAGATCCCGCTCAGCAGGTCGCTGTTGTAGTTGATCTTCGCGTTCGGAAACGACGGCGGGCCATGCGTCGGCAGCGGACCGGAGTTCATAACGACATCGGGCTTGCGCACGTTCGAGAGCTTGTCGAAGAAGCTCATGCGATCTACTGTGCCTCCGGGAAAAGAAGCGCTTATGTACTGCGAGCAAAAAAATATTGGGTGTGTATCACAGCTTGCGCGCGGGAAGTGGGCGTTTCTTGTACATAAGCGGCGGGTTTCGTAGCGGTAGCGCTCTGATGCACAACACGCTGCTGCGCGTCGACCGGTTTCTTCAGGCGCGATGGGTGACGGAAGATAACACCAGATACAACGCCAGTAGATACAGGCGGGTTTCACGCGCTTTTATTCGATACGTTCTTGATGGACTGATTGCTCATTACACTGATTATGATAACGTATTGCTTGCAGCCGCGCGTCGTTTACGAAACAATACTCACTTCGATGATGTTCCTTTCGTGATGTTACGAAACACACATCGTTACTCAAATCCAGCACTTGACACCATATCTTATTTACTGGAAGCATATGAAAATATTACACCTGAGACGGCAGACACTATTGAGTGCGAAGCCGCCGCTGCGTTAATAGAAACAAACCTTTACGACGAAACTCTCGGGGATTTCGGACCCAACACTCTATACCCATGGTCGTGGAGACTGGTGCCTCGAGCTCTGTACACACCACCGCCACCAAGAATGCCTAGCATAGTTCCCTGATAAACTCCTTAACACTATCCGTCAGCCTGATCCAGACGTCGTTCCCCGTCCACTCGACGCCGTCGTGCCACGTGAAGCGGGCGTTGATGACTCCGCGCCTGGAGATCGAGACCGTGCCGAGGTCCGGGGCGATCTTCTTGGGGACGTCGAAGTTCTTCCACTCGTTGATGTAGAAGATAATGGCATTCGACAGCTCCTCGTGCCGGCGCATGACCTTGCAGCCCGGGAAGCGCTTGTCGAGCATCTGCTCAATCAGGCAGCCCTGGTTCACGCACACGTTGCGGCCGAGGTGGGCGGTGGCGACGATCAGGTACGTCTTGAGGCCGATGGTGCTCGGGGAGGCCAGCAGCTTGCTCATGGTGTGGACGACGCCCTCGTGCGACACCCCGCCCTTGAAGATGGCCTTCCCGCGGAGGAAGATGACGTTGCCGCCGCGCAGGGTGTAGGCCTCGTTGAACGCGCCCAGCGTGCTTCTTCGGCAGCGCCACGCGGGATGGTTGGCCATGACGGCGAACTCTGACACAAAGCCGCAGATGTTCCGGACGGCCGTGGTGTTGTTGGCCGGCGGCAGGTCGTCCTTGGAGAAGAGCAGCACGCGGAAGCCGTCCTTGGACACGTGCTCGGGCACAATCAGCGACGGCACCGGCTCAATGCACTCGGAGCACGCTGTGATCTCCCACTCGCCACGGAGCGCGTCGCCGTACGGCGTCTTGATGCACCACACGGGCTGGTTGTAGGCATCCTCTCGATTCATGGCGGCGATCGATACGTATTTTGACACGTTGGCAGTATATAAATCCGCGCGGTTGCGCTGGCATGCAACAACAGCCACTGTTTTTTTTAATTGATAATTAAAACGCTAGAAGAAACCACCGCCATTCTTTTTTCGCAGATCACCATGCCCGGATGGTTTGTCCTGACGGTCGACAAGTACAACCGCACCGCGACGACCAAGGCGACGAACGCAGCGCAGAGAATTTACCTCGAGGACACATTTTGCCTCGCCAGCAACGCGCTGGACTACACCGGCCGCAAGCGATACTACTTCGCCGACCGTGCGCCCGACGTCAGCGCGGACGTGCTCGGTACCGAATTCAAGGCGTGGCTCGATGCCGAGGTGGCGAAGAACTCATATATTTTTGCACCCACGGCGGCCATGGCAGCAGCAGCACCGGCCGTGGTTGTTCACGTGCACGCAAGCGAGCCGGTCATTCCTGCGCACGTGGATTCGGACATCCGGCGCGAGGCCTTGGTTATGCAAATCGCCCTTGAGCGCGAGCGCACCGACGAGGCCCGGCGCCAAACACTGATGGAGCAGGCTCTGATCGAGCGCGACCGGGCCAACCGCGAGGCCGAGCGGGCGCAACGCGAGCTCCGTGCCGCGCAGCAGGACCACCACAACGCCATGCGGGCCGAGATGCAGCGCACCCGAGAAGAGTTTGCCGCCGAGCGGCTGGAGCTGCAGCGGATGCGCGTCGAGAGCCACCAGCACTATGTGCAGAATAACATGTACATGGCTGCTGCTGCTCGCCCACCACTGGCTGGCCGTGGAGCGCCACCTCCGCGAGTCCGCCGCCCGCCGCCCCCCTCCTTCGCGGAGATCCTGTCGCTGCGCCTAGCTCAGGCCGTGCAGGTTGCGGGACGAATTCTCGTTGGCAACGGGAACGCAGGGCTGAACCAGCGGCAGCGGCTTCTGTTGGACAAGCACAGGGGAGCTGGTCCGCGCTAGGTTTTTTGCTCTCTGAGCGCAAGGACGGTTGTGAGATTTGTTGAGTAAAAAATTTCGAGTGTTGGGCTGACCAAATACACGCGCGGCCCCATTATCACCCAGTTCCATGCGTTCTCCTGCAGGTTTTCGTCTTCGTAGCATAGCTGGATATCCGGGTACATCTCCATCAGCGGCGCGAGGGAGTACACCGGTGCGTCTTTCCCAGCGCGTATCTGCATCAGCGTCAACTGGCTCCGTCTCTCGTATGCCGGAAAGTGGAAGTACACCACTTGGGATATACAGTTGTAGAACCCGGCGAAGTCTTGTCGGTACAGAAGCCGGGCTGCTGGCGGGAGGTCCATGTGCATGGAGTGGCGGTAGAAACACTCCATGGAGGCTTGGACGTGGAACTCCTGCGTCGTCTCGATGTGTGAGGTATCGATAGGATCCACCCGCTGACATCCGTGGAACATGTGCAGGTGCCGATATAGTACGAACAGAATGCTCACAAAACGCCGAATCGTCGCCTGGTTCAGCCTGCCGGGGTCCCTGTCGTCCATCATGCTCACGTCGTCGATCACGCGGGACTTCATGTTGATCTCGCCGAAGCGCGCCATGCAGGCGTCCACGGTGTCGACCAGCGCGTCGGACGTCTCGGGGTCGTTCAGGTACTCGTTCCAGTGCATTTGCAAATCCTCAAGCACGTCCTTGAGCTGCCGCGGCGTCAGGTCGCAGACCATCGCGGACGAGTGGATGATGCGCGGGAGCGCGAGCACGACGTTTGAGAGGGCCTTCTCCTTCAGCGCGCGGTACCGGGCAATGATCAGACCCATCAGGTGCATTTTGTTCAGCAGGCAGTCCACGGAGGCGGGCTCGGCGGCGTCCATGTGCCACAGCCAGTGGTCCCACACGCCATCGGGCAGGTCCAGGCCGGCCTCGAGCGTGCGGTTCAGTGCGGCGATGTCGTCGTCCATGCTTGGTGTAACCAATGGCGCATCTTCTACCAATTCACGGAACACACCGGAAACGGTCGTCAAATTGGTACAGCAAGGGGCTGCCGTCGTCCTGAAACTTAAAGTACGAGTTCTTCCAGATGTAGTCGTCGGCGAAGTCGAAGTAGTCGCTCATGGTCGTGTCGTAGCAGTGCCGGCACGTCAGAAACGTCTCCATGTGGATGGCGCCATCGAGCGAGGCCTTGCCGGCAACGCGGAAGCACATGCACGCCTTTCCCCTGCACACGCCGCGCAAGCACATAACACACAGCTGCCGCTCGATGGCTTCGTCGTGGCTGCACTGCATGGAAAAAATCATGTGGTGTGTGTGTTTTGTTTTTGTTTTAATAAAGAAAATCGTTAATTACATCACGGTGCCGAAAATGGTCACGTGACGATGATTCATGGAGCTGGGGTTGACGAACTTGACAGAGCGGGTCCCATTAAAGGTATCCCAGTCGAAATCCCGAAAGATCAACTTGTCGTAATAGGTGTTCAGATGCTTTCTCAAAGTAGAATCTCCTGTTATGGTATACGATAGAATCCCGGCAACGGAGCTCGTGTGCTCCATGTTTTCAATCCAAAACTCGTATGGAGTGTCTGGATCCCTGCTGTCATATACTGCTGCAACCAGTCTCCCCATGTCGACGACCAAGCTCAGGTCATACGCTCCACTCATCTCGCGATAGGGATTGTAATGGATGTCTGCATCAAGCGGGCCTGAGTACTCGTGCACATCATCGCCAACTCGCACGCACACAATCAGTTCAAAGTCTTCGATTGCATACGACTCCACGAGATTTGGTGAATGGGTAAGCTCCCTTCGGTCTTTGTCGGCGACAGAAAACGGCGTGCTGGCCGTCAGATACCTCATGATGTGATTTTGCATTCTCTTTTCGGTCGTCAGGCTCTTGTTGGACGCGTTGAGCTTCACCTTCGTCAGATTGAAGCGCAGAGGCACGGAGTATATGGTCGAGAGAGTAACAGTCGCGAGCAGCGTGTCGGTGTCAACAATGAACAAGCACGAAACCATCTGCAGCGAATCGGCGGTTCCTTGCGCTGAGACTCTCATTGTCAACGTGTGCTATATTTGCTTCCAGAGTGATATATGCATACGCAGAGGGTATCTTTTATAGTGAGAGATCACTGCTTTTTGTGCCTATAACCACCCGAGCCCTTCGAGCAGTTGCACGAGTGGCACACGCCCTTGAGCTCCGCGTGCTCGTCGTGAAATGCGCGCCACGCCTTCTTCAGCACGCGCTGCTGCAGCTGGTACGCGTTCTTGCGGAACTTGATCTTCAGCATCGTGATGTCCAGCTTCGACTTCTCCATGAACTCGTCGACAATCTGCGCGAATGGCTTGCCGTCGTGGTCGATGTCGAGGCGCGAGAACGACTTCTTGCACACCGCGCAGTCCCCGCCGTTGGCGTACGTCTCGTGGGCGGCCTTGCTCTTGGCGCTCATACTCGCCTCGTTGCGCAGCGCGTTGAGACACCGGGCCTTCTTCTCTCGCTCGACGTTGTACTTGCCATACAGGTTCTCGATGCACTTGGACCACGAGCAATCCAGGAGACCGCCCGTCAGCGCCTCCACGTACAGCGCCTTCGAGTAGTACGGCGGGCGCGCGCTCATGACAAACGAAAGGCCCGACCTGGAGAACTTCTTGTTGGGGTGATACTGCAGGAGCCCGCACAGCACGCGATCCTCGAAGCGCATGTCGACCGGGAACGTTTTCAGGTGCGCGGCCATCTTGCGGTGCGCGGCCGTCTTGGTCTTGCCCAGCCATTCGACCAGCTCGGTGTGCTGCATTGTTGCGCACAATGGGATTTTTTTTCTTCGCAAAGGAACCGGAAACCGCTCTTTTTTTTACTCATCATGCACAGGCCGTATCTCGCTTTTGAGATCGCCATCTGCATCCGCTTCGGGTTCTTCGTCGTCCCAGAGGTGTGCATGTTCATTTTTAGCACGCTCTGGCTCTGCATGCCGTACCTGGTGTTCGTCATGGTCTATCCAATTTACGTGAACCTGCCCTTTATTCTTCTCGTGCAGTGCGTCTTCGACGACAGTTGCGAAGACTGTGCGCAGGCCTACCTCGACAACACGAATGTGTATCGGTCATCCACAGCGACAACACACACGATCGAGCGGATTCGGCACGCGCTGGACTCGATGCTAGATAGCAAGCTGCATCTTATTAATCATCTGCAATGAGCTCGTCGTCGTTCATCAGAAACTCTGCGTCTGATCCCGCCTCATCGTCCTCATCGTCGTCGCCAAGCTCATCGCCTTCCTCTGTGGGTTCGGCCATCGCACGGGCGAGCAGGGCCTGGCGCTCCGCGACGACACGGGCCGGAAGGGCAATGTACCCGTCCGCAGTTTGGTGAAAGTCCAACCCCTCGCGGCGAACCATCTGGTCCAGCTTCTCGTTTTCGTCGCGGATCTTCAGCAGCCACTTGGCCCCATCCTTGTTGTGGGT
>Ga0247837_1010600_pt1 | contig 10452 bp, 8 predicted proteins | sample LaCtaG_2_FD_187115 | JGI IMG/M metagenome (GOLD analysis project Ga0247837, IMG submission 187115) | Freshwater microbial communities from meromictic Lake La Cruz, Castile-La Mancha, Spain - LaCruzMarch2015_14.5m | ecosystem: Environmental > Aquatic > Freshwater > Lake | place: Spain: Castile-La... | reverse complement strand
CAAGGTTGTGGCTGAGTCAGCGGCGACTTTGGCGTGTTCCACGAGAGATGGAGAGTGGTTTGATGCTTTGGACATTCCAGAACTCTAAACAGGATCGCCTCATCTTGAAAGCGAATTAGAATTAGCGATGCGAACTACCTGTGCGACCTCGGCCCCATCCTAGATGCGTTGGGACCTGCGGGCGGCAACGCCCACTGCTCCGAACGCAGCGGGGACGGGCGCAAAATGCCGGAATACGTGGACCGTGACTCCTTTGTGCCCAAGGCTGTAATGAATGTGCTGGCACTACAACGGCTCTGCGCTGGCGTGAAGGACCATATTCCTCCCATCACAGGATCATCTCACGAAACTCCACCTCGCTAATGATCTTAACACCTAGCTTGGTGGCCTTGTCTAGCTTGCTACCGGCGTCGGCCCCGGCGAGGAGATAGGTCGTTTTGCCACTGACACTGCTGCTGACTTTGCCGCCGTTGGCGCGGATGCTGTCGGCGATGGTTTCGCGCTCCTGACTGAGCGTACCGGTGATGACCCAAGTCGAGCCGTTAAGCTTGTCACTCGCAGTCTGCACCGCCTTTTGCACAAAGGTTAGGCCCGCCGCACGCAGCCGATTCAGCAAATGGATGTTTGCCTCATCGCGGAACCAGGCGTGGATGCTGGGAGCGACGATGGTGCCGATGTCCGGGCATTGTGTGAGGTCCTCGATGCTAGCGGCGGCGATGGCGTCAATGCTGCCAAAGTGTTCGAGCAGCTTGCGCGCGCCACTGGCACCGACATGCAGGATGCCGAGGCCGAAGATGAGCCGCCACGGGGGCTGTTGCTTGCTGGCTTCGATAGCCTTGAGGTAGTTCTCGATGCTCTTTGTGCCCACGCGGTCGAGCCGGGTGAGCAATGGTTCGGTAAGCGCATAAAGATCGGCCACATCGCTGACCAGCTTCAAGTCCACGAGCTGCGCCACGACGGACTCGCCAAGGCCGCTGATGTCCATGGCCCCACGGCAGACGAAGTGCTCGATGCGGCGCTTCACCACCTCCGGGCACTGCGGGTTTGGGCAGCGGATCACGACCTGCTCCTCGTCGCCATGCACGGGTGTGCTGCACACGGGACAGTGTGCGGGCGGTGTGATGGTTTGTTCATCGCCGCTGCGCAGTTCCTTTTTCACCATGACCACGGCGGGGATGATCTCGCCCGCCTTCTCGATGACCACCGTGTCACCCACGCGGATGTCCTTGCGCTCGATTTCCTCAAAGTTATGCAGCGTGGCATTGCTGACTGTGGAGCCGCTGAGAAAGACCGGTTCAAGCCGTGCCACGGGGGTTAGCGCGCCAGTGCGACCGACCTGGATGTCCACGGAGAGCAGCTTTGTTTCTGCCTGCTCCGGCTGGTATTTGTAGGCGATGGCCCAGCGGGGTGCCTTGCTGGTGCTGCCGAGTTCGCGCTGATCGGCAAAGGCGTCCACTTTGATCACGGCACCGTCGATTTCATAAGGCAGGGCTTTGCGCCGCTCGTCGAGCTCACGGATCGCCTTCAGCAATCCCTCCGCTGTGTCCGCGTACCAGATGAGATCGGCTTTGCGCAAACCCGCACGCTCGAGCAGGTGATGCACATCGGTCTGCGAATTCAGTGCGCTGTCGGTGGCATCCGCTAATCCGTAAAAGACGATGTCGAGCGGACGCTGGGCGACGGTTTTCGGGTCGAGTTGCTTGAGCGTGCCTGCGGTCGTATTGCGCGGGTTCGCATAAAGCGGCTCGCCGGCCCCCTCGCGCTCCTCATTGAGCTTGGCAAAGCCAGCCTTCGACATGAAGACCTCGCCGCGCACCTCGAAGGTCTGCGGGCCGTCTTTTGGCAGGCGTAGAGGCAGGCTTTTGATGGTTTTGAGGTTGGCCGTCACGTCATCGCCGCTTTGGCCGTCGCCACGGGTTGCACCATGCTTGAGTACGCCGTTTTCATACCGGATGCTGCTGGCCACGCCGTCCACCTTTGGCTCGATGACACAGGGGATCGTCTCACGGCCAAGACCTTTTTGCAGACGGGCGAAGAAAGCGGTGAGTTCCTCCTCCGAATAGGTGTTGTCCAGGCTCATCATCGGTACCGAGTGCCGGATCTGAGTGAAGCCCTCAATGGGCGCGCCGCCCACGCGTTGGGATGGGGAGTCGGGTGTGAGCAGGTCGGGAAACTTCGCCTCGATGTCCTGAAGCTCGCGCAGCAGCGCATCGAACTCCTGGTCGGTGATCTCCGTGCGCGCCTCGACATAGTAGAGGCGGTTGTGGCGGTGGAGTTCACTGCGGAGATGTTCGGCGCGGGCGGCGGCTTCGGCGTGTGTCATGCGTGATCTTGATAGCCGCAAAGAGGCGTAAGGGAACGCAAAAGTTGCAGGGAGCGTGCCCTCGCTACAGCGTCCCCATGCCGCCCTGAAGAATCCATTCTTTGAGCGGAGTGAACTGGGCCGCATCCACATGGGCCGCACAGCCAAAGGGCGCGGCATTGACGGTGGTGAGATCGAGATGACCGGCGCGGATGTCCAGGGCAGGGAAGCCCGCCTCATGCCGCCGGTACAGCCCGTCATGCGCCCGCAGCACCTCGTTTTGCACAGCCTGGGGATGCATGTCCAGTCCACGGAAGTAGTGGTGCCCGTTGCGCTCGACATGCGTGACGCCCAGCGCGGCCATCATGGCGAGGTCTTGCAGCAGGGCGACAGGGCCAACATTCGCCAGGTCTTCGCCGCTGAGGATGGGCGGGCGCTTCATTTTCGCGGCACGCGTCTTGAGTAAAGCTGCGTTGGCGATGCCTTTGACGATGCCTTTGCAGTTCTTGTGGCTGGTGCCGCAGTAGCCCAGGTCAAGAGCACGCGGCAGATCAACCAGGGAGCCGTCCGCCTCATCAATGATGAGGCCCGGACCGTCCTGCCACTGCGCGATGGCGGGGGCGACATCGTCTTCCAGGGCATGGCTGCGGTGCAGCGGCTGCTCGATCAGCAGCAGGTTTTGCAACAAGGGCGCGAGGGCTGCCTCAGCGCGCAGGGTGTGGTAAAAATCACGGAACTCGGCGAGGTCGTGGAACTGCTCATTGCCATCCAGCGTGGCCTGAAAGCCGTCTTGGCAGCTCTCTGTGAGGACGGCGGTGATCGCGCGCAGGCGTGGCAGATCGGTCTCAGGTTTGCCGCAGACTTTGATCTTGAAGAAACGCAGGCCATAGGCGCGGATGGATTCGTCCAGCGCATAGGGCAGGCCATCGTGGAGTTGTTCGCTGTCCGGAATGTCAGATGCGCGCAGAGGATCCCCCAGACCGATGGTGTGACGCGCGGCGACACTGGCGAGCGGCTGCGGGGCCAGCATCTGGCTAACGGTCGCGCCAGCCAGCTCCGGGTGGATTTCGCCAAGCTGGATGCCCAGTGCGCCGGAGCAAAGTAGAGGGTGTAGGGATGTCCCAGCCGCCTTGCACAGAGCGTCCAGCACGGCACGCTCCATGAGGCTGACGCCCAAGTTCGCCAGCAGAGCAGGCACGCTTTTGACACCGGCCCAGCGCGCCTGCTCGTCATAAAGCGCCTGCCACCATACGAAGTAAGTCGTTGGCTGCTGCGCCGCATTTCCGGCGATGCGCGAGGCATTCTGGATCACCGCCAGCATCTCGGCCAGATCCTGCTCAAACAAGGTTGAAGGGTCTTTCGTAAACCATTTCGGCGGCAGCCCCTCACTGCTCAGTCCGGTCACGGTCTGACCCGCCACGGTCATCTCAATGCTGACGAAAAGGTGCGGCAGGGCGCTCATGCTGGCGATGCCGTACTTGAAGGGAAAGCGCGTGCGCATCGGCAGCACATGGAAACGGGTGGCGTGGAGGGTGAAAGTCATGCGGAGAGAAAAGTTGTCCTGTTCATCCAAGCGAATCCCGTTAATCCTGTCCAATCAAAGCTATGGCCACTCCAGATAACCAGCACGACATAGACATCGCCAAGGTCAATCAACGCGCCAAGGACATCGAGGAAAAGCTGCCCAAGCTAAAGAACTGGATGGAGCAGGGCAAGACCATCCTCTCCTTGGTAAAAGATTACTGGAGCGGCAAATACCGTGAGGTGCCTTATTGGGCCATCAGCGCAGGCGCTCTCTCACTGCTGTATGTGCTCAATCCCTTGGATGTGATTCCCGACATCGTGCCCGGTTTCGGCTATCTCGATGATGCCACCCTCGTCGCCTTCTGCCTAAAGCTGATCGAACGCGAACTGGAGCGCTACAAAGACTGGCAGGCCGCACAGCAGAGTCCAAAAACGGGCAAGGTGATTGATATTTAGGCCCATGCTTCGAACTGGCGAGTAGAAACTGCTGGCTGGCCGCTGCCGACGCCAGTGGGTTAAATGGCGGGTTGCCATCTGCGGGCACGGGTTGCACGATAGGCGGCTATGAAGCTACTGCTCATCTCTCTCCTCGCCGCCGTGGTGTCCTTTTTCTGGGGTTTTGTCTCCTGGATGGTGCTGGATTGGCACGAGACGGGCATCCGCGACTTTAAGGATGAAGCCGCTGTGGCACAGGTCATCAAGGATAACGCCACACACGGCAAGTCCCTGTACATGCTGCCTTACCAGCGCAGGCCACTGTCCATCGCCAGTGATGAGGAGAAGGCGCAGGCGCAGGCAGACCATGAAAAGGCTGCCGCAGAGGGGCCCTACATGTACGCCATCGTGCGGCCCGGGAAACACGAGGGGAGCATGTATGAAAACATGCTGATGGGCTTTGGGCGTTCCTTCATCGCCTGCCTGCTGGTGGGCGCGCTGCTGAGCCAGACGGTGCTAGCCTACATCGGCCGCGTCTGCTTCGTGGCGGCGGCGGGTGTCTTTGCCGGGGTGGCGGTCGAGGCGCAGCAGTGGATCTGGTTTGAGTTGCCTCTGCGCGACCTCATCGTGAATATGTCGGACCACTGCATTGAGTGGACGCTCGTGGGCTTCGTCATGGGTGCCTTTCTGGGCCGGGAGCCGACGGACCGGGACTATAAATAGCAGTCTGGTGCGAATGGCATCTTTGGTTCCATTCAGAACCAACTGAAACCGGGACTACGAGTGAAGATTCGGCAGCGGCGGGGCGGTTGGGGGGGTGAATGCAAATTAAAGTGCTGTAAATCAACAAGTTAGGGGTAATTAAATGCGCTGTTTGTTTGGCATTATTGGTTCCACTGAAACTCACGGCCTGAGCCATGACGCGGCAGAGTGAGGCGGGGGCCGAACGTCGCCGACACTCCACGGGAAGGAGGTAACTACACACAATGCGGAGTAGTGTGGCGAGGCTTTGCGAGCGCACAGTAGGCCGCCGGGTCCCGCTGCTATGAGCGGGTGGCGGCCTACTGCACACTACTCCGCATTGTGTCGTAGTTACCGTCTTTGGGTGCGGAGCTGGCGAGTTGTGCGAGCCACACTGAACCGCAGTGGGTTCCAACGGGTGCGAATCGGAGGCGAGGCACGAGCCGAGATAGACAACGAGGAACGAGTTGCCCGCAGGGCGAGATGAGCGAAGCGAACGAGTCAACCTGCGGCGTTACGGAAAGCCGCACTGTTCCTTGCGGTGGGGGTTGGAGAGGGCGGAGCTTGTCAGTGGTTGGCAATGGGCGGAGCTGGTGAGCTGTGCGAGCCACACTTGCCGTTCTCGATGACGTTGCAGGCCGATCACTTCCGCTTCTTGAGCACCAACCACAGCAGGCCAATCGCTGCCACGATCAGCACAACGATGATACTCCACGGCGTTGATGAAGCGGGTCCTTCGCTCGCTGTCGCTGTCGCGGGTTTGGATAAAGGCGCAAGTTTTGACTTTGGTGGCTCAACTGGAGACGCTTTGCCTGGCTGGGGTGCTTGTGAAGCTTCGTTCACCTTGCCAACGGTCTTGATGTGCTGAGCAATCACAAACTGCACATCAGGCCACGCACTGAATGACGTGATCTCTGCCTCTGAGTGCCAGCGTGTCACGATTTGGCCGCGAAAAGTCTTCCATACTGCCCACCGGCCAAGCTCATGCTTGTCCTGGCCGAGTTTCCGTTCAATCGGCGAAGTCATCACCATCATCATGGTAGAGTCATATTCTCCTTCCTCGCGTGTCTTGATGTGACCAGGGACGCCGCGAAGCAGCACGAATGATTTCGTGAGGCTCTGGCGAACATCCGGGGATTCCCAAAGCTCAGCCCCAAATTTGTTATCGACTGCTGCCCATGATTCCGGCCACCTGCCATGCTCCTGTTGATAAACCTCCAATAAAACGAGAGCCTGCTTGATGTGCCCTTGAAGAGGGGAGGCTGTGTTCTTCATTCGATCAAACGCTGCCAGTTGCTCGGGCGTTGGATTCTCCCTCGTTGGAGAAGCGGGCTGTGCAAAAGCAACAGCACAGGAGAGCACCACCAAAGGCAGCGCGGGGAGCAAGCTCGTCATGGCTGCACCCCCCATGACAGAGTATTTCTAAAGCGCCTCACAGTGACTGGCTCGAAAACGTGTGTGTCGATGTCCACCTCGCCAGCTCCAATCAACCCACCTTCTGAATGATCGTCGTCTAAGAAGCCAGATGGAGCGTGCGCCGTCTCGTGTGCAATGCACCCTTGAACATCTCGCTTAAACCAAGCCTGGCTCTGAGCTTGCACGGCGGGGCTTGCCACTGTGTTAAGCCCCAAGTGATATTGATCCCTGATAGTCTCCAAGTAGATCGCAGAACGCTTGGGCGTCCATGGATTAGTGGTTCCCATCGTGTATTCCTCAGAGTTTGGATCTCGATCCTCTCCTACCTCCGGTTGATAGGCCGCAATAATGAGATGATTCCAGTATCCGTCACTATCCTCGACGTTTCTTGCATCATCCATCGAGGTGAGCAATGCAGGGACTGCATTGGCCTCGAACGGGACTTCGGTTGATGTGTTCAAACTGCCGACATCCTTCAACTCAACATAAGAGGTTACAAAACGTGCTCTTAACTGGTCGGTTATCGGTATCTGTCGCGGAAGCATCGGCGAGTAATCGGCAGGCAACCCGCGTCCATCATCGTCAACGATGGTGAACGCATGATTCGTCATCTGAGCTTGCGTAGCTGCATCAACGGGCGAGGCAAACGTCAGAGCAGAAGGCGCATTTGTAGCGATGGGAAGTTGGCCTCCACCCACGAAAGCAATGCCACTCTTGTAAAAATCGTCAGGCACACCCAGTGACGTAACGATCACCTGGCTGGACGAGGGCCACTGAAGACCGGCCACTGATTGTTTGTCTGGCGGGTAATTCCCATTCGGAAGCGCAGCCATCGTGTCGAATTCGAGGCTCAATGATCTCCAGACAGTCAACATGTCTGACACGGCTCCTTTGAAGCCTTGTGGCAGTTCGCTGCTCGGTTTTAAGAACCCGCTTCCTCCTGGCGAGGTGACTTGGATAGATGAGAAGTCAGCAGGATCAAGAGCCACGGTGGCGCGGAAGTTGTCGCCTGGCTGCATCGAAACCTGCATCTCAATGGTCGCCTCGTTGCTAGCGTCAAGGGTCACATCACAGGATGCATGAAAGGGGTGAAAGGGGTCAGGTGATTCATTTTGCGGAATTCCAGAAATTCAAACGCTTAACCAGGTCGGTATCGCAAAACAGTCTAAAAACTGGAATCTTGCAATATGAATCACCTGACCCCTTTCACTAAAAACTGGAATCTTGCAATATGAATCACCTGACCCCTTTCACGCCGCCATAGTAGAGGGCGGCTTCTTCCAGCTCGAAGACGGCGGAGTCGTGCTAGAGGATGTTCATGCGGATTTGGCGGCGCTCTGAGCAGCCAGTTTGCGGCGAACACCTGCCATCACTTCGTCGTGAGGGATCAGCTTGGCCGTTCCTTCACGGATGGACTCCATGCGGTTTTCGATCTCCGCACGCCAGGCCGGACTCACCTCCACATCATCGGCCTCATCCACGCTCTCGATGAGCCGGGCAGCGATGCGGGAACGCTCCCCCACCGGCAACTGGAGAGCACATTCGAGGACGGAGTTAAAGGTCGCTGTCATAGGAGCAGTGTATCTATCAGCAGGAAAAGTTTCAACCATGGATGCGGAACCTCACTCCATTGGGAATGGGGCGGCACGTCTGGGCGGCCTGGGCTTTGAACCCCACTCCGGTAGTAGCGATAAAGGGACAGACAACTGCGCTCTCTATAACTTTGGTTGGATGAACGCCACGCTGTAACTGTCACCGGCTGAGATGGAGGTCACGCCACTGAGGCCGACAGGCACTGCCGTTTCGCCAGAAGAATTGTGTCCCCAAGCCACGATTGTGCCGTCATTCTTCAGCGCGACGATATGGCGGGCACCCGCCGCGATGGCTTGCACGCCACTGAGGCCCTCTGGCAACGTCGTTTGGCCGTAACTGTTGTTTCCCCAGGTCACAACCGTACCGTCGTTTTTCAGCGCGACAGCATAGTCAGCGTTCGTCGCGATGGCTTTCGCACCGTCAATGAGGAGGTGCACAGGCACCTCCGTCTGGCCGTAATCATTGTCTCCCCACGCCATGACCATGCCGTTGTTCTCTAGTGCGACGGTATGGCGAGCACCCGCCGCGATGGCTTTCACGCCACGGCCGCCCTCTGGCACCATCGTTTGGCCGGAACCATTGTCTCCCCAAGCCACGACCGTGCCGTCGTTTTTTAGCGCGACGGAATGGCGAGCACCCGCCGCGATGGCTTGCACGCCACTGAGACCCTCTGGCACCATCGTTTGGCCGTCATCATTTTTCCCCCAAGCTACGACCGTGCCGTCGTTCTTCAGCGCGATGGTATGGTGCTTGCTCGCCGCGATGGTTTGCACGCCACTGAGGCCCGCTGGCACCGCCATTTGGCCGGAACGACCTCCCCAAGCCACGACCGTGCCGTCGTTATTCAGCGCGACGGTATGGTAATCGCCCGCAGCGATGGCTTTGACATCACTGAATCGTGCTGGAGTATTCGTTTGACCAGAACCATTTTTCCCCCAAGCCACGACCGTGCCATCGCTCTTCAGTGCGATGGTGTGACTATAGCCCGCCGCGATGGCTTTGACGCCGCTGAGGCCCGCTGGCACCGTTGGCTGGCCATCAGTATTGCTTCCCCAAGCCACAACCGTGCCGTCGTACTTCAGTGCGACACTACCGAAAATTCCTGCCGCGATGACTTTGACGCCACTGAGGCCCGCTGGCACCGTCGTTAGGATGGGGATGGAATTGCTTCCCCAAGTCACGACTGTACCGTCGTTCTTCAGTGCAACGGTATGGTGAGCTCCTGCCGCGATGGCTGTCACACCGCTGAGGCCCGCTGGCACTGTCGTTTCGCCAGAAGAATTGTGTCCCCAAGCCACAACCGTGCCGTCGTACTTCAGTGCGACGCTACCGAAAATTCCTGCCGCGATGGCTTTGACGCCACTGAGGCCCGCTGGCACCGTCGTTAGGATGGAATTGCTTCCCCAAGCCACGACCGTGCCGTCGTTTTTCAGCGCGACTGTATGGTTCTGGCCCGCTGCGATGGCTTGCACGCCACTTAGGCCAGCAGGCACCGTCATATGTCCGCTAAAATCATAAGCTCCCCAAGCCACAACCGTGCCGTCGTTCTTCAGCGCGACGGTATGCCAAGCGCCCGCCGCGATGGCTTGCACGCCACTTAGGCCCTCTGGCACCGTCGTTTGGCCGGAACTATTGCCTCCCCAAGCCACGACGGTGCCGTCAATTTTGAGCGCGACGTTATGTTGAGCACCTGAACTAATCTGTGTGAAAGGTTTGTCGAAATCACGGCTGTCGTAATTTTGCTGTCCCCAGATGACTAACTGAGTTTCAACCGTGGCCGCGACTGCCGGGGCAGGGCTGGTGAAAAATATGATGAAGCAGATCAGGGTAAACAAGAGGCGTGGGATCATGGGGCGGAGAGTAGGGAGTTGCGGAATTTTGTCACGACTGGAAATCAAAGGGCTGTGGCTTGATGGCGGCTCACGCCCTTGGGTTCGAGGAAATGGGCTGACCTCAATGGGGAGGGTTGAAAGTCGCGATAGCGTCCTGGACTGCGCTGGCCCTCCAGCGCAGTCCAGGGCGCTGCCGCGCCTCAGTTCATTTCGCATGGGGAGAGGCACCACGGCTTCATGACTCCCAAAAATGATGCTAGCAGTAAAGCGTAGAATGCAGGATTCATGGCATTTGGTTGGGCCTCACATATTATGCGCCAAGGAACAAAACAAAGTGTCTGTCCCGTGTCTGTCCCTTTATTCCCGCTCCTTTATTCCCGCTTGGGCATAATGCTGCGATGAACGTCGGAATTGCGTCAGCATCTACATCAAGACCCAAATCTGGATTCTGCTTGCTCAAGCCAGATTCAATGACAGTCCAAAAACCGATGAATGAGGTGCTAGCTATTTCTGGACCAAAATTTAGTTAAGCTTCGAGTGCTAATTGAGCCTCGAAGGCTGTTGGTGAAAGGTAGTTGAGGGAGGAGTGGCGACGGTGGGTGTTGTAGT
>Ga0247837_1010594_pt1 | contig 10467 bp, 9 predicted proteins | sample LaCtaG_2_FD_187115 | JGI IMG/M metagenome (GOLD analysis project Ga0247837, IMG submission 187115) | Freshwater microbial communities from meromictic Lake La Cruz, Castile-La Mancha, Spain - LaCruzMarch2015_14.5m | ecosystem: Environmental > Aquatic > Freshwater > Lake | place: Spain: Castile-La... | reverse complement strand
TGACCGTAGTGTCAGGAGACACTGAGTTAATGTTTTCAGGCGGCATGATTTCGATAGCTAGTATTTTATCAGAAAGTGTTATTTTTATCTGCCTGATCGGAATGGTTGTTTATATGAACCCTTCCTTGGCTATAACGATCTTTGGGGTCAGTGTTGTTTTGTGGTTGTTTTCTATAAAAATTATGCTGCCGCACTTCTATAAGTGGGGGCAAAGAATGCAAGAGGCTGCTCTTAATAGTGGGCAAAATCTGCTGCAATTTTTTCATGGATTTAAAGAAATTGTTCTTCTTGGTAAGCGAGAAGCATTTGTTAATGCCTTCCAATATCATTCTCGTAAAAAATCTCGCATACAAGCAATTCAAACTGCTACTAATGTTCTGCCAAGAATGATTATAGAGGTTTTGTTTGTTGGGCTGTTTGTGACAACAATTGCTTTTTTATGTTTAGAGCATGAAAGTCCTGTGCAAATGCTAGGGGTGTTGGGTGGATATCTTTATCTAGGATTTCGCCTGATGCCTGGATTGAATAGAGTCATTAATATGCTGAATGTTTTTAAGGCGGCAATTCCATCGATTGAGAGAGTTTATAAAGAATATGCTGTGTCTGCCAAAGAAAGCTATGTAGATATTCCTGAGTTTGTATTTGAGGAGTGCATTGAGTTAAAAGACGTTTCTTTTTGCTATCCTAATGTTAAAAAAAATGCCATTCAAAATATTTCATTTCAGATAAAAAAAGGCGAATGTATTGGTGTTGTTGGCGAAACTGGATCAGGAAAATCAACTTTAATCGATGTTCTTTTGGGGCTTCTAAAGCCACAAAAAGGCACAGTATTAATCGATGATATGTATCTAGTTGGTTCTTACCAGTGGCATCAAAAAATTGGTTATGTTCCGCAGAGTGTTTATTTAACCGATGACACGATTGAGGCTAATATTGCTTTTGGAGAAAAAAAAATTGACGAGAGTAGGCTGAATGCTGCAATTAATGCAGCGCAGTTACGTAAGTTTATTGATCAATTGCCAGAGGGTTTTAAAACTTTCGTAGGAGAACGTGGCATTCGTTTGTCGGGCGGAGAGAGGCAACGTATCTCAATTGCTCGTGCTCTTTATCGCAACCCTGAAGTCTTGATTTTTGATGAAGCTACATCTGCACTAGATAATGAAACCGAAGCAAAATTAATGGAAACAATTAATGCAGTGAGTCAAAATCGTACTGTTATTATGATTGCTCATCGCCTAACAACATTGAAAAATTGTGATCGAATTGTGATGATGGAAAAAGGGTCTATTGACCAAATAACTACATATGAAATTCTTCAAAAAAATAAGCAGGTAGTTGTATGACAAAAAAAATCCTTATTACTGGAGCAGACGGTTTTATAGGATCGCATCTTGTTGAAAAATTAGCAAATGATGGCCATTCAGTTCGAGCTTTTTGTTTATATAATTCATTTAATGATATTGGCTGGCTGAAGAATATTAAAACAGACATCTTAGATAGTGTTGAAATTGTTTTAGGAGATATTAGAGACCTGAATTCAATTAAAAAAGCAGCTTGTGGTATTGATTTTATATTTCATCTCGCATCTTTAGTCGCGATTCCATACTCCTACCAAGCGCCAGAATCTTACATAGACACAAATATTAAAGGCACGTTTAATGTCTTAACTGCTGCTGTTGATAATAACGTACAGCAGGTGATCCACACCTCAACTAGTGAAGTTTATGGTACAGCGCAATTTGTGCCTATAACAGAAGATCACCCCTTGGTTGGACAGTCTCCCTATTCAGCCTCAAAGATAGGTGCTGATCAAATGGCATATGCTTTCTACTGTTCTTATGGTTTGCCTGTGTCAACTGTTCGACCCTTTAATACCTATGGCCCAAGGCAATCTGCAAGAGCGGTAATTCCCACAATTATTAGTCAGGTTTTAGCGGGCAGTAAGAACTTAAATCTTGGTAATGTAGTGGCTACTCGTGATTTTAACTTTGTTCATGACACCGTTCGAGGAATGATTGCGTTTATGGGGAATTCAAAAAGTTTTGGAGAAGTTATTAATATTGGTACCGGTGTTGAGATTACAATTAAAGACGTTGTGAGTATGGTGGCAAAAATTTCAGGAGTGGACCTTGAGATTTGTGTTGATAATTCAAGAGTGCGCCCTGAAAAAAGTGAAGTAGAGAGATTATGTGCAAGTAATAAAAAAGCACAAGATATTTTAGACTGGCGGCCAGAATACTGTTTAGAGGAAGGGCTTAGCATTACGTATGATTGGTTTAAAAATAATTTTGATAAATTTAACTTGAATGGTTCTAAGTACGTTATATGAGTGCAATAGCTGAGAGTATTTTTGAGAAAGTAAGTTACGTTGTTGGGCCTTCCGATAAAATTATTGCGCTTCATGAGCCTTGGATAGATAAGGAAGACGCAGCTTGTGTTAGTGACGTGGTTTTGTCAGGTTGGGTTTCTTATCAGGGCGAAATGGTTAATAAATTCGAAAGAAGTCTGGAAAAATATCTAAACGTTCCTCATGTTGTTTCTGTGGTAAATGGTACAGCTGCACTTTATATTGCCATCAAAGCTTTAGGAATTAAACAAAACGATGAAGTTATCCTTCCTTCTTTAACATTTTCAGCTACGGCCAATGCAGTATGTCACGCGGGGGCTATTCCACATTTTGTTGATTCTTGTGAGCAAACGTTAGCTATTGATTTTGATAAGCTAGATGCTTATTTAGAGAGCTCAGCCTTTCTTGATGATGCTGGCAGATTGATCAATAAAAGAACAAAAAATGAAATTAAGGCGATTATTCCTGTGCATATTTTTGGTGCGTCTTTCAATCTTGAAAGGTTGCAAGAAGTTGCATGTAAGTTTCATCTTCAAATTATTGAAGATGCAGCAGAGGCGTTAGGGTCAGAATACAATGCGCAAAAAGTTTCAGCTTTAACAGGAATAGGCATTGTCAGTTTTAATGGTAATAAAATCATTACAACTGGTGGTGGTGGGGCTGTAGCTATTCAAGATGCTGCGATAGCTCAGAAAATTCGCCATCTTTCGACTACTGCAAAAAAACCTCATAGATATGAGTTTGAACATGATGAAATAGGGTATAATTTGCGCCTTCCTGCCATTAATGCTGCGCTTGGTTATAGTCAAATGCAAAAAATGGACTTATTTTTAAAGAAAAAGAAGAATCTTTACAAAATGTATGTGACCGCATTCTCAAGCGTAGATGTTGGTGCTATGTTTGACCCTAATTCCTTCGGCGAATCTAATAATTGGCTTAACGCTTTTATCTTGAATGATGAAAATAAATCGAAAAAAAATGAAGTTTTAGGTTTTTTAAACGACAAAAATATATCAGCTCGTCCTTTTTGGAAGCCTCTTCATATGCTTGATATATATAATCACTGTCCACGTTCTGATTGTTCAAAGGCTTCTAATCTATACGATAGGGTTATTTGTTTGCCAAGTAGTGCATTTTTAGGAAGCTATGAATAAAATTGCTCTGGTTACCGGGGCAAGGGCTGAGTATTGGCTCTTAAGACCTCTTATATCTAAATTACAAAAGTTACAATCGTTTATGTTATTTGTAACTGGAGAGCACTTATCCGGGCCAGGATTAGAAAAAATTCAAGCTGATAATTTTGATGTTAAAGAGAAAATAAAGTGTTTGTCAGAAGATGATAGTTATCTTGGAATGGCTCTGGCCATATCAAATGGAATTAGTAATTTTGCACATGTTTTTGATCAGCATAAACCAGATATTGTAGTGCTTCTTGGTGATAGATATGAAACGTTCGCAGCGGCTGCTGCGGCATATTCTCTTAAAATACCTATTGCGCATATTCACGGAGGTGAAGTTACACATGGTGCATTAGATGATGGTTTTAGGCATACAATATCAAAAATGGCAGGGTTACATTTTGTTTGTCATGATGTCTACAAGAAGAGATTAATAAGCATGGGTGAAAATCTTTCTAATATTTATAATGTAGGTGCAATTGGGTTGGATAATATATTCAATTTTATGCCTAACAAAGATTGTCTAACGTTTAACAATCACCCAATACTTAAGACCGATAAATATTTTTTATTGACATTGCACTCAAGTACGCTGGGGGCCGAGTCTGCAGAAAGTCAGGCGGATTCAGTGATTGATGCGCTTAGTCGATTTTCAGCATACAAAATTGTGGTCACCCAATCCAACCGAGATCCCGATGGTATTTTGTTAAATAAAAAATGGCTGCGATGGGAAAAGGAAAATAAAAATGTGATTTTCATTCCAATATTGGGAGATGATTATTTGCATGTGGCTTCTTATTCAGAATTAGTAATTGGCAATTCATCTAGTGGAATTTTAGAAATTCCCTATTTAGATAGGCCCGTGCTAAACATTGGATCTCGACAAGATGGTCGTGTTTTTCCTAAGGGTGTATTTTGCACGAATTTTAATGCAACTGATATTGAGGAAAATATTAATCTGATCCTAGCTTCTTATAAAAACTCTGAAAAAATTTACGGAACTCCGGGTTGTATTTCGGAAAAAATTTATAACATTGTGAGCAGCATTCCTACTCAACCTTTAATTTACAAAAAGTTTTACGATGCAAAATAACAAGACATATATTATTGCGGAAGCGGGTGTCAACCATAATGGTAGTGTTAAGCTTGCAGAAGAGCTTATTATTCGAGCTGCTGAAATTGGTGCTGATGCCATAAAATTTCAAACATTTCAAACAGATAAAATTGTTCACCCTAAAACTCCTCAGGCTGAATACCAAAAGAAAGATAGTAAAAGTAGTAATCAATATGATCTATTGAAAAAATTAGAACTTTCTGCTGAAGATTTTGTTTATTTAAAAAAGGTTGCGGATCAAAATAATATTCAATTTCTATCTACCCCTTTTGATATTGAGAGTTTGAATTTCTTGACACAATTAAATGTAGAGTACATTAAGGTTTCTTCGGGCGATCTTACTTATGGACCTTTGTTGTTAAGGATTGCCCAGAGTAACAAAAAAGCGTTGATTTCTTCTGGTATGGCGACTATTGAAGAGATACGAGATGCGCTCTATGTTCTTGCTTATGGGTATAAGAATGTCTCAAGTATTCCTGGATCATTTAATGAGATTGTTGAGTTTTGCAAGAGCATCGATTTAAAATCTTTCTTATTTGACAAGGTTATTCTTTTTCATTGCACTTCAGAATATCCGGCACCTTTTGATGAAATTAATTTAAATGTCCTAGAAACTTTTAAAAATGAATTTGGATTAAGTGTGGGATATTCAGATCATTCTTTAGGTTTTGTGGTTCCTAATTTAGCAGTGGCAAAAGGTGCTCAATTTATTGAGAAACATTTTACACTTGATAATGATTTTGAAGGCCCAGATCATAAGGCTTCTTTAAATGTTGAAGATTTTGAGGAAATGATAAAACAAATACGTTTTACAGAATCAATTCTTGGATCTTTTGAGAAAAGGACAACAGCCTCTGAGCAAATATCAAAGAATCAGCTGATTTCAGAAAATGATGTAATTTGTTTGCGTCCCGCATCAAGTTTTTCTCCTATGCAGTTTTGGGACGTTCTGGAAACTGCGGCTGTGAAAAATTATGATAAGTTGGACGCTCTATGACGACTGTTTTAATTGGAGCTGGTGGACACGCAAAAGTTGTTCATGAAATTGCAATGCAAAAAAATATTAATTTTGATGGATTTATAGATTCTGCCGTATCGAATTTTAAAGAATTAAAAAAATGCAATGAAACTGAAATTTTTAAGTTTTATTTTTTAGGTATTGGTGGTGTTTTGGTTCGTCAATTGGAAAATAGACACTCACTTTATGGTATCTATAAGAAAAAAGGAGCTCGTCCTTTGAAATTATTATCGCTTCAAGCATTTGTGTCGCAATCAGCAATTGTAGGTGATGGCACTTTAGTTGCGCACAATGCTGTAATACAAACAGGAGCCACTATTGGTGAAAATGTTATTATCAATACAAGTGCTATTATAGAACATGACGCTATTATTGAAGACGGGTGTCATATAGCGCCTGGGGCGATTATTTTAGGCGGTGCCCGAGTTGGATCTATGTCAATAATTGGTGCAGGAGCAATTGTCTTGCCCGGTCAATTGGTGCCCAATAAAACATTAGTGTCGTCATTGACAAGGTATAAAAATGATTAGTGACTGGAAAAATATAGCTTTATATAAAAGCGCATCTCTTAAAGATGCAATGAAAGCTTTGGATGATTCAGGCTTACGAGTTATTTTTGTTATTGATCAAAGCGAGCATCTCTTAGCAACAGTTACTGATGGAGATATTAGGCGTGGTTTGTTGGCAGGATTGAATCTTGATGCGCCTGTTTCACTTGTAATGAAAAGTAATCCAATTTGTATTTCAAGTGATGCTACCAAGGAATCGATACAAGATATTTTGAGGAACGCAAATGTTTTGGCTCTACCTGTGGTTGATGGTATTAATAAAGTAATTGGCTTAGAAACTATCGATACTGTTGAAGATAAATTTTGCACAGATACAACAGTTGTATTGATGGCAGGTGGCTTTGGAAAAAGATTACTACCTCTTACAGATCATGTTCCTAAACCAATGCTTCCTTTAGGAAACAGACCAATAATAGAACGCATAGTCGAAGATTTTAAGCTGCAAGGTTTCAAGAATTTTTGTATTACAACTCACTACAAAGCCGAGATTATCCAAAGGCATTTTGAAAAAAATCCACTTAATGTAAACATAGAATTTGTTAATGAAGATGAACCTTTAGGAACTGCTGGCTCATTGTTTCTTCTGAAAGATAGGATTCATTCAGATTTTTTTGTAATGAATGCTGATTTATTAGTAAAGACAAATTTTAAAAATCTTTTGGCATTTCACAAAAAAAATAATCAAGTAGCTACAATGTGTGTTAAACAACATTCCTATCAGGTTCCTTTTGGTGTTGTGCAAATAGAAGATATGGGTGTTTTAAATATTGTTGAAAAGCCTCTTTATTCACATTTTATTAATTCGGGGATTTACTGTTTCAATGAGAGTATTTTTAAATTTTGTAACGAAAAAAAATATATGGATATGCCTACTCTTTTGCAAAATTTGATTACTGAAAATAAAAAGATATGCGCTTTTCCTATTCATGAGCATTGGGTTGATATTGGGTGTATGGATGATTATCAAAAGGCCAATGAAGTTTTTTAGATGAAAGTATTATTTTTTGGCACAGGATCAATTGGCAAGCGTCATTGTGTAAATTTAAAAAAGCTTATGCCGCATGCAGATTTATATTTTTTTAGAGATACAGGAAAAAAAGATAGTTTTTCTGAACAGGTGAATGCAAAAATATTGAGCTCTGTTGAGCAAATCACAGAAGATATTGATGCAGCATTTTTCTGCGCTCCTGCTTATACCAGGAAAAAATGCTATGAAAAAATTATTCAGCACAATATTCCTCTTTATGCAGAAAAGCCATTGATTTCTAATATGGCAGATTTAATTTGGCTAAAAGCTCAACTAACCTCAAGTTCGTACACAGCCGTATCTTTGGTGGGGTTTAATTTACGTTTTCTAAATGTTATAAGGACTGTTAAAGAAATCCTTTTTTCTAATAAATTGGGTAATGTTTGTCGAGCTTCTTTTGATGTTGGGCAGTACTTGCCAGATTGGCGACCAGGAATTGACTACAGAACCCTGTATAGTGCCCAGAAAAGCAAAGAGGGAGGAGTCATTTTAGATCTCATGCATGAAATAGATCTTGCATATTTTTTATTTGGTTCTTTTTCGGACGCATCAATTGTAAGAAATAAATTCAGCAATTTAGAAATTGATACAGAAGATACAGCAGCAATTATTTTGCATAGAGCTTCGGCCCCGATAGTAACTATAAATATGGATTATGTTGCACGAAAAAAAATGCGCCATTTTAACATAATAGGAGATCAGGCTACGTTATCTTGTGATTTGATTAATAATAGTCTTGTAATTGAAGGTCAGAATTTAGTTGAAGAATTTTCTCTAGGTGGTGATGGTGAGAAATGCACTTATATTGCGGCTCTTGAAGAGTTTTTATCTGCTATAAAAGAAAGAAAGGTAACGAGTTATCCTTTAATGGATTCAATTCCAATGCATGAATTAATACTAGCAAGGATATAAGTATGTCAATTATATGCACTATATGTGCTAGAGGTGGGTCTAAAGGATTGCCGGGGAAAAATACTCGCATTCTTATGGGAAAGCCATTGATAGCCTATTCCATTGAGCAAGCATTAAATTCCAATCTTTTTGAAGGCGTGTATGTCTCAACAGACTGCAAAATAATCGCAAATGTAGCAGAAAAATACGGAGCGATTGTTCCTTTCTTAAGGCCCGCAGAACTTGCGAGTGACGCAGCTCCAAAAATTCCGGTTATACAAAATTTAGTAACTCATATAGAAAAAAAACTCACTGTTGAAAAAATTGTTGACCTTGATCCGACCTCACCATTGAGAAACATAGATGATATTGAGCAAGCGTTAAATTTATTACGAAATGATATTGATGTTGTCATTACGGGTTATTTATCCAATAAAAATCCTTATTTTAACATGATAGAAAAAGGATTGGATGGATTAGCTCAGTTATCTAAAGTATCAGATAAATTATTCGTGAGTCGACAATCTTCACCTCAAGTATATGCAATGAATGCTTCTATTTATGTATGGAGACGTTCTGGACTAAATAAAGGGATATGGGATAACGAAAAAATAGCTTTTTATGAAATGCCCCAAGAGCGCTCTATAGATATTGATTCTTATATAGATTGGAAATTAGTAGAAGTGTTAATACAAGAAAAAGCTGACAAATAGATATTTTATGGAAAATTTAAAAAATAAAACTATTATTATAACGGGGGCTGCTGGTTTATTAGGATCTGCATTTTCGCGTGGTTTTGCAAAACAGGGCTCTAGATTGGTTTTAATTGATGCTTTAGATTCTGTTGAGTTACTTAAAAAGGATATAGAAGCAGAAGGATGCGCGGTAATCTCATATGTAGGTGACATATCAAAAAAGGATATTTGGCAACACATAGAGGAAGATCTTTCGTCAAAAAAGTGGATTCCGGATGTGTTAATAAACAATGCTTGTTGTAAAACTCCAAATTTTTTTGAACGATTTGAAAATTTTCCCTTAGAAGACTGGAATAAAGTTTTTGATGTTAATTTGACTGGTTGTATGCTGGGATGTCAAACTTTTGGAGCAAAATTTGCGGCTCAAAAGCACGGAAGTATTATTAATATAGCTTCTATTTATGGTGTTGTTGCGCCAGATCAAAGGATTTATGAAGGATCAGAATATTTGGGGAAAACTATTAACACTCCAGCAGTTTATTCTGCAAGTAAAGCTGGTGTGATAGGATTTACAAAATATTTAGCTACTTATTGGGGAAAAGATAATGTCCGTGCTAATTGTGTGACTCCAGGAGGGGTGTTTAGCGGACAGAACGAATTGTTTGTAGAAAAATATTCTTCAAGAGTTCCTTTGAGGCGTATGGCTGTGCCTCAAGATATATTTGGAGCTGTGGCATTTCTAGCCTCTGACTTATCAAGTTATATTACTGGACAGAATTTAATCGTTGATGGTGGTTGGACCGCATGGTAGCCTTGCATCCTATCTGTATTTTTCTTTTAGTTATTTGCATAAAAAGGACTAAGTAATGAATAAAATTACATACCCAATAAGCGTGGATAAAGCTCAATTTTTACCAAGCCAACAAGTTTTCTCTCCAAAATATGGACTGCCTCAGGAAGTTGCCTTCTGTAAACAATGTGTTATCTCTAATCAACGTCCTAATTCTGCCATAGAGCACAGACACACAAAAGGTTCTATAAAAAAAACAATCGCTTTTAATAGTGATGGTGTATGCGATGCCTGCCTATTTACCAGCAAAAAAAAATATGAAATTGACTGGGAGAAAAGAGAGCAAGAACTCAAAGACTTATGTGAAAAATATCGTAGTCGTAATGGTTCCTATGACTGTCTTGTCCCTGGGTCTGGTGGAAAAGACAGTTTTTATGCGGCGCATATACTTAAATACAAATATGGGATGCACCCCTTAACCGTGACATGGGCTCCCCATATATATACGAGTTGGGGATGGCAAAACCAACAAGCCTGGATTCATGCTGGTTTTGATAATTATTTGATGACTCCTAATGGTTTGGTGCATAGGTTGTTAACACGACTCGCGGTAGAAAACCTTTTGCATCCATTTCAGCCTTTCGTTTTTGGTCAGAAATTTCTTGCGCCAAAGCTTGCTGCATTATTTAATTTACCTTTGGTATTTTATGGAGAAAATGAATCTGAATATGGAAATCCTATACAAGACACAGATAAAGCAGAGAGAGACTGGTCATACTTTAGTAATTCAACAGAAGAAGAAACATTTTTTGGAGGGGTGTCAGTTGCAGATTTGAAA
>Ga0247837_1010581_pt1 | contig 10480 bp, 7 predicted proteins | sample LaCtaG_2_FD_187115 | JGI IMG/M metagenome (GOLD analysis project Ga0247837, IMG submission 187115) | Freshwater microbial communities from meromictic Lake La Cruz, Castile-La Mancha, Spain - LaCruzMarch2015_14.5m | ecosystem: Environmental > Aquatic > Freshwater > Lake | place: Spain: Castile-La... | reverse complement strand
CGCCGATGCCCCCGAGGCCGACCGTCGCCGGCGGCTTGCCGACTGGATCCTCCATCCCGACAACCCGCTCTTCGCCCGGGTGATCGTCAACCGCGTCTGGCACCACCACTTCGGCACGGGGCTCGTCGACACGCCCAGCGACTTCGGCTTCAACGGCGGCCGGCCGAGCCACCCCGACCTGCTCGATCACCTCGCGGCCGACTTCCGCCGCCACGGCCAGAGCCTCAAGCGACTCCATCGCCAGATCGTGAACTCGACCACCTACCGGCAGTCGAGCCGCCCAGCTGACGCCGACCCGCGCGGCCCGGAGATCGACGCCGGCAACCGGCTGCTGTGGCGCGGGCCCCGGCGGCGGCTCGAGGCCGAGTCGCTCCGCGACGCGATGCTCGTCGTCTCCGGTGCGCTCGATCCCAGCCGGGGCGGCCCGGGCTACCGCGACGTGGCGGTCGCCTACGTCGCCGGCACCACCTACTACACGCCGCTGCCACCGACGCCGGCCTTCTTCCGCCGCAGCGTCTACCGCTTCAGCCCGCGCGGCGACCGGCCGCCGCTGCTCGATGCCTTTGACTGCCCCGACCCTTCCGTCACGACGCCCAAACGGAGCGTCACCACGACGCCGCTCCAGGCGCTGGCGCTTTTGAACGACGAACTGGTGCTCGTCCTCGCCGACGCCTTCGCCACCCGGCTGCGCGGCGAGGCGCGAGACAACGTCGTGGCACAGGTCGCCCGTGGCTGGCGGCTGGCGCTCGGCCGCGAGCCCGACGCCGAAGAACTCCGGCTGGCCGAATCACTCGCGGCGGAGCATGGTCTCGAAGCCGTCTGCCGCGGCCTGTTCAACCTCGCCGAGTTTGTCGTGATCGACTGAGCCGCGTTAGCCCGCCGGGAACCAAAGCCATGCAGCCCGCCCCCCTGCTCCCGCGCCGCGAGTTTCTCGACTGGGGCCGCCACGGGCTGGCGGCAACCGCCATGGCCGCACTCCTGCACGACGAAGCCCGCCCGGCCGACGAGCCCGCCGCTGGGCCTCAGCGGGCCAAGCGGGCCATCCATATCTGCCTCGTCGGGGGCCTGAGCCACATCGACTCCTTCGACCCCAAGCCCGCCCTCGAGCGGCTGCATGGTACGAAGCTCGCGACCACCGAGAAGCCCGACATCTTCTTCGGCCAGATGGGCCTGTTGCGCAAAGCCGACTGGACGTTCCGCCCCCGCGGCCAGAGCGGCCTGGAGATCTCTGAACTCTTTCCCCAGATCGCCGAACTCGCCGACGAACTCACCGTGCTGCGGTCGATGGAGTCGAAGTCGGCCAACCACACCCCGGCGCTCGCGCTTTCGAACAGCGGCTTCGAGTTCATCGGCTTTCCCTCCCTGGGGAGTTGGATCTCCTACGGGCTCGGCCTCGAGAACGAGTCGCTGCCAGCCTACGTGGTGCTCAACGACGAGCGGGGCCCCCCGAACACCGGCGCCGCGACCTGGAGCAGCGCGTTTTTGCCCACGAGCCACCAGGGCGTGGTCCTGCGGGGTGGTGACCAGCCCGTGGCCGACCTCTTCCCGGCCCGGCCGATCGCCCCGGCCGCCGATCGGGCCACCCGGGAGTTCGTGGCCGCGATCGACCGCCACCGCGCCGGCGACTCGAGCGCGGACGACGCGATCGCCGCGCGGATCCGGAGCTACGAACTGGCGGCCCGGATGCAGACCGCGGTGCCCGAGGTGGCGCGGCTCTCGGCCGAGACGCCCGCCACGCAGCGAGCCTACGGCCTCGACGATCCACGGACGGCCGACATGGGCCGCCGCTGCCTGCTCGGCCGGCGGCTCCTGGAGCAGGGCGTGCGGTTCGTGCAGCTCTTCTCGGGCGGCCCGATCGCCGGCAGCCCCCGCGCCAGCTGGGACGCCCACGAGAACGTCCGCGAGAACCACGCCCTCGAGGCGGCCCGCATCGACCAGCCGGTGGCGGCCCTGCTCCGCGACCTGCGGGAGCGGGGCATGCTCGATGACACGCTCGTGATCTTTTCGACCGAGTTTGGCCGCACGCCCTTCACGCAGTCGGCCGCCGACAAGGTGGGCGAGGGCCGCGACCACAACCGCTACGGCTTCTCCTGCTGGCTCGCCGGCGCCGGCCTGCGCGGCGGCATCGCCGTCGGCGCAACCGACGAGATCGGCTGGAAGGCGGTCGAGCGGCCCATCCCCTGGCACGACTTCCACGCCACGGTGCTGCACCTCTTCGGCATCGACCACGAGCGGCTCGCCTTCTATCACAACGGGATTCGCCGCCGGCTCACCAACGTGCATGGCGAGGTCGTTCGCGAGGCCCTCGCCTGAGCGACGCGCCGCGTCGCAGCCGCGATCACCGCCGGGCCCAGAGCGGCCCCGGCGCCGATTTTTCCGTTTTCTTCTGACCTAGGGCGGCGGGCAGCGGCGAACTAGAATCGGTGTAGAGTCTGCCTCGCTCCCTTCCTTTTTCGACGCCCCTCATGCTCCGCTACTGGACTGCCGGCGAATCCCACGGCCCCGCCCTCGTCGCCCTCGTGGACGGCTTCCCTGCCGGGCTCACGGTGGACAAGGCCGCGATCGACGCGGAACTCGGCCGCCGCCAGGGGGGCTACGGCCGCGGCGGACGCCAGCGGATCGAGACCGACACGGTCACTTTCCTCTCCGGCCTCTGGAAGGGCGTCACGCTCGGCAGCCCGCTGGCCCTCGAGGTGATCAATAGAGACGCCAAGCTCGAGCGGCTCGAGGAGGTCGATCGGCCGCGGCCCGGCCACGTCGACCTGGCCGGCGCCATCAAGCACTCTGGCGGCGTCCGGGCCGTACTCGAACGAGCCAGCGCCCGCGAGACGGCGGCACGCGTCGCTGCCGGCGCCCTCGCTCGCCAACTACTCGCTGCCTTTGGCATCGAGGTGGCCGGCTGGGTAACCGAGCTTGGCGGCATCGTGCTCGGCGACCGCTCGGGCTCGCTCGCCGAGCTCCGCAGCCTGCGAGACTCAAGCAGCATCTACTCGCTCCATCCCGACCGAGACGGCGCGGTGTCTGCCTTGATCGACACAGTCGGCAAGGAAGGGGACACGCTCGGCGGGATTGTCGAGGCCCGCGTGACCGGGCTGCCGATCGGCCTGGGCACCCACGCCCAGTGGGACCTCAAGCTCGACGGCCTCGTCGCCCAGGCCGTGATGGCGGTGCAGGCCATTAAAGGAGTCGAGATCGGGATGGGCTTCGAGGCGGCGCGCCGCCGCGGCTCAGAGGTGCATGATCCGATCGGCTACGATCCGGCAACTGCCGCCGGCCCGACGCAGGGCTTTACCCGGCCCACCAATAACGCCGGCGGCCTCGAGGGGGGCACGACCAACGGCCAGCCGCTGGTCGTTCGCGCGGCGATGAAGCCGATCAGTACGCTCCGCAAACCGCTGGCGAGCGTCAACCTCCAAACCAAGGAGCCCGAGGAGGCGGCCTACGAACGGAGCGACGTCTGCGCGGTCAGCGCCTGCAGTGTGATCATCGAAAACGTCGTCGCCTTCACCATCGCCCAGGCGCTCACCGACAAGTTCGGCGGCGACAGCATTGCCGAGATGCAGGCCCGCTGGAGCCTGTACCACGACCTGGCCCGGCGTCGCTGACGCGGCTCCCAGGGCCCCCGCGCACCAGACACCGCCCGAGGAACAAGGATGTTCGTTGCCCGCTCCGCCGCCCGAGTCCGGCTGGCCAGACTCGCGTTTTTACTCGGGGGGCTGCCCCCCGCCGCAGGCCTCGCGGCTTGGGCCATCCACCGCCGGAGCGACGCCCACCGGGCCGCGATCGAACGCCGCTGGCAGGAGGCGGTCGGCCTGCCGCTCACCGTCGGCCGGGTCGATCACCCCCGGCCGGGGGTGATCCGGGGCTGGGATTGCGTGCTGCCAGCCACCCCGAACCGACCAGCCATCCCCTTGCCGCTCGTCGAAGTTGAGTCATCGGCCGACGAGGACCGGATCCGCATCGATCGCTTCGCCTGCGACACGGCCGCCGCCGCGGCGTTTGCCGCGCTCGCCCGCACCTGGCTTGCCGACGACGTCCACTTTCGCCGCACCTGCATCGTCGAGGTAGCCGACTTTTCCTGGAGCGGCACCAGTCCGCCGCCGATCGACGCGCCGGCCTCGCCCGCCGTGCCGCTGCGGGTCGAGTGCGTCGCGGGCACTGCCGGCCGGGCGCTGCGGGTCGTGCGGCGAGGCACCACCGAAGATGAGGCGCGGATCGTACGTGAACCGGCCCCCGACGCCGGTGGCGATGCGGCGAACCCTGCCCTGACGATCACCGCCCACTGCGGCGAGCCGATTCCGCTGGCGGTGCTGGCAGTGGCGGCCGGCGCGGGCGTGCAGGCCGCCACCGCCTCAGGAGCCGCCACGGTCAGCGGCACGCTCGAGGCCGCGCGCGGCGCCGATGGATGGGCTGGCGAGGCCCGGGGCCGCATTGGCGGCATCGACCTCGCCGCCGCAGCCACCGCGGTGGGGGGCCGGGCCACCGGCTCCGCTTCAGTCGATGTGACCCGGCTGGCCTGGAGCGGCGGCCGCGTCAGCGATGCGCTGTTTGAATGTGCGGCCGGCGCTGGCAGCGTCGACAGCCGCCTGTTCGACCGGATCGTGCTCGCGCTCGGGGCCCGCCCCGGGCCGGCCGCCACACCGCTGCCGCCAGGAGGCGAGCGCGGATTCGACGCAGCTGGCTGCATCGTGGGCGTGGGTCCTCACGGCGTGCAGATCATGCCCACGACCCGACTGCCGGCCGGACTGGCCACCCGAAACGGGGACGTGCTGCTGGCACCTCCGCCAACGCCGGTGCCCGGGGACCGAATCGCATGGATGCTCTCGACGCCGGGTACCGTCTATGGCCCGGCGATCGGGCCTGGGTCGTGGCTGATCTCGGTGCTGCCCGCCGCCGCCCCCCCGCAAAATGGCTCCGGCCGCCAGTTTTGACGGAATCTTGACGGGCTACGGACCCGATTCTGACGCCCCTCCCCTCATCGAAAATGCCGCGGGCTGACACATTAATGTCTCTGTAGTGACCCAGGTTCGGGCAGCTAGCCCGATGCCGCACGCCCTTGGAGCGACGACCCCATGACGCCCCCCTCCGCCACCCTCAGCCCGAAGCGGCAACCCCTGCCGCCGACCATCGCTCCGCCGGTCGCCGCTGCTCTGCCGTCGTCGCAGGACTCCGATCACGCGGTGGCCGAGCCCAGCGGGAAACTGGCGGGCCGGTTCGCGCGGCTCGACTGGGCAACCACGATCTGGATCGGCGGCATCCATCTGGCCGCACTGGCAGCCCCCTTTTACTTCTCCTGGTCCGGGCTGGCGATCTGCCTGGTTCTGTACTGGGTGACTGGCGGCCTTGGTGTGTGCCTCGGTTACCACCGGCTCCTGACGCACGGAAGCTTTAAGACAAGCGGGCCGATGAAGTTCATCTTCGCCCTCCTGGGTGGAATCTCGGGCGAGGGCTCGGCGCTTGTCTGGGTTTCGAACCACCGCAAGCACCACGCCTTCAGCGACCAAGAGGGCGACCCGCATTCCCCGCGCGAAGGCGGGTTCTGGTCCCACATGCTCTGGCTTTTTCCCTACCACTCCGGCACCGAAGTGGCCGCCCGTGTTCATCGCTGGGCCCCAGACCTGGAGCGGGATCGCGGCGTTCGCTTCCTCCACCAGACGTTTCTGCTCTGGCACTTCCTGATCGGTTCAGCGCTGCTCGCCACGGGCTGGTCGCTCTACGGCCGTGAGGTCGGCATCTCGTGGCTGCTGTGGGGCCTCGCCATGCGGATGGTGATCGTGTTCCACATTACGTGGCTCGTGAACTCGGCCAGCCATATGTGGGGCTACCGCAACTACGAGACCACCGACGACTCGCGAAACCTCTGGTGGGTCGGCCTGCTTGCCTTCGGCGAGGGCTGGCACAACAACCACCACGCGCATCAGCGGATGGCGGCCCACGGCCACAAGTGGTGGGAGTTCGACCCCACCTACTGGGTCATCCTCGGCCTCGAGCGGCTCGGCCTGGCCTGGGATGTGGTGCATGTGCCCCACGGCAGCGGCCACGGCCGTGACTCGTCCACCGGCAGGCAGGGCGAACCGGCATCTGCGTGATTCTCCGGATTCGTAGATGGACCAGTTGCATTTTTCGACGGCCCCGCTAAACTTCGCCAAACCTCGATTCGAAGCAATCAATGTCGCCCGTAGTGGGCGGTGAAACGTCTGATGTCGCTAACGAAAGAACGCAAGCAAGAGTTGATCGGTGCCCATCGGCGCGCAGACGCCGACACGGGTTCTGCGGAGATCCAGATCGCCCTCCTGACGGGCCGGATCACGCAACTCACCGACCATTTCAAGAAACACAGCAAAGACTTCGCCAGCCGGCGAGGCTTGCTGGCGATGGTAAGTCGCCGTCGCCGGTTGCTTGACTATCTCAAGCGGGTCACCCCGCAGCGGTATCTCGACATCATCCAAAAACTCGAGATCCGGAAATAGGATCTCGGCCGCCTCGTGCGGCGGATGGCGTTGATTGTGCGGCCCTGCCTGAGTGCTCTGTGCACCGAGGCGGAGGGTTCGAAGCGAGGCTGGCCGGGGCATCGTTGCCTCGGTGTGGAACGCAACGACATGCCCGCCGCCACCGCGCCCCGAAGGGCTGCCGGACGCCGGGCGAGAAGTGAAAGAGGGAACGAACCATGAAGCAGCGAGTTGAACGGAAAATCGGCGACCAAGTGCTCGCCATCGAGACGGGATTTCTGGCCAAGCAGGCGGCCGGCAGCGTGCTGGTCACCTACGGTGATACGGTGGTGCTTGTGGCCTGCGCGACTGGTGCGCCGCGGGCGGGCATCGACTTCTTTCCCCTTACTTGCGACTACCGCGAACGCGTCGCGGCTGCAGGCAAGTTTCCCGGCGGCTTCCTCAAGCGGGAAGGCCGACCGACGCTCAAGGAGACGCTCACCAGCCGACTGATGGACCGGCCGATTCGGCCGCTCTTTCCCGCCGGCTTCTTCGAGGAGGTGCAGGTCCAGGCCAACGTGTTGGCCAGCGACCGGCAAAACGATCCCGACGTGCTGGCGATGAATGGCGCTTCGGCTGCCCTGGCGATCTCGCAACTGCCCTTCATGGGCCCGCTCGGCAGCGTGCGGCTCGCCCAGATCGACGGAAAGTTTGTGCCTTTCCCCACGATCGACCAGCTCGAGGAGAGCGACCTCGACCTCGTGGTCTCGGGAAGCAAGTCGGCAATCCTGATGATCGAGGGCTTTGCCCGCGAGATGCCGGAAGACCGGATGCTCGAGGCGCTTGATGAGTGCCATCGGGTGATCCGCATGCTCTGCGAGATGCAGGAAGAACTCGTTGCCCGGGCTGGCAAGCCGAAGAAGCAGTATCTGCTCGCGGATTACTCGGGCCTGACCGAGCGGATCACCCGCCAACACTACGGCGAGCTGAAGTCGGCCTGCGCGATCGTCGGCAAGCAAGACCGCAACAATGCCATCAAGGCGCTCAAGGAGCGGGCCAAGGCGGAAATCGCCCCGACCGAGCCGGCCTTCGGCTTCAAGCCGGGCGACGCCGGTGGTGTCAGTGACGCCGACTTCAGCCATGTCTGGCATGACCTTCAGGAGAAGGCGATCCGGGAGCTGATTCTCGAGGGCAAGCGGCCTGATGGCCGCGACTCGAAGTCGCTGCGGGCGATCCACTGCGAAGTGGACCTGCTGCCCCGCGTCCACGGCTCGGCCTTGTTTCAGCGGGGCGAGACGCAGGCGCTGGTCACGATCACGCTCGGCACGGGCAAGGACGAGCAGCGGGTGGACGGCTTGATCGAGGAGTATTCCAAGAAGTTCATGCTCGACTACTACTTCCCCTCCTACTCGGTGGGCGAGGTGCGGCCGATCCGCGGCCCCGGCCGCCGGGAGATGGGACACGGAGCGCTGGCGGAGCGGAGCGTCAAGCCGGTGCTCCCCGATCCCGACGTGTTTCCGTACACGATCCGCGTGATTTCCGACATTCTCGAGTCCAACGGCTCGAGCTCGATGGCGAGTGTCTGCGGCGCCACGCTCGGCCTGATGGCCGCAGGTGTGCCGATCTCCCATCCAGTGGCGGGCATCTCGGTGGGCCTGGTCAAGGAAAACGAGGATCACTGGACGCTCCTCACCGACATCATCGGTGACGAGGATCACTACGGCGACATGGACTTCAAGATCGCCGGCTCGCAAAACGGCATCACGGGGATCCAGCTCGACCTCAAGATCAACGGCATCTCGCGGGCGATCATCGAAGCTACGCTGCGTCAGTCTCGCGAAGCCCGGCTCGAGATCCTGCGTGCGATGCTCTCGGCGATCCGCCGGCCGCGGCCGGAGATTTCGGTCTGGGCGCCGCGGCTCCTGCGGACCCGGATCAACCCCGAAAAGATCGGCCTCCTGATCGGTCCGGGCGGCAAGACCATCCGTGCCATCCAGGAATCCACTGGTGCGAGCATCGACGTCGAAGACGACGGCACCGTCACCGTGGCCAGCCACGACGCCGAGGGGGCGATGGCAGCCATGGCCCAGATCGAGGCTCTCACCGCCTCGATCCAGATCGGCCGGATCTACGAGGGCAAGGTGACCAGCGTCAAGGAGTTCGGGGCCTTCGTGGAACTCGTGCCCGGCAAGGACGGCCTGTGCCACATCAGCGAGCTCTCGGAGGAGTATGTCTCCAGCGTCGGCGACGTGTGCCGCGTGGGTGACGTGATGCGAGTCAAGGTGATCGCTGTCGACGACCAGGATCGCGTCAAGCTCAGCCGCAAGGCAGCGCTGCGAGAACTGGCCGAGGCGGCGGGCGGCAGTCAACCGGCGGAATGATCCGCCGGCCCCCGGGACGGTGACGGTGGAGAGCGGGCCATGGTGGCCGACGACGACCGCGACTCGACGCGTGCGGAAACCTACGCCGAGTTTGCGGCGCTCGTCGGCGGCCTGGCCCACGAGATCCGCAATCCGCTCTCGACGATCCGGCTCAACATGGAACTGCTCGCCGAGGACTTTGCCGAGACCGACTCCCAGTCGCCCACCAAGCAGCGGGACCGGCGCGCCCGGGCCAAGATCGAACTGGTGCGCCAGGAATGCGACCGGTTGCAGAAACTGCTGGGCGACTTCCTCGACTTCGCCCGCCAGGAGTCGCTCACGCCGGAGCCTGGCAACCTCAATGCCGAGCTCGATCAGCTGCTCGACTTTTTCGCGATCCGGGCCCACGAGGCAGGCGTGGAGGTGGTTCGCTACCTCGACCCCGAGTTGCCGAGCGTCCGGCTCGACCGCGAGACGTTTCGCTCGGCGATCCTCAACCTGTTGCTCAATGCCGTGCAGGCCATGGAATCGGGCGGCCAACTCGTCGTCCGCACCCGCCCCGCCGGCCTGGGCGTGCTCGTGGAGCTGATCGACACTGGCCCGGGCATGAATGCCGAGACGCTGGGCAAGGTGTTCCGGGCCTTTTACACGACCAAGCAGGGAGGCTCCGGCCTGGGCCTGCCGACGGCCCGCAAGATAATCGAGGCCCATAGCGGTACGATCGACGTCGAGAGCACCCCGGGCCGCGGCACGAAAGTCACGATCTGGTTGCCGGCGCCTCCCCGCCTCCCGCCACACGACCGGGGCGAGCCGGCGGGCCGCTCCTAAACCGGCTGCTGGACGCCCCTTGCTGCCGCTGCGTACCATCCGACTCATGGCCGATCCCGCACCGCCGACCAGGCCCGCCTCCCCCGCCCCGTCGGCCGCCGAGCAGGCCGGCCGCATCCGCCTGCTCGTGATCGACAATGACATCGTCCACGCCCGCACCATGGGCGAGGCGCTCGGCCGGCTGGGGCTCGACGTCACGGTGGTGGGCAGCGGTGGCGACGGCGCCCGTCGGATCGGCCAGGAGACCTTCGACGTTGTCGTCACCGACCTGATGATGAACGACATCGGCGGCCTGGAGATCCTGGCCCGCGCCAAACAGGCGTCTCCCGAGACCGAAGTGATCGTGGTCACCGGCCACGGCACGATCCCCTCGGCCGTGCTCGCCATGCAGCAGGGGGCCTTCACCTACCTCCAGAAGCCGCTCGACCTCGGCCACCTGCGGGCGGCTGTCGAGAAGGCGTCGGAGGGCATCCGCCTCAGGCGGCAGAACCTCGAACTCAACCGCCGGCTTGACGAGAAGTTTGGCTTCGAGGGGGTGATCGGCTCGAGCCCACAACTCCTCACGCTGATCGACCGAATGAAGCGGATCGCTCCCACCGATGCCACCGTGTTGATCCAAGGGGAAACGGGCACCGGCAAGGAACTCGTCGCCCAGGCCATCCACCAAAACAGCCCCCGCAAGCCCAAGGCGTTCGTGGCACTTAACTGCGCCGCCCTGAGCGAGAACATCCTCGAAAGCGAACTGTTCGGGCACGTGAAGGGAGCCTTCACCGACGCCTCGAGCGACCGGGTGGGGAAGTTCGAGTACGCCAACGGCGGCACGCTGTTTCTCGACGAGGTCGGCGACATGCCGATGGCCACGCA
>Ga0247837_1010578_pt1 | contig 10485 bp, 10 predicted proteins | sample LaCtaG_2_FD_187115 | JGI IMG/M metagenome (GOLD analysis project Ga0247837, IMG submission 187115) | Freshwater microbial communities from meromictic Lake La Cruz, Castile-La Mancha, Spain - LaCruzMarch2015_14.5m | ecosystem: Environmental > Aquatic > Freshwater > Lake | place: Spain: Castile-La... | reverse complement strand
TTAGGAGTACCTCCAAAAGAATAATCAAACATCTCTCTCATCCTCATGATGAGGACTACTTCTTGCTTCGTCACATCTGTGGGAGTGGCTACGAATAATTATGCTCATCGAGCCATTGTCCATAAACTGGTACCTAAGACTCGCGTTGCGGTATCATCTTCTGTCAAGATGACAATCCTCTCGTCAGTGCTTACTTCTGTTCAGATATTTGACGGTTCAAGCATTTCCGATGCAATTGTTTATTCCAACCGGTATGGTGAAACACTATCAACCAAGCTGACACAACTAATCTTAGCCCAGCTCCTAGCAACGCTAATCTTCGTCGCGATTGCAGCACTGGTGACAGCAAAGGGGAAATTCATTTTGGACGTCCTTAATGATGATGATGATGATGATAACGATTCGCAAATAACAATTTCCAAGAGCAGATCGGCAACAAAATTTCGGAAGATCGACGATCCACCTCCACAAGTATTAGATTTCACGAAGTTGATATTCTGTATTTGTATAGATATTCTGGGTTCTGCAAATGAGGCCATACCGCTAGCTGGTGAATTCGTGGATGTGATATATGCACCAATTGCTGCTTTATTACTCCGTCAATTGTTTGCCGGGAGCAACGTCGTGGCTTTACTTGAGTTTACTGAAGAAATATTGCCATTTACTGATGTTCTGCCTTTGGCTACCATCTGTTGGATCGTGGAGTCCTTTTATGGATCTAGTAATTTGACGCCACCACCACCACCACCACAACCACCACCCTTGAGTGAATAACTTAAATTATTACCAAATCGTATCGCCCTGCGTTCCTCATTGGCACTAGGCACTGTCAATAATGCATCTAATGCAGCCACGCCTGCTAATCGATCATTATGTGCATGCCGCACGTCGGTTCGTGCGTTGACGTAATAATGAGGTACGATAATCAATTGTTGTGGTTGTTGTGGATGATGATGAAGTTTCTTCGTGAAGACAGCTAATGTTGTTGTTGTTGTATCGTTGATATTAGCAATCATATTATTCGTCTTTGTTTTATTACCAAGACCTGTTAATAGCATGGTCGAATCTGTTGCTGTATTCGAAGACGGTGCTGCTGTTGTTGTTGGTTTGGATGATTAATGCCTGTTAAGAGTGGAGAGGGTGGTTCGTCCATCATTTGTTGCTGGGGTTGTTGTTGCTGCTGCTGCTGCTGCTGCTGTTGTGGTTGTTGTTGATTATTCATCAATGCATTATTATTATTATCATTATTATTCAATGACGATGATACCGAGGAGGCTGACGAATAATGCATAACTAATCCATCCTGACCAAATATCCGTCGTCACGATGATACCGACGACGCTGACAAATAATGCATAACTAATCCATCCTGACCAAATATCCGTCGGTCGAACTACTACTCGTCTTAGCCTTCACGCTCACCATCATCATCATATGTAGTATGTGGTGATTGTGGTGAGACTTATCAGAAGCAAGTAAAAAGTACGACAAAAAAAACAAACATCTGTAAGAAGTATCGAGAACTATCTTACACAGGCTAATGCAGTGTGCATGTACATTTACCAGGAAACGACAGTAATTGAGGGTAAAATTATGAGATGCCGAAGCAAAAGACACGTAAAAAAGGTTAATAACACTGTAGATTCAAAATGTTGTGGAGCAAATAATAAATGCAAAAGCCTGAAGAAGAAAAAAGATGACCTTTGGTTTGTTTGTATGGAAGTTCAAATTGATCGCAAGACGCCAGAGTCTTTGACTAGGTGTGAGGAGACAGAAACTGCGAGTAGTGAGATTGACGAAGGTGACTGTAAGATTGCAGCTGTATAAATGTTTATGAGTGTTTGTGATTATAAGGGTGGTGGGGATTCGATACATACGACTAGAGAAGATAAATGACGAGGGGAGAGAAGATTGCATATTACATAATAATTGTAACTAATATTTTCAAGTGTTTTTCAAAGATTATTCTGTAGCTTAATATTACTCTTCATAACCACATCACTACATCTCTCAACTCCCCCTGTCTACTAGAGGCATCATCACGGATGGGACTTGATACCGATAAGGACGTTTCCTACTTAGAATTGGAAGGTATTCAGATCGAGAGGATGCAAAAGATTGAAGGAATAGAAGATAATAACGTTGTTATACGACTAAAATGAATTTCATGTCAAACGTTTGTCTTAATTGACACCTACTTATGGCGGAAAGCATTAGTCAATTATTATACAACTTGCAGTACAATACTCCATTTAGATAGCCCGAGTGAGAACCCTCGTCATCTAAGCGAGGAGACATCTCGCGACGGACGACTTTGATGGCGACCTGGATAATACTCTTCACCCCGGTTGTATAAGGGTAAGGATGATGAGTGTGACCTGATGGACTGGCTTCTATCCTCTCTCCTCCATGAGCTACTCCTCATGGAGTTTTCTGGAGTTGACTGACGAAATGATCTATCATTAGTGGCAGTGCTTGAACCGTAGCTACCAACACTGGGACAGCTTGGCGTCCATCCCCCAACAAATTGCGGTGAATGTTCAGTGTGAATTGTGCTACTATCGGTATGGACTGTGCTTTCATCGTCGTGATATCTATTAACAACATCTCGGTCGTGAAGATCATCATCATCGTATCGACCATAGTTATCATTCCGTCTTCTCGACCTACGTCGTAACTCTCTCCATAGTCTCAATATATTACCAAATTCGTGTAATATGCCCAAATCTCCAAGCAACCCCCGGATATCACTCACGACAAGTCGAATGGCCTTTATAAATGGTGAAAGCACTAAAAGAAAGATACCGATGACAAATGCTAGAGCACCGGCCAGGTAGGTGGCAACGAGGGAGGATATATCATATATTCCCTGTTGTATGTCATTATCCTCTAGTATTATAGGCTCGTTGATGCTGGATGAATTGGAGTGCCCACTACTACTACTACTGATTCCGGTGGTGCTAGCAGTGGAGGCCGAGGCGACGCTGGGACATTGTGAATAAACGGATGATTCATAGTGACTTCGTGGATAAGATGGGTGCATCGTTGATCCTACGTCTTCTCGATTAGTATGCATATACTGGGATGGTCTCTTTGATGGGTCCGTGTGTGCGGAGGTGTTTCCATGGCTTGTCCGCCGTGATGGGCAGTCCGATGACCCACTCATGGGTAATCGGACTGATCTTCCGTCAAGCATGTCCATATCGCTCGACGGGGATGATAAATGAAATCTCACAGAGGAAGCAGATCTCGTTGGTGGTGTTAGTCTACCAGATCGCGGAGCCACGATGGAATCCTCGGCTGCGTAGCAACCGTGTTCGGTTGCGGGATAACTCCGACAACTGTTCGAGTCATAATTTCCATAGCTCGCCGCATGGGTATCAAATCCTCCCTCAACGTCCTGATGATGATGAAGCGGTGGTCTTCCACCACCAAACGGGGGAGATCGCCGCCGCTTGACGTGATCGGAGAGCGATACCTCACGAGAGGATAGCGTCATGTGTCATGTGAGTGATTGTATTTCACGCGGTCATGGCGGTCATCCCGGAGTATCCTTCCTCCGATTTCGATCCCGCCCCGCGACATTTCGCTTTTAAGTTCATTTCTAACTGAATAGGAGTAGACATAGTAGCATCCAGAATTTAATATGTATGCATATTCTGCTGGGAACAATTGATGAAGTCGACCCGAGAAGATGCATTTCGGAGCAGCTGGGCATCCTCCCAACGTCGCCGTAGATCAACGGATGGAGCAATAAGTAGTAATGGCAATGCAAGTTTGTATTCAAAACAAATAAACCCATACAAGCAGCACTCCTCATCTCTGCGCTCTGGAAATACTGAATTTCGATACGGCAGGACGAGGGGTGATTTGGATGGTGTTGAGTTTGGTTTAGATGTCATCGATGGTCAGTTGAATAATGATGGTGATGATGATGATGACGATGATGATGATATGAAACTAGACAATATTCTAGCAAGCATTGTCGATGATAGCAAAGGTTTTGCCAAAAAAACACCAGTCGAAATCAAAAGCAACAACTCTGAATTGATCGAGTTAATAAATGGATGTGCTACAGCAGTAACACCAATCGAAGCTACATCCTCTGTGGTCAAAAGCAAGGATTTGTATGTCACTTCGGTTGATTTTGGAAAGGACACAACTCATCTCTCAAAATTGACGTCTCCTACACATAGAAAAAATGCTGATTCTTCCAATAATGAAGCTGGGAGTATCAGTCCAGTGTCGGAGGAAGATAATGACACCTTTGCATCGGCGATGCTGGACGATTCTGAATCATTGATAAAAAGGGTGGCCCAGTCGCAATCTGAACCTCAACCTACATTTGCGTCTTCGGAAGGGTTTGAAGATGCAATGCGATTTGAATCAACAAGGATGCCACCAATTTCATCATTTCGCTTGAATGAGGGGAATAATGGAGGTAGTATTCTTGGCAGTGAATCGTTATTATCCATCATTGAAGATGGAATGAACAACTACACCAAGGACAAAAGAGTACTTACTCCTCCAAGGGGTCTGTACTCAGCATATAGTGACAGAAGCCACACTCAAGAATCAACACATTTAGAAGACCATCCTCACATCAAGTCAAATAATAATGCGCCTCAATTAATCCCTGCATCAGCCAAGACCAATAGGAAAAGTTCTCATTCCAAAGCAACAACGCAGAATCATGTTGGTGGTGTAATTGTTCAAAACGGAGCAGATGACGAGACATTATCCACTGTCACTGATCCTGCCGAGGCACCATTTATTTTTACATACAAAATGTCACATGATGATGACTCCGTATCGCAAATCACATCCAGTCTTGCTGGAAGCTCATCATCTCCTTATCAGTTACAAAATGTTCCAAGTTCCACGGGGATGAGGAACAAGAATGATAGTCTTTCTTGGATGAAGAGTAATAGTGATGGTACTCGAACTGGTGGGATGGTCATACAAGGTCTTTATGGTCGTGATCGCAATCGTAATTCACCTAATAAAGGTAGCCGAAGGAATAAAGGAAGCAGCGTTAGCGGTAGCGCCAGGAGTGACTCATTTAATGGTGCGAACAATAGTTTAGATGAAATTGAATACGCCCTGAATTCTGACTGTAAGTCTGGGAGAAAGCAACGATCAAATGTAATACGACGACCTTTTGGTAGAATAGGAAGTGCGAGCGGTTTTGACGATTTATCTACTGTCGTGTCGACGAATAGTAGAGATAGCTTACAAGGTGATCAACAGACAGTATCACGATTAGGGATGGGGGGCATCAGCTGCGCTCCCCCGCCTATGTACTCGTCGACACAATCGGTTTATTCAGAAGGCACATCAGACTCATCACAATCTCTTGGCATCATCCAACAAATTGCTCTCATTGCTTGGAAGGCACAGCATCATGCTAGTCGATTCTTCTTCCCAACATCGAAGGCTGGTAGACGTAAAAAATCCGACGATCCCTTGAGTGACTTGGAAGATATTCTACTTGAAGAGGGGGTGAATACAATGTCACACAGACGACGTGGTAACGGTCACAATAATGCTGGTGACGACGACGATATAGATTACTTTAGTAGAGCTATGAATCAAAATGGATCGGGAGGATGGCGGAAGTCAAAAAAAAAGAAATCAGAGAGCAAAACAGCTAAAATGGGTTGCCTATTTTGCATCATGGCGATTACATTATCAATCTACAGAATGTCGCTGAGGGAAAGCGTGAACTACATCAAACAATCAAATAAACGTTCTTTTAAGACAGGTGTTCATGGTAAGGATTTACACTATGATACAAAAGCAAATGATGTCAACAATGAAGTTTATTATGGAGATGATGGTGGAGATCGATTAGGACAATTAGTGAAAGAATCAGATGAGCAGCGAAAATATCCTGTCCAGTATGAAGTTCAAGTGCCACCAGTGTTTGATGGTCTAGCTAATGTTGATGACATGCTTTTCCAACGAGGCATTGGTATTCCCTTGTACTGGCACATACCGAGATCAGGCGGAGGTACGATGAATGATGTATTAGGGAGCTGCTTGCATCTGACTCTCGCTGCTGATGCCGGCGGAAGTCAAGGGCATGATCAGCATGAGGTATGTATTTTTTTCCATCACAAATCCTATTTTGTATTTAGTCGTGCTCAGCACTGCAATGTCTCCCACAGACTCTTGAGGTCATTCACTTCTCCTCTAAGGTTTCCTACGTGAACGTTGACACTTCAACACACCAAGGCATTGACCGTGCCAAACGCCTTAACTTAGTTTCAGCTGGACTAGCAGATGTAGTGATAAGCCCCCTCCTTCATAAAGCATCAACCCTCTTTACTTCTACCCAAAGAGGTAGGATGTTTACCATCATTCGTCATCCAGTGGATAGAGCCGCAAGCCTGTTTTATTTCATCCAAGAAACGCAATGGAAACAATCAGCCACTAGGAGTGATCAATTCGCTGACATATCAATAGAAGAATTTTACAAGAATGGCTTTGCCGAAAACAATTGGATGGTTCGATTCTTAGTTAATGAATTGACTAAGGAGCTTACAGAGAACGATTTAACCATAGCTAAGGAGATTCTTCGACAAAAATGTTTAGTAGGTCTCCTAGAGGAAAAGGATGAAACCTTGGCGAGACTGCAGCAATATTTTGGATGGACAACAAGTGATGAAGATAAAAGATGCATCGAAAAGAAATTAGATTGGGCTTGGCCGATGAAACACAAACACCCTATGATCGAAAAAGATTCAAAAGCGTGGAGACTGATTGTGGCTAATAACTCGTTTGACATGAAGTTGTATGATTTCGCAAAAGAGCTATTTAATCAGCAAGGCCAACAGCTATTTCCATAGTAGGTACAGGTAGAAAAGCTCTAAGCATTACATTGATTAGTGGTGTGTACACGCAAGTTTAGTTCTAACCTAGGCAAGTTCGGTTGCATGCCGTCTAATCCGTTTTATTCTTCTCACATTCAGACAGAGGTTGGGGGCAACCAGTATATTCCTCGAAAAAACGAATGAATCTATCAGCATATATATTTGGGTGGACACAGCTTGCTGCCTCCCAACCTTTGCCACCGAGTCTTCGGTACCGAGCCTCCCCTCGTTTTCGTATATTGAACTGTTGAAGGATATCAATGATACCCATGTAAAATATTTTGCCGTCACAATAGTCGACCAGGTGCGGAGCTCCGGGTAAACTCATCTTCAACGGTAGGTCACATGTTGTCGTATCCATCATGAAGCCTCCGTCCTTGCGATTAGACAATGGCCGTTCGAATTGTGGCAAGTCGCACCTCCCACCATCCGTCATGGCAGCAAAATCACGTGAAAAGAGAGTATTCAAGATCGACTTTCTATTGTCATTCTGTAAGTCAGATTGATATGATCCAGTATTTTCTACCATTTCTGACGACATCGGTTTCATTCGGCGCAGGCCTTGTATGTCGTAAAAGCGATGGAACGGCCAGTACATATCATAAATAGCCTTTTCTACTGATACATCCATCTCCTTTCTACTTTCCTTCGAGGATTCGTCGTGCTCATCCACAGAGGGTTTCCTCACAATTCGAACAGTCCTCACAGCCTCATCAGATGTCACAGTGGAACCGTCATATTCGACTCGTGCTATAGTCCCCTTGTTATTATTATCGCCATCGAGATAGCTATCGTCATCATCTACATCGAGGAACCGATCAAGACTGAACCGATCAAGACTTGCACTGGACACATCGATCGACGAGTTTGAATGATCATCCGTGTCATCTTTTTGTGCAGATCGAGCTCGTTGCATAATAGGCCTCAACTGCGTTTTGGTATTCCTGTGAGAAATATTGTGCACACCAATGAGCATACTGTAATCCATAATCTTCATTGATTTTAGCCATTGACAGTCATGTTCCACTTGTGTTTTCAGCCGCTCACGTAGACCAGGCTCGAGGATGAATGCTCCCTCCGGTAATGTCCGTCTAATATCATTGTCCTTCTTAACTGAATCACCAGGCTTAGCATCCCTTCCAGTCATCGATCCCTTGACGTCAAAAAGCTGGTGCAAATATTTATCCGTGTCGTAGACAGATTTCATTACAACGAATTTGACATTCCGCTTCAAATGATATAGCTTCACACGATACATTCCGAGGAACTTTGTCATTAGAGTATTGGGATTCATTGCACAATGGCGAAAATAGTGTGGCATTATCCTTCGTAGAAATTTACTTTCGGTATTTGTCATCGTTTTAATCATGTACTTTCCATCCGGTGAATAGAAGAAGAATTGTCCACTTTTGGCATTAGATTGGAATTCAATGTAGTTTGCATTTCCACATACGGATAGTAAAAAGTCGTATTCATTTACGCCAAACATTCTCCTCAGATAGGCAAATGCAAGGGGAGAGTAATCTTTGAACTTGAATGTATGGTTCAATAGATGCGGAGGTGTGATTTTGCTTCCTTTTGGTGGAAATTCATACTTTACTACCGCCATCAAATCTTCACTGTCTAACCATTTACGGACATTTTTCGCAGTCTCGCTCATGGCTTGATTCGTGCGACCGATCGACGTTCTCATCCCGAACATAACGGCAATTGACATCGTGTATAATTCATGAGTACCATCGATTACCTTCCCCTTGACATAGGACCGAGGGCTCTTACCTATATCCTGAGAACGGCGACGTTGGACCCATTTACGGACCGATCGAGGACCAATAAAGTTGAATCCATCATCGTCGGATTCAATAAGCTTCCTGGAAGTGAAAAGCTTTGATTTGTTCAACTTCGACTTCTTCATTGCCTCTTGACGATCGTCAGTCTCCTCTAGCATTGAAGCCCCGTCACCATGACAATTGGCAGTCTTCTCCTCATGAATATTTTCTTCCTCCTTCTTTTCCTCTACAGTAAATCGTCTGCTACCGGGTATGATCACAATGATTGGATTGACTTCTAATTGTTCTTGTTTTTGATCTAATTTGGTCGTATCCTCGTTGTCGTGCGTTTCCGTCGTTGCTGGGTACATCACGTCATCTTCAGCGTCAAAAGAAATTTGTTGCACTGGATGCAAATCATGTTCATCCTCTAGTCGTAAGTTACCCTGTTTCTCTGTATCTACCGATATTTCGGATGGCATATCGTCCGATGGGGATCCCGGCAAAGAAGACGAAGATGCTCGTCTGTGGAGTGTAAGATTTTCACGTCTATGCATGCCTATCCCCTCCGAAATGGAACTCGATCGTCTATGTCCATCCCTCCATCTGCTCGTTCCATGAACTGCTACTGTTGCATTGTTTGCAACATTCTCCACGATCATTGATGATGGAGAAGCCGACGACTTGAATAGACCGGTGAAAGCTGATTTCATGGGCGATTTGTTTGGCATGGAGGCAGGTACAGCGTCTAATTTGGCCTCCATCTCACTGTTTCGAGCCCTGTCTAACTCTTCCCCCGCAAAGCACGCAGCCGCAACGGCTGCGGCAGGCGCATGAGTGACGAACTTTACACTCGTATGTTTCTGACCCAGTGATGGTCGTAGGGGGGATCCCGTCGACTCATGATGATCATGAACATTCAGCGATGCGACATCTTGATGATAATGATCGTCATCGCTATGATAATCTTTGGTCGACCTGTCTCCTCCCTCCCCCGACATACCATCGTCGTGATCATCATCGTAGTCTTCTGACGACACATCCCCTTCTCCCCTCTCCTCATCCTCGTCTGCCTCAGGTATCGTCTCGCCAATCGTTGTTTGCAATCCCTTATCATTATCCTCCCGTCCATTCCGGGGTGCGACAAATGCAGGTGCACCACGACGATCCCCGGTATGCCATCCACTCTTCAATGCACGGACACCGGCCTGTAGACGTGTCGATCTGCCAACCTTACGGAGTTTGCTCACGCGGACATCGGCATTGGCTTTGAGTGCTTCGGCTGCGGGTGTGCCCTCTTCTATTTCGAGTAGTAGCGGAGTTGAGAGCAATGTTGATGATGAGTTGCTGGAGGTAGTAGGCGCATTTGCATTGGTGTTGTTACCAATGATTCCATCAGAGGTTGGAAAGTGCTGCACAGCAGCGGATGATCCCAATGATAACGTTTCGACGGTCAGGTCATCACTGCCACCAACGGGCCGTAGCACCGGAGATGGCTTTGGCGATTTCATCGGAGGTGGAGGAGGTGGCACGTTGGCCATGACTCGCGTCGTCTCCGAAATTTCATCAACCATGGTCATCAACAAACAGTCATTTCATCAAACAACAAACAACAGTTTGCGTATGTTTGGACCCAAGTTCACTGCTTTTCTGTCCCCGAGTTTCAGTTTTTAACCCTTCTACTGAGGTGAAAAAAAACTGGGATTTCAATCTTGTGAAAAAGGATGGGTATCTGAAAATGAAAACGGCTTCGCTCGGGCTTTTGGAGGTGCCGGTGGTACTGTGAATGCCGGGGGGGATGCCCCCCCGGACCCCCCCTGTTGGTGACGTCACGGGCCATT
>Ga0247837_1010575_pt1 | contig 10487 bp, 16 predicted proteins | sample LaCtaG_2_FD_187115 | JGI IMG/M metagenome (GOLD analysis project Ga0247837, IMG submission 187115) | Freshwater microbial communities from meromictic Lake La Cruz, Castile-La Mancha, Spain - LaCruzMarch2015_14.5m | ecosystem: Environmental > Aquatic > Freshwater > Lake | place: Spain: Castile-La... | reverse complement strand
TAATACTATCCCTGACGGGACTCGAACCCGCAACTTCCAGATTAGAAGTCTGGCACGATATCCAATTTCGTCACAGGGACACAGATAATAACGTTTATGTTATTATCATAATATTGGTTTCATGTCTTTAAGTTGTTTTCTATATTTTATTTCTTTTGCATTTTATTTCTTTTGCATTTTATTTCTTTTGCATTTTATTTCTTTTGCTTTTTGCTTTTTGCTTTTTTTGCTTTTCTTGCTTTTCTTGCTTTTCGCGTACTATTATATAATTTGTTCTTTTTTCCATATGCCATATTAAGAAATGTTTTTCTTATTTCGGAGGACAAATTGCTTTCTAATCCTGATATAGGATTTATATACATAATATCTTGTTCTGATATATCATAATATAATTCTTTTGCTTTTTTAAATGCTTTTTTACCTTTTACCGCACGTTTATGAATTCTATCTAATATTACTGGATTACCAGTATCATCAAGATCTTCTATAAATGCACGCAAATCTGGTAATATTAACCAATCTGTGGTTTGTTCATTATAGCTTAAAGAATAATAAATAAAAATTAGAACACTATATATATCTTTTAGACTCATAGTAGAATAATGTATTATACTTTTTATAATATATGCGTAGTGCATAATATTGTTTCGTTCTTCTAAAGTGCAACAAACTTGTGGTGACCTTGCATCATGGCTATCTATCGGTGGTATATTATATTCATTATAAATAGCAATAAAATATTCTTCAAGTTTTATAATAAGTGTAATAGTGTCATTATTGTTTTGTATAAATTCCATATATATAAAACAAGAAATAAAAAATTGGAAATATGAAATATGAAATAGAAAATAGAAAATAGAAAATAGAAAATAGAAAATAGAAAATAGAAAATAATATGTAAGTTGTATTACATATTATTTTGTTTTATTTTGAACGCTCTGTACTGGGATCGAACCAGTGACCTCACGGTTAACAGCCGTATGCTCTAACCAACTGAGCTAACAGAGCAGGAAAAAATGCTGGGAGCGGGATTCGAACCCACGCGGCCGAAGCCAGACGATCTTAAGTCGCCCCCCTTAGACCTGACTCGGGCATCCCAGCATTTAAAAAGCTCTTGCCCAGATTCGAACTGGGGTTGGAGGATTCAAAGTCCTCAGTGATAACCGCTACACTACAAGAGCTAAATTAAAAATGCTCCCAGGCGGGTTCGAACCGCCGACCTTTGGCTCATAAGACCAACGCTCTGACCAACTGAGCTATGAGAGCTTAAAAACTCTTTTTTTGGGTTTTATTATTTTATAATATATATGGTGGGGGTAGCTTTAAGTCTATTTTATATATATTTTAATTTTGGTTTTTTGTTCTTTGTTTTTTAGTGTATTTAAATTTATATTTTTTTTTCTTTTTTTCTTTTGTTTGTTTGTTTGTTTGTTTGTTTTTTTTGTTTGATTTGTATGTTTTGGTCTTCTTTTTTGTTTGTTTTGGTCTTCTTTTACCCGCATTCATTGATTCTTGGAGTGCCTCACTATAAATAGTTTGAAAATCTTTGTCTCTATATTTATTATAATATGCATCTGGATTAATAATAAATTCATCAATTAGGCTATTGAATATTGGATTTGGTTTATACATATCAATTGAAACTTTTGCTTGTGTGGTTGGTTCTGAATTGTTGTTCGCCAACCATTTTTCAATAGCATATTTTTCAAATGTATGAATATGGCCTTCATTATCTGTACGCGACACAGCACACATTATAGTATCAATAGTGATTGGACAACTAAAATATTCAGGTACTTTTTTTATATCCTTTTTTGTGCTTTTATAGGCTTCATATAATATGTTAAATTTTGTTGTTAATATTTCTACTTGTTCTTTTTTGAAGCCTATTGCTTCTACATTTTCTTGTGGGTGCGCTTTTAATGTAATTTTTAAATCCTCTAACTTTTGTTTTTCGATTATAAGTTTTCTTTCTATATTTTGTATATCTTTAATAGTTTTGTTTATAGTATCGAAACTTTCCCCAATGTCTTTGATGTCGTTTTCTCCAACGTCGTCTTCATTAATACTTTTTTTTAAATTTTCAATTATATATAGATCAAACAGCTCGTTTATTTGTATTTCGGTCACAATATCATCTATATTTTCATAAACTTTTGCTATAATATCGGCTATATTACTTGCTGTTGGTCTACTTTTTTTATTCCAAAATGCTATCTTTAGTTTTGACTGCGTTCAGCAAACGAGTTTTTGTTTCTACATCAATAGGGGTTCTTAGATTTTCTGTAATCTCCATTATATATATTTAAATAAATTATTTATTTATTTATTTAAATATTAGTAGTGAGAGAGTATGGTTTTATTTTTGTTTTTGTTTTTGGATTAAAAAAATTGATTTGCTAATAATAATTTTTTTTAGTGTTGTTAATAAATGAATCCTATGTTTATTAATGCGTGGTTTGTGTCAATTATTATGCTATTGGTGACGGCTAACAGCATTCCTGATGCTTTTAATGTTGCTCTTATGGTGTTTTATTGTCCGTTTGTTATGCTTGCTTTATATGTAGTTTCGTTATTTCCTTATGATATTTGGTATGGAGTAGCTTTGATGTCTTTGTTTCTTTGGGCTAGGTTTTCGGCGCTACCTTATTTATAGTATTTTATGTTTCTGGTTTGGTTTTCTTAGTGTGTTAATTTAACTGTTACGACAGGCATTCTGTTTTTTTTCCTTTAAAATTTTATTTTTAATTTTAATTTTTATTTTAATTTTTATTTTTGAGAGATTTGTAGCGTCGACGTTTTCTCGATTTTTTATTTTTAATAACGTTTCTTGTTTTTTATTTTTAATAACTCCACGACCTGGTTGTTTAAATAATTCTGCTCTCACTAACTCTTCATAGTTTGGAATTAGCGCTACATTAAAATCCATAACAGTATTATGTAATATATATCTGAGTTCCGCTATTATTCCTTCTTTTGGGTTTATCCATTAAGCCCTTAACTGTTCATTAAATTCTATGGCTTCTGCGGCATGTCTTTGTTTTTCAACGTTAGCAAAAAAATATCTTTCCATAAAAGATTTTATTGCTTCAATATTAGATTTCGTTTTCATAGCATTGCAAAAATTAAAAAATTCATCTATATTACTTATAGGTTCTATATTATAAGGAGCACAAATATGGTCTGAACCATAACTTGATGTTAAAAAATAACTAGCATCGCTATTAATAATTGTAAAATAATGAGCTATTGAATTGGGCATTACTCTCCTTGTTCTTTTATCTATTCCATATAAACATAAATATGTATTACTATTACTAATTATATGCTGCTTAAATGTAGCTTCATCCTCTATATAACATATAGAGTTTGGTGAATCTGGTAATTCGTTTTCTGCTATATAATTATGTAATGGAGAGCTGTATAATGGAGAGCTTGTATAAATATTTTTTACTGGAATGCATAAATCATGTAACTTATTATAATCTGTAATTATAGCTTTATTTATAGAATAAAATAATTGTTAATACACAATAATACAGTTGCCATAATCTACATGGCTTTGTAATTATACCAAGTTGGTGTCGTGTTCTTACTTTATCTGAACTTAAACAACTTTGTAAAATCATAACATAGTTATTAATTATGTCTCTGTTATTTAATATTGTTATAATACTCATTTATATTATATAATAATATAATAATATAATTAGTCAAATACTATTTTTATCTATATAATGAATGATACTATACTAGAAGTAGAAAATAGACCTTATTATAATGATTTTGCATTTATATGTGACTGATTTGAGAGATTATTTAACATGTTATTATTATATTTTTTATCATTGCTATAAATCCATAATCCTACATGGTTTGGAATATATTCTAAACAATTGAAGTTGTGCTCTTCTAATAGGTTGGCTATTGTTGCTTTGTAATTTAATAAATATGGTTCGCCAAGTAACATTATTTTAGATGGCTTGTAGTTTGGACTAATGTCTACAATTATTATGTCGTGCTTTGTTATTCTTTTTGCGTTTTTTATTATTTTATGGTGTGCATAGTTGGGCATTTCATGGAAAGCAAACATTAATGTTGCGGTGTCAAACTCTTTGCTTTCTCCGTAGTTTTCTGCGTTGGCTTTTAAAAATTTTGTATGTTTATTATTTTTATTATTTTTATTATTTTTATTATTTTTATTTGATTGTTTTAGGATTGCTTGTTTTATCATTGCATCACTGCTATCTATTCCTACTTGATTGATTGCTGTTGACGTTCCTGTTCCACAGCATAAATCTATTAGTTTTGGAATCCTTTCATAATTATTATAAAATTCTTGATTGTAGTTTGAGAGAATTGCTTGGCGTATATTTATTGAATTATAACATTTGTCGTCTATTAGTTTTGTTGCGTAAGGAGCTAATAATGAATGGACATGTCCTCCTAATCCTATGTTACCCATATTGTGAATGCGGGAGTCATAATAATATTTGGGTTTAGGAAGTTGTATAAGTCTTGAATTGATGGCTGAGAATAATACTATAAACTGGAACATAATTATATAATCATAAAATTTATTTTTAAATATGTTATAATTATATAATTTTGAGAGATTTAATCTATGTTTACTTTTATTATTTTGGATGTTAATTAATTTATATAATTTATATTTATATATTATATGGCAAAGTATAAGTGGAACAAGGAGTAGAAGTAGAACAGGGGATATAATGTATATACGACCTTCACCAGTGCGACAAGCGACACAACGTGCACATGAATCATCGCTTTCTGCAAGAAAGAGTCTTGTGAATGGTAAGAGGACTACGTACGGGGAGGAAGAACCGGCACCGGTAGTAGAGGCAGAGGCAACCGACAGCCAGCTTGCTACTAATCTTGCTGCTAATCTTGCTGCTGAACAAGAGTACAAGCATGCTATGGCGAAGGATGAGGCGGCTATTCTTAAAAAGCAAGAATTCTTGGCGGCCACGCATACGGCTAGAGAAACTCAACAAAATGAGGAACAGATGCTCTAATATCAGATTTGAATAAATTAGCTAATGACTTAGGTATAAACTATACTGATAAAATTTCTAAAATCAACTTAGGTACATTGAATAAAACAATTAATAAAATTAGATCACGGCAATTGGAAACAAAGCCTCCTTCGACTACAATATACACGATCGGGGGGGCGGTCGTTCAGTGGTGGGCGAAAGTGGAAGAGTAAGAAAAGAAAAACTACGAGAAAGAAACATAAGAGAACTATTAAACATAAATAGTCATTCGTATTTTAATGAATCATGGTTGTAAGTTTTTATTTTATTTTATTTTATTTTTATTTTATTTATTTTGAGAGAAAAGCATAGAAGAAGGGAATTGTGCACTCGCCAACCTTCCCCCCCCTCAACATCTCCCATATTACCCCCAATAACACCATTAATAACGCATAAAACACACTAGTCGTTCTTTTGCCTATTTAATAGCAAAGCCGAAATCGGTGACATAACCAGATGCTAGTAGCAAAAAAACACTCAATAATGTATTTTTTTCTTTATATTGTTTCTTTTAACAATATAAAGTGTTTAAAGAGAGATTTATATAGGAGTCATACTTGTTGTTGTTGTTGTTGTTGAAGGTATCCAATTGTTTCTTGAACTTGTTCCTTGTGTTGCTGCTGCCGGTGTTGCTGCTGCTGGTGTTGCTGCTGCTGGTGTTGCTGCTGCTGGTGTTGCTGCTGCTGGTGTTGTCTCGACCGCTGGGTTGCTTGTTGTTGGCGGTACTATGTTTGTTTTCACGTTTGTGTCTATCGTTTTTATTACTTCTTCCATAGCTACGCTGTTGTTTTCTTTTGGTAGCTTTACAATTTTTACTAATGACCGCAGTGCACCTGTTTCAATTGTTTCTCCTAATGTTGTATCAAGAGTACTTATTCCTATCCATGGGCAATCTTTTTGCCATGTTTCAACCAGTGATTTCAACATATTAGTATATGAGTAAGTTCCTCCTTTACATGTTTGTAAAAAGTTATCTAATTTCATGCAATCTTGTTCAACAATTATTACTCGTGGTTCGCTTTTGTATTTCATTGTTACATTTGACCATATTTCTTTCACTTGTGCACTATTTTGCATAATTACATTACTTGAATCAACTAATAGGGTTAGTTCCACTTTGTGATTTACACTATTCTCTAAATTCTCTAGCATTGGTTTATTAAATACACTAAATAATATTAATAATACTAAGCCTAGCATTATTATGAAACCATAATGTCTTTTTAAGGGAATATACTTTCTTAGTGCTTTTAATACTCCACTATTCACCATTTATATAAAATACTATAATTTTTTTTTATAAAAAAGAAAACTATATTACTATATAGCCTAATATTTATAGACTAATATTTTTGTCCAATCTCTCATAATAATTCTTATTATAATTATTATGAGAGATTGCACTATAATAGCAAAGCCGAAATCGGTGACATAACCAGATGCTAGTTACAAAAATTTTTGTTAAGTATCACATTTTTTATAGAGTTTTATTTGTAGAGTTGAGACATTTTATTATAATACACTATATTCGTTTATAATGCTTTGCTTTGTAATCTCTCTTAGTATAATACTAATACTACTATTTTTATAGCAAAGCCGAAATCGGTGACATAACCAGATGCTAGTGTTAATTCTTTTTTGAGAGATTGCGTCTATAACATTTGTTTACGGTTCCACATTTATTCTATGAAGACCCATAAGTGCTTTAAACGTTGCGTCTAAGTTGTGGAAATTTAGAACTTGCCCCTTGACATTGCCTATTGCTCCTGCTATTGTTCGTGTTGCCCCGCTACTTGCTGTTTCTCCTTTTGTCTTATCTAATATTGTGAACGTAACATATGGAGATAGTGCTTTAATAAATGCCAGTTGTTCTTCTTCTAATTTTGGATTTTGCTTCTTTGCTTCTGCAAATTTTTTTACATATTCTGGTATTGTGTTTAACCAAGTTGTAACTCCGTTCATATCTCTCTTTTCTATTATTACTTGTGCATTGTTTTTGTATATTGTTTCAAATTTCATCCAATCATCTAAAGCAAATGTTGTAAAATGCGTATTCATGCTATAATCCAACCATATTATTACTTCCATAAATTTCTTTTTTTGGTTTGTGTTTGGCGCTCCTTGCGTATTCTTCTTCGTGTTTTTTTTATTTTCTAAGGTTTCTATTATTGATTTGTTAAATACACTTAATCCTATTAATGCTAACAATCCCACTATTAGTACTATTTTTGGGATTCTTTTTATCATATTTAGGGGATCTGTTTTTGTTATTCCTTTTTTTGTCATTTATATAATCTAACATTATTTTTGTTATACTTTAATTAAATTGACTTTGTATTTCTTTTGTGTCTCTCTTTTATTCCTTTATGGCTATGTCTAATAATGCTAATATTATTCAGCGCATTGAGCTTCTTGAAAAAACAGTTGCGCTTTTGCTTCATGTTGAACAACCTTGTATTATTATTCCCAATCTTCCCAATAAACCTACTCCTACTCCTAAACCTAAACGGTCTCCTTCTGGTTACAATCTTTTCTGCAACGCTATGAGAGATGATGCCAAATCTACACTCTCTTCCGAAAATATCACTCTTTCACCTCAACACGTTCTCACTGAACTCGCCGCTATGTGGAAATCACTCGCTCCTGATGAACGGACTCTTTGGAACATCGCCGCTTCCCAGCATTCTTAGATTCTTTGGTCTTTTGATTCTTTGGTCCTTTGGTCTTTTAAAAAAAAATTTTTTTCCTAAACAATACATAACATTTACAAAACAATAAGCTCAAACCCTTCTTCCGTGCTCGGAGCTTCGAAATGCTTTGTATAAACGCTATAAGCAATTTTTGGAACTTGCTGCTCTGGTTCCCTTTCTTTGTTGCGTTTATACGATAACTCTAGCGATGTTGACACATGGACACATACCACCTTCATGTTATGCTTTTTAGCAAACTCAATGTAGTCATTTCTCTTTTTTGAAGAGCTGTTTGTGGCATCAAAAACAATAGACTTGCCTTCTTGGACACTTGGCAAGGCCGCCTTAATCATCTTTGCTGATGTTTTATGAAAGTCCCCCTGAATAAGCACAATGTTCGTATTAAGGCAAATGTTTTTGGCAACACCGCTTTTACCTGACCCGGGATAACCAACCATAATAACAACTTGTTTGGAATCAGACAACTTTAGTGATGGAATTTCCACAATTTCCTTAACAGCAAACATCTTCTCGGGACTTTGACACTTGAATCCGATGTTTTGTGCAAACACTTTATCGCTGTCTGCCCAATCCCCTTTCCGTCCAAGCGCATCTCCTACAAAGAAGGATTGTTCTTTGTCAACTTGGACACTTCCAACTAGCACATCATACAAGATAGGGTTTGGTTTATAATCGCACTTGTCACTTGCGACAACAATGAAAATGGGGATTTCCAAACTTTTGGCGACAGTTTGGATTTGAGTAACCTTCCATGGCTTTGACTGGTTTGTGAAAATGACAACACTAAACCCTTCCTCGTTTAAACGTTTCAATTGGTCGGGGATGTTTGGATACATCCATTTCCAATCTTCAACATCTGAAGGCATGGTTTTGCCATCTTTCGGACACACAAGAGTGTGGTCATAATCAAATGCGGCAATTTTTGCTTTCAGTTGCGCTTTATTGAGGTTGTAAATAGTTGGTGCCATTTTTTCCAGACTATAAGTTTGTATAAAAAATTAGTATTCAATTTTTTTAAAGTATGCAAAAATATATAAAAAAAACACACTATAAATATAGTTTAGGACAATAAAATATTTTTATATATATGATGAATGTAAAAATAAAAAGTCATTAAAATAATGAAAAATATTAAGTTTTTAAGAGCAATAAACTACATTTGGACTTTTTTCCCAATCTTTATACTCAATTGCTTTTGATGTTGATTTGGGTAGTGCTAATAAACGTTTAAGTGCTTCTAATCTTTTTTCTGTTGGATTTAATGATGGATTTTCCTTTTGAATTTGTCGTGATATATATTTCCATCTCCATTCAAATTTTAATGCTTCATTATAAGTTGGAAAATTCTCTACATAACAATAATAACTCCATATTTCACCATTAGCAACTTTCATTGATGTTGCGTGTGCGCCGCCCGTTATTAATTTATTATGTTGCCTAATACGTCTCTCTAAATCCACCGTCGCGCCTATATATGTTGAACCATGTGTTGATTTTATAAAATAGACATAACTCATAACTAGTGTTTATTATTGTCTATATTTTAAAAAAACGACTTAAAAACATACTATTATGTATTAATATATGTAATTTTACATATAGGGTGATATGTCCGAGTGGTTAAGGAGACAGACTTGAAATCTGTTGGGCATAGCCCGCACAGGTTCGAACCCTGTTATCACCGTTTTTTTGTGACACTGTGCCCGAGTGGTTAAGGGGATGGATTGCTAATCCATTGAGCATTGCTCGCGCGAGTTCGAACCTCGCCAGTGTCGTTTATTTTCATTTAGTTGTTATATGCTAAATGAAAATAATTATAAATAATTATAAATAATTATAAATAATTACATTTACCTTCTTCGTTTTTTACTTTTTACTTTTCTTTTAAATGTGCGTTTGTTTATTCCTCCGTTATAGAAGATGTTAGCTAAAAAAAATTGAATTTGTTTTTTCATAATATTTTATATTATGAAAAGGCTCAATAATATAAAATGACCGACAACAATATTGCGCTTATACCAAGCATTATTAAACACTCTCTTCAAACGAAGTCTGATTATAAAATCGCAAAAGTTCATCCTGCTCCCAGTAACTCTATAGAAGACAAAATTATAGATGCACATCAGCAACAGGTTAGTCTTTATGAAAGATGGAATATTGATTCTCTTGACTATAAAGCTAATAAAGCTATTCCTAGTGTAAGTGTGGAACATAAACAAGTTAGTCTTAACGAAAGATGGCTAGACGATTGTGTAGGTTAAAAATATGTAGTTCATACTAAAAAATTAATAACTAATTCTTTTTTTTATACATTCGTAATACTGGTTCCTTTAAGTAGTTTTGGTTCAACATTATTAAGTGTAATGTAGTCTTTCTTGCGCCTAATAAAACACACATATAATGAACTCACACAACTCATCATAAATAATAACATTATATTGTTGGCATAAATTTTTTCTAAAAGTTGTATAATAATATTTAGAGCGTCGCTGTCTACAAGTACTATGTCTTTAAACTCATTGTTTTCTACTAACTCATCATATGAATATTTAAACTCACTAAATGTGGTTAGGTCATTTAATAAAATTATTTCTCTATCCATCTTTATATTATTATAGGCTATTATTTTTATATTTATTATTTATTTATTTAATATTTTTATATTTATTATTTATTTATTTAATATTTTTATTATTATTTTGTTATACTTAAAAAA
>Ga0247837_1010574_pt1 | contig 10487 bp, 10 predicted proteins | sample LaCtaG_2_FD_187115 | JGI IMG/M metagenome (GOLD analysis project Ga0247837, IMG submission 187115) | Freshwater microbial communities from meromictic Lake La Cruz, Castile-La Mancha, Spain - LaCruzMarch2015_14.5m | ecosystem: Environmental > Aquatic > Freshwater > Lake | place: Spain: Castile-La... | reverse complement strand
TGCGTCTGCGGAGAGAGGGCGCAGGGCGGTGGGGAGTCAGCTTGCCTTGGATGGAACGTTGCTTCTTTAGGTAAACTCGCTTGGCGTGCTTGCGCCGCATCACTATTACCAAAGGAGATGGCCGTCCTTGCTTATTGCGAAGGCAAGAGGAACAGAAAGTATATGAGCAGGGGTATTTAGTGCCTAACTTGGCGTATATACCTGGAAATTTCTAATTACGCTAGGAAGTGCAGGCCGGCTTCCTACCCAAATAAGCCTCACAGTTGCCGCAGCGATGCACACAGTCCTTGCACTTGTCTATGCAGAAAGGCACACAACACATCAGTACAAAGGCCAGGCACATGCAGTTCAAGTAGGTGAATGCGCCTGCCTCGAACTTGGGCTTCGTGTACTGGAACTGCCCACAGGCAGTGCACCTCGTGTAGACTGGTTCCTCGGTGAGGAAGATGGTCTCGGTCATCTGCACCATCGCCACTTGCGGGGGGTTTAGAGGCGCTTGCTCGTTGTTTCTGGAGACAGCGGGAGCAGGCTGTGGCTGGTACTGCGGGTAAGAGTCTTGCTGTGCGCCCGAGTCGTAACGCATATATATGCCAGGTATAATCGTATGGCGGCGGTTGGAGGGTCCTCAGGATTCGGGTCGAAGCCCAGGGCGTTGGTGTGTCATATTTGCGGGAGAGAGTTCGGCACGAAGTCGCTGTCCATTCACATCAAAGCATGCGCGAAGAAGTGGGAAGACACGGAGGCGCAGAAGCCGCCCAGGGAGAGAAGACCACTGCCGCAAGCTCCTGAGCTGCCGGTGGACGTCCCTGTAGGAGCTACGCAAGGAGATCTGGACCGCAGGAACGCAGCTGCTATGACTGCCTTCGAAGAGCAAGCCATGATGCAGTGCGAACATTGCGGGCGCACGTTCCTCGCAGAGAGACTGCCAGTGCACCAGAGAAGCTGCACAGCGGAGCACCCGGCCAGGGCTGTGGTGGGCAAAGGAGGACCTGTAGAAGAGACGAAGGCTCCTCTGGCAGCGCCGCGGTCCCCTGCTAAAGCCCAGCCCACAGCAGCTGAGGCCAATCCTCCCATGGCGAAGTCGCTCAAGCCAGGAGTGCAGCGTCCCGGTCCCAGTCAAACTTCGCCAGCCAAGCCTGGAGCTGGAGCAGCAGGACCGTCCAAGTTCTGCCCGAGCTGCGGGACGAAGTATGCAGATGGAGACAAGTTCTGTGGCCAGTGCGGCACTCCCAGACCCTAGCTTTAAGGTCTTTACTCACCTCGAAGGTCTACTCTCGAAGTGCGGTAAGAGACAGTGGGTACTCTTTTCAGTTAGGAGGAGTGTGGCTACTAATACCTTTCGGGGTAGATTTCAGACACCTTCGCTAAGAGGAATGACTATATGTACTAAACTGTGAGGGACAATGGTGGACTTGTACGAGCAACTTTTCCTTGATTCACTAGCCCAAGTACGTACTGTCAGTATGCATACATGAGGCTGAATTGTCTAAGTAACCTGAGGATGAGAGCTGGCCTGTGAAAAGCAGTAGAGATTTGCATTGGTTCGTAGCTGAGTGAATTTGAGTGAAGATCAGAGAGTCTGACTGCTAGGTACCAGCGTTCTGGCAAAGTGAGTATAAAGGCAAAAACCTCGGATCGGCAGAGTGAGTATGGACAAAATGCTCTCTGACCAAGAGAGCCACTACACTATATAGTTTTCCCTCAGAAACACTCCAGTTCCCCTCTACAAGTAGCCACTGGTCCCAGCTCCTTTCTGTGAATAGTGCCTGTCTCGGAACTGCTGCAAGCCACTGCTTTCCCAGAATAGCAAAAATAAAATGCAGAGAAATTTCAGCTGCTCCGTCTGTTCTCAAGATGCAGCGTACTGCTGTCTATGTCTCCCTGTGCGCAGCTACCTCTGTCCAGGTTGCTTGCCTTTGCACATGGCCAAGACCGGAGTAGTGCATCCTCTGACCCCCGCTACCCTTCCATCCTATGTAGACCAAACCAACCTGAGTGACTACTTCCGCAGGGCTGCTTGCTTAAGCAAACTGAAGGAAAGTGTGGATGTAGTTAGTGTATGTTTGTTAGAGGAGCACAGCAAACTCTATGAGATCTATAGTGCCTTCAATGCTCTCGTGGTCGAGCGACTATATAGTGCATATCTGGAGATAAACGAGCATTATAACAGGCTGGAAAATGAAATGCATGAAGTCAAGCAGAACATTGACAATGCGGAAGAAGGCTTCGAGATTTTGCCCCAGACAAAGCAGTATCTGGAAAAAGGCATTCATCAATCCGGCTCCTTTGTCGATGTAGAGCAAACTCTGAGTCAGAGACTTGCTGGAGAGGGCACTAGGCTGGGTCTCGGGAGCGAACAGCGCTGTGAGTGTGCTGAGTGCGTGGAAGTCAGAACTGTGCTGCTGGGGAGTTGGACCTGCGCTTGCCAGTACTTGAACTCTGGAGAGGCGAGAGTGTGTGTCCAGTGCAGCGCTGAGAAGGAGACAAGGCAGCAGAGTAGCGGGTCGTGGACGTGCTCTAAATGCAACTTTGGAGGAAACGTAATGGGAAGCAGTGAGTGTCTGGGTTGTCGAGCTTCCACCAACTACAGTACCCCTGTGGGAGATACCTGGACTTGCGTTCATTGTAGCTACCGTAACAGCAGCCTGAATGCCAACTGCGAAAGCTGTCAAGGAGTGCTGCCAGGGTCTTTGCCACCGGATGTGACTATCTGTGACTTGTGCGGACAGCACTGCAGCGGAGCCTGTCATACGAAAATGTACAGGTCAGAGCCCAGAGAAAAGCCTAGGACCAGCGAGCTTGCAGGATGGAAATGTCGTTATTGTCGCGAAGCAGCCAATGCTCTGAGTGATAAGACCTGCTTCAAGTGCGGCTTCACCAGCGGCGAGACCCCGTGGCTTTGCTTTGGCTGCAGTGAGAAGAACCCAACAGATCAGAAAAACTGCAGGAAGTGCAAGGCAAGCAAGGATCTGTCTACCTACTTGGACAGCAGGGGAGCTCGTCTGAGCCCAGACAAGTCCTACTGGATATGCAAGCGGTGCAAAGAACCGACTCTGGTCCGAATGGCGCTGTGCAATAAGTGTGGCTATGTGGAGGAACTGGTGCGAAAGACGCTCGAAGGTAAGGGTAATAGTGTGAGTTTGGGTCAGCGCCTGGCGAAGATGTTCTCAGGCTAGTGCAGCCTTCACAGTAGTTCAAATCTCACTTCATCTTAATAGCGAGGCACATGCAGTAGAGGCGAAAGTCTGTGATGCTTCCTGGATCTCAGGTGAAAGTGCTACCCGCAGAAGGAGAACAGCAGTTAGCTAGTAGATATGAGCGAAGTGGCGGATGCATTTAGACGAGTGCGGCTAAAGGAAGGCTTGCTAGTCGCAGTGAGTAGCAGTGTGCAGAGAGCGGAGCAGCTGTTCGTTCGGAAGAACTGGACAGCTTGTGAACTAGTCAGAGAGTTGCTGGCTGCTTGCAGAACAGAGGTGATGCGCGAGCCTTCGAAAATCCGCCTCAAGGTGTTAAGCCGGGCAGAAGCAGCCCTGGTAGCCTGGGAACGGGCAGTGAGGCCAGACTTCCCCTCAGAGCTGCAGTACTTGTGGCTGGTGTACTACAACACCTGTGCAGACAGTGAGAAGGAGCAAGGGCACTATGCAGCGGGACTGGAGGCTCTTCGGAAAGCCACTCGCGTGCTGGATCCGTTGGACTCTGTGGAGCTCCGACTCGGAGCACTATACACACATGTGAACAGGGCCTCACTGAGTCTAGCGCTGCAGGACTGGGAAGCAGGACTCAGATACGCAGAGGAGGCACTGCTCCTGGCCACTCACCCTGAGCTGAGCGGCACGCACGAAAGTAGCGCTGTGTTGCACAGTTGTGTGCTCGCCCACTTCTACGAAGCAGTGGCTCTGGAGTTCCTGGGCCACTGTGAGGCAGCGCAGCAAGCCTATCTCAAGTGCCAAGCCTTGGCTCAGCGCCACAAGTACTCCGACGCTTTTCTGCGTCAGGAAGTGCACTTCGCTCTCGCTGACTTGCAAGGAACCAGGCCTTCCCCGCTCTCTGCGCCTCTCCGTGAAGGCTATTACCAGCGCGCCTCTCTCGACCGAGTCGTAGCCGCCCTTCACCAACAAGACTCGCATTACTTCCTCTCAGTCAACAGTTACTACCACTGCCTCATTCACAAGCAGCTGCAGCTGGAGAAGGACGCGCCTCACATTCCCCAGTTCTCCAAGTCCGTGAGAAGGCAGTTCGAACTGCAGCACTGCCAAGATCGCAGAGCCCTCAGACACCTGCGTCTCCGCAAGTCCTGTCGTCTGCCCTCGGTCCGCTCAGTCTCTCCCTGTCTTCCGCACTTCCTGGCTTCTCAGGCCACGGTTGGCCGTGCTCTGCCGGTCCTTCGCAAGTGTCCGCAAGTGAAGACTAGTAGAAGGGCGGAGACTAGGAGTGTTGGGAAGTTCGATCGAACCCAGGCGAAAGAGGAAATCGAGGAGCAGCTGCACGATATCAGTCAGGACATGAAGTCCGCCAGCTGTCAAACTTCTCGCAGGAAGGAACTGCGCACTTCAGTGAGTGCACTGGCCTTGTCCTGCTTAGGTAGTATGAAGGAAGCCAGAGTCAGTTATCAGGAGGTGCTGGCTGAGCATGATAGACTCTCGCAGGTTTTGCGTGAGGCCCAGGGCCAAATCTCCGCACTCACAGCAGAGAATCAGGCTCTAAAGAGACGACTTGGCACCTTTACGAAGCCTACTGTGGCCTCAACTCCAGTACAAGAGGACTCCCAACTGTGCGCGAACTGTGCACAGCAAGTTCCCAGTGCCAACTTCGACATGCACGTGCTGCACTGCGAACGAGTAAACAAGCGCTGTGCAGTGTGCCAAGCACTCTTGCCTGCAGACCAGTTCCTGAAACACACCGAAAGCTTGCGGCAGGACGTAGCAGGACTCGCGACTGACATAGCCGGGGGAGACCTGCAAGCAGTGGAAAGTCGCCTGGCACATGGCATGAGTCCCAGTGCAGCGGATGAAAGGGACAACTCCGGTCTGCACCACGCAGCCAAAGCCGGCCATTTGGCCATCGCTCAGCTGCTGCTGTCCCAGGGCTGTCCTGCGAACTGCCAGAACGCATACGGAGAGACTCCTCTCCACGTCGCTCTCACCCAGCGCAAGTCCGAGGTGGCGCGCTACTTGTTGAGTGCAGGAGCAGACCCGCTGCTTCCCAACCGTCTGGGAGACTCTCCGTACACACTGGCTATGCGACAAGCGGACCACGAGCTGATGCTGCTGTTTTCACAACTCACTACTTCGCCTGAACGCAAGCCTCGGACTGCCTCTGCCTTCGGCCGCTCTCGAACAGCTAAGCCTAGTGACTTATAGCGAACTGCGAAAAAAGCAGAATGGAGCGGGCAGGTCCTTGTTCGATCCAACAAGTGATGTAGCGAAGCACATCAGCCCCCTCGCAGCTCTGCTTCACACTCGCCTGCAGCTTGTCTGCGCTGTGTAGCAAGCGTTCCTGCACCAGGTACTGCTGTCCGTCCAGTCCGTGTCTCGCCACCAGAAGGCGACAGGTGCCTTGCTGGCGCAGTACTCGCGCCTGTTTGAAAGTGTGAGCGAAGCGGTCTGAGTCGAAGGTAAGGGAGGGACTCGGCATCTTAGCCGGAGTTAAACTCAAAGAGAAGCCCAGCACCAGTCCTGCTGCGGTCACCCCTGCCAGCAGCCAGTTGTTCCATTTTGATTCCGAGTGGCTAACGGTCGCATAGTCCAGGCTACCGACGACTTCGGAAGTCTGGACCAGGGCGAAAGCATGGTCGCCTCTGTCAGTGCTGGGAACTGACACTGAGGAGTGGTGAAGTCTGTGTAGACGAGAGATGAAGAGGTCCGATACCCTATCTCGAGCCGCAGTCAGCTTGAGTGAGTTGTCCTCTAGTTGGTAGGCAGTCTGAAGCAGCAGCAAAGCTGTGACTAGTCTGAGACTCATCACTTTATTATCCAACAGGGAGAGTGCGCGCCCACAGTGTGTTAGCTAGTAAGGCGGGTTGAAGTGGGGCGGTGGCGCCCCAGTGGCAGGGTCAGTGCCCAGTGGTCGTCGAAAGAGGAGGATGTGAGGCTCAGGCTTGTGCACTTCATAGTGCGCCCAGCCTCTGCTCTGCTGCACGCCCAGCGCCCGCCACTCTGCCTCGGAAAGGAGACGTCCACGCGACAACTTCTTGAAGACTTGCTTGGGCAGATGGACGTGCCGGTACTCGTAGAAGTCGTCACTGTACTTTTCAGAGTACTCGATCTCTGTAGGGAAGTGAGGCATCTTTGAATATTAGCTATCACTGCAGGATGTTAGCGGGCCTGGCAGACTTGTGCAGGCGCTCCAAGTTGAGTGGTGGGACTATAGGCGGTTCCTTTACCTTGCGTCTGGGCTCTTCCGGCTCCAGCGACTGAGGCGAAGACAGGTCCAGATCGGGCTTCGTCTCGCAGCAGGAACACAGGACGAAGCGCTGTTTCTTCGGTCCTCGGCCCTGCTTGATGTCTGTTACCATCGTGGTCCCCATATTACATTAGCTGCGAACCACTTCGTACACGTGCTTGCACACACAGCAGAAGTTCTGCTTCTCGAACCAGGCGTTGATGCAGGCTGTGTGGAAAATGTGCTTGCAAGGCAACTCAGTCACTGGCTTGCTCAGGCCCAGCACGTCCAGACAGATGGTGCAGTCCTGGGGAGCGCCGGGGTCGAACTCCACCACGCTCGGCTCGAACAGGATCTTCTCCTGCTCCACTGACTGGCTCCAGCTCTGGTACACCTGCACGCGAGCTCCTTGGCGACGTGTTCGTCTTCGACGACATACGCAGCGCAGACACACAAGACAACAACTGAGAAACAAAGCCCCTGCACCTAACAGCACTCCCAAAATCACGTACAGGTTGGAAGAAGCCGATGCTCCTGCTTGCTCGAAGTGCAAACTCACCACGGCTTGGGTGCTGGAGTCGCTGGCTCGTACGGACAAGAGCAGTCCGAAGGGTCCCATTGCAGAAGGGTCGAAGTAGAGCTGTAGAGAGGGAGAGGCGTTGTCCAACTGCTGGGCTGCATTTTGGTTCAGAAGAGTGGGTGCTTGGTTGCTGTATCCGAAGGACACAAAGAGGCGTACGTCACTTTGCAGTCGGCTCAAGGAAAGTTGGAGTGTGCTTTGCTGACTATAGCGAGTAGAAAAGAAGCGATAAGTACTGGGAGGCACGATGAGGTCGTAGTTCTGACCCAGTTCCAAGTAGGCCACCTTCAAATTGCAGCCCTGGTCAGCCCACGGCATCTCGCACTGACACACCCCCGCTGCACAAGTGCCATGCTGACTGCAGTCCAGCGGACACAGCTCCCCATCTGTGTGACTTTTACTGTGGCCCACAGCTTCCAGCAGAACACGCGCGCCCTGGACTGGCCTCTCAGGGAGCAGTACTCCCAGGTACACTGTGGCTTCTTTCTGCATGCCAGTACTGTTCAGCTGCACTAAGGCTTCGGATCGGCCCAGTGCGAACGAAGTCAGGTCGGCGGCTTCGTAACTCGCCTGCAACTCTCCGTGGCTGTCTTGATAGGCACGAGGCGGTCTTTCCTTCCCTGCCACTAGCAAGCAGGAGAGGGAGGTGGGTTCCACGCTGAGGTGCAGCAGGACGAAAGGGAAGGCCACTTGCAGAGGGAAAGAGTAGCTTGCGTAGACCAAAGTCTGCTCACTCGCATTCCGGAACAGGACCTGCGCGCCTACAAGGCCTAGCAATACCAGTATCACGCCCATAGTACAGAATGGCCAGACCGAAGTCCTGTCTGTCGATCAAGTTGCAGCCCTGGCAAGAAAACGTGCAAGCCAGAGTCAGAGCCAAGGGCAAGCTGTGTCGCAGCGGCTCCACTCTCAAAGCTCCGCTCCCGCCCACTCCCCCGGTCTGCACGCAGTCCAACTCCGGCCTCAACCTCAGTGACTTTGTCACCGAGCCACTGCGACTTAAGGCTCAGAGTCACTTGCAGTTCCTGCGCAAACGCACCCGCGCCTTCCTCAAGCCACGCCTCAAACGTGGCCCAGCTTTGCGAGGAGTCAAGTCGGAAGAGGCTCTACCAGACCTGGCTTTGTTCAGTGGCACTGCACAGCCTCGCACCGTGCCCGTGCAGCTTTCCCGACTTCGGCAGCACCTTTCATTGGGCTGCACGTGCAATGAAGAGCGGTCGGAGCCACAAGGCCCAGTGCTGATGGTCGCTCTGGGAGTCAGGCTGAGGAAAAAACTGTGTCATTAGTCTAATTGTTCATACATTTGTGGTCTCTGTTTACAGAACTATGATTAGCCTCATCAATGCAAAGGGAAAGAGTTATAATCCATTCTTCTCAGGAAGCAGCAGAAACGGTTATAAGAGTCACATTAAATAGTCTTGAACTTGGAAGACACCTGTATGTTTTCAGCACATCACATACACAGCAATCCTCCGTGCTCGGGACTATAGTCCACGAACTCTGAAATCCTGTCACACTTACCATTTAGCAAAGCCGATTTCACCCTGTGTTGTGAATTCAGTCTTGCTTCTTTTCTTAGGTGTTAGAATTACATAAGCCCTGACAGCAGAGCTACGCAAGAGTTTGATCGAGCAGATAGTACTACAATATCTTTGCAGATATGACAGCACTGTATTCGGAGCTGGCGGCTTCACAGAACTCGCTGTTGCTATAGAAGCAGCTATACAAGACACTACTGGACTTCTCCTCCAGATATGCAGGCTTTCAGAATTATTTTAACTTCCCAGCCTCTGTGGCGTTTCCAGCCACTCAGTTTTGAAGAGAAAGTGGACCTGTACGCCCTAACACCTAGCAATCCACTGAGGGAAGTTATATCTCCCAGACATCCTCAGTTGTTTATAAGGCGGATTACCTACTTTCCCACTTACATCTTTACCTCTCCGTATCCTAGAGTAGCGAAAACTACTTACTATGTATATACATGATATTAAGTCCTGCCAGTGGCTTCTGTAGGAAGTATGAAATACCTCGATACTGCTTCCATATAGAATCCCAAATAAAAACATGTGTAATTAATAAGGGTAAATTCATCAATTTATTCTGGCAATAAACTTTTAGTCTTATGATACCTTTACTGTCCCCAGATGACGCTACGGTGATTATCACTAGCTCTACAAATTTACCTGTGAATAGGTGGGAAATGGCGAGTGAGGCTGAACTCCGCTTGATAAGGAGTGGTTTAGCACTCAGCCGCCTCTAGTTGCGGACTCACTAATCTTAATTGCAAGTAATGACAATGGAAAGGTGCGAAATTTGATTTGCAGTCCTAACACCTTTATTTAATTAGGCTTTTAGACTAAATTATGCAAAATTGCACTCATTAAATCCACAAAATAGTTAATTTCGCTCTTGTTTTCCAAATCGTTGAAATTTAGGTTAAAATTTCATACGTTTCCAATGATTACGACTATCTTTTTCAGATTGAGTTTCTCGACTTTCACTTATACTGAGCAATCAAATGAGCAACACAGTATATATAAATAGCCCGAATTCTCTTTTACTTCCAATGGCCATATACACAGTCTTTAAGAGAGAAGGTTTCAAGGGTGAGAGTAGTCTCTGGGAAGACAGGTAGATGAGAGATTGGGAAGCTTTGTATGTCATAGGACTGACATAGCAAGTCTAGCACTATTATTAAGTTCCTCAGGAGAAAGGGTCCAAATTGAAAGCGGATGAGCAGGTTTTGAGCCTTGCCTCAGACAACCTTCTATCTCTTGCGCTGCAGATTCAATCAGGATGGTGACATTAGGGAACTATTCAATGCGAGGAATAGTTTTTCACAAGGCAGGACATAGACGTCTTAATGTTATGAGCTATTGATAGGACACACATCTTGAAGAAAAGGCGAGTGCTGACCCCCTTTGCTACTACTTCGTTAGCTATACAGCTCAAATACATAATTCACTTGCTTACTATCCAACTCCCATAATGGCCCTACTTCGAGAAAATAGGGAAAGCCAATAATTGTCGATCACAAAAGCTCTCCAACCAAAGCACTTTGCAGCACGTCTAGAGACCTTCTTTCTGCAATATAATCCCTGAGAAGTAGGCTAATTATAAAATGTTTTAAGCCTGTTGAGCGGAAAGAACAGCCGTGCCTTTTCTTAAAAGTGCAGAATTCAGTTTAAAATAGTCACCTTTGTCTGCGGAAATAAACAAGCATTTCGAATTTTAATCACATCAATGTAGAAAACCGAGAAATAGGTATTTCCTACCCTGGACCTTTTCAAAAATACGATGTTAGAGCTCTTAGACCTGATTGTGCTCGGGGAGCCTCTTCGCCTCTATGAGGAATTGGCGTATAACATAGAGAGAAGGTTCAGAGACCGCTGCAGAGGTAAGTTCATACATTGTCTGCGACTGTTTACCCTGGACTTCAATCCATTGTAATAAATGGCTGTGCTGTCTGCTGTGGGAGCCAAGGTGTGGCTGCTCCACCTCCAGTCCTCTCGGAGGGCTAGGGGAA